>PPYE01453640.1_pt1 | contig 110003 bp, 97 predicted proteins | sample 1559881 | NCBI WGS metagenome assembly PPYE01 (sample SAMN08240022, study PRJNA423297) | Human gut metagenome, whole genome shotgun sequencing project.
TCGAGTAATACTCTGGCTATAATATGCGCTCATTAAGCCGTTATTATTTTCTGACGCAATCGGCAGAAGTCCTCCCAGGACTTTCGCGGCAGCCGAAGAAGATGTTAAAGTTGGGTTCTTGGAACCGTCCAAAGTACGAAGCCAAGAGAAGGTGTCGGACTGGGGCAACTGGTCCTCAAACTCATCTGTTCCGGCTGCCGCAGCGGCAGCAAATGTTGATATTTCTGATGCAGCGGAAACAATCCGTGCGGAAACTAATTCTGTCATCTCATCGACGGTCACCTGTCGTTCGTTGCCGTTTTTATCCACAGCTTTAAAGCCAACTATATTATTCAAGTCCATAATGCAAATTTTAAAATTAAAACAAATATTTCACCCATGCAAAATAATTACTGTTCTCAATATAATTCGGATCATCCTCGTTGGAATATGCCTCCCTCTCAAACGATACCGTCTTATACGCCCTGCCGGCATCCTTCAACCGTACCGCCCTGACCAGCCACTCCACACCATACCAGAGATAGAATGCCAGCCCGGTCAGTACCAGCCACCAGGCGGAAAGGTCAAAACACAACAGCAAGATCCAGATAACTGTACCGGTGGCAACTGCCATCTCAACCCATTGACGGGCGTGGGTACACTCATGGTTTCTCACTTTCTGAGTGATTTTCTCTTCCGGTCGCTTGCTTAAAACAAACGGACCGATTGTTATCGTATGGCAAGAACTGAACGCAAGCAGCACCTTGGCCAGAAGGTTGTTACAATATACCTTTTTCATAGCGTTTCTATTTCTGATTCAAGTTCAGCAATATGGTTGTCTATACACGTATTCACCTCGTCATTGAAGTTCGCTATATCCAGTTCCACGCATCCGGCACTTGACCGGGCGCTACTGTAGATACGGACATAGCCTCCGTTATTCAATGTATTTTTCGCCAGCTTCAGTTTCGCCAGTTCGTCATTGATCCGGCTGGCGCGTTCCAAATTCTCAATCTTCATGTTGTTCCTCCTTCTTTTTATCCAGATAATCATTCAACGAATCGGCCAGCAAGCCGGACAACATAGGGGTAGAACGTCTTATGATATCCACCTCCTCTTCGTCAAGTTCCACACCATCTACAGTCGACTTGAAGATTTTCTCCGCAAGGAGATGCGCCTTCAAGCCCGCTACGTTCTTATATATCCAGTCACCGAAGGCCTCAGTGATGTTACTGGCTATAAGCTTTTCTTTTTTAATCCCATCATAAATAGGGAATTGTGCAAAATTTATTCTCATACTTTATATTTAAATTATCCGCAATAAAACATAACCCAATAATTACCCATACACTTAATGAAGCCGGATGCAAAATCCAAATCAATATAAGACATCTCTTTTCCTCCGGGAGCAGGCAGGATCCGTCCTCCTGTCAATCTTACTCCGCCGCTCATACGTTTGAAGTATATGGTATGTCCTGGAACATCCGGAGGAAGTGTCACTTCTATATTGTCTCTATTAATAAACATCACATTATCATCGTTGTTGTTCAATGAAGCTTTGACAGAGATATTCCTCCAGTTGCCAACTATGCCACGGATGGATACATAGCTGTCATTGTTCGGATGAAGGAAAATGTTACCCCCCTCCACGAACAGAGGAATGCTCAGGGTCTTGATGTGCATTCCGATCATAGTATTTGGGCTCTGTATATCAATTCCGGCATCATACTTAATCCCTTCAATAGTGACAAACTGCGTGTTTCCCCCGATTCTTACGTTTGCAAATGTCCTTTCGTTATAAAACTCAATTTGTCCGGCAGACAAATTGAAACCGACGTATTTATTTGTTTCATTTTCATAAAGGATCTTTGAGGACAATACCCCCGAAATGATGGAGAACGGGCCAATACGTCCTTTATCCGCCGTGATTGTTCCTGTAATCTCTGCTAATTTGCATTTAAAATACCCGGTTTCACCGTTGATAAGAAGAGTTTCACCTTTGTCATTAAAAGACTTGAGAACCTTGTCTTTGAACATGAAGCCGGCTACATTCGCACCATCGGCAAACAGGGTGTCAGTAGCGATATTCACAAACTTCTGCATGGCTTCCCAATTGGAATCACCGTTGACAGATGTGGGTGCAGCGGTAACGGAAGCACCGTAATTCTTTACAAGGAAATTATAATAAACTCCCCCTATCAGATATATGACCTTATCCCGGTAATCCGCATTCCAGACATAAGTCTGTCCTGATGCGAATACACCTCTGTCACGGGGAAACGCCCCTGTTGCTCCGGTTGCTCCTATGGCACCATCATTAGCTACACCCACCCCTTTTTCAGCGACAAAATTATTATTCCATGCGTTCGCGTCCGATGCGGATTGATAAGCCCGGACGGCAAACTGGGTGTATCCGGCTGTCGCTGGAACGGATATCTGATTGCTTAGGGTAGCACCTACATGAGCCAGCCAGCTTCCGTTATACTTACGGGCTGCCAGATAAAGCGTGCTGCACGTGCTTACATTGCCTGCCACATTCTGTTTGCAAGTGACAAGGAATCCAGACGGGGATGGCGTGCCTGTACTGGTGAAGTTGATCACGCTGACAGGACTGTCCAGCCAGTAGGATGCCGACGGTCCGACGGGGGCAACCATCTCCTGCCAGTCCGCATGTACCGTCCGGTTCGCAGATCTGCCGGCGAGGATGTATCCGCCGTCTCTTTTCCTACGGAGTCTGCCGTTTCTGAACCTTGCAATTTTAATCGGAGGGTTGGAGGTTTCAACCTTGCTTAAGTAAGATCCTCCGGCAAACGATACTGTACTGTTCTTGGCATACGGAGTATTGGCGGATTCCCAATGACCGGCTGCTGTGATGCTCTCACCATCAGCCCCATCCTTACCATCTACAAGCATGGGAACGGTTTCAACATCCACTATCTGGTCATTCACGTAAAAGATAAACTTCAATGTCTTCGTAAAGTTTCCGCTTGATATGGCTGTATTGTTGTTTATGCTAGTTTCTGCTCCACCATCTATGCTGTATTTCAATGTACCGTCCGTTGTGGTGGATATCACGCCCCCCACTGACTTTTGCCTGTAACATGATACGGAAGACACGCTGTAGTTCCCATTCTTGTCCTTGCTTACAGAAGTGGCAGAAACGATTATACTGTATAGCACGGCATCTGAACCGTCCGCACCTCCACGGACCCCGGCTACAGTGAATGACAGATCACGGGAATACTGCTGCCCGTTCTTTGTAGCCCTGATTGTGATCTTCACCGTGTTTGTCGCAGCAAGAGTAGCTCCGGCAGATACCGATATTGTCACCACTCCCGTATTCTTGTCTGTCGCACACAGAAGATTTGTGTCAGGTGTACAGGTGATGCTGTCAAGCGTGAGCTTCTCCGTTCCATACCACATACTGACAGTTGTATTCCAAGTCTGTGAGGATACGACCTTCCCATCTGAAGTAAGGGCTGCATTGACCATCTCGTTATCGAAGTCCGCCATGATGGCATTCTCCCCGTCCTTACTCCAACGGTGCACAGGGGCCGGAGTGCTCCATTCACTCCATACTCCATCACGCTTCACACGTTTGCACGCCCATTCCACCTGATGGTCGGCATCCACGCCAAGAAAATCATCTGTCCAGCCTTCCGGTATATAATCATCCTGCTGCTTCGATTCCGGCTTGTCAGGGGTAAGGCCGATGATGTTGGTACGGGTGTAGATCCACTCGTAACCTTTGCCGTCCTTACCGTCAGTTCCGTCTTTGACCATGACCATCCACAAACCATTCCGGTATATGTAAGTACAATGGTCAGCCGTATTTCGGTAGCTGTCACCCTCCTTGGGATTGGACGGATGGGATGCGAATTCACCAAGGAAGGTGATGCTTTCGCCTTTCAGCTCACGCCCGTCCAGAAGCATCTCCCAGTCTTCATGCACGGTCCAGTCGGCTGACTTCCCGGAAAGGATATAACCGCCATCCTTTTTCTTTCGATAATTGCCATTCTTGAACCTTGCGATCCTGATGGGAGGATTGGATGTTTTCACCTTGGAGATAAAAACACAGCCCGCCAAAGTGACCATGGTATTGACCTCGTATGGGGTCTTAGAGGATTCCCAATGACCGCCACCTATTACAGACAGGCCCGGATCACCCTTGTCACCTTTGGCGGCTGATACAAGCCAGTCCGGATTGTTTTCGGATGGCTCGGAAGTAGTGCCCTTGTCATTGACGCACAACCATGTGGAACCGTTATGGGGCACACGGGAATAATACGCATACTTCCTGCCCGGCTCCCAGTTAGGGAAGTCGATAGGAACGCGGACTGTGCTACCGGTAATTTCATCAATTTGAAAAATCAATCCCGTCATGATGATATCCTGCAATACTGCCGAGAACCTGTCGCAGTTGATCCCATTGATGGTCATACCCTTCTTCTTGCCGAACCAGCTCTTCATCTGTGCCGACTCCGGGTCCCAGGTGTTGGCATTGTCAACAAGGGTGATGCAGCAGTTACCGTCACGCACGTCTATGATGATATAAGTCTGACGCTCCTTGTCGGTGAAGTTCCCCGTCTGTCCGAGACGCATCTCGTTATGGGGAACGAACTCATATCCGGGACGCGGAACCATCATGAATGTCTTCTCGTCATAATCTGCGGAAGTGATACGGTACTGTATTTTCCGGAAACCAATAAAGTCACCGGTAGTGACGCTTTTGTCATGCCAGAAGCCCAAAAGGATATCGTCCGGCTTCTGTCCCAGCGGTACACCATCCTCCAGATCGGGGGTGACAGTATAACTGCCGTCACTATTGGCGATAAAGCTTTTTATCTTCAGCCCTCCGCCGGGACTTATAGTATTGTATCCCTCAAAATAAGTCTGACGATTGAAACGAAGTTCAGGAACACTCAAAGAGCTGCGCAGAACCAAAGCCTCCAGCTCGGCACGGGCATCCTCACCGATGTAACCGCCCTGAACACCGGTGATAAAGTCACCGAACTTGGCGTATTTCTTGATGACGGTTCCGCCCAACAGGGATAATAGGAAACCGGTGCGTTCCTCCGTGTCCTTGCGCATGAACATGATCAGCGAGCGCAATGCGGAATACACGTTATGGTCTGTCGCAGGGGTGGAGTCGTGGCTTCCGATCACATACACACCGCTGCCACCACCGCCCGTATAGGTCTGTCCCTTCAGGGTAAGGCTCTCAACCTTTTCCTCCAGCTCCCCAATACGGGAATAGGCGGCGGTTTCCCCGACAGTATAAACAGGTGAGTCAAAGGAATAGTCAAGATTGAATTCAAATCCGATAACTCTTGACTGTCTTCCGTTCTCGAAATAAGCCCTGTTGATAAGGTTGACCTTTTGACCGATGCTGTAGAGGTTGTGAATGCCATCCTCACGGTATGCGTCATTTGACATCATCGTGCAGCCATAGGTACTCGGGTCTATCTTGGATTTGGCAGCGTACTTTTCAGTCTTTTCCTTCAGCTCCTGCTCGGCGGCACCCACAAGCCCAAGTTCGGTTATTTTCGTGCTGTCCCAGCCGGAAAGCACATATTCATCTCCATCCTGGGGAAAGAGCACATCACCGGGAAGCGGTCTGCCATAGTCCTCATTCCTGACTATCTCCCAAAGCTGTGCCTCAGGGTTCCATCCGCCATCCTCCAATTTCTCCGGCTTTCCCTCAGGATTGAACTTCACGGCGAACTCCAAACCGTTGAGAAGCCCGGACGCGAAACGTATCCTCAGCTCCTGACCGGGGAGGATATATTTCTCGGAAAAGTTAACACCCGTGTCCCTAAAGCGGTAGGCATTCCATTTTTCCTCGGTGGTTGTACCGTCCTCATTCTCCACCTTGTCCGTCACTTCGATAGTGGTGACATCCGACATGATGCCCGTTCTTCGGGGATAGACTTCATCGAAGATAACCACCTGCTCGACGGCTTCCTCGGTAGTCATATCAGGATAAGCGTCAATGTAAGGAGTGCCTTCGGGAAGCATCAGCCTGCGCTGCACCACGCCGTTCACAACCACGGTCTCGTCAACCGGACGGTAGCCAGATGGGATATTCTTTGTTGAACCAAAAGCGTAGATACGGGTGGCATAAGTGGACCGGGATTCTGACTGTGACATTTCCTGCACGTTTTTCCCGATTTCGAAATCCACCGCATCGCCAGACTCACAACGCCCGAAATGGATGATGTTTTCAGTCACCCAACATTCGCAATCCCATTTCTTTGCCATCTCAAAACAAGCGTCAAGGATGTTGATGTTATCGTAACTCATCAACTGGGACTTGTTTTCGACTGTGGAATCAATGGAGAAAACAAAATCCTGTCCTTTGTATGTGTAACCAAGAGCTTTCAAATTTCTAAGGACTATACCGGCTTGTACGTCAAGCGGGGCGGTCAGGTTCCAGGACGCCTCCTGTCCGGCCGTCTCCGGGGTATATTTGAAGATTTTGTTTTTCCATTTCCAGTAGTAGGCGTCAAGCTGAAGCTCATAGTCGTATGCCCCGGTTTTACGGTTGTACTTGGGTTTGTACAGATCGCATAGTTCGAACCGTCCGAAACGTGTGTCCTCCATCCAGTCGCCCAGTTTGAAAAAGACAGGAGATTTCAGAGAGAACTTCAAAAGTATAAAGTCCTCCTTCATCAGAGTGAACTTACGTTTGCTGCTTTTTCTGACAACATCCTGATAACATGGTGTACCAGCTGAATTTCTGATCTCAATTTTCATACAATATCTTTCCTGTCGCCCGGATTGGGTTCTTTGAGTTTGACCATAAACTTACCCCGGCATTTTCCGTAACTTCCATACTTGCCGCAAGACAGATAGTACAGATTGTAAATCTTTCCCAGTGCCGGGATTTTCAGTGCAATTTTACCCTTTACCAGTTCGGATACAAAGGACGAATATTTATCCAGATAGTCACTTTGCGAGTTTCCCGTAATAAAAAAAGGCAGGGTGAGCTCCCTAGAATCCATCTTGCAGATCTCAGGCGATGAAGTAATCTGTATGCCATGTTCCAACCTGCTGTCATTTTCGATATAGTCCTTCACAGGAGGGGGTGTCAGTATAGCCTCCAAAGCTCCGTCCATCAATTCCGCACCCCATGTACTCCAGATATTCCTGCCATTAATAAAAGCATTCCTCTCCATAATCACATTCCTTTTGTGTTTTTTTCTATCTCGGCAAGAGTGTCGTCCATGCCGCTCAATATGCCGGTATATTTTTCAATTTTCTCCAAATGATCGTTGCATTCATGCAATACATCGCGCATTTCCGTGACACACACCGAATGAGCAGCAAGTTCCTTTGCCATATTCAATGCTGCCGTGGAAATAATAAGCATATTCGCATTCATTTCCGTTCCTTTGGTTTCCAAACGTACATTAGACTCATACATGGCTGTCAGCCGTCCGCTGATCTCCTCACCTGTTTCCTGGCTCATGGTGGTGGAATACCCTTTGGAAGAGGATTGGGAATAAGAGTCTCCGGATGCGTCCCATCCGAAGATATCCGCCAGACTGTCTCTCTCGGCCAGCACTGCTTCAGACAACTGTTCCTGCATCTCACGCAATGCATCAACCTCATCTTTCGTATAACCATCCTCACCATATTCTGCCCAGGTTTCATATAGTTTTCTGACCTGTTCCTTGTACTTGTCGGCCATCATGGCTCTGATAATGGATTTGCGGAGCTGTTCCTCCAGATTCTCGGCCAGTTCTTCATTTCCGTTCTCCAGATCGGATATCATCTCCCAGTAAGAATCCTCAAAACTGTCAAAGGATATACCGGTAACCTGTTCCTTCACCGCCTCCAGTATTTCCTTTTCCGTTTCGCCATATTTGATGATATTTTCCAGATGGTTCCTGAACTCTCCGTCCATAACAGACCAGAGGCCGGCATAATTCTCCCTGATGGACTGCAAGACTTCCGGGGACATATTGATCATATCTTTCATCTCGTTGAACGTCACACCGTACTCCCTGGATATCTCCCCAGCGACATCACGCCAGTTCTGTCCTTCCCATTTGTAGGAGCCTTTCCACATCCTGTAGCCCTGGCTGTGACTTCCGATACTGCTGCCGGCACTCAGACGTGCCTCGGCAAGTTTCTTTTGTACATCCAGCTCGTTTTTTGCAATATTCAGAGCTTCCTCTCCGGCTTTGGATGCTTCTGCACCGTAACTTTCATTTATATATGCCTTTTTTTTGTCAAGCAGCTCGTCCCAGATATCCAGTAGATTATCATACTGCGCCACCATCTCATTATAACCAGAATAATCAGCGCCATGGAAAATACCACCGGCCCCCTTGATCCCAAAAATGGACCCCACCGTATCGAAAATTCCTCCTACGGCATTGCTCACAGTTTCCAGTATATTTCCCACGAATTTGTCAAGCCCCTGGTCACCGATCTGGTCAAGTATGGCCAGGATGGCAGCAATAATCCCGCCTATCTTCGATCCGGATTCCGAGAGTACGTCAACCAATGACCCGACACTATCCCCGAATGAGGAAAGACTTACATCCGCTTCCCCGAGCTGTGCAATGGCATTGGTGACTCCGGTTATATTGTCTATAGCCTTCTTTGATGACTTGTCCACATTCGTTTTCGCATTCGTGACATTCTGGGATGCTGTATTAAGCTTTTTCTTCGCCACCTCCTGCTCGGCATGTGTTCCACTTTCCAAGGACATATTATATTCATCCTGAGCCTTGGTCAGTTCCTCCTGAGCTTTTCTCAGATTGTCCAACTGGTCTGGAAGATCACCAAGCAGTCCGCCTTTGTCAATAATGGCGGATTGTATCCCGTCTAAAGCTTCGTCAACAACCTTTTTTTGCTCTACAGCCATATTCTTATACTCATCGGATTCACGGAACAGTTTCAACTGTGCCCTAACTTTGTCAAGCTCTTTTTTAGACACCTTACTTAAATCCCCGAATATCAACTCCCAATTGATCTCCTGCTTCAACTTCTCAACATCCAGGGCCGACAGAGCTTCCTCAAACTCCTTTTGCAGGGATGCGATCCTGCCTGCATCAGACTCACTATCCATCAAATTCCTGTATTTGCGCGTCAACGCCTCCTTTTTCCCTTGGAAGGTGCCGTATTTGATCAGATATTCGTCCCATGCACTTTCCTGCTCACGCAAACCCTCTTTCCTCTGACGTCTGGTGGTGTTGCTGATGATCGTGTCAAATGCCGACGTATCCACGGACACCGAGTACGAGTCAAAGGATTTTTTCACATAACGCTTGTCTTTCTTCGCCTTCAGTTCCTCCTCGGCCTCGAACTTTTCTTTCTCAAATCGGATTACAGCCTGGATATAGTCATCCTTCTGCCGCCGCAGAAGCGATATCTCCCTGCGGTTGTCAAGTTCCCGCTGTGCCAGTTCCTTTTCAGCCCCGGCCTCCATAGCATCAATACGGGTTTGGGCTATCCGGTATTCCAGTTCCTCCTCCTGACGCTGACGCTCCTGCAAATGTTTCTTCTGCAAGTCCTCCAGTTTCACACTCTGCGCATTAACCGCATTGGCTTTCTGAGGATCCACCTGGATATCCGTCTTGCCGGAAAGAATGGTGCGGGCCATGTCCCTGTACTCGCTGTCCGCATTTTTTTCGTCTGCAAGCCATGTTTCCAGCTGTTTCTTGTTCATCTTGATGAACTCATCCCGCATCTTGATCCTCTTCTCGTTGTCCTCCAGGGACTTCTCCAGACTCTCACCCCGCAGTTCCCGGATTCGGAGCTCAGCACCCTTGATCATGTCGCCATACTTCCTGACATCATCATCAATACGTGCCAGTGTGCCCGGAGTATTATCGAACCAGGAGGTGGAATATCCGGTATTGCTCATGGAAGAAGTCACATACACCCCTCCGGCCTGCTGCGCCTTCAGCGCGTTCTGGTATTTCTTCCTGTATTCCTCCAGATTATTCTCCTCTTCCTTGATGGCTTCCCGGTTCATATATTCCAACAGTACCTTCTGCTGCCGCACGAACTCCCTGGCTTTGCCGCTGGAAATATCCAGTGCCTGTCCGTATTCCCCCACTTTGGTTATCACTCCGGGAATATTGTCCGTGATTTTGGTGATGATGGAATTAAGTTCGGCCTGCTCATCCGAGGATAGTCTGGTCTTGGTCTTCAGCTCATCATACCGGTCCAGCAACGGCATATACTCGGAATAAAGGCTTATAACCCGTTCCTTCTGTTCATAAAACTTTTCATTGGCGGTGGATACTGTTGTATTGACAGTTTCAGCCATTCTGTTTTTCAGGCTGATCCATAAATCTCCAAGCCAGGACAACCGTCTTCCTAGTTTCAATTTGGCATTTTCCAACCTTGCATCAGCCTGAGCAGCCTTGTCAGATGCGGATACATACACTCCGGATTGTGTTAGCTGGCGGTCTATGATATTGGACACCCCTTTCATGAAATCACCAGTTTTGGCAACCTCCTCATTGATTTCTGCGGCGGAAAGTCCCAGGTTGTCCAGTATAAGAAGCGACTTGCGCCCCAGACCGGTCACAATAGAGTCTGTCATATATTCCACACTTTGGCCGGTCTGCTGCGCCTTCAACTGGGCGAATGCCAGATATTTTCCCATATCATCAACCGGGATCCGGAAATCCTTTGCCTTGACCGTTGCTTTCATCAGCTCAAGATCCGACAAGGTTTCCTTAGTGGCAGTACGAAGGTTTGCAAGAAGATCAGGGCGGTCCAACTTCTCAAATGCATGAAGAACTCCGTCAGCCTGAATGGCCACCTCCACACTTTCCCTGACAAATTCCTTTGCTTTGGACATGCCGTTTTTGAAAAAATCAAGGGCAGCCGCTCCGGCGGACGCAAAAAATCCCACCACCATAGCTTTCATATTCCCCAGTTTCAGGAATGACCCGGAAGTTTCATTGGTTCCGCCACGCAGACGGGCCATCGCCTCTCGTGTTTCCTCCAGCTGCTTTTCCAAACGGGCATATTCTTCCGGATGAAGGGACTTGACAGTATTGTCCAGCTGTTTTTGAAGCCCGCGGGCCTCTTTGGCCAGTTCCGCATAAGTTTTCTCGGTGCTCTTCATGGAGGAGCGAAGAATCTTCACTTTCGCATTATTATCGGATATGGCTTTGGAATTGGATTTCAGCTCTGCCTCCAGACGTTTGTACTCATCGCTGCCTTTCTTGCCGGAGGCTACCAGTTCTGTCATCGAATTGCGCAAACCATCATTCGTCCGTTGCAGCTCACGGGAGGACGCGTTTAGACGGTTCAGTTCCTCACGGGCCTCACTGGTATTCAGGGAGAGGGTGAACTTTATATAATCATCTTTCAGTTTCTTGTTCATACGGTTACTTTTCAGCAAAACTAGTAACCGGCAAGGAAGGGGCAAAGGACGGGAGAAACATGAGAAGCCCCGCATGTCCATGGACAACGGGGCAAAATATCAATGAGGACGGTATCCGGGACGATGCGCACTGTCATTCCCGTCCGGCCAGGGAAACAACTTCTCCAGCTGGTTGCGGATCTCCTTGCGGAGTGAATCGGACATGCCCGCTCTCAGATCAGGCAATGCGTTGTTGTACACTATCCCCCATATCTGACGGTTATAGATACGGAGATCGCGTTTCTCCCGCATGTCAAGAAAACGTATATAAAGAGGGTAGCCCGTTTCCAGCATTATCGGATCCACCCCCGTTATCTGGAACTCGGCCGCCGCAAGACGGTCACGCAGATGACCTGTACGGCCGGGCACAATTTTATCCGGGCGGAATCTCACCTTAAGTTGTCTTCCTTCCCGGTAAATACCTCTTTCCGCAATATCCAACTGCCGTTGATAAATGGTCTTGAAGTCACGGGACAGGGTTCTTTTGAAGAACTCCTCCCTCACAGGGTTCCATCCGTCACTCATTCCGTACCAAGTTTAAACGACACACTCCAACCGCTGTAATCCGTATAGAATCCTGTTTCCGGGGTAGTGGTCATCCGGTCAAGATTACGCATAAGACAGCACCCCCTGTTCCTGTCACCACGCATCACATTCTTGATGCTCTCGACAAGGGGCTGTGTATCTTCCAGCACCCGAACCGGACCACGGCGCTGCATATCCATACGGTCCATCAGAAATATAAGGCACAAGTTATCCTCCTCCACATTGTCCGGATCCGTACCTGTCTCCTGTGCGGACGGTACGACCACGAACAGAACCGGAAGCTCGTCAGAACTGATACTTTTCAGACAGTCGCTCATGTCCTGGTCCACATTCACTACTCTGACGGAATGTATGCCTGGTACACGCCGCACGACATTCTCGTAATACTCACGATAGGTTTTCAAACTGATCATAGGCTCTATCTTTTGGAATGTAATTTCTCAAACTTCTTTCTGTAAAGGAAAATAAGGATATCCCAGAACGGTGTCGCCCTCACCTCTGCATAGTTCCCGAATGCCCCGTTCTCAGCGATATCCATTCCAATGCCCGTCCAGCCGGTATGGTCATCCGCTTCCGGCTTCTCATCTTTTCGGAAAAGAATCCGCAAGTCAACCGTTTCACCGTCAATTTCCAAAGGCTCCTCCCGGATGATGGCGAACACATTCATAAAAAACAGATAAGCATGAAGGCAGAGCAGAATTGGCGGTTCCGCACCTTCCCTTCCCGTATAAAGAGCTTTTCCGAACTCCCGTAATATCATGTCCCTGTCGCCGCCACCCTCATCACCCATCCGTCTTACCAGTGCCATGCACTTGCAGAAGGTGTCAAACGATACCCCGTTGAGCATGTCTTCCGGTCCGTGAAAGCCGTTCCATTCCGGAAGGAGGTTGATTCCGGTACTCAGGTCCAGCCGGAAAGATTTTCCCTCACGAATAACGAACGGATCCGTCAGGGACAACAGTGCCAGCGTTTCCTCCCATGTGGATGGAGGAAGATGCCCCATATCAACTGGGAGTGCCAGAAAAAGAGACAGAATTTTCAAACGTATCCCGGGTTCCGACAATATATGCTGGTTAGCCATGGTGGCGATCTCCAGATAACGGTAATACTGGGCAGGTGTCAGTTCCTCAAGCGTTTCCGGCACACTCACTTGTCTGTTCTGATAATATATTACACGCATAAAAATCAAAAGGTTATCCCCTTGCTTTGAAGCGTGGGGCCTGAAACATAGAAATCAACCTCCTCAGGCGCGGCGTCCAAAGCCGCCACCGTATCCTGCAATTCCTGAAGATACCGGTCGGCATCGGCCTGAAGACTGTCCGCCACACTTTTCCGCGCCTCTTTCTCTGCCCGTAACTTTTCCTTTACAGTTCCGGTCTGCTGCACCTGTACGATACCTTCCGGAATAACCTCTACAGGCAGGCGATCAACCGCTTTCTTGATGGCCAACAGTGCCAGAGGTCGCTGGCATTCCTCCAAAAGAGTGTCACATACGTCCGGATCCCTTCTGACAAGCCAATCAAACCGCTCCTTTCCGACAACAGGCAGAATGTCTGTACGCTGTATTTCACGCAGGATGGGAACCAGTATGAGAAATAGACGGTGGCTGCCGATATGATAGAACTCGTCAAACTCGTCCTTGGTACGGATGAGCAATCCGTCCATCTGTCTTTTAGCCAGGCTTTTTTCCCAGAAGTCAAACTGCTTCTCCTCCAAGAATCCTACCAGAGCATCCACCGACTCATACGCCAGATTAAGTATGTTCATTTCATCCTTATATTCCTGAAGGGCAGTCAGCCCCTTCTCATTCTCTCCCAGTTTCCTCTGCCTTCCGCTACCGCCATGCTGTGCATCCAACGTGGGAACAACCTTTACCCATGCGAAATATGCCACGGCACGCTGCGCCATGAATACAAGTTCCTCTTTCTCTGGATCTAGGTCTTCATCCCAATAAAGGTCGACTATCGCCGAAAGCACGTCCGCCCCGATAATACAGGTCAGCTGGCGTGCGGCCAAAGGCAGTACCGGCTTCCACTTGGAATAGTCCAGGCTGTCGGAAATCATTCCCAGCGCCGCAACAAGCTCCTGGCGCCCTTCTCCGTTTCTGTCGAATATCATTTTCATAACTTATATATTTTCTTTCATACGGTTTCCCGGCGACACGTTCTCTTCCTGACTCACCACATTCCTGTACAGTCCGATACGTATATCTGTTCCCGGCCAGTTAGCATTGATATACTCCTGCACCGGCTTGCAGAGTATCATGTCCGGAATAGCCGTTTCAGACGCATTGTAGACCTTGATGGAATACAGTTTCTCGCTTCCACTGCTCAGTTTGTTTTCCAAAATGAGGTTCGCCAGCACCGGATCAATTCCGAACCCGGAGGTGGCAGCAGCGTCAGCCTTGTTGCTGATTCTAATCTGTGCCTCGATGTAATCCTTCACCTTCTTATCAATAGGAGTCACCTTCCATCCCTCAAAATCGTTGGCTTCATCGCTCCAGAACCGGGTGGTGTGCATATATTTTCCCACATTCTTCATCCCGGTAATACCTCCGGCAAATTTCTCCATGCATTCATCCTTGTAATCCTCCAGCATCTTGGCCGTATAGGTTTCCCCACGCTTGCGGCATACGGATTTCAAACGTTCCTCCGCCTTGTCCCAATACCCTTGTGGAGATTCTATATGCAGACTGAGCGCGCTGGAATTCAGATTATAGTTATGCAGTAATGGTGCCAAGGTACCGGCTATTTCCAGCCAGTCAAAGGCTCCCAGAAAACGCGGGGTACTAACAAAATCCTTACAGAAGGAATAGATGTTGTAATATCTGGCCGACACCGGATATCGGAAAGGATCTGCCGGATCAAACATGGGATACCTCTCCATATATTCAGGATCCGGGAAAGGGAAATCTCCCACGACAATGCCTTCCGGATCATTTTTCCCAGGGGGAGGGTACAACAGTCTGGCACGCTGGTAAGGGATATGCTCCAACCTTAGTAGCTTCCCCCGCCCGCCAATACGGGGCGCACGGTTGCGGACAAACTTGATAAAGAAGCCCTGCATGTGGGTGAGATCAACCAGACAACGGTGCATACAAATCCGATAATCCCAGGAAGACATGTCCGACTCAATATCAGGTGCAAGCACCCATTTTTTGTAGAAACGGTTGTCCGTATCATCAATTGCATCCTCATAGAACCGGGGACCGTCCCCCCATTGCAGACCGGCAATCTTGCCAAGAATACCCTCGCCGGCATAGAACCGGTCAAGCAGGCGCATGACCTCTCCGGGCATGTCATTGTTATCCCCCATCGGAACGATATCATATCCGGCCACACTCATTTTCCTCGTGAAACAGGTGTTACGGTTATGGTTCAGCATGATACTGGAAGGTTCCCATCCCTTACCACGTCCTGATATGTCAAAGGAATAAAGCGATCCATTGCCGGGGTCCACAAAGCCGAAATTTCCGCTACGTCTTACCTCCATATTACAAAACTGTTTTCTGTCCGTTAAATTCCACTACCAGAATCTGCCAGCAGTTCAATGCGTTGCCTGTTTCCGTATCGACAAGAAACAGTTTATGACTGGCATTCTCTATTTTTTCATCAGAAGCCTTGGAACGAAGCCTGGCCGCTTTCAAAAACACCAGATCACCGCCAGACTGTTTCTGACGGTTGTATTTCCGGAATTTGATACTGAATGTCCCTTCAGCTTTGCTCACCGCTTTCATCTCCTCGACTGCGGTATATAAATTAATTTGTCCCATATTCGCTATTTTTCAAGCAAATATGGGACAAATGCAATATGGGATAAAGGACAGGACTACTTGCTTTGTGGATGCAATTTCTCTATCAGTCCTGCATAGAACCGAAAGAATTGCACCAAATCCAGATTTCTTTTCAAATTGTCCGGTTCCATCAACTCAAAGTCATCCAACAGAATATCCGTCAATTTCTCCGTATGCTCCCGAAAGGAACCGGGCTCATGATCCTGTATATTAGCCAGTGCATCTATCACTTGATCTGTTATGACAGCATTCGGGTTAAATCCTTCTTCTTTCATTTCAGGCCTCCTTCCAATATTTTAGGGTTTGTAGATTCACAGAAACGGAACTCGCCGCGTACTGGATAAATATGAACTATGAAGACAGTATTATACGGATTCTTATCGGGATAGACCTCAATATGTATATCATTGTTTCTGGAAACATCCACACGAAGCGGTTTGGTTCTTGGAAACTCTTCATCCAACATGGACGCTTTGGCACGAACAGCCTCAATAAAGGCATCACGTGACAGTTCATCAGGAATCAATACATGAGTGAAAGTGGAAATCCACTGGTTCATAGCCCTGCCTTTATTGTTGACAGACAGGTAAGTTTTGGGTTCATCAATAAAGAATTTCATCTCAGACCTCCTTTCCAAGCAAGATGTAACGACACAACAAACCAAGCCAGGCAAAGCAATGCAGGAACAGCCGACACAAAACCGGCACATACCAATGCAGAAAAAGCTAAGGAAGCATGAGCCATAAGGCACACCTGACGGTTAGACACTGATTCTTCAAGTACGGAAGAAAATAATTGATTTTCACGGTTCAGCCACATAGTTAGGACTGACGATTTGCTCACGACATTTATGTCGGTAGCAGGAATTGAAACTGTTTGTTTCATACGGTTTGATGTTTGACATTTTAGGCAGAAAAAGAACGGCTGCCATCTCCCGTGTCGTCAAACATCAAACCGTGTCACTCCGTAGAGCAATTAAGTTTTGGGAAAGGCAGCCGTAGACTTTGCACAACAAGTTGCGACTTCTACAATATCCTTTATATGTATTATCATTTTCGTGACTTTACGAAAATGGTTCTGTATAGGCATAAAAAAAGCCCATTAAAATATGAGCATTAACCGCGCTCTACGTACTTGACGAACAAGTTTGATGTTTGACTCTGCAAATATAATGATAATATTCAATAGCCCAACATTTACTAATGGATTTTTTTACTAGTTTTGTAACAACTTAAAAAGTAACCATCCATGGAACGATTAAATGACGAACAACTAAATGTACTGGATAAAGAAATTCTGGAGTTCTACTGTCAAGAAGCAGCAAAACGTTTGGAAGACTATATACGGGTGGAATCGACCATAACAGAGCGCTGTTATATCCTGTTCGGCATCTATTATGCCATTATTGCTGCCTCTATGGGATACGTACTCTCAAACTTAGACAAACAAAATGATCTTCCTGTCACGTATGGATGCCTTGCCTTATTCACATTCTCTTTCATATCCTTGATATATGTCACAAAAGCCATGAAGCCACACGATTTCTATGCTAAAGGAAGAGATCCGGAAGAATTCAGAATACCGGAATATGTAAAATATTTCCAAAAATGTCCGAAAGCGGATAAGAAAAAGAATGTATTGGCAGATGAGTTGGTCATGCTTCAAGAGAGCATCAGCAAACAACGTGCATTAAATGAGAAAAGAGCCGGGCAGATAAGCGCATCACTTTCTTTCCTCGCTACCGGCTCCTGTATAACTGCGATCCTTTTCATTATCACTTATATTATTTTGTGGTAAGAGGAATCTGGTCTGCTCCAGTGGATGTCTTTACTACCGGAATAGGAGGAGGAACTGGCTTATTTGGTTTACTTTTGCCCATAATATAAAATGGCGAATCCTCATCCAATGCGCGCCGACCGGTGATAAATCCGGAACCCGATTCTACAGGTTACACATCGAATGAGGAGTCATTTTTACAAAAATGTTTTTTATCAAGATTCGGCATCGCAAATATAGGGATAATATTCAACATCCCGAATTTCCTAGCGGATTTTTATTACCTTTGCTGATGCATCAAAAATATGAACCATGACAAAAGAACAGGAAGATATCAAGCGGTTACAAAAAGAAGTAAGCCTTATTTGTATGCACCTTTATCAGATCAAAAAGTTGATAATAAACAGTCTAATATTCCTTTTGCTTGGCCTGATAACAGGACTTCTGTTATAAATGCACATCCTGTTCACAGATTTCAATATCAGGCAGCCAAATCCGAAACATCTTTTTTACCTTGTTTACACAGCATTATATCAGTATAACAGCTACTGTAATTCACACAGGCATTGAATTCCACTTTCACACAATCCTTAAAAGGATTACCGATTGAGGGATTATCCCCAATCCAACTGCATAATTCAAGAATGGAAGATTTATTGGATGTAAAATACACAAACGAATGCTCCTTCAGAACATGCAGGACATTCAGATAATCAGCCAGATGCCAGTACATTTTATATGTTCCGACTTCTGTACTTAAATAAGGGGGATCAACCAGGAAAACTACCCCCGGAACATCCTTGTAACGTTTGAACACTTCCTTATAATCCTCACTGACAATGGTTAGCCCTTCCAGATAATCCTTCGCATCGGAATAGTCAGTCCGGTGGATAGTGTTATAAAACGTTTCTTTCCTCATATTATCCAGATTCAGCACATATTTCATGGAAAACAACAGGGATGACGACAATGTGATATAATCAACGTAGCCATGTTCCTTTTCCTCCTTTTCAATACGAGCCAATATTCTTTCACGGGCTTCACCGGTTATACGTTTCTTTCTGGGGAGTTCCGCTGTTATCCTTCGCAAATCTGCCAGCAACTGATTGGTATTCGGTATATTGTTAAGCCGTTGCCGGTAGTTGTCGAAATCATTATATACCACAACAGCATCAGGTCTTACCCGTTTGGTGATGTGGGACAGCAGCCCCGATCCGCCAAAAAGATCCACAAAAACGGTGCTGTCTGGGAATCGGTCCAATACTTTGATGAATTCTTTGGCAAACATACGTTTCTGCCCCACAAACGGAAGCGGGGCAGACAGATACATATTTCTCATGTTACTTTCCATTTAAAAAAACGCCGCAAAGATCTTCTGAATTTATGAGAAACAGGCAGGATCAGGAGCGTTACCCACTGCACGACATATGCAGCAGATCAGACATTCAGTTCGAAACGGACAGTCTCGTCACCGGCAAGCAGTGCACGGGTACCTGGGATATTGTTCTCGTAAATATGTACATTTCCCAGGTAGAGGGTGATCGACTTCAGGGGAAGTTCTATCTGCCGTGCCATCAGGTACAGATGATAAATGTCAGCAGGCAATCCGAGATTTGCATCACTGCTGCGCTGGTATGCGGACAACACCAGTTCTCCATTGTCAATCTGAAACTGCACCAAGCTCAGGCAGGGCGTCTGGTTGCTTTCCACACCGGTCTCACCCAGGAAAAGCACATAATTCTTACTGTTACGTTTCTCCCTGTTGATTTTGTCTATGAGTGGCGGCAGCTTCTCAAAATAGGTGGGATAAGAGTTCACAAGAATGGATCCGCAATAATCCCACCAATTGATGCCGGCCTCTCGGTACTTCTCCACGTTACGTTCCCCCTGCATGAACAGCTGGAGCTCGCTACGGAGCTTCTTACGGGCAATATTATGCCCCTCAAAGATATCCAACAGATCCGCTGGTGTAAGTACCAGAACCTCATTCAGAAGGTACTGTATGTTCCCCTTCCTGTTTGATTGCGTTTTTTCTGTGGCAAGTATCTTGTCCAGTACCTGATAATACTTGTTCATAGCCATTCCTCCTTATAAAAATGAAACATCCTAAAGATAGGAGAAACAGCACAGTTCGCCTGATAAAACGGTCCGCTCATACTGCAAACGTCTTACAGTCACTCCGAAACCGCTTAACCAGGGCATAAATCGTTCTCTCGCTGACCGAATATTTTTCAGAAAGCACGGCAACGACATAAGATACTTTCTCTCCTTGGCTTGTCCGGTACATGTATTCCGAATATAGCTCCACATACTGGACATCCTCCAGACGGACACCCGCCTCCTGCAACTTTTTCAGCAGTTCACGATTAAAGTTTATTATCTCTATCACTTTCATACAATAATATTTGATTATCTTTGCGCCATCTCACTCACATAACATACAAAATGCGTCACACCGCAGCAGAGGGTATTTGCCCCCGGCTGTGCGGTGTGACGCATCTTTGTGTAAGTATGTGGGTGAGATAACTACTTACAGGCCGGGGGTTCTTTTTCGCCTTCCCCCGCAAGGCATTCCACAAGATCCAGTGAAAAACCAGCCAAAAAATGACTGATTTTCCCCTTATTTTCGTATTTATCATTCAAAATGTGCGTATTTCAGCCTTGAATTTTGCTGTAAGAGCACATAAATATCTAGTTTTCAATAAATAATACCATAAAACCAAAATCTTTAAAACCACGTCTCTTGTTTCCGTGCGGGCCGCTCAGAAGTCCCGGGGCAATTGCCCCGGGCAATTTTCGTGAAATATGACAGAGAAAAACGGCGGGATGCCTGGTACGGACAGAAATCACTCCTCAAAACCGGGGATATAGGGATTTGCATTATTGCCACGGGCAATACGGACAACGCGACGCCAGTTTCTGCGCATCATCAGGTATTTGAAAGCGTCACTGAAATTGGTAGAAAACATGGGAAGTTTCTTCGGGGCAAGCTTTTCACTCTTCTTGATCTTGAACACCACCTTGGTTTCACCCTTATAGCGGATGCCGGCTGGGGCTTTCTCAACGCTGCTGACCATTTCACGGCAATTCACCGCATCAACCAGCAATCGGGGCAATTGCCCATTCTCTCCCTTCATCAACTCCTGCATGAATCCGTATTCCTCCGACTGGGGGATGATACTCTGTCTGCGGCTCATCAGAATGACGGTCCATCCGGTCCGCCGGCCATCGGCATCCTTCTCTATGGCATCCTTTATCTTCCTGGCATAATCCTCCCCCTGTCTTTCAAAATTATTGCCGGCCCGGTCATAATACAACGACAGTTCCTTACATTCATGTGAAGCAAAGAAATCCAAGAACTGGTCAGCCAGCTCACGGAACCATCCGGGAGGTATCTCGAAAAAGTTTTTGTGGCATCGGTAATACGCTCCGTCTTCCTGCCCAATCACGAATGAAAGCATGTTGCCGAAGTCCATGCCGCCATCCAAAGGCTCGTCATGCCGCAGATAGCGCAACTCCCGACTATTTTCCGCCGGCTCCCCTCCAGGACTCCCGTCATAATACTTATGCCTTTGCCCGAATAATACATAGAAGCGGACATCACGCCGGAGACCGGGCCGCATACCCAGCACCGACTTGCAGAACTCATGCAGTTCAAGAGTACCTTGATATAAGTTTCGTATATATTCTGGGGTCAGGATATCAACATTGACCAGGGAGGATGCGTTAAGAAAAAAGGTTTGTCCGCGGCGCAATTTGCGCAAGGCCCGATCATAATAATCTATTTTCCTTTCCAGACGCGCCAGCACGGAGTGACTGGGATTGTCTTTCTTCTGCTCGCGCAGTTGCTTCAACAGCAGCCCGTTCCGTTCAAAAGCCGCCTGTACAATCAGAATTATACGGTCTGGATCCATATTGGGTGCATAACGGAAATACCAGTCATATTCCCCCTCGTTGACATCCGGCATATCAGTGGTGATCGTCAGACCAAGAAACAGATGCGATGCCCCGTAAGTGAGAGAATCGCCACGTAGAACAGGCATGGCACGGTTCACCTTCTCGTCCTTGTCATATTTTGACTCGTCATAAAACAGATGGACCACCGATTTGCCGGCAAGCAGTGAAGGGTTATCCAGCGAACCCATAAAAATAACACTGCCATTCCAGAAGGAATAGCAGTTCCGGTAATCATTGACAATTATGGAGCATTTCGCCTTCCAGGAGGCTGGCGGTTCCTTTCCACGGATATAATGCACCCCCTCGTACAGCCCCATCATTTCCCATCCCTTCTGTACGGCGGGCATGATGTTGTCCTTCAGATTGGCATAAGTGTTGGCGACAAAAGCGAAAGGCGCACCGGGCATTTCCCAGATACACCTGTATGAACGTCTGGACTGTATGACCGTACTCTTGGACATACCACGCCCGGCTATGACAACCAGAATGGTCGTATCCACGAAATCGGTCAGCATCTGGACATTATGGCTGAATTTTACATCCACATCCTCATCATTCGCTATCTTCCTCGCTAAATTCCTCGATATCATAAATCATACGTTTTTTCAAATCAAACTTTTTTATCCGTGCGTCCTCTTTCAGATTATCACGCACAGCAATAGGTATCTCCGGTATCGAGTCGATGAAACCCTCCAGTCCCTTTCTATCAATGGCGGGAACGCCCAGATCCTCACGGCTGGCCGTATAGATATCAACCTTTTTCTGGTTTAGAAGCTCTTCCGGTATCTCCGCCTGTTCCTTCCTGAAGCATCTGCGGTATTCACCGGCAAGTTTCAACAAGGCCCTTGCCTCCTTGATCTTGCCGGCCAGGAAAGCGGCGTCCGCCCACTTCTCGGCACGCTCGGCATACAGGGCAGCAAACGCCTCCGGACGGATGTTGTCTTGGGTATAGAAAAAATTGATGCTGTCATTATACACCTGCCGGGCCATCCAGTCAGACAGGCTGTACGGTTCCGACTTCAGCAGCCTGATTATTCCTGCCTTTGTCACCATCCTGCCATTAGTGAAACGCATCCTGGCACGCAGACCACGTACCATCTCCATTAGAGAGAAATACTCCCTCTCTTCCGGACGCAAAGAATCCAGCGTTCCGGTGGAAAGAATGCGCTGGATCTGATTCAGATCAACCTTTTCAAAGTCCACTCTTGAAGGTCTGACCGGCAATTCACTCATATTCATCCATATCTTTTAACAGATTCTCAAACAAACGGCGTTCCTGGATCTCCGTTAGCAGCTTAACGGCATCAATATTCCCGTCCTCAGCTGCTTCGTGCAGCTTTATCTCGGGAGCGGCCCGTGAGACAAGCACGCCTTCACGGATCAGCCCTCGAATGGTGGTTCCTGGAATACCGGCGTCATATACAAAAAGAAAGCATTCAGAAGCGTCAAGGCCAAGATAGGCGGCAATATCCTCCGGCGCATAACCTAAAGAGGCCATGCGGCGAACATCATTTTTTTGTTCTCCAGTTAGAGCCAGGCTGTCAGGGGGAATATCATTCATAAGATAATTTGTTCAAACATTCTTCTAGGTACGCCAACTCGCATTTTTTTGCAGACAGTAAATGGGCAAACTCGCCACGGTCACAAGGGTGGGAGAAACGCTCCATTTTCAGGAGTAGCCCATTGATCCCGTCCTCCAGCGTCCCCTTCCGAAATATCAGTTTTTTTTTCTGTTTTCCAGTTCCTTCTCGGCGGCCGATTTCATAGATTCCCATTTATCCACTGCCGCCAATGCCTTCGCACGTTCCTCCTCACCTTCAACGGTTTCAAGCTTCTTCTTCCATTTGGACACGTTGCTGGCCGCATTCTTACGGATATTCATCACCTCAAGATCACTTTTGTTGGAAAGCTCGTCAGAAGCTAGATAGACGGCAATACGGGGATGTTTCCCGAGCAGCACATGATTGTCACGGTAATATTCCAACTCCTCCCAGATACTCCGGTCCTCCAGGTAATTCTCCACAGTTGTTTTGGCTATGGCAAACGCCTGTTCCAGCTCAACGTCATCCGGCAGTTCCCCCAGTTCCCTGAAAGTTTTTAGATAAAGGTCATAGGCCGTGAACATATCGGCAACCAGTATTTTCAGTACATCCGGACAATCCGGAGAGTTGAGGAAGGGGAAACGGTCACGGAAACGGATCACATTTTCCACAACCGGGGTGACAGGAACATTCACTGCGGTTTTCTCAGCCTTGATCTCTTCCACCACTATAGAAGCTGAAGATATGTGGGGAGAGTCCACTGCCTTCCGTTGCATTGTCCTGAAAGCCGTTTCCGAAATTCCGGCAAGCTTGCGCAGTTCCTCCATCAAGGTGGCACGAAGCAGGTCTGTTTCGGCATTCCGCCGGAAAGAGGCTTTCAGCATCAGATTAAGCCCGTACTCCTCGTACAAAGCAATCCCCTCACGATACGGACGGGGACCGCTCAGATAAGCAATAATTTTTTCTTTCATACGATAAAATTTACAATGTACCATACAAAGAAAAAGCCCGGCAATTGCCGGGCAAAAGACAGGTCGAATAAAAACAGCTTTCAATAAGAAAGTCTGAGTGAACCTATTTTTTGAGAAATGTCTTGCAGCGCATGATTGAATCTGTCCAACTCCTCTTTCAGTTCCCCATGGATGTGGTGAACACTGTTAATACTATATTGCCGCATCTGATCAAAACTGCGCCACCTCGTAATACTTGAAGAAATAATACAATGCCACCTTATGCCATTTGGTCAGGTCCTTGTCTCCGGAAAGTATGGACGATACCGTACATTTGTCAATCCCGGTATAATTACTCAGGTGCTTGGCCTTCAGCCCTAATTTTTCCATACGTTTCCTGACCCATTCGACAGTAATGCCGTCAATATCCTTGCGGTCAAAATTAACAGCGGAAACTGTCAGTTTCCAGTCTTCCGGAATCTCACCTTTAAACATTTCCCGGACACGTTCGTGAAGTTCCTTTTTGGAAAGGAACTGTCCATTCACCAGATCCTTCTGCTCCGCACGGACAATCAGACGGCCTTCGGAGAAGGAAACAATTTCAATTACAATATGCGCCATACGTGCATACTGTCTGGCAAACTCATCAAGTCTCTTTTTAACCTCTGGAGAAAGAGGAAGTAAATCCAAATTTTTCATACTGCATCAATTTACGATTGATTATCGGAATATTTGTTTTTAATCTGTAAAAGGAAGGGCCGAAGCCCTTCCCGTCACAATTTGACAAGTCTTAAATGCGTCAGGTCGAAAATCGCGATCTGTCTGTTTTCACGTCCGAAGCGCTTGGCTGCTTCCAGATCTGTGAAAATCCGGATGCTGTCGAAATAAAACTGTCCGTTTTCTTCATTCAGCCATCCGCCGACTTTCCTTTCGTGCTCTAAAGCATGGTTAAGAACTCTTCTCAGACCATCTTCCCCGAAACTGTCCTGAGTTTCAAGATAAGCGACTGAGATGCCTTTTGTGACCTTTTTTAAGGTTGTAAGGTCAACCGTGAACCCTTCCGGGTTCTGTCTTGCTATCTCCTGGATAGCCTTGAACAATTGTTCCATAATTAAAAGAACTTATGCGGACGTCACCCGCGTTTGTTATGACACTGCAAATATACGAAAAAGTTTGTTACTAGCAAACTTTTTCGTGTATTTGAATAATAAAAAAAAGCGGAACCGAAGCCCCGCTTTCCTGAAATAATGAAACCTCACTAAAATAAGAATATGACTTATGCCTGATAACGGCTCTGCTCAATCCATGTACATGTACCGGAACCGGATTCAAAAGCCTGAAGGGTTATCTGGCTGCCCGGACTAGCGGTGAAGGTTTCTCCGCCACGCAGCAGGAACTGGCCGCCGTGAGCAATTGTCGGAGCCACGCCTGACGCTACACCCAGCAGGGTCATCACTGCACCATGCCGTCCGCCGGTCACTTTATTTATTTCCGCTTCACCACCCTGAAGCTGATATTGCCCTTCCGCCGTAAACGGGATGGTAGTGGCAGACGCGCTCACACTCGCCACCGGTTCTTCCGAAGGAACAGTACCCTTATAAATGGCGATGTCATCCCCTTTACTGATCTGGGTAAAAGTGAATTCAGAGGAGTTGGCATCCTTGTTACCGGTATAATTGACTCCCATCTGCATGGGATTGCAGGGAGAACCGAACAAATCCTTGTCCTGACCGTCACAGTAGCTCATTATCACGATACATTTCCGACCGAGCCAGTTGGTCTTGAACTCACGGACCGCCTGCTTGTTTCCCGGATGGTTCCCCTTGACCGTAGGGGTGAAACCAAGTGCGTCAGGATCTCCGTCTGTATTGCTTGTAACCTCCACGGTACCGGGAGTGAAATAGATGTCAGTAGAATAACATCCAGGCTTCAATTGTATGTTCTCGGTCATCAACACACCGGCCGAGTCACGTGCCGGGAACACCAGAATATCATCCACATCAATGATACTCATCATGTCGCGCGGGTTGATCCCTTTACCCGGATTACCTTCCGGGCGCTTCACTGCTCTTTTAACGTATGCCATAATTATAACAATTTAAAATGAATAACAGGGGCGGATTACTCCGCCCGTAAATTTAACCACGTGCCACCTCATAGAATTTGCCACCTGCATAAGTCAGCATGATAAATTTGCCGGCGCTGAGCGTCATGGCATCAGTCAGGACAAAATTACCACTATTAGCGATAGTGGACGCATTCGTATTCCCGGCCCCGTGAATGGTATACACCTCACCTTCCACTGCATCTGTGAAATTCGTGATGGCCGTCGCTTTGGTATTGGTTCCCGTTACGAACACCGTGGCACCCGCCAAGGATGGAGTGGTTGCATCGTTGGCGAACTGTAATGCACCGGAAGCTGCCGTATCACGTCCGATTTCGATGAATTTCCCGTCAGAACGTTTCATCAGACGTATGGTGTCCCCTTTCTTCGGTATCCAGTCGGCACTGATCAAGCTGAACTTATCGGATTTGGTGATCTTTACCCCCTTGTCCTCGCTGCCACACTTGATGGTGACAATTTTACCTACTTCGGCGTTCTCAATATCCGTAATGGTGAACAGGCTGGTGTTGGCCACGGTCTGTACACTGGTATGCAGGGCTACGTTCGGGTTTTTGTCCTTCTCCCCGTCAATGAAGGAAGATGCAGGCCGGTCATACTCGTTACAGAAGATCATCTGGCGGCTGCCGTCCATATCCTCTTTTTTCGTATATTTGAAACCTACCGCACGCGCCCAGATGGATTCCTTCCACAAGGACCATACCTTAAGCGTCCAGTCCTGTTGTTCCAAGCTGAAATTTGTCATTTCACCGGCCACATGCTCGAAGCATTTGATATTGCCCTCCATCGTCCAGAAAATACGCTGGTGATTGTCTGCGTTCGGAATCGGAATCAGCTTCACAGCCGGATATTCCTTAACGTACATCATATTGGCCTTGTAATCCTGGTTCACACCATAGTGCAGCTCGTTGTACTTGTGATACCATACTACCATATAGCTGGGAAGATACAGGGCCAGCTGCCCGCTGTCACGGTACACGGCAGGAATCATTCCCGTACCCTGGAACAGTTTCTCACCGATATTGGCTTCCGTGATCTCACCCAGCACAAACGGCTTGATCTGGTAAACGGTCTTCCCGTTATTAATGTCAATGAAACCGTCAACCTTCTTTCTCAGCCATTCATACAGCCCGTCGGCCGCTTCCATGGCGCGTCCCGGCTTGTTAAGGTCAGGATCCTTGCGCACGCCATTGATACGGCGCAGCTCACGCTCGTTATGCAACTTCTTGGCTGTTTCCGCCAGAATGTATTCAATGAATGACCATTTGATCGCTTGTGATCCTTCCTTGTTGAGAGAGCCGATCCAGGTTTTTTCCAGCTGCTTCAGGTCACGGAACTTATGGGCGAACATGACACTGAACATACGCAATGTCTCGTTGTCGAACTCATATTCACCTTTGGTCACATTGTCGAAATCACTGGAGGTGTTGTCAGCCTGCGAGAACTCACCCAGCCAAATGTTGACCAGAGTGGCCAGATCCTGATATCCGCTCTCCACCGGGAAGATGCTCTCGATACTGGGGAGCTTGGTCAGGAATGACTGCAAACGGTCCTGCCAGCGGATGCGGTAGAACGCACCAAGGTCCTCCTTCAGACGGCCGTAATCCACGGAACTTTCCGCACGGACCTGAATATTGATTCCCTGACTTGCGAGCAGAGCGGCACGGGCACGCATGTTATACGGACGATCCAGCGCGAACATCTCACCCTGCATACCTCCAAGCTGCTTGTCATCATCCAGGTTGAAGGCACCGGCACCCGTATTTTGTTTCAGACCGGCACCCGCACCATGGTCCGGCTCCGGCAATGCGCTCAGTACCGAAATCTTCTGCTTCAGCTCCGCTATTTCGGTATCTTTCCGGGTGATGGCCTGCGTCTTTTCCCCGTCTGTCTTTCTTATTGCATCCAACTGCTCCTGCAAGGAAGCCATTTCGGATACTTTCTGCGCCAGCAGACCACGAATCAGCGCCTCTCCCGAGTTCTCAACAGGACCGGCCTGCTGTTCCTCATCCTTAAAACCATTTTTCAACGCTTCCCCGAAAGGAGTTATGAACTTCTCATCGAAGCCAAGTTCTTTCAGCTTGGCTACATCATCGGCATCGAGGATATCCTTGTCCTCAGCCTTCTTCCACTCTTTCAGCCCCAGCAATCCAAGGATTGCGCCGGCAAAGGTGGACATTTTAGAATACTTTCCCATAAAAATAAAAATTTAAAAGATTTGATTTGTCTTGTTGATGACGGACTGCGCCAGAATCCAGCGCGCAGCTCCCTCCAAAGTGTTATAACCGTCCGCCAGTCCTTCCCTGACCGCTTCATCACCCATAAAGGTCGCCCCGCGGAACACGGGGGAGTCCTTGTCATAAGCGATGGAAAGGTTCTCCGAAACGGTCCGGCAGAACATCATGTGCAGTTTTGACAGCTTTTCCTTATAAGGTTCCTCGTTATTGTTTTCCGCAATCTCCCGGTGTTCCCTGTTTTTCAAGTCGGCCGAATCCGGGTAAATCTCCCGATAATCGATTCCTTCTTTTTTCAAGGCCTCCTTGGCATTATAATAGGTACCCACAACACCGATACTACCCACCTCGCACATCAACGAGCCAAGAAAGCGCTTGTCTGCGGCTGATGCCAGCCAAAAATGTGCGGAAGCACAAGCTCCGGCAATGTAAGCGACTACGGGTTTGGGACATTCGGATATCATTTTTGACGCATTGTCCAGACCGGTAATCATTCCCCCCGGTCCATTTATCCACAAAATGATGCCTGCAATACGGTCATTAGCTGCCGCCTGTGCAATATATTCCTGAAGGCGGAACGTCTCCCAGGCATAGAGCGTCCCTTCCAGCACAATAACGGCAACCGAATCGGAAGGAAGACCGCTGTCTTCCAAATTCCACCGCCCCACAAAATTCAGATCCGATGCGTATGCGGTCACGGTATCTTTTTCAAAAAATGCCTCTACCTCCTTAAAATTGCCGGAATGTATTGAAGGAAGGATCAGTGAGACCAGATTGTAATAATCCTCTCTAGCCATGGCCCATTTTTCATTGAATATTAACTGAATACGATTCATCCGTTCTTTTTTCCTGCAAAATAAAGAACAGATCCATCCATGAACAAGGACACGGAGAAGCGGTCATCACACCCGGTCATGAAAAGACCGTTTTTCCACATAAAAACACCTCCAAAAAGGACATGGAAAGGACAAAAAGACACGCTACGTCACATAAAATTATCTGTGTTTATATTCCCGAACGGAGGTTTTACGGCGCATCTTCCGCCGCCAGCGCTGGTAATCTTTCAGAAGTGCTTCCACGCTCAGACTCTCAATGCAATACTTCCGGAGAAAGTACCAGGCCGAATTGATGTAGTCTATACCATAGACATGTTTGTTTTCATCAAACAGGTCAAAATGGTACAAATCAAGATCTGAAGGCAGGCGGACTACCTTGCTGTCCGGGGTTCCATACTTGCCTATTAGATATTCGGCTAAATAATTTTCTATCGTTATCTTCGTGGTAATCATATACTTATGTGTTTATACAAAAGTAATGATTTAAATTGAGATAGTCAAAGAACAACCGGCTAAAGATGGACCGGCTTCCAAAAGAATCATGAAGGCCGTTGCAATACCCCTTGAAAAACAAAGGGGGGATTTTCGTGCAACCGTACGATCTGATGATTAATGTTATTGTAATATATTGAATATCAATATATTGTACACTGCACAATTCGCGCACGATTTTCGTACGAAATGTAAAACCACGCACAAAAAGCCATAAAATACGTTTTTGGACAAATCGAACGGAATCGTGCAAAAATCGTGCAGACATAAATATTTATATATCAATATATTATAATCAAAAAAAACGCAGTTGCACGATTGCACGAAAATTTCTTCATTTTTTATAAGGGTATATTTTTTAAAAGTTAAAAAATAAAAAAAAAGAATATATAGGTCGCCCGTTTTCGAACAGATCGCACGATTGTCCAAAATGTTTTTTCTGGGGAAAAAGGGGTATGAGGGGAAACAAAAAAGTCCGGAAAACCGGACTTTTAAACTATATGTCTTCAGGATAAAATGCCTGCGTTATGAATTCGTATTCCCGGGGGAGCGACCGCACGCCCACAATAACACACAAGCCTCTGGCAGCCATTTCATAGAGCCTCTGGTTGGTCACAGGGGAGTTCCTGAAGTTATACTGGGCACAAAAATTTTATTCTCTTTTTTCAGCATATTGCTTCCTTTTTATTTGCATATCTCACTAAAAATCACTAACTTTACAATGATATAAATTGGGATATATCATACATTTCTATCCGAGTAGAAATGCCTGTAAGGGACCGCAGGCCGCCAGGCCGGACAACGCCGGATCTCACTCCTGTCATCAGAAAACTCCAGCAATGCGTCATTAATGCTTTTGTGGAACAGCTCCTCTATGATACACATTTCGGCCACATCCATGAACAGTTCCAAAGAGCGGGCTGTGCAGTGCTCGGATACAATGATGGATCCTCCCTCGGGAATCCGGAGCAATAACTCCGTCACCCGGTCATAAAACCTTTTGAAACGGCCCGGATCACGCCCGGCCAGAGGCATTACCTTTCCCAATATTTCCTGATAACTTCGTGCCATGTCAGTAGTCTAGTCTCAAATTTCCCGGAAGATCAGGATCCAAGGGATCTTCTCCCGGTTGTATGATCTCCTTGCCGGTACCGACCGTGAAATACTCCACTCCGCCGGACTTGTCATCCACGACAGGACGTCCGTCCTTATCGACCTGATAGGGGAGTCCGGTCTTGCTGTCATATTTCTGGGGGTTAAACACAAAACCTTTCCATTTGCAATACATGACGAATTTTTTCTTGAATGAGGCAGGGGTATTATATTTCCGCTGGGCCGGATCATACAAGCACAAGGCGTCGAACAGCTCCTTCTTCACCAGGCGGCAACCGATATGCTCCGGTGCAGAGAAATACTCGTCAGCCCAGGAAATGAAGGTTTCCCCGATCTCCTGCCGCAGTTTGCGCTCCTCAAGCCGTTCTCCAGGAGCTTGGACCACGCCGAACGTCAGATATAGTTGGATACAGTTGGCCAGCAGGTTCCAGCACAGGTTCCACTGGTCAAAATCCCACTCGGTAAAGAACAACGCTCCGAAATCGTCAACCGGTTTGTGGCTTTCATTATAAAAATCGGAAAAGGCCAACAGCCACTGACGATCCGTGAAAGAGGAGCCGGTTCCGCGGATGGCATGGTTCGTGGCAATATAGATTTTGGGAGACTGCGAGAACGACAGCGTGATACGCCGCCCTCCCTTATAGTTAACACTCCAATCCCCGGTAATGTTCGGAAACAGAAACTCGAAGTTGAAGTTCTGAAGCACATCATCAATAAACACCAGCTTGGTTTTCTCCATCACGTCATTCCATACAAACTGGTCTTTGAAGATGTCGGAGTTCTTTCCAGGAATATAGGCTATAGGCATGACGTTCCTCATGAGTTCCCCTATAAGGGACTTTCCGGAACGCCCGTTTGACTCGCCGACCTCCGACTGCTTTCCATCCATACCGATCACCGCACGCGCCACATTGGAATCCTTCGCTTCCATCAGCATGTACCCGATGGCGCACAGTTTGGAAAGCAGATGGATATGGTTCTCGTTCTCCTCCTCGGGAGTCACCTCACCGCTTTTCTTCCTCCATGTGAAATTGCTGGCATTGATCAGGAATTGCAGATAATGGCAGCGGTGTCCGTCTTCGGTCAGCTCATAGGAATACGTATCAGCGTCCTTCCTGAAGGTGACAAGCTGTTTTCCCAGATATTTGGCCGGATAGTCACGTCTCTGCTCCTCCCAGATATGATGTGAGATATTTTCATAGCCCATTTCCTTTACGCTGTCACGGGTGACCAGCCAGCACGATTTATCGAAATAGAAATACTGGCCGTCCCGGGAAGGCTTAATGAAATCGGGCTGTATGTACTCCAGCAGTGATAGCTTGTCCGGTCCCACATACTGCGACACCCCCTTGATCAGCATCTCGTTCACTCCCACGCAGCAATTATGCTTGGCGAACTGGAACAGGTAGTCCCGGACGTCGCTCGCCTCCAAGGACCTAACCAAAGGAGGTTCCAGATGGATGAACAAGAAACTCTTGTCCTGTCTTCTCAGGCGCCCAAAACCACGGTTCTGTAAAAAGTTCTGGGAATTCACGTAACAAAACTCATAATCCGATCTTTCGTTATCTTTCCCCTCATTTCTCTTGACCACACGCCAGAACTGCTCGTCCGCGTCAAAGGGCTGAGCCGATACGACCTTGCCATCCTCATCGAATTTCCAGCGGTAACGGTTGAAAAGGAATTCCGGAAGATTCTTCAGCAGATCCTTGTGGCGCTCAGCAAACGCCTCATGGGAGTGAAGACACCAAAGCTCCATCAGCCTGTGGTCAGTGAAACCGGTAATTTTAAACATCTCTACATACTGGCCGGAACCCTTCTTATCATTACAGGCATAATCAAAATCCGCGGCCAGCTCGTCCTCTTTTCCCAAAAGAGTATTGGCCAGCAGGTCATCAAGCCCCTTGTCCCCTGCATCATTTTTGCGGATATGCCCTACAAATATCTCCAGATAGATATCACGGTTCTTCAGACTACGCATATACTCCTTGAAATTCCTAGCAGCGGAATAAAAGTTCCTGGGACGTATCTCAACCGGATCGTTTATCTTGATATTACTTGAGATATCATCCCAGTCCGAATCAAAAACAAATGCCACCTCCCTGACCTGGCAACCGGTGACAATCCTGACGAAATCCTCCGGTAGCGAGCCATTATTTCCCAGATTCTGTATCCCTGACACGGCAATGGACGGGATGCCATGCTTGCACGCCTTCTCCGCTTTCTTCTCGCCCTCTTGGATATACAGGCGGTCTATCCTCGTACCGCTCTTGAAGGCGGTGCGTATCTTTTCCGGAATATATATAGGAGTACCGGACCCCCGCGGCGATTTGTATTTGAAAGGCTTCCCATCCTTGTCCAAATGCATTTCCGGGAACTGCCAACGAATGCGGTAGTATTCCTTCATCTCCCCGGCCGCCCTGCGCTTGTTATCCTTCTGGACATAACGGACAGGAAGACCGTCCAGATCATAATATTCTATGATGACATCATCCCCCTTGGCCGTCAGCATTCCCCGCTCATCAATCGTTCCCGGTTTGAAAGTACGGCACTGGAACACGGATTTCGTATCATCGGTCTTGTACACACTGGCGGTCACATCCTCGAAAGTCAGTCCCGAGGCGGCCAGCATTCGGGCGCAATAAGAACCCGTATCCAGCCCTTTGGCAGCCTTGCTTCCCTTCTTCATCTTCTGGACCGGTTTCCCAGCCGGTTTGTCCGGATGGGGGTCCAGCAGCACACAGAACTTCTTGGCAAGGTATTCTAACGCATCTGTATAACCGTATCCTTCGATATTCATCAGATACGACACGGCACCCTCTCCGCCAATCTGGCAGGAGAAGCACTTGAACAGATTCTTGCCGGGGCTGACCGTGAATTTCTTCGCGCTTCTGCACTTGGGGCATTCGCAAACATAATCCTTGCCGGATTTTCTCAGTTCCCGGAAATCCTGCACAACGTCAAGCAACCTGCCGTCCGACGCTGATTTTATCCTTAATATTTCGTTTTCATTAAAATACATAACAAATAATTATATAAATAAGCCGCAACTTCATAAGACAACACAAAATTACCGGATTGCAGCAACCCGGAATGGACCGGAAATGATGATGTTCCCGGAACACTTTGCACCTTTCAATTCATTGACATCTTGTCCCGGTTTACTGTTTTAGTCCTTTCGTACTCCAGCAGAGCGGACGTCACCGCCTTCCGAAAGTTCTCATTCACAGCTATTGCACCATAAAGCAGCCTATGTAGTCTTGCCCCCTTACAACTGGAACCATGTCCGGCAAATATCTCATAACCCTCCCCTGTATTCTCTTCTGACATTATTGTACAGGAAACATGTAAACCGATCTCCTTACTTTGTTCCAGTATAAAGGAGAGAAAAGCCTTTATTTCAGTTTGTTTATTCTTGGAATTCATAATCTTATATCTAGTGTATTCATTTTTAATCTTTATTTCCTTTCTTCAAACATCCACTCTGACCATGACCACATATATAGCTCACGTGTACCACTTCCTTCATTATCTGTTAAAATATATCTTCCGTTTTCACTAATATGTCTTACAGTAAGTTCTTCACCACAATGCTTTTGCATATTATAGCAAAATACATTCGTATCATTGTCGCTTAGTACCAAACCAAAACTATCTTTATTCTGATTATACCACTCTATAGATTTGATACGAACTTTATCGCCAATCTTATATTTACTCATAATTTTCTTATTTTAAAATTTCATCAATAGATGATAAAACACTCTCCAGTCTTTCCAACTGCTCAGAGTATTTCATAAGAAGATTTTCTTCTCTTTCCGTAGCCTCCCCTCCATTGTGAATATCATTATACTTTTCGTATTTTGATTTTACACTCTTATATGCTTTCTGAAAGAACGGAAGCAATATCTTACATTCCTCTTTGGTCATACAGACCGTTATCTCGTATGGAGATGAATACGATCTTCTTGTGCTATCTATGTAACTCATATCTGTTCCGTTATTAATTACCAATCTTCCAGTTCATCTAAAGAGTACGTATCAGCACTCATTGTTTCATTAATAAATATCTCTTCCTCAATGCAATCTACACATCGTCCATCTCCTTTTAAGATTTCATCCGAAATTTCATTACAACATCTACATTTCCCGTGCTCCAATTCGTCCGAGAAGTAAGTCGTTTCTGTTATCATAATTTAATACCTTTCTATCTTATTATGATTCTGATAAATATTTTATTAAACTCTCCTTATCTCTAAAAAGTCTTTTCCCCCATTGTGGATAATTGTTTCTGGGCACACTAAGTCCATCTGACAGCTTATAAACCATAAGAAAACTATCATCAGCATAGGATATTTCGATAATTATTTTGCTTATAGTCGTATGGATAATGTTATCACCGTTCAGATAGCATACGCTATCTCCTACGTTAAATTCAGTATCTATATTCATTTCTTTATTTTTATGAATTAAAAAGCTCATCCATATCTTGATAATCTATGCAGTTTATAGGGATATATAAATCAGGGTCATCTAATTTGATGTCAGGTCCCCAACATTCTAGTTGTTTTGCGCAATCAGCACAGAAATATTCTTCATCTTCCATTTTATTCCTTTCTTTCTTTAATATTAATCATCTTCAACGAAAGTGTTAGTCGTGTTTATCACACCAGCAGAATCAACGCTCTTACCATCCCGGATTTAGCACTTTTCATAATTTCTTTCTTTAGCAATAACAGACGATCCATTCTTCTTTATACCAATCTCGTCCAACACCAATACATCAGGATATTTTGTCACCCATTCCGGGAAATAATTTGTTGTCAGAACAACTGTAAAATCTCCTTGAAAATAATCCCCTCTGACCAACGCCTCGTAATACTGTAACTGCCATTCCGGGATGTCATCAAACACCATTACATCAACATTTGTATCAATATGTTCCAAGAAACTTTTAAGACTTGATGATCTGACATCATAAAAAACACTACGCTTGTTTTCGCACATTTGAAGTGCCAACTGAGTTTTTCCACACCGAGGAGCTCCTACTAATAATATTGCTTTCATATCATTCACAATTAAGTTTATCACATTCTTCTGGAAAAAGTTCTTCAAGAGGTTTGCCTAAATACTCAGCAATAATTTTCTTCTTTACCAACGGAGGTTCTGTCTTACCTGCAACCCAATTGTACACACTAATAGTTGATGAACACGTTAACTCAGCTATCTTTTTAATTTCTTCCACTTTCAAATTGGGAAGACTATTCACATACTCACTAAACAGCATATCTATTAATATTTTAAAGATTTATAATTCTGTTTACCGTTTAATTATTATATTTACAATGAAAATTTATCTTTCACAATGCAAATATAGAGATTTTTTCAATAAACTCAATATAGAATGTAGAATTTATTTCAAATAATTGTATGAGAATAATAGATCAGTTAGATAAATACATGAGCTTTAAAGGAATAAACGACAATCAAGTTACAAAAAAGTGTGGCTTGTCTGTGGGCTTATTAGGTAAAGCGCGGAAAGGAGAAAGTGATTTAGGCAAAAAAGCAGTAGATAAAATATTGAATTTTTATCAAGATATAAATAGAACTTGGCTTCTTACAGGAGAAGGGAATATGCTACAAGACTGCATGATTAAAAAAGAATTTCCTAGTACAGAAAAGATTGAAGTTTCAGCTGAAGCTTGGAACGTTATCAAACAACAAGCAGAAAGCCTAGCCAAGCAATCTGAAATATTAGCTTCAAAAGAAAAGCAAGTAGAAGAGTTAATCTCCCTTTTGAAAAAAGTCAATGTCCCAATGGATGGCAATGTCAAATGTGCCGCTGTAAGCGGATCAGATTTGGTGGAATAGAATATATAGTTCCTAAATATTAATGAATTTAAAAGATATGGATATAATATTGTAATACTATTGGTTAAGAGAGAAAATAATTCAAGTTTTAATGAATAAATAATATTGTAATTATGATAGAATTAAAGGCTAGACCTTTTTACATTTAAACACTAGGACGTAATTATGATGCAATATAGCAATATTATATAATAACTATAATATTTTGATATATTTTTTACCACTTTAACTACGCTCCTTAATACACTGAACATGAACGAAATAATAGGCAATAAATTAAAGAAGATTTTAAAGAGAGAAGGTATTAACGCAAAGGAATTTGGAAAAATGATAGGAAAATCAGAGCAACGCATATATCAATACTATAATGCTACAAAATTTGACTCTGATCAAATTATAGAATTCTCTAATATATTTAAAGTACCTATTGCATATTGGTTTGATGATGAAGGTTACCGACTCAATCAATCAGTCGTTGGCGATGGGAGTGCAGCCTCTATATATGGTAATGCTACCGTTGGAGTTATAGCAGACAAAGATAAAGAAATAGAGCATCTGAAACAGTTACTCAAAGAAAAAGAGAGGCTAATTCAAGTATTAATGAATAAATAATATTGTAGTTATGATAGAATTAAAGGCTAGACCTTTTTACGCCTAAATACTGGGACGTAATCGGGACAGAAGTATGAAAAAAGAGAGATTATCCATATTATTAATCAGCCTATTAGTGGAAGCAAAATGTGTCAATAGCTCGCCTCATTCCGACATTGTAAAGGATAAGCCACTGAACTTCAGTGGCTTATCTCATTTTTAGCAAATCCGCCGGGACGAAATCGGGACACCCTATTTTATGGGTCAAATTCTATTCTCGGATTATAATGCTAACATCCTACCAGCCGAATATTTTTTGTGAAAGTATATAGGGAGGTAAGAGTTTTTCGTTATCTTTGCTCCCTACATGATAAAACTGATTTTATTTTCCTGTTAACCATTAGGATCATAAGATATACCTTCTTGATGATTTCTTTAAGTAAAAAATGAGAATTAATGAATATGAGAAATTTGTTTTTGACTTTAGCTTTCGGTCTATGTTCCGGCGTATTCGCCCAAAATACGACTGTTTTTGAATCTCCTATTATGGGGTGGAGCTCATGGAATACCTATCGGGTTCATATCAATGACACCTTAATAATAAGGCAAGCGGATGCTATGGTGCAAAAAGGACTGAAAGAAGTGGGCTATTCCTATGTGAATATAGATGACGGTTTTTTTGGATGGCGGGATGAAAAAGGAGTGATGCAAACACATCCCGAGCGTTTCCCGAACGGATTGAAGGGAGTGGCGGATCATATTCATTCTTTAGGATTGAAAGCCGGTATTTATTCGGATGCGGGAAGCAATACTTGCGGTTCCATCTGGGATAAAGATATGAACGGCATAGGTTCCGGTTTGTATGGACATGAATTTCAGGATGCCACGTTGTATTTTAAAGAGTGGGGATTTGATTTTATCAAGATTGATTATTGCGGAGCCGGTCAGGAATTGAATCTGGAAGAAGAAAAACGATATACCGAAATACGCCAGGCTATAGATAATCTGGGTTGCGGACATGTTTCTATTAATATCTGTCGATGGGCTTTCCCAGGTACTTGGGCTAGAAACCTTGCTCGTTCATGGCGAATCAGTGCGGATATCCGCCCGGAGTGGGGATCAGTAAAATATATCATCGATAAAAATCTTTATCTGTCTGCCTATGCGGGAGAAGGTCATTATAATGATATGGATATGTTGGAGATAGGTCGAGGGCTAAAACCTGAAGAGGAAGAGGTACATTTTGGAATGTGGTGTATCATGAGTTCACCTTTGTTGATAGGATGTGATCTGACAACCATTCCGGAGACGTCATTAAAACTGTTGAAAAATAAAGAACTGATAGCTTTGAACCAAGACCCTTTAGGATTGCAGGCATACGTAGTTCAGCATGAAAATGAAGGGTATGTGTTGGTGAAGGATATAGAACGAAAGCGTGGTAATGTACGTGCGGTTGCTTTATACAATCCTTCGGATACGATTTGTAGCTTTACAGTTCCGATGAATATTTTGGAATTAGGAGGAAAGGTTAAGGCACGCGATCTGGTGAAACTTGCAGAATGGAAAGAGGTGTACAGCGAGCAGGGCGGTGAATATGAAATGACTATCCGCTATGTGCCTAAAGCAGACCGTAAGCTGGAAGTCTGTGTGAATAATGAAAAAAGGATTCTTCTTGATTCGCTGTCGGCGGATGAGACTCAAAAGATAGCTTCGATTACTGTTCCGGTGCATTTGAAAGCAGGGAATAATAAGATACGTATGGGAAGCTCATTTTGCTGGGCTCCAGATATAGACTGTTTTACTTTGAAAAAAGTAAGTGAGTAGGCTGATAAGATCTATCTTCTTGAAGTACCACTTTGATAAAGAGTAAGAATATGAGTGTAACAAATGTCACCCGTGAGGAATTGTGGGCAAAGCAACATTTGTCTTGCAAAAACATGGATTATGCGGTATGGGAACGGGATAAATCCACGCTCCAGAAGTTGTCCAGAATCAATGGCGGCTGTTCTTTCGTGGTGGATGTATATAAAGGATGTTATGCGTATGCTTCTACGGGTTTTGTCGATTGGTTGGGGTATGACAGGCACAAGATAGAAACATTGGAAAAACAGGGTGATTATCTGGAGTCACGTATTCATCCGCATGATCGTTCCCAATTGGAAGACTTGCAAGTCAGGCTGGGGAAGTTCATTTATAACCAGCCTTTTGAACATCGGAATGACTATTGTAATGTGTATAGTTTCCGTATACTCAATGCTCGTGGAAACTATGTGCGTGTAACAAGCAGGCATCAAGTTTTGGAACAGAGCCATGACGGAAAAGCATGGCTCATTATAGGGAATATGAGTATGGCTCCCGGCCAAAAAGAATCAGAACAGGTGGAATGTACTGTGCTGAATCTGAGAAATGGAGAAATGTTTTCACCCGGTGTGGTGATAATGAATCCGGCTTTCGGTCTTACCGGACGTGAAATGGAGATATTACGCCTTATCCAACGAGGATTCTTAAGCAAAGAAATTGCCGATAAATTATGTATCAGTATTCATACCGTCCATATTCACCGGCAAAATCTGTTGCGTAAGCTGGGAGTACAAAACTCTTTGGAGGCAATACGCCTAGGACAGGAGTCGGGGCTGTTAAGCTGATGCCCGATTTCATCGGGTCAAGGCATCCATTCTACTACTCCTGTAATTTTCTTCATTTTGATACCATGCATGCCATTCGATACAGGCTTCGGCAGTATGCAGCAGATTAGCGCATTCTATTCTTTTGATGGACGGATTCTCTGCTAGTCTGGCCATTGCCTGAAAGCTGTCCGTCAGGTTTAAGGCTGATGAATAAATATGGAAATCAATGTCCCTATGTTTCATCAGTAGCCCTGTTCTGAGTGAACCTACCAGATTAATTTTTGCACCGGCATCTTCCCATATCTGGATGATGTTCGTGTTTTTGATAACTTGCCAGGCTTTTTCCTGATTCTGTTTGGCAATGTCGAAAATATTCATACGCTGTCTTTTATAGTTGGTTTGCAAAAGTAGAGAAAAGCTTTCAAACTGAAGATAGTTATAAATAACTATTTATTGCCGGAATGAATCGGGAGAAAGGGGGTAGAATATATAATTGAACAGCATGACGATGAAAGGGGGGACAGTGTGTTGCACCAGTGTTTCGTTGTTGGTGTAAAATCCGATAATCCAATAATCACAAAACAATGCGACTCCTACCAGCGGAAAACCGATGGCATATCCCATTTTGATGATTTTGTGGCAGATAGGAAAAACACCTTTTTGTTGTCCGGCTCCTAAAAGATTGCTTACCAAGGAACCGTTGGTGGCTCCTAAAGAACTGACAATCACAAAAAAAGAGGGTGGAAACGCTGCGGGTTATGTTGGAAACGGCCAGTTCCATCTTTCCTAAATGTTCGATGGCGATGAAGAACAGGAACCACGGCGCCATACTGATAAAAGAATGCAGCATGCTCCATACGGACAGGTAAAACAGTCTTTTCAATAGCTTTCCATCAAATATCGGTTGCAGTCCATACTTGTTTTTATCAATCTTTCTCCACATATGGATAAGGAGAATGATTAACGATCCCATTTCTGCTAGCGTTGAGGCTATTGCCGATCCTGCTATCCCAAATTTTAAGGTAAATATTAACAGGTAATTGAAAGGGATGTTGATAAGTACGGCTGCTATTGCGGCCCAAGATAAGGACCTGGTCTTTATTATTCCCACAAAGAAAGCCCGGAGTGCCAGAAAGGGAAATGAAAATAAAAGTCCGAAACTGCGCCAGTCCAGATAGTCCGTTACAGCCTGATAGATTTCCGGTGAGGTAATTAATTGTTTCAAGAGGAAGGGGGAAAGGCCCTGTATCAACAAACATAAAGAGAGTGCTAGTCCGGAAAGGAAAAATAGTCCTTGAAAGAAGGTACGTCCTGTTTCTGCATAGTTCTGTTCTCCATTCCTGCGGGCAATCATGACTTGTAGTCCTATGCTGAAACCGAAGCCTAGCATATAAGTTGCCAGATAATATATTCCTGCCAAGGCAGATGCGCCAAGTTCCACTTCACCGACATGGCCCAGAAAGACGGCATCGGTAATGTTGATTAATTGCTCCATTAAAACGCTCATCATTACAGGAAGGTTGATGAGCCATATTTGTTTATATGTATAATTCATTGTTTAACTTAATGTATAACCATGCTTATGCACTTATCGGTTTAGGGATGGTGCACAATCTGTGTGGATTAATAATAAGGGTATAAAACTCTGTAACAAATCTTATTTAAGATCCGTCAAAATAGCCAAATAGTTTGGATTGGTAGTGCTATTCGTTGAATGTAGCTATATACAGAGTTGATGTTTCATTAGTTAAACAATTGTGTTTTGCAGGTTAAATCAAATCTCCTGGTTCGGCATAAATTTTGTATTCGCTCTCTAGTCCCTTGAAATCTTTTCTGAGGAGTACAATTTTAGCTTTGGGGGTAAGCCAAATGTTTAGTGGAATGGCATTCTCCTCTTGAAATGAAAATATAGTGCTGAATTCTTTTCTCAAAGACTCGTCTGAGGTTGCGGTATAATTAGGGAGTGAGAAAAATGAATTTATGTAGTTATACAGTATTTGTTTGCTTTTCATAGATCCCCCTTTTTCATATTTCTCACTTTTGGCATACAGCATAACAGATGGGACACCTTGATGGATATGGGTTTGCGTACTCAGATAATATCCGTCCAGATTATTTGCATAGCCTGTGGTAAAATCGGAGTCGGTTACGTCTTTCCAATTGAAAGCAAGGAAATCTTTTTTATTTGTGATATCAATGGATATTGTATCACTACTATAGATTATTTCATTGTTTTTGTAACCTAGCAGATAAGTCTTGTATGTGCCGGGTGAATAATAAACATGTGCCCATTTGAAAAATGTTGTTTCCACATATCTGGCATAATTTGAATGACTGAATACTTTAAAGCTATTTGGGGAATGAGATGATTTCCACACTATGGAATCATACACTTCGCTTAGACAAGGTGCATCTTTACCAAAATCAAAAGATTGGTAGAATACAATAGGAGCAAATATGTTTTGAGAACTTGTTTCTGCTTCTAATATAATTTTGATCTCTTTATTTTCTGTTTCTTTATTTTGGCTACCATCCATATCGGCCTCTTCTTTGGAGCAAGACAAGACAAAGAAGGTAAGTAGTAAAAAACAGTAGAATATCTTTTTCATGTTTGTTTTTGAGTTGGGTAAATAGCTCTGTTTGTAATGTCGAAAACAAAGCTAGCAAATATATTTGATAATCTCAGCTTTGTATCCTATATTTTATTTTTGACTGATGATTTGATAATCAAAATCGGTAAACAAAGACTTTACAGAGATTCAAGAGGTTCCTGCACATACCTCATATACTCCTCATAGTCTATATACCTTCCACCCATTGACTTTAAGTGTGGGGTTTCAAACTGACAATCAATCAAGGTTCCTCCCAACTCCTGAAATGTTTGTGCCAGATAGATAAGCGCCAGTTTCGATGCATTGGGGACTAGAGAAAACATGCTTTCGCCGAAAAAACACTTTCCCAAAGTGACTCCATAGAGTCCGCCGACCAGACAAGATTCTTCCCATACTTCCACGCTGGTCGCGAAACCTTGCTCATGCAGGCGGATGTAGGCTTTCATGATATCTTTGCCCAACCATGCTCCCGTTTCTTCCATCCGCAGATTGCCGCAGGTTTGAATCACTTCATGGAATGCCTGGTTAAAACTGACTCCATATTGTTCTTTGTTCATAAAAGTACGCATGGAGTGAGAAATGTGAATCTCGTTAGGGAAAATCACAAACCGTTTCAGGGGACACCACCATTGTATCTGTTTTTCACGGAAAGCATACCAAGGGAATATGCCATTGGAATAGGCAAGGAGGAGACGGTCTACGGAGAGGTCGCCGCCCACTGCCAATAGTCCGTCCGGTTCGCCATAGTGAGGGTCGGGAAAAACAAGTTTTTGAGTTAGTTGAAAGACCATATTGTTTTTTATTTATTGGATTCATATAATATCTTCTGTAGGAACTTCTCCGTATCTCTGCCTCTGCGGAGAAGTTGCCGATTCATTTAAAGGTATTACTCTTTGAGTACTTGCAAGCTCAATTGTCCGTTTCCTGCTGTCACTCTTACTTTACCTCCTGTTTTTAATGCTCCGAATAGGATTTCACGCATAAGCAGTGGCTTCAGCTGCGAAGTAATTATCCTGTCCATTTCCCTGGCACCATATTCTTTGGTGAAACCTAGTTTCAGCAGATGCTTATAGGCTTCCGGGCTGAGTTCCATTCCTACATGACGTGCAGACAGTTTGTTTTTCAGTTCGTTGAGTTTTTTGTTCAGGATGAGAGAAGCCATTCCGTAATCCATATCATGGAAGACGACTGTTGCAGACAACCGGTTGATGAATTCAGGTTTGAAAGTTTTTTTAACCTGTTTCAACATTGCCTCTCCGGCAGTAATTTGTCCGCTGAAACCTATAGAAGCTTGGTGCGCGAATTGTGCTCCGGCATTGGAGGTCATGATAAGTATAACATGGCGGCAGTCCGCTTTCCGTCCTTTGTTATCCGTCAGTACGGCATAGTCCATGACTTGCAGCAGGATATTGAATATATCAGGATGCGCTTTTTCTATTTCGTCAAGCAGTAACACACAGTTGGGAGTTTTGCGGATAGCATCTGTCAGCAGTCCGCCGTCTTCATAACCTATATATCCGGCAGGTGAGCCGATGAGTTTGGCCACTGTATGCTTTTCCGTATATTCGCTCATGTCAAAGCGTTGCAGGGCAATACCTAGTTCGGAGGCCAATACTTTGGCTACTTCCGTCTTTCCTACTCCGGTGGGGCCAACGAAGAGAAGGCTGGCCAGTGGTTTGTTTTCGTCCTGTAGCCCGGCTTTGGCCATTTGTACGGCTTCCACCACTTGGCAGACAGCTTCTTCCTGACCGTATATCTTTGCACTGATGCGTTCATGCAAGGTTTCTAATGTGGCATTGTCCTCTTCCTTCATGGCGAGTACATCCACTTTACAGATACGTGCCAGTATATCGGTTATCAATGCTTTGTCCACCGTTTGTGTTTCTGTATCTGTGGGGTGGATTTCACGATAAGCCCCGGCTTCGTCCACCAGGTCGATGGCCTTGTCGGGCAAAAAACGGTCGCTGATATACCGTGCGGCAGCTGTGACGGCATATGCTATCACTCCTTCTTCATAAACTACTCCATGGAACGTTTCGTACCTTTCTTTTAATCCTTCTACTATGTGGATAGTTTCTTCGATTCCGGGTTCCTGTATGTCAATCTGTTGGAAACGCCGTACCAATCCTCTGCTACGTGAAAAATAGCGGTTGAATTCTTCGTAAGTAGTGGAACCGATAAACCGGATCTCTCCTCCTTCCAAATAAGGCTTGAGCATATTAGAGGCATCCATCGAACCGTCTCCCGTCCGTCCGGCGCCTATCAGGTTATGTATTTCATCTATATATACAATGGCGTGTCCTTCTTTCCGTATTCCTTCCATAATGGCTTTCAGCCTTTTCTCGAATTCACCCCGATATTGTGTACCGGCCAATAAGTTGCCTAAATCCAGTTCGTAGATACGACATTCGCTTTTCTCTTGCTCAGAGGAAGTTTCCTCTTGAAACTGATTCATGTGCTCGTAATTTGAAATGAGGGAGCTGAGAAACTCCGGCATATCTTCTCCCACTGTTTCTTTTAGCAGATAGCCGGCCCATGAATCTTCCAGTTGAAGCATTCCTTGTACCAGATGAGGAACATCCATTTCTTCTGCGCTTGAATGGCTGATTGTCATATAGGCATATTGCAGCAGCTCGGAGAGTTGACCTGAAATTTCCAACTCATATTCTATTTCTTGAGGAACTCGTTCCACTTTTTTCGACAGATATTCGGAAATGGACTGGGACAGTTCTTCCGGGGTACAAAAACACTCTGCCAATGCTTTTTGAAAAGGAACTTGTTCCAGCAATGCGCTCAATAAGTGTTCGGGCGTGATAAATTCATGCCGATATTGCATCGCTTGGCTCTGCGCAGAAGCGAAAGCGTAGTTCACCGAATCGGTATTTGGTATATCCATATCTTATTCTTGATTTTTTATTCTTCTTCCGGTGTAACCGTGAGTCGGAGAGGGAAACCCTCTTCACGAGCCATACGGGTGGCTTTTTGTACTTTTGACCGGGCGATATCATACGTATAGATGCCTATTACGGCCGATTCACTTTTGTGTACTTGCATCATCAAAGCTTCTGCTTCCATCGTTGATTTGAAAAAAACGGTAGTTAATATCTTTACAACAAATTCCATTGTAGTAAAGTCGTCATTGAAAATAGTAACTTTGAAGCGTCGCGGCTCGCGAAGGTCTATACGTTCTTTTTCTTTATAAGATGATTGTTGTTGTTCCATATTGGTATTTGTCATACGTACTTATGGCACAAAGGTAGGGAAAGTATTGGAAAGGTAGGGTAGGGAAGAGATGAATTTTGTAGACGGATGGTCTGGAGCTGATGTCTTGAATTCCTTTCATGCCTGTCTGTCATTCTTAAAACATCCATATATAATAAGATGTTTCAAGGATGACAGACGTGTATGAAAAATAAAATGTGAAAAAATCCAAGGATAAGAGGTGGAAACTTAGACTTTTCTGTGAACAAACTGGCCGTCAATCCAAATGGTGGCATGGTTTCCCCGGAACTTCAGCAGGATATATTCGGGGTCTTCCGGTCCTTTAGGAAAATGATGGATAAACCAGTCTTGCCATAACTCTTTCTTGGTGCCAGTGTCTGATACAACTTCCACTTCTCCGGTCATGGCCACGCTGTTTCCCTCTTTGTAGAAACATATGCCGGCTTTCGGATTAGAGCGGAAATCCTTTGTCTTTGCCGAACTGTTTCCTGTTGCAAACCAGATGGTTGTTAATCCTTCCGTTTTGATTTTACTCAAGGGAACCGGCCGGGGATACCCTTCTTTATTGATGGAAGTTAGTGTGACTACTTCACATTGTTGAAGCAAAGCTTTTGCTTTTTCTTTAAGTGATTCCATTGTTTCTTTTTAGTATTTGATACGGTACAAAAGTAAGAAACGCCAGGATGGCTTCGTTGTAAAAAAACGACTTTTATAGTTTCAGATATGTTAATGTGGTTTCTTCCGTAACCGGTAAGGATAAAAAGGAACCGGGTGTATTGCCTGATAAGGCTTTTATTTCCTTGCTCAAATGGGCTGTGTCATAGTATCCGGCCTCAATGGCAACAGAGAAGAGTTGGTTGGAAGAGGTGGAACGCAGTAAATCCACTGCATTCTTGAATTTGATAATCCGGCTGTATTCCTTAGGGGAATATCCGGTCTGATGTTTGAACTTGCGCTCGAAGTGTCTTTGGCACAAGCATACATTTTCTACTAAAGAACGGATAGGCAGTTGGCCTTTGGAAAGGTTAATGCAATCTACTGCATATGATATCTGTTTTTCTATCTTGTTGTTAGTACATAAGGCTTGGGTGAGAAAAGATTCTATCAGTCTGATTTTGTCCTGTATGTACGGTTGTTCACATAATCTTTCTGCTAGCGAGTCGTTGAAGATACCTCCTGACTCAAAAGTGCTGATTCTTTGATTCCCAAGTTCTTCCAATGGTAATTGCATGAAGCGGAATAAACCGCAAGGCAGAAAACGGATACCAAACATATGGATGCTTTTCGCATAGGTTATTAGGGTGGAGTATCGGCTCATGGGACCTACAAAATAAGAACGGTAGGGTTGCATTATAAGACTTTCTTGTTCCGCTATGTCAGCTACTTCGCCAAGGGTGAAGATAAAATCGGTGCAACCGTCCGGCAATATGTTGATTTTCATCCCATAGTCCGGATTGCCTTTAAATTCCCAGTATTTGTCAATATAGGGGGCTAAAAGCAGGGAAGGCTGGTATTCATTATACATGAAGATTGTTATTTCTTTTTGAATACAAAGCTCCAAAGTACCGCCCAATTCAATCCGGTGAAAATACGTGTCATGGGAATAGGGGTGGAAAGCGCTTTGATAGAGCCGCCACAATTCCCGATATGAGTGTCTGTTATTTTATGTAATGTCATGAATACAGGAGCGAATATAGAGTTCATTGTAACGGAAATAGCCAGTGCAACCAGAAATTTGGCAAGACAGAAATCCCCGTTCATCAATGTGGAGGCATATTCCAGACCCATATATTCCAAGAAAATGGGAGTGCCTTTTGAAAAAATAATCATAGCCATATTGATACCCATACCCAGTACCCCCCAGATTACCATGCGTGGGATAATACCGAAGGTCTTGTTGTGATACACTCCTGTGCTGATGCGAAGCCCAAGCATTTCTCCATTACAAACAAAAAGAACAGAATATCACTCTTTTTCATAGATAGAAATGTGTTTTTCATTAATATTTGCGACAAACATACGAAAAAAATCTAAGTTCCTAACCAAACAATAATTTAAATTCGACGGCTCTTTATTTGTTATCTAGCTATAATCTTTTATCTTTGTTTCCCGTCATGGAATAAAATAAAAAGGTTATTATGAAAACAAAAGGATGGATTTTAACTGTAATTTGTAGTATGTTGTTATTGGTGGCGGGTATCACTTTTGCATCAATGGTGCTTGTCGGGCAACCGGCTTTGGCAAACGAATCATTGTGGTGGTGGATCTTGATAAATCTTGGTGTGATGGTTTTATTATTCGGGTATGGCGTGAAACGGGGAATCCAGATATTGCGTATCTTCAGCATACCGAAAAGCAAACTGACACGGGAACCAGGTGTCGTGGTTTGTGATTATAATATCAGCCTGAAAAAGTATGCTTTGTATAAATTGTGGGACATCCGTCATTTCAGTTTCTCTTTGTTGTTCATCATTTATATTTGTATTGCACTGTGTACAGGGCACTATATTGTTCCCGAAGAGCAAAGCCTGTTCAGTCCGCTGCTGATTTGGTTCTTGTGTCTTATTTATATCTTGATTATGCTGCCTGTCAGACTAAATAAGATTTATAAGCGGAGTATTGCGGGGCAGACTTGGGTGGAAATAACTCCGGAAGGGCTGACATATGATAAGGCGGAACTGAAACAGACATTCCCTTGGGAGGAGATAGCAGGTATAGCTCTTTATAAGACTTATTGCTTTCTGTATGATAAAAGAGGCGGTGAATTTTTGATTGTAACTTCGGATGAAAAGGTGAAAGAATCCCTTCTTTACTATTTAAATACGAAAAAATAATGAATTAAAGCTAAGTGTTTTTTATAATAAGGTTGTTCATATTATTATAATGTGTATTTTTGTAACAAAGTAATAATGAAAAACCTCTTAAGTATGAAAACACCTGTTCTCGCGCTATTCATTTCTTTAGTGGCATTTGGAGCCTGTGTGTCCAATAAACAAACCCAGCCGTCAACCGATTATACCCAATTGGTGAATCCGTTTATCGGAACCGATTTTACCGGCAATACTTATCCGGGAGCGCAAGCGCCTTTCGGAATGGTACAACTTAGTCCGGATAACGGTTTGCCCGGATGGGACCGTATTTCCGGTTATTTTTATCCGGACAGTACGATTGCCGGATTCAGTCATACCCATTTGTCGGGAACGGGAGCCGGAGACTTGTATGATATCTCTTTCATGCCTGTAACTTTGCCTTATCAGGAAGCGGAAGCTCCTTTAGGCATCTATTCCAAATTCTCTCATGCGGATGAAGAGGCTTCAGCTGGTTATTATCGCGTGTTGCTGAAAGATTATGATATCAATGTGGAGTTAACTGCTACAGAGCGTTGCGGTATACAGCGTTATACGTTTCCTGAAGGAGAGTCGGCTGTCTTTCTGAATCTGAAGAAAGCGATGAATTGGGACTTTACCAATGATTCTTATATTGAGATAATTGACTCATGCACCATTCAGGGATATCGTTTTTCCGAAGGATGGGCAAGAGACCAGCATGTGTATTTCCGCACTCGTTTCTCCAAACCGTTTGCCTCGGTAGAGATGGATACTACTGCCATTGCTTTGAAAGGTAAACGTGTAGGTACGGCTTATATCGCCCGCTTTAATTTTGATACGGAAAAAGGAGGGCAGATTGTTCTGAGTACTGCTCTTTCGGGAGTAAGCATGGAAGGTGCTGCTAAAAACATGGCGGCTGAAGCACCTCACAATGATTTCGATAAATATTTGGCTGAAACTAAAGATAATTGGAACCGTCAGTTGGGAAAAATAGAGGTAACAGGTGATAACAAGGACGATAAGGTTAATTTTTATACAGCATTGTATCATACAATGATTGCCCCGACTATTTACAGTGATGTGGACGGGGCTTATTATGGTCCCGATAAGAAAATTCATCAGACGGATGGTTGGGTGAATTATGGAACTTTTTCATTGTGGGATACTTATCGTGCCGCACATCCGTTATTTACTTATACGGAACCTCAGCGTGTCAATGATATGGTGAAATCATTCATTGCTTTTTATGAACAGAACGGACGTTTGCCGGTATGGAATTTTTGGGGAAGTGAAACGGATATGATGATTGGCTACCACGCTGTACCTGTTATTGTCGATGCTTATTTGAAAGGTATTGGTGATTTTGATGCAGAGAAGGCATTGGAGGCTTGTGTGGCTACTGCTAACTTGGATGATTATCGCGGCATTGGTCTGTATAAAAAATTAGGATATATACCTTATAATATAAAGGATGAATATAATGCGGAAAATTGGTCGCTTTCCAAAACATTAGAATATGCTTTTGATGATTATTGCATAGCCGAAATGGCCCGGAAGATGGGGAGGACTCAATTAGCGGACGAATTCTACAAGCGTTCTCAGAATTATCGCAATGTGTTCAATCCGGCGTCAAGCTTCATGCAGCCGATAGATGATAAAGGAGTATTCCAACCTAATTTCAGCCCGGATGACTACACTGCCCACATTTGTGAAAGTAACGGTTGGCAGTACTTTTGGTCTGTACAGCAGGATATTAAGGGGCTAATTGCCTTGACTGGTGGTAAGGATCGTTTTACGGAAAAGTTGGATAGTATGTTTACTTATATCCCGGCTGGTAATGCAGATTTGCCTCTTTTCAGTACAGGTATGATTGGCCAGTATGCTCATGGTAATGAGCCTAGCCATCATGTGATTTATTTGTATAATAAGGTACGTCAGCCTTGGAAAACTCAGAAGTATGCGGCGCAGGTCATGCATGACCTTTATTTCAATGCACCTGCCGGACTGTGTGGAAATGAGGATTGTGGACAGATGTCTGCCTGGTATGTATTCAGTGCTATGGGATTTTATCCTGTCAATCCGGTAAGTGGTGAATATGAGATTGGTACGCCGTTGTTCCCCGAGATACAGATGCATCTGGATAATGGAAAAACGTTCACAGTACTGGCCCCTGGAGTAAGTCGTGAAAATATCTATATCCAGTCGGTGAAAGTAAATGGGCAACCATACGATAAGAGCTATATCACACACCGGCAAATAATGGATGGTGCTACTGTAGAATTTGAAATGGGTCCGGAACCGGGAAATATTTGGTATAGATAGATAATAATTGGTTCAACTTATTAAGAATTGTAATTGTACAGGAGGTGAGTTAAAAGTAATATTTGTTATCGTTTTGCTGTAGAGGCGGTTTGAATCTGCCTGAAAATTGTATGATGAGCGGAAGCTTTATAGGAGAGCAGATTTTAGCTTTCCTTTATCGTTCTGTATATACCAAGGCTATAAATTTATTGAAGCATCAGGTTATAGAGAATAACTACAGTGCGGCAATGATAGAAATCTATGAACGAAAATTGCAATATTACCAGCCGGATCATGCCGAAGTCATTAAAAAGATAGAGAATCAGGAATTGCGTCAGGAAATTTTTGGAGCGATTAATGAATTGCCGGATAAATGTAAGGAGGTGTTTAAACTGAGCTATCTTCATGATATGAAAAACAAGGAAATCGCTGATACTCTTGGCATTTCTTTACGTACCGTAGAGGCACATATGTATAAGGCCTTGAAATTTTTGCGCGAACGTCTCAGCCATTTATTATTGTCATTGATTATATTTTCAGCAAAACTGCTAAGTGTTTTTACAAGTTGAATTGTTTACTATATGAATAGGGAAAAAGATGAGTAAACTTAACGAAGATATTATTATCAGGTATTTGGAAAACCGATGCTCGGAGGAGGATTTTGTTCTTATCAATGAATGGATGAAAGAATCTGATGAGAATGCCGGAGAGCTGTTCCGTATGGAGGAGATTTATCAGTTAGGTAAATTCCCCTTTGAGGAGGAAAATCTGGTAGTGAGGGCAGAGCGCAGGTTGGGTAGAAGATTGAAACGGGAAAATCAGAAGAAACAAGAGGTGTTCAAGCTTAGAAGTGTGTTGCGTTATGCAGCTGCTATAGTGGGTGTGATGGTGCTGGCTGCGGGATTGGCCTATTGGTTCCGGAATAAAGCGGAGGAATTGGTGGTAGCATCGGCTGCTCATGGACAAGTGCGTGAGATGTTGTTGCCTGACGGGACAAAAGTATGGTTGAACCAGTCGTCTGTTTTAAAATATCCGCGTGCTTTTGAAGGAAAGGAACGTCATGTATATCTGGATGGAGAAGCTTATTTTGAAGTAGCACGTAATCATGAGAAACCTTTCATGGTAAAAAGCCCGGCAATGGATGTCAGGGTCTTGGGAACCTCTTTCAATATAAAATGTCGTCCGGATAACAGTTTTGCGGAAACAACCTTGATAGAGGGTGAAGTTGAGGTAAAAGATAAATCGGACAAAGGAAGAATTACTTTGTTGCCGGGACAAAAAGCCGTTTTAAACAGGGTAACAGGGCGGATGCAAGTAAAACAGGTCGATCCCAAGATGGAGATAGTCTGGCATAATGACTTGATTCCATTTGAAAAGTCATCTATTTTCCAGATTGCGGCAGCATTGGAACGGTTCTATGGAGTGAAGATAATCCTTTCACCGGATGTAGACAGTACTAATACTTATTCAGGTGTACTGAAAAAGAAAGATAATATAGAGTCTGTGCTGAATTCTTTGCGTAACTCTATTCCTTTCAATTATAAGAAAGTAGATGATAACAATATATTTATCTCATCGGAAACAAAATAATTTTTAAATAAAGATCAATGAAAATCAACATGCTCTTAAGCGGCTGTCTTCTAGGGTTATTGTGTTTCACTGCATGTGATTCTGAGGGCAATGAAATGAATGATTACACCCATTATGTCAATCCTTTTATTGGTACAGGAGGCCATGGGCATACTCATCCGGGTGCTATGGTTCCTCATGGCATGATACAGCCGGGGCCGGATACTCGTATTGACGGTTGGGATTCCTGTTCCGGATATTATTATGAAGATACTACGATCAATGGTTTTGCCCATACACGTCTTAGTGGTACAGGGTGTGCGGATTTCGGAGATTTCCTGTTGATGCCGACTGTAGGTGTGCAGCGTACTGATTTCTTGGGAACAGAAAGCCAGAAGCGTCCTTTCGCATCGGCTTTTTCTCATGAAAAGGAATATGCCGAACCGGGATATTATTCTGTTTTTCTGGATACATACGGGGTAAAAGCCGAACTGACTTCGACAGAGCGTGCGGCAATGCATCGGTATACTTTTCCGGAAAGTAAAGAGTCTGGATTTATCTTGGATATGGACTATAATATTCAGCAACAAATCAATCAGGTAATGGAAGTGGAGGCAGTGAATGATACTGTGTTGCGGGGGCGCAAACGCAGTGCCTATTGGGCATACCGACAGGATCTTTATTTTTATGCCGTATTTTCCAAACCCTTTACGTATACCTTGTACACGGATACTGTTCAGGAAAATGACAAACAGATTCCTGTATGTAAAATGCTTTTGCATTTTGAAACGGCGAAAGATGAACAAGTGCTGGCTAAGTTCTCTATCTCTTCTGTTGATGCGGAAGGTGCTTATAAGAACCTCCAGGCTGAGATGCCCGGTTGGAATTTTGATGGAGTGCGTGCCGATGCTAAGAAGAAATGGAATGAATGCTTGTCAAAGATTGCAGTCAAAACCAATGATGAAGACCAGCGTGCCATTTTCTATACGGCTATGTATCATGCTTTCCTAAGTCCCAATCTGTTTACAGATGTAGACGGGCGTTACTTGGGAATGGATTTGAAAGTGCATACCACCGACATGAAACATCCGGTTTATACCATTTTCTCTTTGTGGGATACTTTCCGTGCGTTACATCCGTTACTGACTATTGTCGATCCTCAGTTGAATACGGAGTTTATCCGTTCATTAATAAAGAAGCATCAGGAAGGTGGTATCTTTCCGAAATGGGACTGTGTGTCCAATTATACCGGAACTATGGTGGGATATCATGCGGCTTCGTTGGTAACCGATTCTTATGTGAAGGGATACCGCGATTTTGATGTGCAGGAAGCTTACAAGGCATGTCTGCGTGCAGCGGAATATGACACTACCGGTATTGTAGCTCCCGATTGGCTGATTCCATATGTTATGCCCAAAGCACGTTATTATAAGAATACTCTTGGCTATATTCCATGTGACCGTGAGAATGAATCGGTAGCGAAAGCATTGGAGTATGCGTATGATGACTGGTGTATCTCCGTGCTGGCAGACAGCTTGGGAGATACTGAAACCAAGGAGAAGTATGCCCGTTTTGCAGATGCTTACGAATTTTATTTTGATCCTGCCACCCGTTTCATGCGTGGATTGGATAGTAAAGGTGAATGGCGTACTCCGTTCAATCCCCGTTCTTCCAATCACCGTAATGATGATTATTGCGAGGGTACTGCATGGCAATGGACTTGGTTTGTTCCGCATGATATCCCGGGACTGGTGAATTTGATGGGTGGGGAGGATGCTTTCGTAGGAAAGCTGGACTCCTTGTTTACGGTTTCTTCCCAGTTGGAAGGGGAGGCTACCTCTGCTGATATCACAGGACTGATAGGCCAGTATGCGCATGGTAATGAGCCTAGTCATCACATTACTCATATGTATAACTATGTAAACCGTCCATGGCGTACTCAGGAATTGGTTGACAGTGTGCTGTATAACCAGTATTTCAATGCTCCTGACGGCTTGTCGGGTAATGAAGATTGCGGTCAGATGTCTGCCTGGTATATTTTGAATTCCATGGGCTTCTATCAGGTATGTCCCGGTAAGCCGGTTTATTCTATCGGACGTCCGTTGTTTGAGGAGGTGACGATTAATTTGCCCGACCGCAAGACTTTCGTTATCCGTACCCACAATAATTCGAAGACCAATAAGTATATTGAGTCGGTTTTGTTGAACGGAAAACCGCTGGATGTTCCTTTCTTTACCCATGATGATCTGGTACGTGGAGGAACGATGGAGATTACCATGAGTCCCGTACCGACGGAATGGGGAAAACAGGTGAAGAATTAAAAGTATAACTTAACCCAAATAGCAATATCATGAAAAAACTATTTCTATCAGTTGTAGCGCTGTGTGTCACGCTGTTTGTACAGGCAAAGGATTATGCAGACTATGTGAGTCCGTTGGTAGGTACACAGTCTTCCTTTGAACTCTCTACAGGAAATACTTATCCTGCCATATCCCGCCCGTGGGGTATGAATTTCTGGACTCCCCAGACAGGAAAGATGGGGGACGGATGGCAGTATGTTTATACGGCTAATAAAATCCGTGGTTTCAAACAAACCCATCAGCCCAGTCCGTGGATTAATGACTATGGTCAATTTTCCATCATGCCCGTAACAGGAAAACCGGAATTTGAAGAGGACAAGCGTGCAAGCTGGTTCTCTCATAAAGCTGAAATTGCAAAACCTTATTATTATAAGGTTTATTTGGCAGAACATGATGTCGTAACCGAAATGGTTCCTACGGAGCGTGCCGTAATGTTCCGTTTCACTTTTCCTGAGAATGATTCATATGTAGTGGTGGATGCTTTTGATCGTGGTTCGTCTGTCAAGGTGATTCCCGGAGAAAACAAAATCGTGGGCTATACTACCCGTAACAGTGGTGGTGTTCCTGCCAACTTTAAGAATTATTTCGTTATTGAGTTTGATAAGCCGTTTACTTATGAGGCTACGTTCTCTAATGATGTACAGCCTGAAAAACCGGATGGCAGTGTTCCTGTAACCTTGAAAGAAGGTAAACTGGAGCAGACTGATTTCCATACCGGAGCCGTTATCGGTTTCAAGACAAAGAAAGGTGAAGTAGTTCATGCCCGTGTGGCCTCTTCATTCATCAGTCCTGAACAAGCAATTCGGAACCTGAAGGAATTGGGTGGTGACAGTTTTGAAGTATTGGTACAGAAAGGTAAAGAGGCTTGGAATGAGGCCTTAGGTAAAGTAGAGGTGGAAGGTGGAACATTGGATCAATACCGCACTTTCTATTCCTGCTTGTACCGTTCCTTGTTGTTTCCGCGTAAATTCTATGAACTGGATGCCAACGGACAACCTGTTCATTACAGTCCTTACAATGGCGAAACGCTGCCGGGATATATGTATACGGATACAGGTTTCTGGGATACATTCCGTTGCTTGTTCCCTTTCTTGAACCTGATGTATCCTTCGGTAAATAAGGAGATACAGGAAGGTTTGGTTAATACTTATAAGGAAAGCGGTTTCTTCCCCGAATGGGCCAGCCCCGGTCATCGTGGTTGCATGGTCGGCAATAATTCAGCTTCTATCTTGGTCGATGCTTATCTGAAAGGAGTACGTGTGGAAGATGTGGAAACATTATACAAAGGACTGATTCATGGAACGGAAGCCGTACATCCTGAAGTTTCTTCTACCGGACGTCTGGGATATGAATATTATAACAAGCTGGGCTATGTGCCTTGTGATGTGAAGATTCATGAGAATGCAGCCCGTACATTGGAATATGCATACGATGACTGGTGTATTTATCAGCTGGCGAAAGAGTTGAAGCGTCCGAAGAAGAAAATCGCACTTTTTGCCAAACGTGCCATGAACTATAAGAACCTGTTTGATTCGGAAAGTAAATTGATGCGTGGCAAGCAGAAGGACGGCAAGTTCGCTCCTGAATTCTCGCCGTTGAAATGGGGAGGTGACTTTACGGAAGGAAACAGCTGGCATTATTCCTGGTCTGTATTCCATGACCCTCAGGGATTGATTGATTTGATGGGAGGTAAGGAAATGTTCGTTACCATGCTTGATTCTGTCTTTTCGGTTCCCCCCATCTTTGATGATAGCTATTACGGACAGGTAATTCATGAGATTCGTGAAATGACAGTCATGAACATGGGTAACTATGCACATGGAAACCAGCCCATCCAGCACATGATTTATCTGTATGACTATGCAGGCCAGCCTTGGAAAGCGCAATATTGGTTGCGTGAGGTGATGAACCGTATGTATACAGCCGGTCCGGACGGATATTGCGGTGATGAAGACAATGGTCAGACTTCGGCATGGTATGTATTCTCCGCATTAGGGTTCTATCCGGTATGTCCCGGTACGGATGAGTATATTCTGGGTGCTCCGTTGTTCAAGAAGGCGACACTTCATTTTGAAAACGGAAAGAACTTGGTAATAACCGCATCGGATAACAGCGATACCAACCGATATGTAGATGAAATGCGTGTAAACGGTACTGTTTATACCAAGAATTATTTGAAGCATAACGAATTGTTACAAGGCGGTACTATTGACTTCAAGATGACCGACCGTCCGAATATGCAGCGTGGAACACAAGAAAGTGATTTGCCTTATTCATTTTCAAAAGACGAAAAAGTAAAATAAAAGTTTCACCATGCACTTCTCTCTTATAAAGAGAGGTTGGAGGGGGATGTTCTCTTTTGGCAGCATTGCAAGAGTACATCCCCTTTTTCTTTTTAAGTATTTCTTCTATACGTCAAAGTCCGATGATATTACTACTTTTGCCTTTCCTCTGCTTTTTTCTGGAAAATTTAGAAAAAAGAACAAGATGGAGTAAGTGTTTTCTTTTAGCTGCCTGTTTTTATTCTCGAAAGGGGAATGAGAACCCCTTCACTGGAGAAAAACAAGTCAGTGTTAACGAATTTATAAATTATGAAAGGCAATCAATTAATGAGAAAGCCCAAATTACTCAGGGCGCTTTTGATTCTTTTGTTTGTGGCTGCACCCATACAATGGACCCGCGCGCAAATCGTTCTTTCAACTCCCAAGACAACGCTTGGAGCAGTGATCAAGAACATTAAATCACAGTCTAACTATCAGTTTTTCTATGATGACAAGCTGGCTGAAATGCCGGTGAATGCCATTGATGTGAAGAACGGTTCATTACAGTCTGTACTTGATGCGGCTTTGCAAGGCAAAGGAATTACGTATAAGATAGAGGATAACATTGTCTATCTTTCAGCATCCGGAGAGCCTCAGACACCTCAACAGACAGGACAGGAACATACAGTGACCGGAACAGTGGTTGATGCGACAGGCGAAGCCTTGATTGGTGTAAACGTACAAGTGAAAGGAAATCCCACAGCCGGTACGATTACAGACTTTGAAGGTAACTATTCTTTGTCCGTTCCCGGAAATGGTGAGATTGTGTTCTCATACATTGGTTACCGTTCGGAAACATTGAAGCCCGATGGCAAGAATGTACTGAATGTAACCATGCAGGAAGATACACAGCAGATTGGCGAAGTGGTGGTAACCGCTTTGGGGATCAAACGTGAGAAGAAAATGTTGGGTTATGCGGTTCAGGAACTGAAGAGCGATGAACTGAACAAGACAGGTGACCCCTCGGTAACCAGTGCCTTGCAGGGCAAGGTGGCAGGCCTTCAGATGAATACCTCGGCTACCGGTCTGGGCGGCTCTACGAAGATTACCATCCGTGGAAACTCTTCTCTGACAGACAATAACCAGCCGTTGTGGATTGTGGATGGCGTTCCTTTCAGCGACACTAGCACTTCAAGCGCATCCCGCTATGATGGTGTAGACCGTGGTAGCGCTTCCATGGACATTAATCCGGATGATATCGAGAGTATTTCTGTTTTGAAGGGTCCGAATGCGGCTGCTCTTTACGGTTCACGTGCAGGTAATGGCGTTATCTTGATTACGACAAAGAAAGGATTGAACAAATGGGTGTCTATGGACGGAAAAATTTCTCTTTCACGTACAAAAGCCGATAACCGTCCACTGTATGGAGATTACGGTGCTATTTCCCAGTTGATGAGAATCCCTAACAACGTCCGTCTGGATGACTTGAAACAATATTCTGATGAAACTCATGCGCATGTGAATTGGACAGGGCCTACTGCCAGTATCCGTAATCCTTATTATGTATTGCATCAGCGTCAGAATTCGGATGAACGTTGGCGTGCTTTCGGATATTATAGCATGAAAATCAATTTCACTGATTGGCTGCATCTATCTGCCAAATACGCTTTTGACTACTACCGCACCAGAGTGCAAAGCACCAATGCGGGGGATGGTATCAATGGAGAAGCCAATACTTCCATGATTACGAATGATTCAATGGACCGTAGTGAAGAAAACTTCTTCGAGTCAAATGCTGAAGTCATTTTGATGGGTGACCGTCAGTTGACTGATAACTTCCGTCTGGGCTTCAATGTCGGTGGTAACTTTATGTACCAGCGTTCGGAAACTTTGGGCGTGGGCGTAGGTAATATGGTGGACAAAGGTAACTGGATGCTGAATGCGGCCAATTTGTTGAGAACCGGTAGTGAGGATGGCTACAAGCGTGCCATGAACTCGGTGTTCGGCTCTGTACAGATGGCGTGGAAGGAATATCTGTCTTTGGATTTGACAGCCCGTAACGACTGGTCATCCACTCTTCCGTCAGGTAACAATTCTTTCTTCTATCCGTCTGCCAACCTCAGTTTCGTAGTGTCGGACTTCTTGCGCTCTATCGACAAACCGTTGCCAAGCTGGGTGACATTTGCCAAGGCACGTCTGTCTGCCGCACAGGTAGGTAAGGATACAAGTCCTTATCAGTTATACAACACCTACTCTTTCAAATTCGATAATGGTGTATTGACCCCGACCAAAGACAATGTGAAGATGAACGACCAGTTGAAGCCTGAAATCGCGACTTCTTACGAAGCGGGTCTGGATATGAAGTTCTTGAACAATCGCCTGGGATTTGATTTTACTTATTATTACAGCAAGACAAAGAACCAGATTATGAAAGTACCCGCAGCAGCTCCCTGGAGTGGAGGACAATGGGTAAATGCAGGTATGGTAACCAATCAAGGCGTGGAACTGATGTTGTATTCCACTCTGGTAGAAACAAAGGATTTCGCTTTTGACTTGAATGTGAATATGGCTCACAACGTATCGAAGGTGAAAGAACTGGCTCCGGAAGAAAATGTGAACTATATGTTCTTTAACGGTGACGGAAACTTCCCTGTAAAAGTAGGTACACGCGCCGGACACAAATTAGGCGAGATTTATGCTACGTCGCTTTATAAGCGCAATGAAAACGGTGATATTATCGTAAATGAAAATGGGTTGCCCATGACTGTGACCAATGAGTCCGAATATGTGAACAAACCTATCGGTAATATCCAGCCAAAGCTGACCATGTCTGTATCTCCGACCTTTACTTATAAGGGGATTACACTGTCCGCACTGTTTGATATGAAATTCGGTGGTGATATCTTCTCTTATTCCGAGATGCTGGCTACCGGAAACGGTTTGGCTAAACGTACCTTGAACCGTGGTGAGGAAAACAACTATATGATGGTATTCCCCGGTGTGACAGAGTCAGGCGAGGTGAATACAAAACAGGTGTCCGCTTCAGAATACTATGGTGCATTGCAGGCTGAGGATTTCATCTACGATGCTTCTTTCATTAAGCTGAAAGAATTGTCAATCGGCTATTCATTCCCCTCATCTATGCTGAAGAAGACTCCTGTCAACTCGCTGAATGTTTCATTTGTAGCACGTAACTTGTGCTATCTGATGAAGCACACACCGGGTACAAGCCCCGAAGGTGGCTATGACACTACGATGTTCTCACAAGCCATTGACTATGCATCGTTGCCGTTTACACGTACTTTCGGTATTTCTATCAACTTAGGTTTCTAATTAATTAAAAGGAAAAACTGATTATGAAAATCAAATTATATAAATCCGTAGCCTTATGTTCGTTGCTGGCTTTGGCCGGATGCCATGATTTTGAGGAATTGAATACAAATCCTTACGCACCGATTTACGACCCGACTGTGGAGAATGTATCGGCCGACGGTATAGATATTGATTATACTTTGACGGAACATGCCATGGCAAGTTTGAAAGGGATGGAAGGTGCTATCGGAAGTATTTTTGCCAATGCAATAAGGATTATTACCATACGGCATTCTATATCACCCGTATTTATTATGCTTTCTTGTTGTCCATGCAGACGGACACTTACGGAGATATTCCTGTAGCCTACTATGTGAAGGGAGCCATGCCACCGGAAGAAAATGTGACCTATACACCTCAAAAGGAAGTTTATAATATCCTTTTCCAGCTGTTGGATCAGGCAATAACAGAGTTGCATCAGGAAAATCTTCCTGCTGTCAGTCAGTATGATTTAGGTGACAATGACAAATGTTATGGGGGTGATGTGGACAAATGGCGTCGTTTTGCCAATACACTGCGTTTGCGCCTTGCTTTGCGTGTATCCAATGTAGACCCGGCTTTGGCCCAGCCTCAGGCAAAGGCGGCTTTGACAGACCCTGCCGGTTTGATGCAAAGTCAGGATGACAATATGAAGCAGACTCCGAAACGTCAGTATATCGCCGGCGGTAATGAAAATATCTACGCGTTGTTGTTCAGTTGGACCGGCAATGCTGTATTGTCGAAAGAAATGGAACGGGCTTATAAGAATCAGGCTTTGAAAGAAGGTGCGGCAGCCGATGCCGTTACTTTCAATGAGAATTCTGAGAACTGTTATCTCGACCCTCGTTGTGAAGTTTTATGGTTCCGTCCTACTCCGTTTGATTCGTTGACTACCAGTCCGCTTCCTACAGAGAATCTGAAGAGAGATTTCAACGGAGTGATGAATGGAGAAACCAATGTAGGCGGTTCTTATCTGAACAGATATTCTGCCAACCGCTGTATTCTGTCATCTGATGCCATGAACAAGGATTATTGGTGGAATCTGGCTCGTGAAATTGTCTGGATGGGTTATGCTGAAAGCTTGTTCCTGAAAGCGGAAGCGGCATTGCGCTGGCCGTCATTGGTGGATGAAACAGCCGAAGCCCTTTATTTGAAAGGTATCAAGGCATCTATGGATTATTATGAAATTGATGCGGACAAGGCCAATGAATACATCAGTCATCTGGATGGCGTAAAAGCATTTGCCGGTGGTAGCAAGGAAGAACAGTTGGAACATAAAAAGAAACAAAATGAAGCAAATTCTATTTTTATTGGCAGCCGTCCTGTTATTGGGCGGCTGTGCGGAAGAGAAGAAGACCGACGTTCGTTGGGCTACTTTCAATATCCGTTACGACAATCCGCAGGACAGTTTGAACAATTGGCAATATCGGAAAGACCGTGTGTGCCAGTTTATTAAGGACCATGAGCTGGATATTGTCGGTATGCAGGAAGTCTTGCATAACCAGTTTCAAGATCTTCGCGCAGGCTTGCCCGAATACGATGGTATCGGTGTGGGACGTGATGACGGGAAGACAGCAGGTGAATATGCGCCGCTTTTCTATCGTAAGGACAAATATGAGGTGTTGGACTCCAATACTTTCTGGTTGGCCGAAAATCCCGATAGCGTAGGAATGATGGGATGGGATGCGGTTTGTGTCCGTATCGCCACTTGGGCAAAATTTAAGGACAAGGCTACCGGAAAGATATTCATGGCTGTCAATACTCATTTTGACCATGTGGGTGAAGAGGCCCGCCGTCAAAGCGCATTGCTCATTATCCGTAAGATAAAAGAGATCGTAGGCGAACGTCCCGCAGTGGTTACGGGCGACTTTAATGTGACCGATGCGAGCGATGCATACGAAACAATCACCACCAACGAGTTTGTGATGAAGGATGCTTATAAGACGGCTGCCCGTGTGACCGGCGTTGATTATACTTTTCATGATTTTGCCCGTATCCCGGCCGAGGATTGTGAAAAGATTGATTTCATCTTTGTTACTCCGCAAGTTCTGGTGAAGAGTTGTGAAATACCGGCTGAAGTACCGGAAGCTTTACTTTCCGACCATAATCCTCAGTTGGCTGACTTGGAATTCTGATTTTTTAAATAGGTGAACTTACGCCGGTAGAGTCTTTAAAAGGGCTTTATCGGCGTTTGTTATTTTATTCTGTTGATACTTCTCATTATATGTAATCTTCTCCCATTTAAAATAATTTTCCTCCTTCGATAAGTGTGATACCTTACTTAATTGTTCTATATTTGTATCATTAATCCAATTTAATAGTATGAAGACATACAGTTACTATGTATTATTTTTGTTAGTTGTGTTTTGCGGATGTTCCCGTCCCACGGAATTAACATCGCCGGATGGCAATATAAAATTAGTATTCAACCTGAATGAGGCAGGAGCGATGACCTATGGAGTTTCTGTAGGAGGAAAACCGTTCATCACTCCTTCTGTTATGGGCTTTGAAGGTCGTGACGGGCTCAATCTCTCCAAAGATTTTCAGATAGAAAATACTGAGTTTACCACAAAGAATGAAACCTGGACCCAGCCTTGGGGGGAGAATAAATCTATCCGGAACCATTATAACGAGATGGCTGTGCGCTTGAAAGATCCGGCGAATACACGGCTGACCCTCCGTTTCCGCGTGTTCGACGACGGTCTGGGCTTTCGTTATGAATATCAAGTACCCCAAGTGGACAGTGTGTTCGTGATGGACGAGCTCACTTCATTCAATCTGGCGCAGGATGGCAAGTCATGGTCTATTCCCGCCAGTTTTGAAACCTACGAGTTGCTGTATCGTACCCTGCCCGTCAGCAAGGTGGATAATGCCAACACCCCGATGACTTTCAAAACAGATAACGGGGTATATGCCAGTATTCACGAAGCGGCTTTGACCGATTTCCCCGAAATGACTTTGAAGCATACCGAAGGTTGTCACTTCAAATCGGAACTGGCCTCCTGGCCCGATGGGGTAAAAGCCCGTTTTGCCGGAGGAACTTTCGTTACTCCGTGGCGCAGTATCCAGATAGCTCCCCAAGCGGTAGGTCTGATAAACTCCGGCCTGATACTGAATCTGAATGAACCTTGTGCGCTGGAGGGTGATTTGAGCTGGATACGTCCTATGAAATACGTAGGTATCTGGTGGGGAATGCATCTGGGGGTTGAAACGTGGACGATGGATGAACGCCACGGCGCTACCACCGCTAATGCCAAACGATATATAGATTTTGCTGCTGCCAATAACATAGAAGCGGTGATGTTCGAGGGCTGGAATGAAGGCTGGGAAAGTTGGGGCGGTATGCAGACTTTTGACTATACCAAGCCTTATGCCGATTTCGATATGGCAGAGGTGGCACGTTATGCCAAGGAGAAAGGGATTGAAATAATCGGTCACCACGAAACGGGTGGCAATATCTTTAATTACGAACGCCAGCTGGACAATGCTTACAAATGGTATGCAGACCTGGGAGTGCACAGCGTGAAGACCGGTTATGCCGGAGGACTGCCGGGCGGTCACAGCCATCATGGACAGTTCAATGTACGCCATTACCGCAAGGTGGTGCAGACTGCCGCCGGTTATCATGCAACCGTTAATGCCCACGAACCTATCAAAGATACAGGAATTCGTCGTACTTACCCCAATATGATGACGCGCGAAGGCGCCCGCGGCATGGAGTGGAACGGATGGAGTGAAGGTAATCCCCCCGAACATCACGAGTTATTGCCGTTTACCCGCTTGCTGGGCGGTCCGATGGATTATACACCGGGTACTTTTGATATTCTTTATGAAAAGACACGCAATTCCCCACGCCGCAAGAAGTGGAATGACTTGGATAAAGGAAACAGCCGTGTGAATACCACCTTGGCAAAGCAGATAGCCAATTGGGTTGTCATTTATTCTCCGTTGCAGATGGCTTCGGATATGATTGAGAACTATGAAGGGCATCCTGCCTTCCAGTTCTTCCGGGATTTTGATGCGGACTGTGACTGGTCCGAAGCCTTGCAGGGCGAACCGGGAGAGTTTGTAGCTGTGGTGCGGAAAGCGAAAGATAAATATTTCCTGGGAGCCACCACGAATGAAGAGTCGCGTACACTCACCATTCCATTGGATTTCCTGGAGAAAGATAAAAAATACCATGCCGTGATTTATGCTGATGGAGAAGATGCCGACTGGAAAACGAATCCTACTTCGTATCAGATTAAGGACAAAGAGGTGACAGCAGCCGATACCTTGTCTGTAGTCATGGCAAAAGGCGGCGGGCAGGCGGTGAGCTTTATTCCTATAACTGACTGATTTACCAAATGCTTCGTCCTATTGCGTTTATAGATTCCGAAAGGTAACTTCATCTCCTTCTGAAAGGGGATGAAGTTATCTTCGGTTATAGCCGAATTCAACAACCTTAATACTTAGATATAAATGAAAACAACCGAAACCCCAACTCCGGCCAGACGCCGTAGTCCTATTTTTTGGGTTCCCACCGCTTATTTATGGACGAGTTGAATGCACAGGAACAGGCTAAGTATATAGGTTGGCAAGGTGCTTTTTATAACGTAGCCAAGATTATCGGTACAGGTCTGCTGGTCTATCTGGCCGGTTTCTTGAAAGATGAATACGAAGGTCCTGCCGAAGATGCGGTACTCTATTCCTGGACGGTCATTATGATTGTCCTCGGAGGAGTGATGTTCGCTTTGGGACTTTATCATACCCGTATGCTACCTTCGGGCAAGCATGCCCATTCGGTCACCTCTTTTTCGCAGAGTATGGCCGAGTTATGGAATGTCATCCGGAACTTCTTTACTAAAAAGCATATCGTTTATTACATCTGCTTTATTATTTTATATCGTTTTGCCGAAGGGTTTGTGATGAAAATTGTACCTTTGTTCCTGAAAGCCGGTCGTGATGTGGGCGGTTTGGGATTGACAGAACAGGAGATTGGCATTTATTACGGAACCTTCGGAGCGGCAGCTTTCGTACTCGGTTCATTGCTGGGCGGATATTATATTTCCGCACGTGGATTGAAAAAGACTTTGTTCTCCTTGTGTTGTGTATTCAATCTGCCTTTTATGGCTTACACGCTGCTTGCCATTTTCCAACCGCAGAGTGCGCCTCTTATCGGCGGAGCCATTGTGCTGGAGTATTTCGGATATGGCTTCGGCTTTGTGGGGCTTACCTTGTTCATGATGCAACAGGTGGCTGCCGGCCCTCATCAGATGGCGCATTATGCTTTTGCATCGGGTATCATGAACCTGGGTGTCATGTTGCCCGGTATGATGTCCGGATATGTCAGCGACTGGCTGGGCTATAAACTGTTTTTCATCTTTGTGCTGGTGGCTGCCATTCCGGCATTCCTGATGACTTGGTTTGTACCCTTCACGCACGAAGACAAGAAATAGAGAAAAACTATTAACCTAACAAAAAAGAGAATATGAGTGAATTGAAGATTGCGGGCAATCCGTTGCCCGGTATGCCGTGGGAGGAACGTCCCGAAGGTTGTAAAAATGTAATGTGGAGATGTAGCGCGAATCCCATCATTCCCCGTGATTTGCTGCCTACATCCAATAGTATATTCAATAGTGCGGTAGTACCTTTCGGCGAAGGGTATGCCGGAGTGTTCCGTTGTGATGATACAAACCGCCGGATGGCGCTCCATGTGGGATTCAGCAAGGACGCCGTTCATTGGGACATCAATCCGGAGAAGTTGCAGTTCCAGTGTGATATTCCTGAGATTGGTGAATGGGTGTACGGTTATGACCCGCGTGTCTGCTTTATCGACGACCGTTACTATGTGACCTGGTGTAACGGATATAAGGGCCAGCCCACCATCGGCGTGGCATGGACTACGGATTTCAAGACATTCCATCAGGTGGAGAATGCTTTCCTGCCTTTCAACCGTAATGGCGTGCTGTTTCCCCGCAAGATCAATGGTAAGTTTGCCATGTTGAGCCGTCCCAGTGACAACGGGCATACTCCTTTCGGAGATATTTATTATAGCGAGTCGCCCGACTTGGAGTTTTGGGGACACCATCGTCACGTCATGTCACCCGCGCCTTTTGAAGTAAGTGCATGGCAGTGCCTGAAGATTGGCGCCGGCCCCATTCCCATCGAAACCAGTGAGGGCTGGTTGCTGTTCTATCACGGTGTGCTTCGTTCCTGCAACGGTTATGTCTATGCCTTTGGATCGGCATTGCTTGATTTGGACGAGCCCTGGAAGGTGAAATTCCGTTCGGGACCTTATCTTATCTCTCCGCGTGAACCTTACGAATGCATGGGTGATGTGCCCAATGTATGCTTCCCTTGTGCGGCTTTGCATGATCCGGCAACGGGACGGGTGGCCGTTTATTATGGTTGTGCCGACACGGTGACCGGTCTGGCATTCGGTTATATTCCCGAAATTATAGAATTTACCAAACGTACTTCTATTATTTAAGCACCGTTTGTACTGTTCTCATTCGAAAACAGAGGATGTGTAAAAGGCTTATGTTTGCTGTTGAAAGAGGTTAGGTTCCGATACGGAAAGACATCAGACCGGTATACCGGCAAATTATTCACAGGCAGTCCTCTGCCTCTCGATTTTTCTCTTTATCTTTGCCGGAAAAATAAAGCAGTCCATGAAACGACCCAACGTACTTAATTTAACCTGCCCTGCCATCCCCGTAGTTCGGATCGGTTTTGTCGGATTAGGAAACAGGGGCATTCTTGCACTTGAGAGATATATGCACCTGGAAGGCATTGAGGTGAAAGCGCTTTGTGATTTGCGGAAAGAGAATATAGAGCGTGCAGAGCATATCTTACGGGAGTTCGGCCGTCCCGAAGCCGAGAACTATTCGGAAGAAGGGATGTGGCGCAAGATGTGCGAATGCAAGGAGATAGACCTCATTTATATTTGTACGGACTGGCTGACTCATACTGATATTGCCGTTTATGCCTTGCAGCAGGGCCGTCACGTGGCGTTGGAGGTTCCTGCCGCCATGAGTGTGGCCGATTGCTGGCGGTTGGTGGATACAGCCGAAGAAACCCGCCGTCACTGCATGATGCTGGAGAACTGTTGTTACGATGCATTTGCCCTGACTACATTGAACATGGTGCAGCAGGGGGTGTTGGGCGAAATCACTCATGCCGAGGGGGCATACATCCATGACTTGCGCAAGCATTATTTTGCAGACGAAAAAGCGGGTGGGTATCACAATCACTGGATAAAGCTTTACAGCCAGCAGCATACGGGGAATCCTTATCCTACTCACGGCTTGGGTCCTGTCTGCCAATGGATGAATATTCATCGGGGAGACCGTATGGAGTATCTGGTTTCCATGTCCTCGCGTCAGGCCGGTCTGTCTGCTTATGCCGGACAGGTGTTTGGCGCATCCTCCGAAGAAGCGGCGCAGAGTTATGAGATGGGGGATGTGAATACCACGCTGATTCATACCGCAAAAGGAAGAACTATCTTGTTGCAATATGATGTGACCACTCCTCGCCCGTACAGCCGCCATCAGACGGTGTGCGGCACGAAGGGATTCATGCAGAAATATCCTGTTCCCTGTCTTCTGCTCGATGAATATGGCAAGGAACCTTTGTCCGGTGAGCAGTTTGAGCGGATGATGGAGCAGTATAAACATCCTTTTACGGCAGTTATCGGCGAGGAGGCGCGGCGGAAGAATATGCCGAATGAGATGAATTATATCATGGACTACCGGCTTATTCATTGTTTGAGGAACGGTTTGCCGTTGGATCAGGATGTGTATGACGCCGCCGAATGGTCCTGCATTACGGAACTGAGCGAGCGTTCCGTGCGGCAGGGCAGTGTACCGGTGGAGATTCCCGATTTCACACGAGGGAACTGGAAAGAGAGATAGTGCTGTCAGTTCTTTAGCACAGGGGGGATAAACTGAATGGTTCTCACCTGAAGATGAAAAGAACGCTGATATGTTAATCTCCAGGTGAAAATACAGGCTTGTTTATTGAACTCCCATTGATGTTATCGTTTCTTGTCTTGTGGTGTTTCCACTATTATTTTTCCTTCTTTCATGGTGAACTGTGCGATTTTCAAATCATTCAGGGCGTCCAGTACGGTATTCACCGGGAGTTGGCGGTTGATATGGAAATAGATGCGTTCGTCCAGTAACGGACGTGAACGGAATACGATGCTGATGTTATACCATGAACCTATATCTTGCATGACTTGCCTCAAGTCGGTATTGTCAAAAGAAAATTCATTCTCCGCCCATCCTTTTCTCTTCTCCGTATCAACTCTTTTCAATTGGAGTTTTCCTTGTTTATCCAAGGATATTTGTTCCCCCGGGTGCATTTCCTTACTTTGATTGCGCTTGGTATGACTTACATTCACTCGTCCTTGATAGAGGATGACATCCGGCGAGTAACGGGGATAGGCTTTCACATCGAACACCGTTCCCAGTACTCGTGTTTGTAGTTGCTCGGTGCATACTATAAAGGGGCGGGAAGCGTCTTTGGCTACTTCAAAACGGGCCTCTCCGCTTAGTTTGATACTGCGAATGGTATCTGTAAACTCCTTTAGATACTCCAGACGGCTGTTTGCGCTGAGCAATACCTTGCTTCCGTCGCTTAATTGAACGGAGGTAATGGTAGCGGGCGGGGTGCTTACAATTATCCTTTTCCCTTCTTCCCGAAAAGTAATTTCCTCAGGAACTTCCAGTGAAGTGAAGACTTCCACTTCCTGCGGCTCAGGTTGCAAAAAAGGCTGGAATACAAGTACCAAGGCGATGACAGCGGCAGCTATACCTGGTATCGTTATCCGTCGGATAGATTGGTGTCTGATACGGTGACGACGGATGAATGTCTGCCAGGCTTTCCGGGTTTCGTCTGCGGTGGGAATATCCCCCAATGCTTCACCAAAGAGTTGTTCCAATTGATGGTCATTCCAAGTTCCGTTTTGGGGGGAGTCTTGGTTATGGGGATTCTTTCCGTTGTCCGGATGGATGTGGTCATTTGTTGAAAACTCCTTTTTCATTGTTTATCCTCCTTTTTCAGTATCGCTTCGCGCAGAGTCCGCAATGCTTTTGATATATGTTTTTTCACGGTGTCGGGGCTGATTCCCAATTCGTCGGCTACCTGTTGATATGTTTTTTTCTCCCAATAGCAGCTTCGCAAGATGGTGCAAGTCGGTTCGGGCAAACTGCGGGCTATGTTTTCCGCTTGCTGCAACAGTGCCTCGTGTGCGCGGTAACCCTGATTCATTTCCGCACGGGTGGCTTCGATGAGGCGGTCTATGTGTTGCTGTTCCACATTCAAATGCTTCAAGCGGTTGAGGCATCCGTTACGCACGGTGGCATAGAGCCAGGCGCTACGGGTGTTTTCCTTTAGTTGGTCGAACTCCTTCCAGGCTTGTTCCATGGTTTCGCTTACTATGTCCTTGGCTTCTTCCGTATTGCTCATCAGGGTGGTAGCAAAGCGGACGAGGCGTGGGTACATTTCTGCGAACAGTCGTTCGAAGTGCTCTTCTTTATGGTTTCTTCTCCTGAATAAAATCTGCATGTTTCCTTGTCTTCCGTGAACAAAGGTACGGAAATTTCCTTTTCTCCGCTGGGGTTACAGACGATTCTTTTCGCTTTGTCCGGCTCCGGTTCCTTTATATTTGCTCTTGGTGGCATTGAATTTATAGGATACTTGGAGGCCGAAGCGTTGGAAATCCCGGTAAATCCGATTTTCCATATAGGCATCTATGCCGTATAAATCAAAATGGAAATACCCTGTTCTAAGAATATCATTGGCGGTGAATGTTATGGTGAGTGTCTCTTTTAAAAAGGATTTGGAAAGGCGTGCATTGATTTGTCCTTCCGTGCGCGTTACAAAAAATCCTTGCCGGGAAGCGGTGGAGAGATATCCTTCCATATTGAAGAACCAGCCTTTGGGAAGGTTGAAGTTGTTGTCCAGACTGATATAGAAACGGGGTTGGTTCCGGTGTTCGGTGATTCCTATTTTATTCGCATTCATGTCCAAAAAAGCCATATTCACATTGAGTTGTGGTTCCCAACACCCCAGTTTGGGAGAGGCATTGAAACTAATGCCGTAATTATGGGTTGTAGGAATGGTCTGTGTGGCAAATAAGAGGACGCCCGGATGTGTATCTTCCTTGTATGGCATAATTATATTGGTATACATATTGAGAATACGGCTGAAATAGGCTGAGAAATAGAGCCAATTCCAAGAGGCGCCGGCCGAAAAGCGATGCGTCTTTTGGGTTTTCAGCAAAGGGTTTCCTTGAGAATACTCATATTTGCTGCGATAGCGGATGGAATTGGTCAATAGGCTATAATCGGGGTTATTTTTACGTAACCGGTAAGAGAGGCTGAAACTTTTGCCATTGTGTGACCAACTGGCGGCCAATACAGGAATAATATCATTATAGGTAGGGCTTTGTGCATCTATCCTTATCCCTTTTTCATAATAATCTGTTTGTTGATGTTCATAACGTATTCCCATATTCAGTTTCCAATGGCGGATGGATCTTGAATAGTCAGCAAATGCGGCATATACGGATTGTTTGATGTGGTCGTCGGCATCGGCAGAGAAACCGTTTTGGGTAAAGATATCATGGCGGTTGGTAAAAGTTTCTTCCGTACCGAATGAAAAACGTCCGTTCCATAAAGGGGCACTGACTACCAGCTTGGCGGCATAGAGGGAGCTGCGCATGCGACTGTCTGCTTGCACGGTTGCATCGTCATTATTCATGGCGTTCTGGTCGGAATGCGAGCGTTTGAACAGGTAATCGGCGTTGAAGTCAATATTCCATTTGCCCAGTTCTCCTGCGTAGTAGGCGTTTGCCGCGTGATCCCAACCTGTATGTATTTGTTCTGCTGTAGTAAAGTTTATCCGGTCGGTTTCTTCATCGTTACGTCTGGTGACGGTTTTACCGGATGAATTTCTGTCTGCATTCCCTATTCCGGTTTCGGGCATATAGCGCAGACCGAAAGAATGGTGTTCATCCGGTTCATAATTGAATCCCAGCTCACCGGAAAAACGTTGGCTCTTATGGGTCTGCACATCATTTTTGTTGGTTTGCCAAATGGCGGAACCCTTGATGCGGTTCATATTTGTGGTTTTTCCATACGAGTTTTGCTGTGCCATATATCCCTTTACAAAGAGATCCAGACCGCCGGTGCGATAATTTAATGCCATATATTCGTTGGCGTTGGCGGAATGTCCTTGTGAATAAGTCGTATTGAAGTGGCCGCTCAACCCTTGTCCGCGCCGGCGGATGGTGCGGAGGCGGATGACGGCTGCTACGTCCGAGGCATATTCTGCTCCGGGAGTGGTGATGACTTCTGCGGATAAGATTTCGTTGGCCCGGATACGGTCCAGTTCTGTCATGTCACGTACTTTCTTATTATTTATATAGATTACAGGAGAACCGCATCCCATTACATTGTATTCGCCGTTATGGCCGGTGACGAAAGGAAGATGGGGCAACATTTCTGCGGCAGACCCCATTCGGGCCAGGGAAGTTCCTGCCACGTTGGCTTTTAGTCCGTTGGGACCCACTTCTATCATGGGGCGTCGGGCGCTGATGGTTACTTCCTGCATCAGTTGGGTGTCGGGAAGCAGGTGAAACGTAAGAGTAGGGTGGCAAGGTTGCACTTCCGTCTTATAGCCTATATAAGAAACCCGTATCAAGTAAGGTATCCCTTCTTCCGCTATCATCAGGAAACTTCCGTCTTCACGGGTGACACATCCGTTTACAAAGGTGGAGTCGCCGGGAGTCAATAAGAGTACATTGGAGTAGGGCAGCGGTTCATTCTTTTCATTGGTTACTTGTCCTCGTATTTCGGTAATGCGTATGTCTCTTCCCTTTTTCTGTATGGCGAAGTATTCTTCCCGTTCTTTACAAATGAAAGGAATGCCGTTCAGGACAGTGCCGATGGCTTCAAGTTCGGTTTTTTGCCGGATGGAGGCTGTAACCCGGTAGCTTTCTGTTTCGTTATAGGAGAAGATAATATTCTTTCCGCCTTCCTTTTCGATTAGTTTAAGGGCGGCGGGAAGTGGTTTGTCCTTTAATTCTATAGAGAATTGCCGGGGTGTTTGTGAATGAAGCGGAAGGATGATGCTGAATAATACGGTCATGATCCACGCTGTTTTCAAATAGCCGTCTGATCTCATTTTACTAGTGTTTAATTGTTCTTTATGAGTAATACAACCGAGGTTTGTAATCGGGTACGGTAAAATAAGGAAAAAGATTCGATGGGTTGTCGGAATGGATTCCCGTGGTTGGTTCATGCGAAGGGAACGGATATAACTTTATGAAGAATTTATGAAGGATTGGAATAAGAATGGTTCATTGTAATGAAAGTAAATTCATAATCACCGTAGGGCAACATATATTGAGGCAACGGCAGAGCTCCCCAGCTGTTTACACAACCCAACCCCATCTGAGCCTTGTCGATGATCAGGTTGGTCAGGTCTGCTTTCTGTACTTCGGGCGAGTGACGCTGGTCTTTTTGTTCGCCATCATCCAGTGAACAGATGGTATAATGCAAAGCGGATGCAGAGAATGGAGCATCACCTACTACCTTCAGTCCGTTACCGCCGGCATTCAGTTGCTTCCACCAGCGGATATCGGTCTTGGTTCCTGTTTCCTGCGGACGGATATAGGAGTAGAATTGTTCATCCACACTCTGGCGATAAATACCCAAGTCTGTGCTGTGGTTGCGGTCACTGTAGTTTTCTACCGGACCACGACCATAATATTCTACGGTTTCAAAACATTTAGGCATCTGCATTTGCATACCGAAGCGGAACATCGGAGATACTTTGGCATTCTTGTCGGCTGTCATCTTTTGGGTCACTTTGATGGCTCCTTCGTTGTTGATGACATAAGTCAGATATAATTTGGCGGAAACATTCTTCATGTCATATTCCGCATTCACTACTATCTGGTCATTTTCTGTTTTGGAATTCAAGGAAACCAGTTTCAATCCCGGGTTTTTCCATGCGGCATATCTGTTTTGCAGGCCGGCTCCCATATCATTGTCTGTCGGGGCACGCCAGAAGTTAGGGGTCAGGGCTGCGCCTTCTTTCAGCATTTCCGTTCCGTCCACTGCATATTTGCTTAAGTAACCGTTCTGTTTGTTGAACTCGGCTACGAAGTTATTGCCTTTTACGATCAGATAATGATATTGGTTGTCGATGATTTGCGGAACAACGGTGGCTACATTGGTCGTTTCCACGTTCTTCAAATCCATAGACGGTGCTTTGTAATCATTCAGTGTCAACTGATTCTTGGCGACGGTGAAACCTGCGGGCAGCAAACCTTCGCGGTTTTTCAGTTTGTAGGAAACGTTCAGCAACCATTCCTTGCAGGTGCAGGTCTTGCCGATATTCAACGTAATCTTGGCTGTTTCCTGAGGAGCGACTTTTAAATCATCCACGCGTCCGGTGCGGATTACTTTTCCATCTTTCAGTACTTGCCATTCCATATAGTAGGCGGACAGCTTTGAAACCACCCTGCGAGTTACCCATTGCATGGGCATATTCACACTGAATCAATGGTTTGGTAGCATCGGTACGTTGACCATATTTTTCCATGCCGTTATAATCATAGTACATCGGACAGAAGATATCGGTATGTTCTTTCTGGCGTGCTTGTTCATATTGGCAGGCACGGCTGGGGTCTTCTGCTTTAATCCATTTATAGCATTGTTCGAAGTTGGGGCCGTCACCGGCTTCATTACCCAATGACCAGAAGATGATGCTCGGATGGTTGAATCCGCGTTGTACATTGCGCTGGTTACGTTCCAGATGGGCTTTCTTATAAGAGGGGTTCTTGGCCAGCGTCTTGTCGCCGTAGCCCATACCGTGAGATTCTATATTGGCTTCGGCCACGACGTAAATACCATATTGGTCACATAAATCGTACCATAAGTTGTCATCCGGGTAGTGGCAGGTACGTACAGCGTTCAGGTTGAATTGCTTCATTATCTGGATATCCTGTAGCATACGTTCGGGAGATACTACATAGCCTCCACCGGAAGAAATCCTGATCTTCCAGATAGGTACCGTCGCACCAGCGGAATACTTGGAAGGCGATCAGGTTTTTCTGACCCGGTTTTAAATATGGAGTCAGGTCAAATTCGGCTTCCAGTTTGCTGTCCTCGCTGTAGCCTACATAACGTCCGTTTACCCACAAATACATATTGGAGGTAACCGAACCGAAATGGGCGATAATATCTTTTCCCTTCCATGAGGCGGGAACTACAATTTCACGGCGGTAAGAACCTACATGGTTATTCTCTGTCGGCACTTCGGGAGGGTTGTTCTGGAACTGGTTACGCCAGGCATAGCCTACGTTCACATAAATAGGATCACCGTATCCGTTCAGCTCCCATACGGCGGGAACTTGCAGGTCATCCCAGCCTTTGTCGTTGAAGCCGGTTTTCCAGAAATCAGTCGGACGGGAGTCTGCATCCTTTACCCAGTTGAACTTCCAAGTTCCGTTCAAAGTCATGTAGTTAGTTGATTGTTTTTTGTCTGCTTTCTTAGCTGCATCTGCATTCTCAAAAGCAAAGTAGTTCGTGTGCATCGGCGCACGGTTTACCGCATTTATTTCCGGGTTGCGCCATTCTTGGAAGGTCTGTGCGCCTGCTGTAAGGGCGAGGACTGTGAACAGACCTGTCATAAGTTGTTTCTTCATGCTATTATTTTATTGGTTTTGTGCAAATATAGTGAAAATAATAGTTACCGATGGGACATAAATCGGGCAATATTTGTTATAATTGTGAATGATTTGTGTTCTATCCTAAAAAATTATGGCATTTCTGAGGCGTATTTGGAATAAATGGCAGAATTTACTGCATGATGAGAAATTAAAGCATAAAATATATGTGATTATTTTTGAAAGCGACACACCGATGGGAAAGTTATTCGATGTGGCGTTGATAGGGTTCATTGTCTTGAGTATTCTGGTGGTTATTGCCGAGAGTATCAAGAGTTGGGATACCGTTATCGGGCCTTATCTGCGGGTGTCGGAGTATGTTTTTACTTTCTTTTTTACGTTAGAGTATGTGTTGAGGCTTTATTGTTCTCCCCAACCGCGGAAGTATGCTCTGAGTTTTTTCGGTATAGTGGATTTGCTGGCTACCTTACCTCTATATATAGGCTGGCTTTTCGGCACGGCACGTTATCTGCTGGTGATCCGCACTTTCCGGTTGATTCGTGTGTTCCGTATCTTTAAACTTTTCAATTATCTGAATGAAGGTAATTTCTTGTTGCGTTCCTTGGTGTTCAGCAGTCGGAAGATTATTGTTTTTTTCTTGTTTGTACTGATATTGGTGACTTCGATCGGTACATTGATGTATATGATTGAGGGACAGCGGCCGGGCACTTCTTTCAATAATATTCCGAATAGTATTTATTGGGCGATAGTGACGATGACGACGGTAGGTTATGGGGATATCACTCCGGAAACTCCGCTAGGGCGCTTCCTTTCGGCCATTGTAATGTTACTGGGCTATACCATCATTGCAGTCCCCACAGGAATTGTTTCTGCGTCTATGATCCAGGAACATAGACGCAGGGTGGCCCTGAAATGTCCGCATTGTGGTAAGGACGGACATGAGGACGGGGCTGCTTATTGTAAATACTGTGGAGGAAAACTGGTAAATTGATTATGGAATGCTGTATGATAGAAAGTTATTCTATCACCCATCGCTTATCATGCGCCACCGTCTTTTTCGGATCATAAGTCATTCCTTCTTTGGTAGGGATTTTTATCACGTAAGTCCGCCCGCTGTGGTTGGACAAGGATGTTTCCCGTAACCAGGGATTCATATTCTTTAATATGGCCAGATTGATTCCTTTGCTGCGTGCGAAACGTGCCAAGTCTGCAATTCCTTTCGTCACAGTGATTTCCGTATAAGGAATAGGCGGATACAAATCCGATGCACGCAGGCGGAAACCGAAAGTAGTGGGGGCATTGAATAATTGTTTGGCGGCAAGAATGCGGTACACATACCGGGCAGTTTCTTCTACCAGTTGCAAATCCAACGAGTCGTCCACATCCTGTTTGGCCAGTTGGCTGGCAATGCGTGCCTGACCGGCATTGTAAGAGGCGGCGACAGCCACCCAGTCCTTATATTTTGCATACGCGTCTTTCAGATAGCGGCAGGCGGCACGGGTCGCTTTCTCAATATGGTAACGCTCGTCCACATTGTTGTTTACCTCCAATCCGTAATCCCGTCCCGTACCTTGCATGAATTGCCATAGTCCGGCAGCTCCGGCAGAAGAACGGGCGGTGGGATTCATATTACTTTCTATTACCATCAGGTACTTAAAATCATCAGGTATTCCGTTTTCTTTCAGTATGGGTTCTACAATGGGGAAATAGCGGTTGGCTTTTTTCAGCATTTGCAAGGAAGTACTGTGCATATAGGTGAATGCCAATAGTTCACGGTCCATACGCTCGTGGCGGTCAAAGCGGCTCAAATCAATGGTTTTGCCACAGAACTCAATACTGGCGGGAACTTCGGGACTACTGTATTTCAATGCCGTAATACCTGAATCTTCCCGTATGATAGTGGTATCTTCCTGCTCCGTTTTTGGAGTAGCGCAACTGCTGCTTACTAAGGCCGGTGATGCAACTACAATGCAAAAGGCTGCCACAGCAGCCAGATTGATGGTTATTTTTCTCATTTTTTCTTTATTCGTTTTCATTCTCTTTTTCTTTTCCGCCCCGTCCGAAGTTACGATATTCGGTAGGGGTGAAATTGGTACGCTTTTTAAATACCGAGAAAAAGTGTTCAGTAGAGGTATAATTCAATTCATAACATATCTCTTTCACTGACATGGAACTTTCAATCAACAGCTGCTTCGCTTTGCGCAGTTTCAGCTCTTGGAAATACTTGGCGGGCGCATAACCGGTGTATTCTTTGAATACTTTGCGGAACCAGGAATAACTGATTCCCAATTTCATGGCCAGTTCTTCCGGGTCTATATCCTTGTACACATTTTCGTGCATGATGATTTTGGCACTTTCTATTTTTTGTGCCGCATTGTCCACCTCATAGCGTTTGTTCTGCGAGATAGCAAGTACGGCTCCCATAATGTGTAAAACGATGCCGGACAAATATTGTTGCGCTGCGGTCTTGTCTGCTTCCGCTACTTCCAGTGCACGGGCAAAAAGACTGGCCAGTTCTTCATTGATACCGATATCCAGAATCTGGCTTTCTTTTGAGATAAAGCTGTTTTTTACCAGATTGTCTATAATCGGGCCTTCAAAACCGATGTAATATTCGTTCCATCCTGTCTTTTGCAGCGGCGCATAGGTATGCCACTGTCCGGGAAACAGGAAAAGTATCTGCCCTTTGGATATGTCGACAGACGGGGTTGTGTCGCTGGCGAAAGTTCCTCGTCCTTTAGTGATATATACCAACTGATATTCATGCAGCACACGTCCTTTCTGGGCTGTGAAATAATAGGCGTCCGGGTGGTTGCGTGGTGGATAAACGCTTCCGGCCCTGATAGCCTGGAATCCGACGGTAGTCACCGACAAGCCGAAACGCTTGTCACGCTCATTGACAATTAGGTATTTAAAATCAGCGCCTTGGTCGTTGTAATGCATGTTTCTCTGTTTTAAAATTAGGTCACACTTATCGGCAAATATACAATTTTTTATCTTAACAGCCTCTAACCTTTTTGTTCTAAGTGTTTCTGGAAGTAATATATCTTTTTGTTTTTCCTGTTTTGCTTTGGGCTGATAATAAGGTGAATACTTATCATTTTAAATCCATTTCCACTTCGGTGAACTTCCCTACCAATGAAGTCAGGAAGTTATTTCAGGATAGCCAGGGGTATATATGGATTTCGACCTACAATGGTCTCTTGCGTTACGATGGTTATTCTATTGTTGTATATAAACCCGATGGAGTGAATCATGGACGTTCCATTGATAGTTTTGTGAATATGGTGGCCGAAGACAAGGAGAATAATTTGTGGATAGGTACGCACAATGGATTATACGTGTTGCATAAAGAAACGGATGAGATAGAGAAAATAATCAGTCCTTTGTTACAGGTAAGCAATGTAGAAAGTATCCTTTATGCAAGTAACGGAGATTTATGGGTGGGAAGCAACAAGGGATTGTTTCGCAGAAAAGCCGGCAGCCGTACTTTCGATTGTGAAAAAAACATGGATATAAAGTCTGTTGTCGAAGACCGGAAAGGTCAAATATGGATTGGTACTTGGGAACAGGGGCTGCTGCGTTATAGTCCTCAAGAGGAATTGTATTATACTTACGACGGGATTAACCCTGGTAATTCGGCGCATGTCATATTTCAGGATGAAGCCGGGAATATTTGGATCGGTACCTGGCGGTATGGACTGGTGAAACTCATTAATCCGTATGATTCGGAACATTTCTCATTTAAAACATTCCGGAACATCAAGGGAAATTCTCATTCTCTGTTGGATAATATTATCTACGCCATTGCTCAGGATAAAAATTCCGGGAAGCTCTGGATCGGTTCACGCAGTGGGGTCAGTATTTTGGAAGATGAATCGGGAGACGGGAATTTTACCAATATTGTTCCGGGCAACCTTCAAGGAGATTTACCTTTTAATGAGGTGAACTCTCTGTTGTGCAGTAAAGACGGGCTGATGTGGCTGGGTATGTTGGGAGGAGGTGTTTGTACTGTAAATACAAATAAGTTCCGGTTTAATTATGATTCTTTGGAGGCTTTGCGTGAGCATTGCCCTACCAGCTCTGTCCGCAGTGTCTATCAGGAGGATAATGGGAATCTGTGGATGGGAATCATGGGATTCGGTCTGGTATTTTATGATATGAAACAGCATACCATTGTTCCTTACCGCTCTCATCCTGTATTGAAGAATATGGGATATACATCGACGGTCAATGATATTATTTATCGTAAAAGGACAAATGAATTGTGTTTTGCCACTTGGGATGACGGAGTGTGGTTCTATAATGTCAAAGCCGGGAAAGCACACGTGATAAATACCGTTACCAATCCGGAGCTGAGTGATATTTGTATTTATTCTTTGTTGGAAGATTCGAAAGGGAATCTGTGGTTGGGGACACGTTCGGGAGTGTTTATCTTGGATACGGAATCAAGACTTCATTCTTTGAATGAACTGGTGACTTTGACAAATCAGGCATTGCCCCAAATTTCTATTTTCAAAATGGCGGAAGATCAAGATGGCTTTATCTGGATAGCGACTAGTAATGAAGGGGTATGGCGGATAGATACATCCGGAGAAACATATAAGGTTAAGTTTTATACGCCTTCGGATGGTACATTATCCACTGTCGGGGCGATGAGTGTTTGTGTGGATGGATACAACAGAGTATGGGTGGGGTCGAATGGTAACGGACTCGATTTGTATGACCGGAAGAATGATCGTTTTGTTTCAGTCTTGAATGATTATTTCCGGAATGGAGATGTTGTTTTCAGCATGCTGGAGGATGATGAGCATACTTTATGGCTTACTACCAATGCGGAAATGTATCACATTGATATACCTTTGGACGGTGCTGCACCGAAAATACATACCTATACGGTAGATGATGGTTTGCAAGACCATATGTTTAACCGGAATTCTTGCTTCAAGGGGGCGGATGGGAAACTTTTCTTCGGAGGATTCCGTGGATTGAACAGTTTTTATCCTGATAAAATAGTTCAGGATACTGCCTATTCTCCGGTAGTAATTACAGATATAAAGGTACATAATGTATCGGTACGTACCTATCCTCTTTCCGTCAGAGAGGGGATTGCTGCAAACAGAGCTATTGATTTTATTGATAAAATTGTATTAGGATACCGGGAGAATAATTTCAGTCTTGATTTTTCAATATTGAACTATATCAATCCTGAGTTGAACCGTTATTTATATCGGTTGGAGGGATATGACAAGGAATGGTTGTCCGTTGAGGCTGGACGTCGGTTTGCCTATTATAACAATCTTCCGGCAGGTACTTATACTTTTTGTGTAAAGGGAGCCAATCAGAATGGAATCTGGTCTCCGGATATGAAATGTCTGCGTATAACTATTCTTCCGCCGCCTTGGTTATCGTGGTGGGCTTATTGCCTTTATGTCTTGTTGTTCGTTTCATTGGCATGGTATACTTATCGGATTGTCAGAAACCGTATCCGGATGAAACAGGCCATAGAGATGGGGAAGATAGAACGGCAGAAAATGGAGGAAATCAATCATGCTAAATTACAGTTCTTTACCAATATCACTCATGAGTTGCTGACTCCGCTTTCTATTATATCGGCTTCGGTGGATGAACTGAAACAAGAAGTACCGGCAAGTTCGTCGGTTTGTTCTGTAATAGCTGATAATACTGTGCGGTTAATCCGGTTGATTCAGCAAATCTTAGAGTTCAGGAAAGTGGAGAATGGCAAGTTGCGGCTAAAAGTTTCGCATGGAAATGTCAGTATGTTCTTGAAAAAATCAGTGTCGGCTTTCGCTCCTTTGGTTAAAAAGCAGAAATTGTCCATACAATTTGATTTGTCTGAAGAATATTCGGGATATTTTGATGTGGATAAATTGGATAAAGTGGTGTACAATCTGCTTTCCAATGCCGCTAAATATACTCCTGAAGGAGGAACTATTGTGGTGTCGCAGGCTCATGATGAGGAAAAGAGGACTTTTAAATTGAGTGTGAACAATCCCGGCGAGTTGATTCCAAAAGAGAAATTGGATCATATGTTCGAGAGATTCTATGAAGGGGAGTATCGTAAATTCCATACCATAGGGACGGGTATCGGTTTGTCGCTGACTAAAGATTTGGTATTGTTGCATCATGGAACGATACAGGTATTTAGCGATAAGGAGGAAGGGAATACTTTTGTGGTTGAAATTCCTATAGGACGTGAGGCTTTTGCTGAAGATGAGGTAGACGAGAATACTGAAAATGTGGACTATGCTGTTTTATCGGCAGATGAAATGGAGAATGTCTCGGAGATTGATATGTTGGAAGAGAAACCGGCAGCATCGACTATTTTGTTAGTGGAGGATAATGAGGAATTATTGGCTTTGATGGTTCGTCTGTTGCATGGCAAATACCATATTCTGAAGGCCGCTAATGGAACGGAAGCTTTGGAGATCCTTGCCAAACAGGAAGTGGATTTAATTGTTTCCGATGTTATGATGCCCGAAATGGACGGTATGGAATTGTGCCGCCGGGTGAAGACTCAATTTGAGACCTGCCATATTCCATTGATTTTGTTAACGGCCAAGACTAGTGATGAAGACCATGTGGAAGGGTATGAGTCTGGGGCCGATGGTTATATCTGTAAACCGCTCCGCCTCTCTGTCTTGTTTGCCAAGATAGATAACTTGTTGAAACGGCGCAAACGTATGGGGGTGGATTTTCGTAAGCAGTTGGTCTTTGAAGCCAAAGAATTAAATTACACCTCGATGGACGAAGCTTTCATTCGGAAAGCGGTGGATTGTGTGAATGCCCATTTGAGTGATTGTGATTTTGAACATGCACAGTTTATGGCGGAGATGGGTATGGCCCGGACTACACTAGCAGATAAATTGAAACTGTTGACCGGACTTACTCCCTCTGCATTTATCAGCAATGTCCGTTTGCAAGCGGCTTGTCGGCTGATAGACGAGAAAAAGAAAATCCGTATAGCCGATTTGGCGTATGCCGTAGGTTTCAACGACCCTAAATATTTCAGTTCCTGCTTTAAGAAGAAATTCGGACTTTCTCCTACAGAGTATATGATGAAGTATGATGGCTGATTATTACCGGAAATAGGCTCTATAGGGAATAAACAGCCTTTTTCCGGTAATAATTCTCCCTGTTTCTTTTCTGTTCCTCTTACTTTTGCTGGCAAATAAAACGAATTATCTTTATTTGTTAGACCTTTAAAAAAAGTATTATGAACATGAAAACTCTGACAGAAACCAGTACATTCCGGGTACTGAGCCTATTGCTGTGTCTCTGCTTCTTCATCCCTGCGATGAATGTGAGCGCTTCCAGTCTGCAAGCAGACAAGTTTAAAGTTTCCGGTATTGTAAAAGATGCCACAGGCGAACCGGTCATCGGTGCCAGTGTGGTTGAAAAAGGAACAACCAATGGAACGGTGACTGATTTGGATGGTAATTTCAATCTCACGGTGGCTTCTAATTCTACTATTGTCATTTCTTTTATAGGATATTCCGATCAGGAATATCGTATTTCGAAAGACAATACGGTGCTGAATGTAAATCTGAAGGAAGATACGGAAATGATTGACGAAGTGGTAGTAGTCGGTTATGGCGTGCAGAAGAAGGAAAATCTGACGGGTTCTGTTGCTGCTGTAAATTTCAAGGATGTAGCTTCTATGCCGGTAGCGAATACTGCCAATATGCTTCAGGGTCGTTTGCCGGGTGTTATGTTGACCAACAATGGTGCCCAGGCCGGTCATGACAGTCCCGAAATCCGTATCCGTGGTGTAGGAACTTTTGAACACAATGATCCGATGGTCTTGATCGATGGAGTGGAAAGCTCGGTAAGCCAGATTGCGGAAATCCCTGCAGATGATATTGAAAGTGTTTCCGTATTGAAGGATGCGGCTTCGGCTTCTATTTATGGTGTACGTGCTGCCAACGGGGTTATTCTGGTGACTACCAAACGGGGCGGTGAGCAGAAACCTACCATTACATATTCCGGTAGTATCGCTTTGCAAGAAGCTACCGTGCTGCCCGATTATGTGAATTCTTATGAATGGGCGAAGATGTATAACGAATGCTGGCCTTCCAAAGCATACACGGATGAAATGTTACAAAAGTTGCAAAACGGATCAGACCCCGATCATTTTGCCAATACCGATTGGGCTAAGGAAATGTTTCGTACAGCAGCCATGCACCAACACCATTTGTCTGTGAACGGTGGTAGTAAAGCGGTACATTACATGATTTCCACTCAGTATTTCCAGCAGGATGGTATCTTGCGTGAAACGGCCAATCAACGTTTTAATTTCCGTTCCAATCTGGATGCACAATTGGGTATTGTAAAATTAGGTCTGAATCTTTCGGGAAGCCGTCAGAACATTGATGAGCCTACTACCAGTGTTACCGGTGAAGGTTTGATGCGCTACCTTACTTGGTTTACCCGTCCTACTGTTCCTGTGCGTTATTCTAACGGACATTATGGATTTTTGGATGGAAATCCCAATATTTCCCAATCCGTATTCAAAAATCCGATTGAAGCTTTGAATATGGGCTATAAAGATAACAAGCATTATCGTTTTGATGGTAAATTCTTTGGTGAAATTGATATCATAAAAGGATTGAAGTTCCGTTCAAGTCTGGCTTATAAATATTATATGAACGATGTGACTACTTTCAATCCGAAGAATAATATAAGATACGATGCTGAAGGAAATGCGCTGACCACAGTCGGTACCAATAAACTGACAGATTATCATTATCTGGAAACGACTTATATTAATGAAAATATTCTGACCTATGATTTTTCTGTAGGAAAACATTCGTTCAATCTGTTGGCAGGCCATTCTATCCAGGCTACCCGTTGGGACAAGAATGAGGCGTCCAAGCAGGGATTCGCTACCGATAATATTTATGAAATGGATGGAGGTACTATGAATGACCATGTGACCGGATCAGCGGAAGAGAGTTCCTTGCAGTCATTCTTCGGACGCTTGAATTATAATTACGGAGGCCGTTATCTGTTAGAGATGAATGTCCGTCACGATGGTTCGTCACGTATGCCCAAGGCACATCGTTATGCTACCTTCCCTTCATTTTCGGGTGCATGGATCATGACAAATGAGAAATTTATGGAGAATGTGAAGTTCCTCCACTCATTGAAATTGCGTGGTAGCTGGGGTAAATTGGGTAATCAGGAAATTGGTAACTATGCTTATGCGGCTACATTGGCGGCTAGTGGCAGTTACTATTTCGGTGATAGCAAACAGATTGGTATGAAGACTGCCAAGATACCTAATGAGAACATTAAATGGGAAACAACTACTATTACAGACTTTGGTTTTGATGCTGCTTTTTGGGGTGGAAAGATCAATGTCACTTTTGACTGGTATGAGAAAAATACCTCGGATATTTTGATGAAGCTCGCTATGCCGGGTATTTTCCTGGGATCTTTGGATGCTCCTTATCAGAATGCGGGAAAGGTTCGTAACCGGGGTTGGGAACTGGCTGCTAATTATTTCGATCAGAAAGGTGACTGGGCATGGCAGGCAGGTTTCTCGCTTTCAGGTGTGAAAAATGAGATTACTGATATGAAAGGGGTAGAAGACATTAAGGATAATACGATCAATCGTGAAGGTGAAGCCATCGGCTCTTATTATGGGCTGAAAGCCATCGGTATCTATCGTACCCAGGCAGATTTGGACCGTGTAAATGCGAACGGACAGAAGATTCTGCAAAACAACCAGGAACCGCAATTAGGTGATATCATGTATGAAGATATAGACAATAATGGTAATATAAATGATGCTGACCGTACTATTATCGGAAATCCGTTCCCTAAAATGCAGTATTCTTTCAATCTGGGATTCTCTTATAAAGATTTTGATGTCAATACATTCTGGCAAGGCATTGCAGGTGTATATCGTTATAATTGGGATGAAACTACTATTTCCAACGGTGGAAACAAGACTAGCCGTTGGTTGGACAGATGGTCTGAAAGTAATCCGAATGGAAGCATGCCTCGTTTGGGAGGAACTATTAATAATAACTATTCTTCATTTTGGTTGACAAAAGGTGATTATTTGCGTCTGAAGAATTTGGAAATCGGATATACTTTCAGGCAAAGAGAGTTTTTGACCAAGTTGGGCGTTCAGAGTATCAGACTCTATTTGGCAGGAACTAATTTGCTTACTTTCACTTCCTTGGACGATTATGATCCTGAAAAACTGAGTACAGATTCCCGTAATGATGTACATCCCAATACAAGAACTTATTCATTTGGTGTTAACGTTAAATTTTAAAAGCAACAACTATGAAATCAATTAATAACTTTATAGGGCTGGCTCTGTTGTCAGGAGCTTTGCTGACTTCTTGCTCTGACAGCTTTTTGCAGAGGGACTCATTGACAGAATCTTCATCCAATACATTTTGGCAGACGCCGGATGATGCTTTGATGGCGTTGGCATCTTGTTATGATGCTTTGCAGAGCAATCAGCTTTATAATTCCGACCAATATTCATTGGGCCCTTTATATATGGATTGTATATCAGATAATGGCGGGCATTTTAATTGGAGTGGCTGGATGGAAGGTTATGATATGACTATGGGAATTCATACCCCAAGTTCTTCTATCATTGGCAGTTATTGGAAAGATTGCTATGAAGTGATCAGCCGTTGTAATGTGCTGATTGCTAATATTGATAGAGTGGATATGGATGCTTCCCAAAAGGCGATTTATCAGGCTGAGGCAAAGACCATACGTGCATTGATGTATATAAACTTGACTATGACGTATCAGGATGTTCCTTTCCTGACCGCCCCTTTGACCATTGACGAGGCTGAATGTGAAAAGACGGACCGTGCGGCTATTGTGGCTCATGTTATGACTGATTTGCAGGATGCGGCTGAAGTACTTCCGCAAAACGCGTCTTCACGGGGTCATATCACCAAAGGAGCTGCTCTTTCCTTACTGGGGCGTGTGGCTTTGTATAATGAAAAATGGGATGACGCGATTGCTGCTTATAAGCAGGTGCAGGGTTTGGGATACTCGCTTGATCCGAGTTATGCCAAACTGTTTACTCAAAGTGGAGAAACTTCTCCTGAAATCATTTTTGCAGTCCGTTATGAAGGACCGGGTATGAGTGAAGGTGCTGCTTTTAATGCGCATTGGAATACTCCGCTGGAAGCAATGAATGGTACTATAGATTTGGCGGATGCTTATTATTGCAAAGACGGTAAACCGACTACCGATACGAAGATAGCCGAACTGAACGGTGGGGGTGGCTTGGATGTCAGCAAGCCTAATCCTGCTCATTTTGAGAATCGTGATCCGCGTTTATATAGCACTTTGTTTGTTCCCGGTATGCTTTGGAACGGTAAAGGAGGTATAGATACTTCGGCTTCAAATCCGTATGCCAATGTATATGGCGGAGCTGCCGCTTCTCTGTCTACCGTATATGTTTATAAGTATTTTGATCCTACGGATACTTCTAACTCTTGGGATAATGGACAAGACTTTTATGTGGTGCGTTATGCCGAAGTTTTATTATCTTTGGCGGAGGCGATGGTACAGAAAGGAGGCTATGTTTATAGTGATGTAACTGCTTTGGTTAATGAAGTGCGGCAACGTGCGGATGTGAACATGCCCACAGTAGAGGAAGTGGAAGGCACTTCTCTTTCTAAAGATGAATTGTTGGAAGTCATTAAGCATGAGCGTCGTGTGGAACTGGCTTTTGAAGGTTTGCGTTTGTTTGACCTTTATCGTTGGAAGGAATTGGATAAGGCGGTAGCCAATATAGAGAATGAACGCACTATGTATGGCTTGGCTTATGAAGCACGTAAGTTCAACGGTGAGAGGGATTATGTATGGCCTTTGCCGACTGCCGAACTGGATACTAACAAGAAACTGGTTCAGCACGACTTGTGGAAGTAATGTGGAGTGCAGGTTTTCATCACAGGGTACACGGACTGTCACAAAGAAGTAGGAGGCAAATAACCTTTAAATCAAAAAACTGTGTGAATTTGCGTAATCTGTGGTGAAGCCTGGTTGTTCTGACAACTTCTGGAATAAAATTGATAACTTTTTAAAAACGGAAGAGAAATGAGAAAAACAATGATCCTTCTTTTATTTTCCTTCCTGTTGGTAGCATGTTCTGATAGTCCAGTGTGCTATTATCTGGATGCTACCGGCGGTGATGATAATAATAGTGGGTTAGCCCCGGATGAAGCATGGAAAAGTCTGGAAAAACTACGTGGTGTGAAATTACTGCCGGGCAATAAAGTTTTGTTGAAGCGCGGTGAGGTTTTTAATGGCGAACTTGAAATCACCGGACAGGGTATACCCGAAGATCGTATTTATATAGATGCTTATGGTGATGATGAACGGAAACCTTGCATTGTGGGATATGATACTTCCTTGTATGCAGCCCGTATCTGTAATTCGGACTATATAACGATGCAGAATTTGGAAATCGTGAATACAGGCAGGCAGCCTCTGCCTTATCGTTCGGGCTTGAAGATAGAGTGTATGGATTATGGCGTATCGCAGAACATTGTTGTCAATAATGTGACTGTACGGGGTGTCAATGGTTCGTTGGTAAAAGAAAAAGGCGGAGGGTGCGGTATTTATATAGTGAATGGCGGTGAAAAGAAAATTTCAACATTCAATAGGTTAACCATAGAGAACTGCCATATTTTGAGATGTACCCGTAATGCTATGATTTGGGCTGCTTATAGCGACCGGCAGAACTGGCATCCCAGCAAGCATACCGTGATACGGGGAAATTTGATAGAGGAAGTACCAGGGGATGGTATTGTACCTATCGGTTGTGACAGTACCTTGATAGAATACAATGTAATGCGTGACTGTCCTGATATGCTTCCTGACACAGAGGCGGCAGCAGGTATTTGGCCGTGGAGTTGTGATAATACTTTGGTGCAGTTTAATGAAGTAAGTGGTCATAAAGCTCCGTGGGATGCACAGGGATTTGATTCGGATTGGAATTGCCGGGGAACGGTCATTCAGTACAATTATAGTCATGATAACTATGGTGGCTTGGTATTGGTTTGCAATGACGGCACGGCCGACGCATCTTTTAATGTAGGTAACTTGGGCACTATAGTCCGTTACAATGTGAGTATAGGTGACGGAGTGCGGCCTGAACCGACTCGTGCCGGGATGTTCTCACCGGCTGTTCATCTGGCAGGTCCTGTAAAGGATAGTCGCATTACCCGTAACATTATTCATGTGAACCGTAAACCTGCGGCTGATATCGACCGTACTATGATTACTTTGGATTCATGGGGCGGATATCCGGATAGTACATTTATTAGTGGGAATATTTTTTATGCTCCCGAATCCAGCAGATTCCAGTTGACAGAATCTACACATAATTTCTTTGAAGGCAATTATTACCTTGGCCGGTTCGAGAAATTACCTGAAGATGGTAAAGCCTGCCAATCAGCTGAAATTTATCAGAAGGAAGTACTGGCAAAGGATGAAAACGGTTATCAGGGCTTGGCTTTGTTGATGGATACGGTGGAAGTGACCGGAGTAAAAGGAGTTTTTGTCAATAAGGAAGCCATTGAGAATTTCTTTAGCCGGTTAGAGAAATAAGTAAATAATAGCTGTAATTTAATGAGGGGAGCAAAACTAAAATGACCTGATCATATAGTTCGATAGGTTGTTTTAGTTTTGACACCTCCCCTTTTTTATTTATGGTTCATTCTTTCTTCTTTAGATCCATTTCTCCGGAGAAAGAAATAGATTGTCTGTTTGTGGGGATTTAATCCTTTTCCACCTCCGTAAGGAACGTTATACGCCACTCCGAAATAAGGCAGATAGGAATATACCGAATCGTTTCTTATTTCTAAAGAATAATCGGAAGTCAGGTGTTTGCTGCCTCCTTTCATAGGCATTACCCGGTCCACATTGATTTTGTATGCCTTTGCGTCAACAGCCTCGCGTACTGCTTGTTCTCTTTGTTGTTTCTTCTCTTTCTTGTTCTGAGCCGTTATAGGTATCATACTGCCTGATAGAAGGAGACTTGCCAAAAGGAATAATTTATTTGCTTTCATATCTCTCTGTAGGTTTAGTGAATCTGTCTTTGCCAAAGATAGCCAAAAAGAATACTCATTGTTCTGAAAAAAACATAAGATAATCAAACTGTCAATGAGTTAAGTACGCGATTTATCTTTTGAGTCCCGATAATAAAAAAGATGATTTGTCCCCATGCGGAGTCAAATCATCTTTAAAATCTCCCCATTAGGGGAAGACTATAAAATATTATTTGGGTAGATTAAAAGCCACACTCATTTCTTTCATCTGTTCCTGACTCATACCGTCCGGCTCAAATCCCATATTCTTGGCAGCGATGTAAATCAATGCGGATTTATTTAAAACATCGATTTGGTCGAATGCGGCCATTACGTCACGGTCAACGGCAAAAATGCCGTGTTTTTCCCACATAACGACATCATAATCGGCTAGTTCCTTGATGGTTGCATCGGCTAATTCTACAGAACTAGGCAATTGATAAGGAATCATGCCCAGGCCACGCGGACAGAATGCTTTTGTTTCAGGAATCATACTCCATAACAGGTTGGTTGCCACATCTTTTTCCATGAACTTTTTGTTGTGAGACAGGGCAATCAGTTCGATGGGGTGTGTATGCACGGATGCTTTGTAAGGAGAACCTATGCTGATGAGGTAATTGTGTACGCTCAGGTGGGAGGGAACTTCCGAAGTAGGTTGAACCGGTTTGTCGGCAATGATGACATAGCTGGCACAGTCATCCAAAATACGGATGACAGAACCGTTGTCCATAGGCCAACGCGCCAAATCCCGCATACGCATATTGGTTCCTTTGCAATAAAAATAACAGCCTTTCAAGTGAGGCAGTGTTACACCGATTTGTTTTACTTCGCTGATAGCGGGCATCTGACGGATTTCATCGTCTACATATTCGGTGATATTGACGGTGATATTACCTCCGTTACGTTCGGCCCATCCTTTTTGCCACAAATATCCGGCTACTTCGGCTACTTTATTCACCTCTTTGGCCAATTCAGGGCGATTGTCTAAGATTGATTTCATATCTTTTTTATTTGATTGTTCATAGGATATTGTTATTCATCTTTTTCATTCTGAATAACAGTATGCTACAAATATAGTAATTCTTTTAAAATAAATTAGGAAATACGAGAGAAAAGATAAGAACTACCAGTCCGGTTATCAGAACAGTGATAGTCCGGGTAGATACGCCTTTCCATTCTTTTAATAAAATACCCCATACGTTACTGAAAGTAACATTCAAAGCCATCAATATACACCATGAGAAAGCTAGCAGTACAGGACTTTCGGTCAGGAAACTTTTACCCATTTCCAAACCGAAGAATTGCATATACCACAGTACTCCTGCCAAAGCACAGAATATCAAGTTATTTCCCCATACATTGCTTTTGGCATAATCACTCATGGTTTTGTTGGCTATATTTTGTTGCAGACAGTAAACCGCATTAGTCAGGAAACCGCCTAATGTTACCAGGAAGATTACGGGAAGTCCTGCATAAAGCCCTTCTACGCCTCCTGCCAATGCAGCTTCTTTGATGGGCGTTCCGGCATCGAGTCCTAAAGCGAAACAGGCACTCATCACACCTGCCAGTAGGGCTACCAACAGTCCTTTGGTCAGAGCGAAATCTTTTACTGCCGCGCGTTTTTCTTCTTCGCTCATGTTTTTGGCGCGAAGACTGCCGGCATATCCTATAATGGCAATACCCGACAAAGTGATACATACTCCCAGTAAAAGAATAAGTCCGTTTCCTTCAAACAGGTTGGTTCCGGCAAAAATGGCGGGAAAAAGTGTGCCGAATCCGGCACAGGTGCCCAGTGCGATACTTTGTCCTAAGGCCACTCCCAGATAACGCATGGAAAGACCGAAGGTGAGACCGCCTACTCCCCATAATATACCATAAAAGATGCTCATCGGAGCACCTCCTGTTCCCCAAAGGTCAAATAAACTGCTTCCTTGAGGGATACCTAGCAACGCACCCAATAACGGGAATACCAGCCAGGCAAATACACCTTGTAGCAGCCAGAAACTTTCCCAACTCCATTCTTTCACTTTTTTTATAGGTACGTATGAACTGGATTGGCAGAAACTTCCTATGGCGATGATGATTAATCCGATAATGATTTCCATTGTTTATATTCTTTTAGGCTACAACTATGTTCCCGGTAGGGGCAGCACTTGAGGCCGCCCCTACGGAAGACAATCTTGTAGTTGGATATTGATTAGCGTTTCGAAGTGACTTCTGCTTCGTATTTCTCTACTTCTGCAATGAACTCTTCGCCTACGGGTACATTGTTCTTCAAGCAGAACATATCCCATACAGCATTCCAAGGCAAAGCTTTTTCTTCTTCGAGCAGAGCCAGACGTTGGAAGCCTTGTCCGTTTGCTTCATATTCGCGCAGTTTGGCAATCGGTTCCAATAAAGCGCGTACCATACATTTTTGAGCCGCGCGGCTGCCTATAACGTATGCACCAATGCGGTTGATGGAAGCATCGAAGTAGTCAAGTCCATAGTGTACACGATCCAAGGCGTTGCAACGAACGATTTCGCTGAATAAATCCATAGTCGGGTCGTCCATGATGGTTACATGGTCTGAGTCCCAACGTACGGGGCGGCTTACGTGCAGCATCAGTTCGGGGACATACAACAACAAGGAAGAAACTTTGTCGGCAACACTTTCTGTCGGGTGGAAATGGCCGGTATCCAAGGTAATCATTTTGTTGTTCTTGGCACCGTAGCCAATATAGAAATCATTAGAACCTACTGTATAGCTTTCCAGTCCGATACCGAATACTTTTGATTCGATACAGTCTTTCATGTTCTTATATTCTGTTGCGAAAATCTGATCCAGAGAGTCTTTCAACAAAGCACGGTATTTCATGCGGTTTACAGTGATGTCTTTGCTGCCATCGTGTACCCACAGGTTCATGATACAAGGATCGCCCTGGGCTTTACCCATCTCTTCGGCTACGGCACGACAACGTTTGGTGTGCTCAATCCAGAAGTTGCGGATACCTTCATCGGGATTTGATAAAGACAAGTCACCGCTTTTAGGATGAGAGAATGAAGTAGAGTTGAAATCCAGTTTCATGTTGTTTTCCTTACCCCATTCAATCCAGCTTTTGAAGTGTTCGGGTTCTACTTCGTCACGATCTACGACTTTTCCTTGGAAGTCGCCATAAATTTCGTGCAGATTCAAACGGTGAGTACCTGGTATATATGAAGCTGCTTTCAGAATGTCTGCACGTAGTTCGTCGATGTTGCGGGCTTTGCCGGGATAGTTACCTGTAGCCTGGATACCACCGGTCAATGAACCTGCCTGAACTTCGAAGCCGGTTACATCATCTGCTTGCCAGCAATGCAGTGACAGATGGAAATTCTGCATGGTTTCCATTACTTTTTCTGTGTCGACACCTACAGCGGCATAACGTTCTTTTGCGATCTCATACGCTTTATTAATCAATTCTTCTTTCATGATATTATTTGTTTGTTTAATGAATAAATTTCAAGGTGAATATTAAATATCTTCTCTATAATGAGCTAAATACTTCTTATATGCTTCTTCCCATTCTTCTGCTTGACGGGGCCATTTGTTGCAAATAGCCGAATACTTGTTTGTAGCGCAGGGCAAGACTGTCGAATATGCAACGGGTGATTTCGCCATAACTCTGTGGTACAGGTTGGTTGGTTTCTTTGCAATAATGTCCGATGGCTTGAATCATAGATGTCGGATTGGAGAAGCAGGGGGCATCGGGATTGATGAGACTGCGGAAAGCGGGAACTGTCAGAGCGGCATCTATCAGTTCTGTGTAAGAATAGTTGTTGGTTGCTTCCCATTCTTTGCGGCAACGCTCCAACAGCCACATGCCACAGATGTTTTTCAGGAACCGGGTAGTTCCTTCCACACCTCCTTCATTGGTGAAGTTCTGTTCAAAGCTTTCCTTATTTATAATGGCATCTTTCACTTCAATTCCCATCAGGCTCCACGTACCGGAACTCAGATAAGCGAATCTTTCGTTTTGTGCTGGTACGGCAGCCACGGCTGAACCTGTGTCATGACCGGCAACGGCAATGATTGGAATAGCTCCCAGACCTGTGATTTTCTGCACTTCTTCTGTCAGTACTCCGATAGGCTCTCCCGGGAAAACGAAACGGCCGAACTGTTCTTCCTTGATATCTGCTACATCCAGCAGTTCCTTTTCGAAGCGTTTGGTGCGCGGATTCAACATCTGGGAAGTAGAAGCGATGGTATATTCTGTTACCATTTTACCGGTCAGCATATAGCTTAAGGCATCCGGCATAAACAGTATTTTATCGGCTGCTTCCAAGGCCGAGCAATGATTGCGGTGGAGTGTTGACAATTGGAACAAGGAATTGAAATTCATAATTTGAATTCCAGTGATGTCATATACTCGTTCACGGGGAATATGGGTAAAATATTCTTCAGGTGCACCTGTTGTGTGAGGGTCGCGGTAGCAATAAGGATTGCGGAGTAACTCTCCGTCTTTGCCCACGAATACGAAATCCACCCCCCAAGTATCGATACCGATGGACCGGATAGGCAGATTGTCTTTGGCTACCACTTTCAGTCCCCTGATAATTTCATTGTATAAGGCGTAAATATCCCAATAACAATGTCCTCCGGTTTCTATAATATGATTAGGGAAACGAGTCAGTTCTTTCAACTCCATTTTGCCTTCTCCCAGGCAACCTAAGATGGTACGTCCACTGGTGGCACCCAGGTCTACCGCAAAGAAATAAGTGTGTTCCATGCCTTTATTTTTGATTTTAAGGAATTAATAGTGATGCAAAAATAGTTTATTCCCCGAAAGTCGTCCTTGTTTTTTTGATATTATAACTGTTGGATTTGGTTGTACCTGCCGTAAAACATAATATTACCGTCTTTTTAAGAAGATCGCATTGAAAAGAAGAATTTGGTGTGATTTTGGTTTACTCTTGGGATGATGGATAAGAGCTTTATTGAAAATATGCATAAAGTCGCAAAAATATTCTCTTTTTTGTATCTATATTCCCGAATATTCTGTAATTTTGCAGCCGAATCAGAATAATTATGCAGTATGAAGAGCAAGAATAGCAGACTTGATGCCATTAAGATTATTATTTCGAGCAAGGAAGTAGGTAGCCAGGAAGAGTTGTTGCAGGAATTGGCGAAAGAAGGATTCCGATTGACCCAAGCTACTTTGTCTCGTGACTTGAAGCAGTTGAAAGTGGCGAAAGCAGCCAGTATGAACGGAAATTATGTATATGTATTGCCAAACAATACCATGTACAAACGTATGACTGAGCAACATTCGGCCAGTGAGATGTTGATGCATAATGGATTTATTTCCATTGAATTTTCGGCTAATCTGGCAGTAATCAAGACTCGTCCCGGATATGCTAGTAGTTTGGCTTATGATATTGATAACCGGAACTTTGATGAAATATTGGGAACTATTGCTGGTGATGATACTATTATGCTTGTCATTCGTGAAGGCTGCACAAGAGCGGGAGTGAAGAATGCGCTTTCATTGATTATACCGAATATACAATAAAATAATATAGATAAAAAAGGAAATGGATGCTAAACAAGTGGATGTGATGGTGGCAGATGCCTCACATGAAGTTTACGTTGATAAAATTTTAGATACTATTAGAGAGGCGGCTAAGGTACGCGGAACAGGCATTGCAGAACGCACACATGAATATGTGACTACAAAGATGAAAGAAGGAAAGGCGATTATTGCTTTATGTGGAGAGGATTTTGCAGGATTTACCTATATTGAGTCATGGGGAAACAAGCAATATGTAGCAACTTCGGGATTGATTGTGCATCCCAATTATCGTGGGATGGGCTTGGCCAAGCGTATAAAGGCGGCTTCGTTCCGATTGGCACGTCTGCGATGGCCTAAAGCGAAGATATTCAGTCTGACCAGTGGCGCGGCGGTAATGAAAATGAATACAGAACTGGGATATGTTCCTGTAACTTTCAATGAACTGACTGATGATGAGGCCTTTTGGAAAGGTTGTGAAGGCTGTATCAATCACGATATATTAGTGGCAAAGAACCGTAAGTTCTGTATTTGTACAGCCATGCTTTACGATCCGGCTTTGCACGAAGAAGACACTATTTAATAAATTAAAAATTAAGAATTAAAAATTAAAAGATGGCTGCGCGTTCATGTACTTATTTCTCAGTTTTCAATTTTTAATTCTCAATTAAAATAATATCATTATGGAAGAAAAAAAGAAAAAAGTAGTAGTAGCATTCAGCGGGGGGCTTGATACCTCTTTCACTGTAATGTATCTGGCTAAGGAAAAAGGGTATGAAGTGTATGCTGCTTGTGCAAACACGGGTGGTTTCAGTGAGGAGCAGCTGAAGCAGAACGAAGAGAACGCTTACAAACTGGGTGCTGTGAAGTATGTGACATTGGATGTGACCCGGGAATACTATGAGAAGAGCTTGAAATATATGGTATTCGGTAATGTGCTCCGTAATGGTACTTATCCTATTTCTGTAAGTTCTGAACGTATCTTCCAAGGGTTGGCCATAGCACGTTATGCTAATGAAATAGGTGCGGATGCTATCGCACACGGCTCGACTGGTGCGGGTAATGACCAGATTCGTTTCGATATGACTTTTCTGGTATTGGCTCCGGGGGTTGAGATCATCACATTGACCCGTGACATGGCATTAAGCCGTCAGCAGGAAATTGATTATTTGAATGAACATGGTTTTGCCGCTGACTTTACAAAATTGAAATATTCTTATAATGTAGGTCTTTGGGGAACTTCTATCTGCGGTGGGGAAATATTGGACTCTGCGCAGGGTTTGCCCGAAAGTGCTTATTTGAAACAGGTGACCAAGGAAGGAAGCGAACAGCTTCGTCTTACATTTGAAAAAGGTGAGCTGAAGGCTGTTAATGACGAGAAGTTTGATGATCCTATCAAGGCTATTCAGAAAGTGGAAGAGATCGGTGCACCCTACGGTATCGGCCGTGACATGCACGTTGGGGATACCATTATCGGTATCAAAGGGCGTGTAGGATTCGAGGCTGCTGCTCCTATGCTGATTATCGGAGCCCATCGTTTCCTTGAAAAATATACGTTGAGCAAGTGGCAGCAATACTGGAAAGACCAGGTTGCCAACTGGTATGGAATGTTCTTGCATGAAAGTCAGTATCTGGAACCGGTAATGCGCGATATTGAGGCAATGTTGCAGGAATCTCAGCGTAATGTAAACGGTACAGCTATCTTGGAACTCCGTCCGCTTTCATTCTCTACTGTGGGTGTTGAATCGAAAGACGACCTGGTGAAGACCAAATTCGGTGAATATGGTGAAATGCAGAAGGGATGGACAGCAGAAGATGCCAAAGGCTTTATCAAAGTGACTTCTACACCTTTGCGTGTTTATTATAATAACCACAAGGACGAAGAAATTTAATAAGTATGATTAAAGCAGGAATTATCGGTGGGGCAGGTTATACGGCGGGCGAATTGATTCGTCTGCTGATTAATCACCCTGATGTAGACATAAAGTTTATAAACAGCAGCAGTAACGCCGGCAATAAGATTACCGACGTACATGAGGGACTCTATGGTGAAACGGATTTGGTTTTTACCGACGAACTTCCTCTGGATGAGATTGATGTATTGTTCTTCTGTACGGCTCATGGAGATACAAAGAAGTTTATGGATAGTCACAATGTACCCGAGGATTTGAAAATCATAGACCTCAGTATGGACTACCGTATCAAGAGTGATGACCATGACTTCATCTATGGTTTGCCGGAACTGAACCGTCGTGCTATCTGCCATAGCAAGCACGTGGCCAATCCGGGATGTTTTGCCACTTGTATTCAATTGGGTTTATTGCCGTTAGCCAAACATCTGTTACTGAACGAGGATGTAATGGTAAATGCCATTACCGGAAGTACAGGGGCAGGGGTGAAACCGGGTGCTACCAGCCATTTCAGCTGGCGTAATAATAATATGAGCATCTATAAACCGTTTTCTCATCAGCATGTTCCCGAAATCAAGCAATCATTGAAACAGTTGCAAAACAGCTTTAATGCTGAAATAGATTTTATTCCTTACCGGGGTGATTTCCCGCGTGGTATCTTTGCTACTCTGGTAGTCAAATGCAAGGTGGAACTGGAAGAACTGGTGAAGATGTATCAAGACTATTATGCCGAGGATTCTTTCGTTCATATTGTAGACAAAAATATAGATTTGAAGCAGGTGGTGAACACCAACAAGTGTTTGATTCATTTGGAGAAGCATGGCGATAAACTGCTGGTTATCTCTTGCATTGACAACTTGTTGAAGGGGGCAAGCGGACAAGCGGTCCATAATATGAATCTCATGTTCAATCTGGAAGAAACCGTAGGGCTGAGGTTGAAACCGTCTGCTTTTTAATAAAGAAGAGTTTATGAAATTATTTGATGTATATCCTCTTTTTGACATAAACATTGTCAAGGGAAAAGGTTGTCATGTATGGGATGATCAAGGTACGGAATACCTTGATTTGTATGGTGGTCATGCGGTTATTTCTATCGGTCACGCACATCCGTATTATGTGGAAATGATAAGCAACCAGGTTGCACAGTTGGGATTTTATTCCAATTCGGTGGTTAACAAGCTACAGCAGGAAGTGGCAGACCGTTTAGGGAAACTTTCGGGTTATGATGATTATCAATTGTTTTTGATAAACAGTGGGGCCGAAGCTAATGAAAATGCGTTGAAACTGGCTTCTTTTTACAATGGTCGCAAACGTGTGCTTTCTTTTTGCAAAGCATTTCATGGACGTACTTCACTGGCAGTGGAGGTAACCCACAATCCGAAAATTATAGCCCCAATCAATGACAATGGGCATGTGACTTATCTGCCTTTGAACGATATAGAAGCAGCTAAAGCGGAATTGGCAAAAGGAGATGTCTGTGCGGTGATTATTGAAGGTATTCAAGGAGTAGGCGGTATTCAGGTTCCGGAAGTGAAATTCTTGAAAGAACTGAGTAAGGCTTGCGAAGAAGTGGATGCAGTACTTGTTTTGGATGAAATACAATCCGGCTACGGGCGTAGCGGTAAATTTTTTGCTCACCAACATGCAGGTATCCGTCCCGATATGATTACGGTTGCAAAGGGGATTGGCAATGGCTTTCCGATGGCTGGTGTCCTGATCAGTCCGAAATTCAAACCCGTATATGGACAATTGGGAACCACTTTTGGTGGTAACCACCTGGCTTGTGCTGCTGCTATCGCGGTGCTGGATGTTATGAAAGGTGAGAACCTGGTAGAGAATGCTGCCAAGGTAGGTGCTCATCTGCTGAAAGAATTGAAACAATTCCCACAGATTAAAGAGGTGCGTGGCGAAGGTTTGATGATCGGTATGGAATTTGACGAACCGATTAAGGAACTGCGTCAGCGTCTGCTGTTCGAACAGAAAGTATTTACCGGAGTCAGTGGTACGAATGTAATCCGTCTGCTCCCGCCTTTGTGTCTGACTATGGCTGAGGCTGATGAATTTATTGGACGCTTTCGTAAAGTGTTGGTATAAGCTGGAGATTCAAGAGGGATAATAATCAGCGAAAGAAAATAAGGTCTCGTCAGGAAACATTTCGGTTCCGGCGAGACTTTTTGATTTCATCTTCTTCAAAGTAATTTTATTTTTAGCTTTTCATAATACGTTCTTCTCCTTTTTTCCCTTATCTTTGTAGCTATAGACTTAATCTTTAATAATATGAAAGTAGCAATTATTGGTGCGGGAAATATGGGAGGGGCCATTGCTCGCGGCCTTGCCCAAGGCACTATCATTCCAGCGAGTGATGTAACAGTAGCCGATCCGTTCAGCGGAAGTCTGGAAACTCTACAGGCGGATTATCCGGAGATTAATGTGACAACGGAAAATCCGAAAGCGATAAAGGATGCCGATATCGTTATTCTGGCTGTAAAGCCGTGGTTGATAGACCAAGTGTTGAGTGTGGTTCATTTGACTCCACGGCAAGTATTGGTTTCTATTGCAGGTGGTGTAACTTTCGAACAGCTGGTAAAGAGTGTAGGTCCGGAACAGACCATATTCCGTTTGATTCCCAATACTGCTATTTCTCAGTTGGAAAGTATGACTTTGATATCCAGTCGTAACGCCAGTAAGGAACAAGAACAACTGATGCTGGATATCTTTAATGAATTAGGATTGGCTATGCTTATTCCTGAAAGTCAGATGGCTGCTACTACGGCTTTGACTTCATGTGGTATCGCATATGTCTTGAAATATATTCAGGCAGCTATGCAGGCAGGTATTGAATTGGGGATCTATCCGAAAGATGCACAGAAAATGGTTGCCCAGTCTGTGAAAGGAGCCGCTTCCTTGATATTGAATAATGATACTCATCCCAGTGTGGAAATAGATAAGGTGTGTACGCCCGGTGGTATGACTATCAAGGGGATTAATGAATTGGATCACGAAGGGTTTGACTCAGCGATCATTAAAGCAATGAAGGCTTGTCTGAAATAGAAGTAACCTCATGGAAATGACGTGGATAACACGGTTCTCGTTTTTGTGTATTGTGTTATCTACGTTTTTATAGAAGGTACTTTTGCAGGTTTAGTATAAAAATATGCTCACTTTTTTGTTTCCGATTTCATATTTCATGTTATCTTTGCTATACAAGATCAGATCTAATGTGAAAGAGAAATATGATAAACACAGAATTGTTCAAAGAAGTGTCACCTTTGTCGGCCAAGGATTGCTTTATTTTGATAGAGCGTCAGAAATCGAATTTTAATTTTCCTATACATATACATCCCGAATATGAACTGAACTATATTGAGAATGCAAAAGGCGCACAACGCATTGTGGGAGACTCCATAGAAGAAATAGAAGAAGAGGAACTGGTGCTGGTCACCAATCCTCAATTGGAACATGCTTGGAGGGATTATAACAACAAGCCGCAGAATATCCATGAAATAACCATTCAGTTTCATTCCGATCTGCTTTCCGACCAGATTCTGAACAGGAACCAGATGATCAGCATTCGGGAACTTTTCCACCGTGCCCGTAAAGGAATCGTGTTCAGCAGGGAGACTATCGCGAAAGTCCGTCCGTTGTTGAAAACGCTGTCTTGCGAGAACGATAGTTTCTATTCCTTGATAAAACTGCTTGTTATTCTTCATGAATTATCATTGGACAAAGGGATGCGTGAGCTGTCAACCGGGCAGTTTGCCATTAACTCTGTTTCCAAAGAGCATACTAACGAGAAGTTGAACAAGGTGCTGGATTATGTTCATTTTCATTTTTCGGAAGTGATCCGTCTTGCAGATGTGGCTAAAATGGTAAATATGAGCGAGGCCTCATTCTGTCGTTTTATCAAACAGCATACTTCCAAAAGTTTTATCGATTTCCTTACTGATATCCGCTTGGGGGCCGCTTCACGTGCTTTGGTTGATTCTTCCTTGTCAATAGCTGAAATAGGATATGATTGTGGCTTTAATAATCTATCCAATTTCAACCGTATCTTTAAAAAGAAAAAAGGAGTGACTCCTAAAGAGTTCCGTGATAATTATCGTAAGAACAAGACTATCATTTAAAAGGTTCGGCCGGAACTTTCTCATGGACTTGCCTGATTTTGACAGCACTAAAAGAAAGCGGATTTTCTGAAAGTTCGGGGATGTTGTAGGATTTGAATGCCTGGAAATAATGTTCCGTGTCTTTTTGCGGTACTACGAACGGCTTGTAAGTTTTTTCTTCTTTATTCGGATAGCCAGAACAAGGCTTCTCATATTGACGGTCTCTATTTTGATAAAATATCATAAGTATATGTTCGGATAGTATTGGTTTGTCTGTCGGTAAATTTCCATCTTTGCCTTTGGGTTACAACCTGGTAAAACTTTGAATACTAACCTTAAAAAAGACAAGTGTCATGAAAAAGCTATCTTACCTTTTTGCCGTGGCGGCTTCCGCCGCTTGCCTCTGTGCCTGTACCGATGTTACCGATGTTCTTCCGGCAGAACAAATCCCGGCCGATGCACGTAGTACCTTGGGGGCCGACGTAGTTCTTCAGTGGAACAACGAAGAACAAACCATCGATGGTTTTGGTGTGGCGCAGGCCGGCTGGTCCGACTATCTTTATGCCCACCGCAAGCGTCAGGAGATTATGGATGTGATGTTCGGACAGGACGGGCTTCGCCTCAGTATCCTCAGGGGCGAGGTATTCCCCCATTACGATGAAACCACGTTTAATATGGACGAGGATATCAATCTGTCTTTGGACGATCCTTTTTTCGATATTGATTTCAACCGTGATGAGAATCGTGTTGCCGAAGGCATCGCACAGCGCAACGGACAGTTGTGGATCATGAAAAAAGCGAAGCAGGAATACGGTGTGGACAAACTCATCTTTTCCGTTTGGTCTGCTCCGGCTTATATGAAAAGCAACGGCAGTACCTCGCAAGGTTTTTTGAAACGCCGCAGCTATCAGGCCTTTGCCGACTATCTTTCCAATTTCTGTGATGCCTACACAGCGGCAGGTCTGCCTGTCTATGCCATCTCTCCGGCCAACGAGCCCGAGTATGCGGCAAGCTGGAACTCATGCCTCTGGCTTCCCGGTACCACTACGCTGGGACCGTTCATTGTGAATAACTTAGGTCCCAAGTTGCGACAGACCCATCCCGAAACCCGGATTATCTTTGGCGAGAATGCCCAGTGGTCTGCCATTCTGGGCTTTATCATGGGCAGTAAAAATTATGTGCGCGACATTCTGAACCTGAATCCTAAAATCACCAACTTTCCCGTCATTGCCGCCGGACACGGCTATGTGGATCCTGTGACCGGGAAAGATCCTGCCATTGAACCGTTCAGCAAAGCCGAATCGAAGGGAATTCCCGTGTGGCTGACCGAAATCAGCGATCCTACGGAAAGTTATGATGCTACCATGACCAGCGGCTTGAAATGGGCGAAGAAGTTCCATCGTTTCTTGTGTGAGGCCAATACCGGCGCTATTGTGTGGTGGGCAGGTGCTATACCGGATGGCGGAACCACCGAGGGGCTGATTAACATTGAAAAGAACCGCGTGGACTATGAAGTGACCAAGCGTTGCGAGGTGTTCGGCAACTTCTCCCGTTACATCCCTGTAGGCAGCAAGCGCATCTCGGCGCAATATGATTTCGAACAAGGCTATATGGTGTCTGGCTATAAATATGGTGACAACGGTTACACGGTTGTAGCCATCAACCCTGCGGATCATGAAGTAGTTATTTCGTTGGCTCTTGAAAGCGCTCAGGTTTCCGGTGCTTTGCAAGGCTATGTCACCGATGACACCCGTAAATGGGAGCCGGTGGAAGCTGTTCAACCTGCCGATGGTGTCTATAAGTCATAAGACTGTTTTCACGGTTGCATCCTGTTGATAAAATACATCTATTGAAGTTTTGTCATTTTGTGTGTGGCGGTTGTTGTGTTGTACATTGATGAACGATACCACCGCTTACCTACCGGTTGAGAGCCTTTATGGATGTTTTTTTACAGTAATTGGTTGATAATTAGAAGAATACTGTGTAGGAAAAATTTTATATTTCACGTTCAATTCAGATGCGTTTTCCATTGTCTTGAAGAATTTTTTTTTGATATTGATAAGATTTCATTGTTTAATGCTTGAATTGTATTTGTTCCTGCTTGCTTGAATTGCCATCTTTGCAATGTTAATTTTTAATTCAAATAACTATGAAAACAAAGACATTCTTAATTTCAGCTGCTATTCTTCCATCCATGGGGCATTACCGTTGTTTGCGAAAGCAATAACGTGTTGGAAATCTATTTTTAGTTAATTTTACAGCAATATTTTTTAATTAAACTCTAATACATTATTTATGAAACAAATTGCATTTACATGGTTGCTGTGCATACTTAGTATATGTGCCTATGCTCAGCAAATTACTGTTACCGGAACAGTGACGGATGCGGAGAATAATCCGTTGATTGGTGCGGCTGTTGTTGTAGTAGGAACTACGGATGGCGTGATTACCGATTTTGATGGCAAATATACCATTAAGGCCGCTTTGCCGGTGTTACTGTGTCGGCTGCCAACGGTCAGCCGGGGGAAGGCTTGAATATTAATGTCCGTGGTATCAGTTCATTGAGTGCCACCAGTCCGCTTTATGTGATTGATGGTGTGTATGGTGATATCAATATGGTTGATCCCGCTGACATTCAGTCTATTGAAGTGTTGAAAGATGCTTCGGCTGCTGCTATTTATGGTTCTCGTGCTGCTAATGGTGTTGTATTGGTCACTACTAAAGGCGGTCGTTTGGAAACTTCTGCCCGTGTAACAGTGGATGCCTATACAGGCGTTCAGATGGTTGCCAAATACATTGATGTAATGGATGGTAATCAGCTTCGCGATTTGGCAAAGGCTACCGGTTATAGTTCGGCAGAAGGGTTGCTGAATTGGAATGGAGGTGCTGGAACAGACTGGTAGAAAGAACTTTATAACTCGGCTATGGTGAGCAAGGTTAGCTTGAATGTATCTGGAGGAAACAAGACTTCGACCTATAATCTGTCGGGAAGCTATCTTAACCAGGATGGTATTGTGAATACTACCGGTTATGAGGCATGGAACATTCGTGCTAAGAATACTTTTTCTTTTTTCAATAATCATTTGCGTATGGGGACTACGTTGATGATGAAATTCTATAAAAAGAAGTATGAAGATGTTTCATATACCTCCGCTCTGACAGCTGTGCCTATGTGGAATGTATATGGTGAAGATGGCACTTGGGGTGTCGCTCCGGAATGGACCAGAGGAGATAATCCTGTTTTTGGTGCAGGACGTAAGGGTTTCCCGGAAGGTTTCTCTGTGATTGACGCCGGTTCGGTTTCTTCACAAAATACATCGGGTAGCGCGTGGGCCAATACAATGATTTCTATGTTTGGGCGTGTGATGTATTCGTATGCCGATCGTTATATGCTGTCTGCTTCTGTTCGTCGGGACGGTTCTTCCAAATTTGCAGATGGAAACCGCTGGGGCACATTCCCGTCTGTATCTTTGGGTTGGAATGTGATGAATGAAGATTTCTTTGAAAATATCAAGGAAACCATGAATGAATTGAAAATTCGTGCCAGTTATGGTGTATTGGGTAATTTGAGCGGCATTGGCAATTATGCTACCCAGTCTGTTGTTTATAAAGGTATGAATAACATGATGGGCACAGAACTTTGGGAAGGTGCCATTACCGGTAAGGAATGGACTTCACCCATGAATGTGACTTGGGAAAAGACGAAGACCTTGAACTTGGGTTTGGATTTTGCTTTCTTGAACAATAAGTTCAGTGTCAGTGCTGATTATTTTATTCAGAAAACAGAAGATATGTTGTTGTCTATGCCGCAGTCTTTGAGTTTTGGCTTGAGTGGGAATCCTACAGTAAATGCAGGTACAGTAGAAAACAAAGGATTTGAAATTTCATTGAATCACCGTAATAATGTAGGCGATTTGTATTATCATGTAGGTGTCAATGCCACCTTTATCAAGAATGAACTGACGGAAGTAAACGGAAGTCGTGATGAATGGCAGGGATTCAATCCTCATGCCAAAGGAACGATTACTTATGCCAAGACCGGTCATTCCATAGGTTATTTCAATTTGATAAAGACGGATGGTGTATTCCAAAGCCAACAAGAAATTGATGCGTATGTGGATAAGAACGGTAATAAGATCCAGCCTAATGCACAACCGGGTGACTTGCGTTTCGTGGATTATAACGGAGATGGTAAGATTGACAATAATGACCGTCAGGATGTAGGCTCTGCTTTCCCGAAAGTTAACTTGGGTGTAAGTCTGGGTGCTGAATGGAAAGGTTTGGATTTGAATATGTTCTTTGACGGAAACTTTGGCAACAAGATTTACAATGCCCAGTATTATAGTACGGTTTATAATGAATCAACGGGAAACCAATATGCAGAACGCATGAACAGCTGGACTGAAAACAATCATTCTGACATTCCTCGCTGTTTGTTTGGTACTAGCGATCCTAATGGTACAAACTGGGGCTATACGGACCGTTGGTTGGAAAATGGTTCATTCTTGCGCTTGAAGACTTTGGAATTAGGTTATACGTTGCCCAAAGTATGGGTATCTAAAGCCGGTTTGCAGAATGTGCGTGTTTATACGGCTATGGAAAACCTTTTCACTATAACCGATTATAAAGGATATACTCCTGACTTGGGTATGGTAGATGCCGATGGTGCCGGTACATCAGGTGGTTCGGGTGTAATGACCCGTGGTTGTGATGACGGTCGTTATCCGATGGCACGTACTATCACCTTTGGTTTACAAGTAAATTTCTAATTAGGAATAAGTAATATTTGCAGAATATGAAAAAGAATTTTATAAAATACATAGCTGCATTGGCTGTAGCTCCAATGTTGTTGTCTTCTTGTAGTGATGACTTTCTGAATGAGATTGATCCTAATCGTCAGACTCCGACCACTTTCTGGACATCCGAGGATAATGTGATGAAAGGCTTGTCCGCAGTTTATAATCCTTTCCGCCGTATGACCAGTGGATATTATGGTGGGTTGGAAGGCATCATGCATCTTCAGATGCGCGGTGACGACCTTTACCCCACTCGCGGAGAAGAACCTTATATTTGGGAATATTTGTCGTTTGTCAACACAACGAATACAAAGGATTTGAGCTGGGGAAACATCTATGAAGGCATTCAGATGGCAAACGAATTCATATATCGTGCGGCTACGGTTGATATGGACGAAACCAAACGTGAGCAAATGATAGGTGAGGCTTATTTCTTACGTGGATTCTGGTACTTCCGTTTGCGTACTGATTATCGTGATGCGGTTATCCGTACTCTCCCGCAGGATGCAGATCCGGAAACTCATGGACTGTCTAGCGGTGATGAAGTGCTGGAACAGGCTATTTCAGACTTTAAGGAAGCCAAGTCTCGTTTGCCTAAGCTTCGTTCAAGCGATGAGAACGGTCGTGTAACTCAAGGTGCGGCTATTGCCATGTTGGGTAAAGCTTATATCTGGAAAGGGGATTATCAGGCCGCTAAGGATGAGTTTGAAATTATAATGAATGGTTATGGTTACGATTTGACTCAAAAGTATGAGGACAACTTCCGTGACGATACGGAATTTAATGCTGAATCTATTTGGGAAATCAATTATGATGCCAAAGGTAATTCGGGTGACTCTTGGGGCAATGGCACTAGTGACGACTCGTTTATGGGAAACAACCTTGCTCATTATTTTGGCCACAGGATGTACGATGTATTCTAACGATGCCGGACGTATCAACAATTTACGTATTATGCGCTTTGCAGAAGTTTTGTTGCTCCACGCTGAGGCTTGTCTGGAAACCAATGATGAAAGCGGAGCAATGAAAGATATTAACCGGATTCGTGTACGTGCCGGGTTGCCGGAGAAAAACTTGAGTGGAAAAGATGCTATAATGACAGAACTCCAGAAACAGAAATTGCTGGAATTTGCCGGAGAGAATATACGTTGGGATGATATGGTTCGTTGGTACGGAAATGATCCTGCTAAGTTGAAAGCTATCATGCACGAACGCAAGACCGATTCTCAACATTATGAATTGCTTTACGAAGAAAATGAAAGTGGTGAAAAGGAATTGGTAGGATATAAACCGACAGACCGCATTTCGGATACACAAGGATTTGACCATTTTGAAGCTAAATTCTTGTACTTCCCGATACCTCAGGCAGAGGTGGACGCTAATTTGAATTTGGAGCAAAAGCCGGAATGGAGATGATTGTATTGAACTGATAATTAAAAAGTATGAGAGGTGTTATACCTACCTTAGGTACTTCGATTGACAACTTGATATTGAGTTCTACAGTCAATCCTTCCGGTTGCAATCCATTATCGGCCAGTGTAGTTGTAAAATTACCTGTATTGGGACGCATTAAACTGATTGTACACAGCAAACCGGGAAAGCATACGCCTGACGTGGAATATACATTTAAAGATGTGGGATTAAAACAGAATATTCCGGTATTGGGACTTTATCCCAATTATAATAACCAGATCACTTTAATTTATACGGATTTGCAAGGAAATGAACGTGCTCGGTCCAATCTAAAGCTTCAGACGAAAACATTGGAAAGCAGAAGGCTGCCTAAGGAAATCAGAGTGGTAAAGGCTCAATATGACCGAATGGAGCCAGGCATGAATTTGGTAAACTCCCCCGGACAGGATGAAACAGACACTTCTATCCCTTATATGATAGATGCAGACGGAGAAATCCGTTGGATTCTTGATTGGGAGAAGTCGGATGAACATCGATATATCGGAATCGGGTGCGGATTGATCCGGATGCAGAACGGACATTATATGACCGGTGACGGAAACCATCATCGGATGGTGGAGGTGGATATGATGGGAAATACAATTCATAATTGGGATATGCTGGAAAGGGGATACACTATGCATCATGCCATATCTCAAGATAAGCAAGGCAATATATTAGCGACTGTGAGCAAGACTTCCGCTAAAATCGCCAATGGGAAAGATGTACGGATAAATGATTTTATTATTATGATGGATCCCGAAAAAGGGGAGATATTGCAAGAATGGGATTTGGTGCACATGTTGGATTCGGCTCGCTATGGAATGACCGATTATGATCTAACCTCAGACCCTTTTGCACAAAGTGCCAGTAATTGGGCGCATAATAATGGTATAGTAGAGTGGGGAGATGATTATCTGGCTACAGCCCGTTATCAAGGAATCTTTAAGTTTAATAAAGCTGGAGGTATTGAGTGGATTATATCGCCTCATGGGTATTGGAGAGATAAATACTTGAAATTATTATTGAATCCTCTTCATGCCGACGGAACTCCTATTACTGATCCTGAGGTGATAGCCGGAACGAAGACTTGTGATGATTTTGAATGGCCTTGGGGATGTCATACAGCTGTCCCATTACCTAATGGACACATTCTTTATTTCAATAATGGTTATGGGCGTAACTTCAAACTGGATTTTACAGACAGGAAAAATATTTATACTTGCGGCATAGAATATGAAGTGGATGAAGTGAACCGTACGGTTCGCCAAGTTTGGCAGTATGGAAAAGAGCGTGGTGCCGCGTATTTTACTCCGGCCCGTTCCGGGGTGCAATATTTGGAACAAACGGGTAACAGATTAATTTGTCCGGGAATGAGCAATGTGCTTAGCAATGGCAATCGTGGTGCACGCGTGACAGAAGTAGATCCTGAAACACAGGATGTTGTGTTTGAGTTGGAATTGGAAGATGCGATTTACCAGCGGGTTTACCGTATGTCTCTTTATCCTGAGAACCAATAACAACACTGTATAGAATATGATTGATTTTTGATAAAATAGTATAATTCTAGATGCTTGGATAGCATTCTTTTACTGTAAAAGATGGATTGATAACAATGAAAAGAAAATAAGATATGAACGGATATTTCAAAAAACAAATAGAAGCATTGCGCCAACGCCATGAAGCGTTGTTGCAACGTCCTAATGAAATGCAGGAAGAAACGAACGGTGTCATCCACCGTTATGTTTATCCGGTACTGACACGCCAGCATATTCCCCTGGAATGGCGTTATGACTTCAACCCTGCCACCAACCCTTGTTGTATGGAGCGTATCGGCTTTAATGCTACCATGAACAGTGGTGCCCTGAAATGGAACGGAAAGTATCTGATGGTGGTGCGTGTGGAGGGAGCAGACCGGAAGTCGTTCTTTGCCATAGCCGAAAGCCCTAACGGGGTGGACAATTTCCACTTTTGGAAACGTCCGCTGGTATTGCCCGATGTGGATCCGGCGGAAACCAATGTGTACGATATGCGTCTTACCGCTCACCAGGATGGATGGATTTATGGTATCTTTTGCAGCGAACGCCATGATGACAAGGCACCGGCGGGAGATCTGTCGGCGGCGGTGGCAAAGGCGGGAATCGTACGCACGCGCAATCTGGTGGACTGGGAACGGTTGCCCGACTTGAAAGCGGCGAGCCAACAGCGCAATGTGGTGTTGCATCCCGAATTTGTGAATGGGAAATATGCCCTCTACACCCGTCCGCAGGATGATTTTATTAATGCCGGAAATGGGGGAGGAATAGGATGGGCGTTGATAGACGACATCACCCGGGCGGAGGTGAAGGACGAAATGATAATAAACCACCGTTATTATCACACGATCAAAGAGGTGAAGAACGGAGAGGGACCGCACCCCATCCGCACCTCCCAAGGGTGGCTGCACCTGGCGCACGGAGTACGCGGATGTGCCGCCGGACTGCGCTATGTGCTCTATCTGTATATGACCGCAGCCGATGAACCGTGGCGCGTCATAGCTGAACCAGCCGGATATCTGCTGGCTCCGCTGGCAGGGGAAAGGGTGGGCGATGTGTCCAATGTGCTTTTCTCGAACGGATGGATAGCCGATGACGACGGTACGGTATACATCTATTATGCCTCCAGCGACACGCGGATGCACGTGGCGGTCTCTACGGTGGATCGCTTGGTGGACTACTGTCTGCACACGCCTGCCGACGGATTGCGTTCCGCAGCTTCAGTGGCGGCGGTGAACGCGCTGATAGATCGCAACGAGGCATTTCTGAACGGGTAAAATAGAAGGGATATAAAGGCATTGATAAGATAAAGTCGTTTTTAATGCGGAATGGCTGTTTTTTAGGTGGAAAGAGAAGTGGATAATGCCATTTATTTTCTTGTCGAAAGGGAATAAATGGCTAATTTTGTAATTATAAACCCAAAATAGATATTGTATGAAAAAGATTGCTTTATGGGCTATGTGCATAGCCGTAATGGTGTTGTCGGGTTGCCGGAAGGCTCCGGAATGGAAAGCGGAACATGTGTTTGTCATCGGTTTGGACGGATGGGGCGCCTACAGTGTGG
>PPYE01106116.1_pt1 | contig 109861 bp, 96 predicted proteins | sample 1559881 | NCBI WGS metagenome assembly PPYE01 (sample SAMN08240022, study PRJNA423297) | Human gut metagenome, whole genome shotgun sequencing project.
AAAGGAAAGAGCGGAGAGTGGGGGAAGAGTGAAGAGTGAAGAGTGAAAAAGTAAAAATCGACAAGTCTCTTTCGAAACTTGTCGATTTTGGTGGGGGAAGATGGATTCGAACCATCGAAGGCATTGCCAGCAGATTTACAGTCTGTCCCCTTTGGCCACTCGGGAATTCCCCCATATGCAATTTATCAGAAGGTGGAGCTGGTAGACGGACTCGAACCCCCGACCTGCTGATTACAAATCAGCTGCTCTACCAACTGAGCTATACCAGCACAACACCGGCCTATGTATCATAGCAAAACGGACTATGTTTGTCAACAAAAATTTTCGAAAAATCAAATGTTTTTGGAGGAAACGGATGCAACTGAAGGAACTTGCGGCGCAATACCGCGCCACGGGCTGCGCGCTGCGTGCGCGTGCGGCCGAACTGCGGCTGGAGCTGGCGGCGATGCCGCACTCCGGCCGCGCCCGGCGCGAGCTCTCCGAGCGGATCGCGCGGCTGGAAGAGATGGCGGGCGAGACCCTGTACACGGCGGGCTATCTCGCACATTATTATGACCCCGACAGCCGCGCACCGTGCGCGGATTGCGTTCCGGTGCGGGGTGTGCTATACTGGCGGCATGAAACACACAGATAGAAACAGAAAGAATATCGGCAATTGCAATTGGCTGCGCCGTGCGCTGCCCGTTGTGCTCAGCGCGCTGCTGCTCTGCTCGCTGACGGGCTGCTCCGTGCGCGACCTGCACATCGGTCAGGTCGAGGTCAACACCGGCATCGCCACCGCGTGGATCACACCGGCAAAGGGTGTGGACAAATTTGCGATCGCGGCGGGGGACTTCTCCGTCCGCGACGACGGCACCGTGACCTATACCGGCACGGCCTACCGCGCGCTGCAGGGCATCGACGTGTCCACCTTCCAGCAGGAGATCGACTGGCAGGCCGTCGCTGACTCCGGCATCGACTTCGCCTTCATCCGCGCGGGCTACCGCGGCTACGGCAAGGGCGGCATCGTCGAGGACGACCGCTTCCGCCAGAACGCCGCCGGGGCGCGTGCTGCCGGGCTGCGCGTGGGGCTGTACTTCTTCTCGCAGGCGATCACGCCCGAGGAGGCGGCCGAGGAGGCACAGTGGCTGGTCGATGCGGCACAGGATTTCCGGATCGACATGCCGCTCGTGTTCGACTGGGAGAACATCGACCCGAGCTCAGTCGCGTCTGGCGACACGGTGCGCACGGCGGAGATGACCGGCGAGGACGTCACGGCCTGCGCCGCCGCATTCTGCGCCGCGGTCGAGGCCGCGGGCTACGATGCCGCCGTCTATGGCAACCGCTGGCAGGGATACTATGACTACGACTTCACACAGCTCAGGAACTATGCCTTCTGGGTGAGCGCGCCGGGCACGGCGGACGATTTTTACTATGCGCACGACTTCTGGCAGTACAGCTATCAGGGCACGGTTCCCGGCATCACCGGCCACGTCGACCGTGACCTGTGGTTCGTGCCGATCACGACGTGAGGGGGCGCGAAATGAAAAAACGGTTTTTGACCCTGCTGCTCGCGCTTGCGCTTTTGTGCTCGCTGACGCTGCCGGCGGCTGCACTGCAGACGCAGCCCGTCGAGGTCGGCAGTGCGCTGGAACTGGCGCAGGCAATGGCGGCACCGGCGTCGCCGCGCCGCGGCCTGTTTCGCGCGCGCCGCGCCGCGGCCGAGCCCACGCGTGTAATCGCCTTTGTAGGCACGCTCGCCGGCGGTTACGGTGCCGAGCGCGTGCTGCATCTGGCGGCGTGGCAGGAATATGTGCTTGAATTTTCCGACGCACAGACCGCGCAGCGCGCGCTGGAGCAGCTGCGCGCAGATCCCAATGTGACGGACTGTTTCCTCGACGAGACGTTCTCGGCGGAGGAGACGCTGTCCGGCCTCTGGGACGAGACGCCCAGCTATTCCTGGGGCGGCCGCACCATGGGCTTTACGACGCTGCGCCATCAGGCGCAGCTGCTGCTCCCGGCCGGCAGCAGCGTCACGGTCGCCGTCATCGACACGGGCGCGGACTGCACGCACGCGATGCTTCAGGGGCGCGTGTCGGCCGCCAGCTATGACTTCGCCAACGCCACGGCAGACGTCACGGACATCAACGGCCACGGCACGGCCACGGCCGGGCTCGTTGCCGATCTCACGCCCGACGCGGTGGACGTGATGGTGCTGCGCGTGTATGATGACAACAATATGTCGAAGGCATCGCGCGTGCTCACGGCGCTCGAGTATGCGCTGGAAAACGGCGCGGCCGTCGTCAACCTCAGCCTCGGCTGGACGAACGCCATCGAAAAGGGCTATTCCTTTTTAAATAGCGTCCTCGCGCAGGCGTATGCGTCCGGTGTGGTCGTTGTCGCGGCGGCGGGCAACCGCAGCCAGAACAACCCCACCGGCAATGCCGACGATGTCTACCCGGCCAATCAGGAGGCGGTGCTCACGGTCTCGGGCGTGAACCGCAGCCGCGCGTTTGACAGCAGCTATTCCTCCTCCGGTACGGCGGTGGACCTGTGCGCGCCGGGCTCGAACGTCGTGGTCGCGGCGCCGGGCGGCGGCACGTCCGTGCGCAGCGGCACGTCGTTTGCCGCACCGCATATCGCGGCGGCAGCGGCCTGCGTCCGGCTTGCGCAGCCGGGGCTGAGCGCTGCGGGCGTGCGCCAGATGCTCTATCGCTATGCCGATGACCTCGGCGATCCCGGCCGGGACGATGCCTACGGTTACGGTCTGCCGGTACTCACGCGGTATTTTCATGACCGGCTGTGCCCGGGGCAGCGCTTTCGCGATATGCCCGCGTCGGACATCTGGTCGCATGAGGGGCTGGATTACTGCATTGCCGCAGGGCTGATATCCGGCACGTCGGAGGTCACCGTCTCGCCGGATATGCTCGCCACGCGCGCGCAGATCGTGCAGCTGCTCTGGGCGGCAGCCGGCAGCCCGGAGACTGCGGGCGCGCTGCCGTTTACCGACGTCAGCACCGACGCGTGGTTTTATCCGGCGGTGCGCTGGGCGTATCGCACGGGCCTCGTGTCCGGCACGTCGGAGACGACCTTTGACCCCGAGGCACCGATCACGCGGCAGGATTTTGCGCTCATCCTCTATACGCAGTCCGGCAGCCCGGCGATGACCGGCAGCGTGCTCAGGGACTTCCCGGACGTGGAGCAGGTTTCCGGCTATGCCTATGCTGCGCTCACGTGGGCGGTCGAGCAGGGGCTGATCAACGGCGTCGGCACGCCGGAGGGCGTGCTGCTCACGCCGCACGGCTACGCCAGCCGCGCACAGGTCGCGACCATCCTCATGGCCTACTGCGACCGGTAAAGCGAAGATGCAGCGCTGCGGGGCGGAGCCGAAAGGCTCCACCCCGCAGTTTCGCATTTATTATCGGTTTTTCACCTTATACGCCTCGCCCCACGCCCACATCGCGTCGAGGATCGGCCGCAGACTCCGCCCCAGCTCCGTCAGGCTGTACTCCACGCGCGGCGGCACCTCGGCATAGACCCGCCGGTTCACGAGGCCGCACGCCTCCATGTCGCGCAGCTGCGCGGTCAGCACCTTCTGCGACACGCTGCCGATGGAGCGGCGCAGCTCGCCGAAGCGCTTTGTCCCCGGCATCAGGTCCCGCAGGATCAGTACCTTCCACTTGCTGCCGATGAGCATGAGCGTCGTCTCGACCGGGCAGGCCGGCAGCGTTTTCACGGCCTCCATAACGGTGCACACCTCCAATGGTTTCCTTTTGGTAACTACAGCACAAATATGTGCTTACTTTACAAAATATCTGTACGCTATTATCATAAACCTGCAAGCGCGGGAATGCAACCGCAAATCCCATTTCCCGCAGCAGGAGGTTATTTTTATGAACGAAGTCGTAACATTTCTGCAGGCGAACCCCGTACAGTATCTGGCCACGGTCGGCCGGGACGGCAGGGCAAAGTGCCGCCCGTTCATGTTTGCCGGAGCGCTCGACGGCAAGCTCTGGTTCTGCACGAACACGACCAAGGACGTCTATCGGGATATGCAGGCGAACCCCTATGTGGAACTGTCCGTCTCCAGCCCGGACTATGCGTGGCTGCGCCTGAGCGGCGAGGCCGTCTTTTCCGACAGCATGGCGGCCAAGGAGCTGTGCCTGCAAAACCCGATCGTCCAAAGCCAGTACGGCGATGCGGCGAACCCGATCTTCACGGTGTTCTGGCTGCGCGATGCCCGCGCCATCATCGCGGACTTCTCCGGTGAGCCGCCCCGCACCTACACGCTCTGAGTACTGCCGCGGCAGCAGAAAGCCCCGCCTCCGTTTCCGATTCGGAAACGGAGGCGGGGCTCGTTTTGCGTCCGGCTCATTCCTCCGGTGCGGGCTCTTCGGTCACTTCGACCTCAATGTCCTGCGGGTCGATGACCTCCTCCGCGTCGATGGTGTGCAGATCCGGCGCGGGACGGTATTCCCGCGCGGCGGCGCGCAGCTCGTCCATCTGCGCCTCCATCTCGGCGACGTGGGCGTTGGCGTCCGTCACCTGCTGGCAGAGCTCGGCGAGGAAGGCGTCGGCCGTGTCGCGGTAGTTTTCGTAGTACAGGCGGCCGATCTCGGTGTAGGTGCGCTTGACGCGCTCGAGCTCGGCGTTGCAGTCCACGGTCAGGCGCGTCATGCGCGAGGCGTACTTGGCGCGCTCGCCCACGGCCTGTGCAGCGCCGGCGACCTTGTCGCGCATCTCGTCGCTGACGGCCTTGCCGGCCGCGTCGACGACCTTGTCCTTGAGGCTGCTGAGCATATCACGGTAGTCTTTCATGGATCAAAACCTCCTGATGTATGAATGGAAAGGATATTGAGAAGGTCAGGCATCCTGCTGCGTCTCGCCGCTCTCGCGGTCGACGTAGCGCGGCGGATGCCGGAGCTTGCCTGTGTAGAGCAGCGCGAGCACGACGGCGGCGGCCGCCGCCGACACACCGGCCAGCAGCTGGCTGACGCGGATGCCCGTGCCGGTGATATAGAGACTGTCGGTGCGCAGCCCCTCGATGAGCGCGCGGCCGATGCCGTACCACACGGCGTAGAGCAGGATGAGCTCGCCGTCAAACCTGCGCTCGTGCTTCCGGAACCAGAAGTGCAGCATCAGAAAGCCCGCAAAGTTCCACAGGCTCTCGTACAGGAACGTCGGATGCACGTACACGGTCTCCCGGCCGGGCAGTGTCAGCCCCATGCGGGAGAAGGCCGCTGTCTCGCGGCCGAAGGCCTCGCGGTTGATGAAGTTGCCCCAGCGGCCGATGCACTGCCCGATGAGCAGACCGGGTGCGCAGACGTCCGCCATCGCGCCGAAGGGGATCTTCCGCTTCCGGCACCAGACGATGCCGGTCAGGATGCCCGCGATCACGCCGCCGTAGATGGCGAGCCCGCCCTCCCAGATTTTGAACGCGTTGAGTGGGTGCTCGCGGTAGTCGCTCCACTGGAAGATGACGTAGTACAGCCGCGCGCCGATGATGGCCAGCGGGATCATCCAGATGAGAAAGTCATAGAGCGTGTCCGGCTTGATGCCGCAGCGGCGGCAGTGCCGCGCACAGTAGAGCATCGCCAGGATGAAGCCCACGGCGATGATCGCGCCGTACCAGTAAAACGTGTGACCGAAGAGCGTGAACGACGCGCTGGGGTCAATGCTCCAGTCACCGAGCATGGGAAAACTAATGGTGGCATCACGCATCATCGTCGGCATCGCCGTCACCTCCTTTCGGTGTCACGACCGAGAGCGCCAGACGCTCGGGTGCAAACGTCTCGGTCAGCCAGGCGGCGCATTCCGCTGCCGTGATCTCCGGCAGGAGCGGGAACGCGTCCATCATCTCATATCCGCCGAAGAGCCCCTCGGCCATGTCGATGCATACGCTGCGGAACTGATCCAGACCGCACAGCAGCTTGCCGTACATGGCGCGGCGTACCCGCTCGAAGGCGTCGGGGTCGAAGCCGTCGCGCGCGATGCGTGCGGCGGTCTCCCTGACGCGCGCGTACACGGCGTCGGGCTCTCTGCTCTCACCGCCGAGCACGGCCAGCGCGACCGGACCGCAAAACTGCGCGCCGCAGGAATAGCTGCGTCCGAGCAGCCCCGCGCGGTAGAGATCGTTATAAAACGGGCTCGATCTGCCGAAGGCGGCCTGCATGGCGAGCCTGGCCGTGAGATCCTGCCGCAGGCGGTCAGCGCCCTTTTGCGCCGGACGGAACTTCGCACCCAGCAGCATCTGCGGCGCGGACACCGCGAGCTGCACGCGCATATGTACCTCGGCGGGGGTCATTTCCTCCGGCGCACCGTGATCGGTGACCGGGACGGGGGCAAGCTCCGGCGGCAGCAGCTGCCCGGCGATGGCGGCCACGCGCTCCGGTGCAGTCTGACACACCGCGCACAGCACCATGTTCGACGGCGCGTAAAACGCACGGTGGCAGGTGTAGAGCGTCTCGGGCGTGATCTGCGCGATGCTCTCGACCGTACCGGCCACGGCGTCGCGCGCGCCGTCGCGCGCCATCAGGCAGCGCATCAGGTTGCGCCATACGGCGCGGTTGGGGTCGTCGTCCCCCATGCGGATCTCCTGTGCGATGATGCCCTGCTCCTTGGCCACGCTCGCATCGGTGAAATACGGCGTGGACACAAAGCGCAGCAGCGTGCGCAGGTTCTCTTCAAAGTGATCCGTGCAGGAAAAATAGTATGCCGTCATGTTGGCCGACGTGAAGGCGTTCGGGCTGGCGCCGTTGCCGCAGAGCGCTGTCAGCGCGTCCGAGCCGTCGGGCATGTCGAAGAGCTTGTGCTCAAGATAGTGCGCGACGCCGGCGGGCGTGTCCGTCCACGTATCGCCCACGCGAAAGCGCCGGTCAGCTCCGCCGTAGCAGGCCGCAAGCACGGCGTAGCTGCGCTGAAAGTCGGGCTTGCAGAGTACGCGCACGCGCAGGCCGTTCGGCAGCGTCGCCGCCCAGACATGTTCGGGTCGTTCATTTGTCATCGGCAGCCGCCTCCGTTCCCTTGAGCAGATATACACAGTCGCACACGATGCCGGCGGCGGTGGACACCACGTCGTCGCGCGTGACCTCCTCCACGAGCGCGGCCATTTCCGGCGGGTCAATGTCCAGCCCCTGTACCGTGCGGTTGAGCCAGTACCACGCCAGCGTGTCGGGTACGTCGGCTCTGGCGCGCAGATCACCGGCCGCGCTGCGGATGGCGCAGCGCAGCTCCTCGTCCGTAAAGTCACCGCTGCGCACGGCGTCGAGCTGCGCGGTGATCTCGGTGAGCGCGCGCTCGTAATGATTTGCGTCGATGCCGCTCGTCACGGTCAGAAGTCCCTTGTGCGTGTCCAGCTGCGAGCCGACGGAGTAGCACAGGCTGAGCCGCTCACGCAGGTTCAAAAACAGTTTCGACGTCACGCAGCCGCCGTAGAGCGCGTTCAAAACGAACAGTACCGGCAGGTCGGGGTCTTCCATGCATGTGCCGAGGCGATAGCCCACGGCGAGCTGCGCCTGCGCGACCGGGAGCGTCTCGGTCACATAGCGCGGCTGCTCCTCGAGCGCGTTCATGCGGATGTCCGTGCCGATGTCCTCGTCAAGCGCTCCGCGCGGCATCGTGGCGAGCACATCCGTGAGGATGCGCGCAACGCGCTTTCCGTCTATGGAGCCGCAGTAGAAGATCTCCACCGGGCTCGTCGAGAGCAGGTCATGGTAGCGCATCGTCAGCTTGCGGTAGTGGATGCGCTCGGCGTCCGCTTCCTCACCGAGGCGGGGCACGGCAAAATCCTCGCAGCAGCACATATGGGTGTACAGGCGCTCGCGTGCATAGCTGCGCTTGTTGTTCACGGCCGCGCGGATGCGCGCGATCAGCTGCGTGCGCTCACTGTCGACGATGTCCGGCCGCAGCAGGCCGCCGCGCGTGTTCGGGTGCAGCAGCAGGTCGGCCACATCGGCCGCGAGCCGGGGAAATATTTCCTCGCCGAGCGCGCCGTCGTCGGCAAAATCGGCCTCGAAGCCAACGGCCTGTATTTCTCCCAGCTTGTGCACGACCGGCGTGATGTGCGCGCCGTAGAGCCCGTCGAGCTCGGCTGCGATCGCCTCCAGATCGGGTAGGCGCGTGCAGCCGCGCCGCAGCACATACGGCAGCACGGCCGTGCAGGCGGCCGTTTCGCGCCGCAGCTGCGTCAGCAGATTCACGCTCAGCCACGCGGTCTTGAATTTCTCCGTGCGCAGGGCGGTCAGCCACACGCCGGGCAGGATCTCCGTGCGGATGCGTTGCATAATTGCGCTCCTTTCCCAGATGGGTGTTTCCGTTTTTCCGGAATACATTATTATATCATGCCTTACCTATCTTGGGAATAGGGTTTCGGCCGTTTTTTGCCGATGCCGCCGCCGTCGTAGGGCTTTTCGTCCACGGTCACGCCGTCCGGCCGCAGGCGGATCGTGTGCAGCAGCCCGGCGCCGTCGCGCCAGCGCACGGCGCACTCCGGCCAGCCGGCCGGCAGCAGCGGCTCGGGGTAGAGCACACCGCCGCGCAGATGCAGCCCCAGCAGCTCCTCCGCCGCGACGCGCAGATACCAGCCTGCCGCGCCGGTGTACCATGTCCACCCGGCCGCACCGGCGTTATCCCCGGCGGCGACATCGGCTGCGAGCACATACGGCTCGCCCTCGTAGCGCGCCGGGTCGTGCGCCGCAGGCAGCACCGCGCGCAGGATCTGCACGCCCTCGTCCGTGCGCCCCGTGCGCAGCAGCGCCATGGCCAGCCACAGCGCGCCGTGGGTGTACTGCCCGCCGTTTTCGCGCAGCCCCGCGCCGTAGCTGCGCACGTAGCCCGTCTCGGGCGTGCGCCGTGTGATGGGCGGGTCGAACAGCCGCACCACGTTGTGCTCCCGGTCAAAGAGCTGCTCCACGGCGCTCGTGAGTGCACAGTGCACGTGCGCGGGGTCGGCGTGTGTGTCAAAGGCCGCGAACGCCTGCGCGATCGCGTCGATGCGGCACTCGCCGCTTTTTTCAGAGCCGAGCGGCTGCCCGTCGTCGTAGTAGCCGCGGCGATACCACGCGCCGTCCCACGCGGCCTCGGCTGCGCGCGTGCAGCGGTCGGCGGCAAGGGTGAGCTGCTCGGCTGCGTGTCCGCCGATGAGGGCGGCAAATTTCCGCGCCGTGACGGCGAAAAACCACGTCAGCCATACGCTCTCGCCGCGCCCCTGCGCGCCTACACGGTCGAAGGCGTCGTTCCAGTCGCCGGTGCCGATGTGCAGCAGGCCGTGCGCGCCCACGCCGCGCGCGAGCACGCGCATAAAGGCGCGGCGGCAGTGCTCGAGCACCGTGCCGGTCTCCGCCCCCGGTGTGAGCGGCTGATACCGGTCGTGCTCGTTTTCCTCCAGCTCCTCGCCCGCAAGGAAGGGGTACTCTGCGCTCAGGATCTGCGTGTCGCCGGTCTTTTGTGCATACTCGCACACCGCCCACGGCAGCCACAGCAGGTCGTCCGAGATGCGCGTGCGCACGCCGTGCTCGACCACGAAACCCGCGTGCCACCAGTGGCATACGTCCCCGGCGGAAAACTGGTGCGCGCACGCGCACCCGATCTGCTCGCGCGCGGGCTTGCTGTCGAGCAGCAGCAGATTCACCGCGTCCTGAAGCTGGTCGCGGAAGCCGAATGCGCCGCCGTTCTGGTACAGGCTCGTGCGCGCCATCAGCCGGCAGCACAGCGTCTGATATGCCGCCCAGCCGCCGAGATAGCGGTTCATGGCGGCGTCCGGCGTCGTGATCCACAGGCGCGACACCGCGCCCAGCCACCGCTCACGCACACGGTGCAGCGCGCGCACGGCCTCGTCCGGCTGCGTCAGACGCAGGAGGTTTGCGCGCGTATCGCAGCCGCACACGAGCACGCCCTGCCGCTCGACGATGCCCTCGAGCGCAAAGCAGGGGCTCAGCCCCGCGCCCGCGCGCCGGTCCATCTGCCCGCGCAGGAACGAAAACCGGTCGCACGTCCACCCCGTGAGCGGCATACCCGCCGCCGCGCAGACGTGCAGGGGCGTGTCTGCGCGCGCATTTTCGGCCGTAAACACGCCGCCGGAATACGCTGTCACCACGGCGGGGGCGTCCGCGTCGCGCCCGGCACAGACGAGGTCGGTGTGCCACGTGATGCGCGCGCGCCCCGCGCACTCGATGAGCAGCACGCGCGCGTTCGCATCCTCGGGCACGAACGCCGTCACGCGCACGGACATCCCGTCTATGGTGCGCTCCCACGCCGCCCAGCCGAAGCCGTATTCCACCCGTGCGCGCCCGTCGTCGTCAAAGAGCGATACCGCGCCCGTGCGCGTTGTCATGCGCAGCGTCTCCGTGCCGCGCAGCACCCACGGGTCGCACAGCCAGCGGTTGATGCGCCCGGTGTGCGCGTTGCGGTACCACAGATGCCCCGTGCCCGCGTCGGTCGCAAGAAAGCCGAAGCGCCCGTTCGTGAGCACGTTGCTCCACGCGCGCGGCGGCAGTCCGGTGAAGGCGACCGTGCCGTCGGCGTCCCAGTGCACGTCGCTGCCGGTTGGCATTGTCCGCCGGTCGCCCGGCGGGGGCAGCAGCGGCAGCGTGCAGCGCGTGTGCGCCATGCCGGGACGGATGGCCGCGGCCGCCGCCACGTCTGCAAAGGCGTCCTCCGGCACGAGATGCACGCCGCCGGGCGCATCCAGACAGTGTGCGAGATCGAGCGCCGCGAGCGCTCCGCGCACCTTTGTGCGCGTTGGCTGGAGGTAGTCTCCGCCGTCGGAGCTGCACAGCGCGAGGTCGCACCCGATGCCGAGCGCGCGCAGCAGCGCCCACTGCCGCAGCACGTGCGCCTCCGGGCGCGCGCACCAGACAGGCAGATCGCCGGAGATGCCGTGCGCCCAGAGTGCCGGGCGCTCCAGTTGCTGCGCCGATGCATCCGGCGCGGCGGTCGGAAACAGCAGCGGCGAGATGTGCGCCATCGCGCCCTCAAGCTCTGCGTCCGTCATGCCGTATTGCGCCGCCAGCGTCCCCGGCAGCGCCGCCGCCGACTCCGGCGGCAGCACGAGCGCGCGCTGCGCCGCCGCGAACGCATCGTCCTCGTGCGCGCCCACACCGAGCGCAAAGCGCACACGCCACGGCGTGTCCGGCGGCGTGTGCACCGCAACGCGCACCTGCACATACCCCGCGCGCAGCCAGCCGGGGAGCGCCCCTTCGGCGCAAAAGTCTGCCTGCCGGTCGCACGCGGCGCACAGCCATGTCTCCGGCTTCCCGCCGCGCCCGAGCCGGCGCAGTAGCAGCGCATTGCGCCGCAGCACGCTCTGAAAGCCGAGCCGCGCGAACGCCGGATGGTTGACATAATCCTCCCGTGGCGCGAGCACGGCCTCAAATGTGAGCCGCAACGTGCCGTCGATCCCGTCGGGGGACGAGAGCGTCAGCGCACGCATCTCGCCGTTGACACGCTCCGGTACGGTGAAGGTCTGCACGGCGGTCACGCTGCCGTGGCGCGTTGAAAACTGCGCCGCGCGCACCGTAAAGCGCCACCGCGCCGCGTCGGCCGTGCCCGGCAGCAGCGGCGTGCAGGCGCCGCCGGTCTCGAGCGACACCATCGGCGCGGCAGAGGGGTCACTGCGTGTGCCCCGGCGGCAGACGCTCAGCGCGTGCCAGCGTGCAAAGCTCTGCCCGGCCTCGGTCACGGCGAGGCAGTACGTGCCGTTGGAGAGCAGCGTGCAGCGCGGCGACTCTGCGTCCACGCCCGTGCCCTCGACCGTGTAGTCCGGCAGGGCGCGGCGGCGGGGCTTTCCGCGCTGCGCCTCCGGACGCCGGCGCAGCGCCGGTGCGCCGAGCGGCAGGCGCTCGGACAGCAGGCTCATGTGCGCGCGCATGGCGGGGTCTGCCAGAAACCAGCGCTGCACCTGCCCGCCGCACAGCGCGTTGCACGCTGACAGCAGGCTCATGCCCTGATGGTGCGCCATCACGCAGTGCACGATCTGCCTGCCGCCGCCCGTGCGTGCGCGCGTGCAGTCGAGCGCCTCCCGGAAGCCGTACTGCCCCGGCAGACCGCGCGCGGCGAATCTGCGCAGATCGCGCACCGCCGCACGCGGCGCGACGGCCAGCGCGAGAAAGGCGCTGTACGGCGAGAGCACGAGCTCGCTGTCCATGTCCGGCTGCATTGCCAGCGCCGCGCAGCCGTGCGCCTTGTATCGGTAGCTCAGGGCGCTGTCGAGCGCAAAGTACGCGCTTTCCGACACGCCCCACGGCTGCCCCGCGCGCACGCGCCGCCGCTGTACGCGCAGACAGAACTTTGCGCTCTCCCACAGCAGGGAATCGCGCTGCGGCGGCAAAAACAGCTCCGGCATCAGATACTCGAACACCGACCCCGACCACGACACGCAGCCGCGGTAGCGCTCGTGCTGCACCTGTGCGCGGGAAAGGGCGCGCCAGTGCTCACGCGGCACGTCGCCGCGCGCCACGGCGAAGTATGACGTCAGGCGCGCCTCGCTCTCGAGCAGGTCGTAATACCCCTCGGAGCGCTTGCCGCTGCCGGTGTCGATGCCGATGTGCATCAGGCGGCGCTGCGGGTCATAGAGCAGGGCAAAGTCCATGCCGTCGCAGAGCGCCTGCGCCCGCGCCGCAAGCTCCGCCTGTCCCCAGCCGCGCAGGGCGTTTGCCGCCGCGAGCAGGGCGGCGGCGCAGTTGCCGCTGTCCACCGTGGACACATACAGCGGCGGCATCGGCCGCAGCGTGCACGTGTGATACCAGTTGTAAAAGTGCCCGTTCCAGCGCGGGAGCTGCTCCATGGTCGTGAGCATCCGCTCTGCCAAAGCCAAGCCGCGCCCGTTATCCACGCCCAGCGCGTGTGCGCAGAGCGCGGACAGGAGCGCGAAGCCCATGTTCGTCGGCGATGTGCGGTGCGCCGTGCCGGTCGGCGGCTGCGTCTGCACGTTGTCCGGCGGCAGGTAGTGCTCCCCGGCGGTGCAGAATGTTTCAAAATACTGCCACGTCGCCTTTGCCCAGCCCAGCAGCTCCCGCTGCGCGGCGCGCGTAAGCGGCGCTGTCCCGGCCGCGTTCGGTGCGCCGAGCGCCGCCAGCACGAAGGGGCTGAGCGTCCACACGATGCCGGCGGCCAGCCCCGTCGGGCTCGGCGTGAGCACGGCCGTGAGCAGCCCGAGCGCACTCGCCGGCCAGAGCGCGCGCAGATACGCGCCCAGCCCGTCACGCTTTGCCGCCCGCTGCGCCGCCGTCTGCCACTGCAGGAGATCCCGGTGCGAGACCGTCATGCGCCAGAGCGCCGTCACGATGGCGGAGGCGTTGAGCACCGCCTCCCACGGCAGCAGGATCAGCCGCAGCACCGTCTGCACCACGGCGGCGGCGAGCCCCGGCAGAACGCTGCTGTGATAGCGCACGCGCGCGTCCGCCGGGTGCACGATCGGGTGACCGAGTGCGAAGATGAGCCCCTGCGCCAGCGCCAGCAGCGCGGCATATGCCGCCAGCCGCAGCCCCGGCCAGCGCAGCACGCAGCCGAGGAAGATGGCTGCCCACGTCGCCGGGGCGACGAGCGAGCGCCGCAGGCTGTCCGCCAGCCGGAACCGGTCGATCGGGTGCAGCGCCCGTGCGCGCCGGGAGAAGATCCACGGCGCGTTCTGCCAGTCGCCGCGGATCCACCGGTGCGCCCGCGCGCCCCATGCAAGCGGCGCGGCGGGGAAGGTGTCCGTGAGCTCCACGTCGCCGAGAAAGCCGCCGTGCAGGTAGGCGCCCTCGAGCGCGTCGTGGCTGAGGATGCGCTGCTCGGGCAGGGCATCGCCGCCGCAGCAGGCGAGCAGCGCGCGCACATCGAGGATGCCCTTGCCCGAAAAGCCGCCGCGGTCGAAGCAGTCCATATACAGCTCCCCACACAAGCCGCCGTAGGGGTCGCTGCCGCCGGGGCCTGCGAATACGCGCGCCCAGTCGCTCGCGCGTGCGCTCTGCAGCTCGGTGGCCATGCGCGGGTGCAGCAGACCGTAGCCGTGCGTGACCACGCCGCGCCGCGCGTCCACGACCGGGCGGTTGAGCGGGTGGAGCATCGCGCCCGCGAGCGCACGTGCAGCGCCCGGCGTCAGGCGCGTGTCGGCATCGAGCGTGAGCAGAAACGCCGTGCCGCGCAGCGCTGCCGCATCGCCGGCGGCACAGTGCATCGCGCCCGGTCGGTCGAGCACCAGCCGCGCCAGCTCCAGCAGTGCGCCGCGCTTGCGCTCCCACGCGCTCCATTTCCCGTCGGGCGTCTGCACCCGCTCGCGCGTGAAGAGGTAAAACCGCCTGCCATAGCGTGCGTTGAGCGCTTCGATCTCCTCGCGCGCCGCGCGCAGGATGGCGGGGTCGATGGGCGCGTGCTCCATGTCCGCCTCCGGTAGATCTGCCAGCAGCCCGAACAGGAGCTGCTCGCCCGCGTCGCGGTTGCACAGCGCGTATTCCTCCAGCCGCGCGGCGAGCGTGTGCGCATCGCCGGGGCAGGTGAGCAGCGCCGCGATCACGCACAGGGTCTTGCCCTCCGGCGGGATGCCGCGCCGCAGCGCCAGCCGCGGCACGAAGCGCGGCTTCGTCACGCGCAGCAGCACCGCGTCAAGCAGACCCTTGACGGCTTCCGACACCGGGATCAGCAGCAGCACCGCGCCCGACACGCTCCCGGTCGCAAAGCCCAGCAGCAGCGACAAAAACAGCGTCCCCACTATGACGGCTGCGATGTACCACGCACCGTCACGGCGCTTTTCCGGTGCGCCGAGCACCTCGCGCAGCAAAAACCAGCCCACGTGCCGCCGCGCCCCCTCGCCGCTTTGTGCGCGCGCGAGCACGTCCTCGGCGATGTCGATCTCCGTCCGGCCCGTGCGCCGCGCAAGCCGCGCCACGGTCTGCCGGTAGCGGGTGCGTGTGGCTGCGTCCATCGCGGGGTAGACGCCCGCCGGATCGCGCGCGAGGATGCGTCCCACGCGATCGCACCGCTCGGTAAGCGCTGCCCACGCGGCCGTGCCGAGCGCACGCAGCAACGTGAAGAGCGCGGGCGCGGCAGCTCCGTCATGTGCATAGGTGTCTGCCAGCGCGCAGACTGCCGCCGCCTGCAGCCCCGGCACGAGCAGCGCAAGCTCCGCCGTCTCGAGCGGCAGCACGTCCTGAAAGCCCGCGAGATATGCCTGCGCAGCCTTGGGCGTGAGCGCGTTGCCGCAGGCGCGCAGCAGCCCCGCACAGCAGACGTGCAGCACGGTCTGTGCGCCGGATGCACGCAGCGTATGCGCATGGCGCAGCGCGGCTGCGGCGTCGTCCGCAGCGGCGCGTGCAAGGGTCCGGTTGTCGCGCAGCCATGCGCCGTTCGGCGTCTCGGGCGTGACGGCTTTCGCCGTGCGCGTGAGCGCTTTTACTGCCCGCCGGATGCAGCCGGTGCGCGCGCGGCGGCGGCCGGTCACGGTCAGGGCTTGGGCATCGCGCCGCCCCGCCTCACACAGGGCGGCGGCATTGGTTTCGGCCATGAAGATCCCTCCAGAAACGGTTTGCAGTACCAAAATGTTGCCCGCACGGAAAAGAAACTATGCGGTGACAAGAAAAAATACTTGACACTCACGTGGGGGAAGGCGTATACTACCCATGCTGTAAAGGAAAAACGGTTTACAGCGGGGAGGGACTTGCGATGCCGGACGAGACCGTGTGGCGCACGATGCTGTTCGATTTTTACGGCGAGCTGCTCACGGAAAAGCAGCGCGAGTATTACGACCTCCATTATAATCAGGACCTCTCTCTGGCGGAGATCGCCGCCAGCAGCGGCATTTCGCGTCAGGGCGTGTGGGATAACATCCGCCGTGCGGACGCCGCGCTGCGCGATGCAGAGTCCAGGCTCGGTCTGGTGCAGCGCTTTGCCGCGCAGCGCACGGCCGCGGCCGCGCTGGAGGATACGCTCACGAAGCTGCGCGACTGTGTCGGCGGCGACGCCCGGCCGCTGGCCGAGCAGGCGCTGCGGCAGCTTCAGGATCTGAAAGGATAGATACCATGGCATTTGAATCCCTGTCGGACAAGCTGACCGAGGCGTTCAAACGCCTGCGCGGCAAGGGTCGACTCACGGAGGCCGACGTCAAGGAGGCCATGCGTGAGGTCAAGCTCGCGCTGCTCGAGGCGGACGTGAACTTCAAGGTCGTCAAGGACTTTGTGCGCAAGGTGACCGAGCGCGCGACGGGTGTGGATGTGCTCGAGAGCCTCTCGCCCGCACAGATGGTCATCAAGATCGTCAACGAAGAGCTCACTGCCCTCATGGGCAGTGAAAACCAGAAGCTGAACATCAGCTCCCATTCGCCGAGCGTCGTCATGCTCGTCGGCCTGCAGGGCGCGGGCAAGACCACCAACGGCGCCAAGCTCGCCGGCCTCATGCGCAAGCAGGGCAAGCGCCCGCTGCTCGTCGCGTGCGACGTGTACCGTCCGGCTGCCATCCAGCAGCTTGAGACCGTCGGCCGCCAGCTCGATATTCCCGTGTTCCAGATGGGGCAGGGCGATCCGGTCGCGATCGCCAAGGCCGGCATCGAGCACGCAAAAAAATACGGCAACGACCTTGTCTTTCTCGACACGGCCGGCCGTCTGCACATTGATGAGGCGCTCATGACCGAGCTGCAGAACATCAAGGCCGCCGTCGATCCGGCGGAGATCCTGCTCGTCATCGACGCGATGATCGGTCAGGACGCGGTTGCGACCGCGCAGGCCTTTGACGATGCGCTCGACATCACCGGCGTCATGCTCACCAAACTCGACGGTGACGCCCGCGGCGGCGCGGCGCTGTCGATCAAGGCGCTGACCGGCAAGCCCATCAAGTTCGCCGGCATCGGCGAGAAGCTCGACCAGATCGAGCCCTTCCACCCCGACCGCATGGCCGGGCGCATCCTCGGCATGGGCGATGTGCTCACGCTCATCGAAAAGGCCGAGCAGAACCTCGACCAGAAAAAGGCCGAGGAGATGGCGGAGCGTCTGCGGCAGAACCGCTTCACGCTCACCGATTACTATGACCAGCTCCAGCAGCTCAAGGGCATGGGCTCGCTGCAGGATATCGCCGGCATGATCCCCGGCATGGACGCCAAGGCGCTCTCGGGCGCGAACGTCGACGAGAAGGCCATGGGCCGCATCGAGGCGATCATCCAGTCCATGACCCCCGGCGAGCGCGACAACCCGGGCATCCTCAACTCCAGCCGCAAAAAGCGCATCGCGGCGGGCGCGGGTACGAGCGTGGTCGAGATCAATAAGCTGCTCAAGCAGTTTGATCTCATGCAGCAGCTGGTGCGCCAGATGTCCGGCAACAGCAAGGCCATGAAGCGCATGAAGCGCGGCGGCCGCGGCGGTCTCGGCGGTCTGGGCAATCTGTTCGGCGGCGGCGGTGGCCGTCCCTTCGGATTCTGAAACCGATTCCATGCTCCCGCAGGGGGCTGGAGATACAGAGATTATTGATGGAGGTGAAGATACATGGTCAAGATCAGACTTCGCAGAATGGGCGCTAAGAAGGCTCCCTACTACCGCATCGTGGTGGCGGATTCCCGTTTCGCACGTGACGGCAGATGCATTGAGGAGATCGGCACTTACGATCCGCTGAGCGCAGACAAGAAGATCGTCGTCGACGCCGAGCGCGCCAACTACTGGCTCGCCAACGGTGCACAGCCGACGGATACCGTTCGTGCGCTGCTCAAGAAGGCCCTCGCAGCCGAATAAGGAGAGACCCCAAAGATGAAAGAACTTCTGACCTATATTGTGCAGAACCTCGTGGAAAAACCGGACGAGGTCTCTGTGACCGAGCGCGAGGCCAACGGCGAGACCGTGTTTGAAGTGCGCGTCGCCGACGGCGATATGGGCAAGGTCATCGGCCGTCAGGGACGGATCGTCAAAGAGATCCGCATCCTGATGAAGGCTGTCGCCCAGAGAAAGGGCAAGAAAGTCTCCGTGGAGATCATGGATTGACGCAGGAAACGCGCTGCACCCGTGCAGTGCGTTTTTTGCACCTACACCCAAAAAGGGGGCAATGCATATGCAAAAACCGTATCTGGAGGCAGGAAAGATCGTCAACACGCACGGTGTGCGCGGCGAGGTGCGCATCCAGCCGTGGGCGGATGACGCGGCGTTCCTGCTCGGCTTCCGGACGTTTTATATCGACGGCGCGCCCGTGCACGTCGCGCACAGCCGCGTGCACAAGGGGATGCTCGTCGTCAAGTTTGCGGATTATGACGACGTGAACGCCGCCATGACGCTCAAAAACCGCGTCGTGTCCATCGCGCGCGCGGATGTCACGCTGCCGGACGGGCAGTATTTTCAGCAGGATCTGATCGGCATCGCCGTCGAGACCGACGCGGGCGAGCCGCTCGGCACGCTGCGCGAGATCCTCGACCTGCCGCGCGGCAGCGTCTATGTCGTGCAGGGTGCGCGTGAGGTGCTTATCCCCGACCGGCCGGAGTTCGTGTGCAGCATCGACCCGGCTGCCGGGCGCATGGTCGTGCACCTGATCGAAGGGATGTGAGCGCGTGCGCATCGACATTCTCACGCTCTTTCCCGACACCATGCGCGCCATGCTCGGCGAGAGCATCCTCGGCCGGGCGCAGGCACGCGGTCTGCTCGACATCCGCTGCCACCAGATCCGCGACTATACCGAAAACCGCCAGAAGCAGGTCGACGACTATCCGTATGGCGGCGGCTGGGGTCAGGTCATGATGGCGCAGCCGCTCAAGAGCTGCCTCGATGCGGCGCTTGCGGATTCCGCCGTGCCCGCGCCGCGCCGCCGCGTGATCTACCTCTCCCCGCAGGGGCAGACGTTCACGCAGGCGAAGGCGCGCCAGCTCAAGGCCGACTATGACCAGCTCGTGCTCGTCTGCGGCCACTATGAGGGCGTGGATGAGCGCTTCATCGAGGCGTGCGTGGACGAGGAGCTGTCCATCGGCGACTTTGTGCTCACAGGCGGTGAGCTCGGCGCGATGGTCGTCACGGACTGTGTCTGCCGCATGGTGCCGGGTGTGCTCTCGGACACCGAGTGCTACACCGGCGAGAGCCATTGGGCGGGCCGGCTCGAGTACCCGCAGTATACCCGTCCCGAGACGTGGGAGGGGCGCACCGTGCCCGAGGTGCTGCGCGGCGGCAATCACGCCGAAATTGAAGCGTGGCGCACGCGGCAGAGTCTGGAGCGCACGCTCATTAAGCGCCCGGACCTCTTTCGGGAAACACCGCCCACGCCGGCCGAGCAGCGCCTGCTCGATAAGATCCGGCGCGACCGCAGCCGCCCGCAGCTCACAGAGCCGCCCGTCTGCCGCCCGGCTGCGGCGGATGACCTCCCGGCCATCCTCGCCATCGCGCAGCAGGCGCGCAACTACCTGCGCCGCCACCGCGTCGACCAGTGGCAGGGCGATTACCCGAATGCGGACACGTTCCGCGCCGACATCGCGGCCGGAACGTGCCATGTGCTCACGTATCAGGGCGCTGTCGCCGCCGTGTTCACGCTCACCTTCACGCCGGAGCCGGCCTACGACGCGCTCACGGACGGGCGCTGGCGCTCGGACCGTGATCATGCCGCCGTGCTGCACCGCAACGCCGTTGCAGCCGATTGGCGCGGCACGGGCATGGCCGACCACCTCATGCAGGCGGCGGAGCAGCTCGCGCGCGAAAGCGGGGCGCACGCCATCCGCGTCGATACGCACCGGCACAACGGCGCGCAGAAAAAGCTCCTCGAGCGCCACGGCTATCGCTTCTGCGGCAACATCCTGTGTGATGAGCCGGGGCACGATCCGCGCCGTCAGGCGTTTGAGAAGCTGCTGAGGTGAGGTGCGTATGGAGCTGACGAATCTTGCGGACATCCGCGCACTGCTCGCGCGGCATGATTTCCGCTTTTCCAAGTCCATGGGGCAGAATTTTCTGACGGCCGCATGGGTCCCGGCCGACATCGCCGACGCCTCCGGCGCGGACGCGCACACCGGCGTGCTCGAGGTCGGCCCCGGCATCGGCTGCCTGACCGAGCAGCTCGCGCAGCGCGCGGCCAAGGTTGTCTCGGTCGAGCTGGACGAGCGGCTGCGCCCCGTGCTGGCCGAGACGCTCGCCGCCTATCCGAACGTGGAGATTGTCTTTGGCGACGTGCTCGCGCTCGATCTGCGGCGGCTCGCGGCGGAGCGCTTTGACGGCCTGCGCCCGGTCGTGTGCGCAAACCTGCCGTATAATGTCACGACGCCGCTGATCACGGCGTTTCTCACCGCCGGATGCTTCGACACCGTCACGGTCATGATCCAGCGCGAGGCCGCTCACCGGCTCTGCGCCCGGCCGGGAACGGCGGATTACAGTCTGCTGACCGTGCTGACCGCGTGGTATGCGGAGCTTGAGCTGCTGTTTGATGTGCCGCCGCACTGCTTCGTCCCCGCGCCGAAGGTCACGAGCACCGTCGTGCGGCTGCGTATGCGCAGCGCACCGCCTGCGGACGTGCAGGATGAAGCACTGCTGTTCGCCATCGTGCGCGCGGCGTTCAGCCAGCGCCGCAAGACGCTCATCAATGCGCTCGCGGCCGGTGTTCCCGGCTGCGACAAGGTGCGCGCCGCCGCGGCGGTCGCCGCCTGCGGCTTCGATGCGCGCGTGCGCGGCGAGACGCTCGATCCGGTGCAGTTTGCCGCGCTGAGCAATGCGCTGCGTGTCGAGCTTGGTTGACATAACGAAAACAAATCAGGGCGTCCCATCGCGGGACGCCCTGATTTTTTGCGGGTACAGTTCTGCTATGGTTTACATAACGAATTGAACGGGAGCTTTCCCTGCATACCGCCGGCTGCGCGCGCATACTGTGGTAGCAAACGCAGCAGGAGGGGAGCGCCATGCCATATGAGGACAAAAAGGCCGTGCCGCAGCGCCGGCCGCACGCGGTCACGCTCGACGAGCGCAGCCATCTGACCGTCACGGGAGTGGATGAGGTCGTGCGCTTTGACGATACGGAGGTGTCCATGCGCACGTCGCGCGGGATGCTCACCGTGCACGGCGAGGGGCTGCGCGTCGGCCGGCTTGCGATCGACACGGGGGAGCTCGCCATCGACGGTGCGTTTGACGCGCTCGATTACACGGAGGAAACGGCGTCCGGCGGCGGTTTCTGGTCGCGCCTGTTCGGCGGATGAAGCTGCCGCTGCTCCGTCAGCTCGCGCAGCTCATGCTCGGGCTCGGGCTCGGCGCGGTGCTCGGGCTGGCGTTCGACGTGCTGCGCGTGCCGCGCCGCCATGCGCGCAGCGCGGTTTTCCGCGCGCTGCTCGACGGCGTGTTTTGCCTGCTTGCGCTCGGGACCGTGTTCCTGCTTGGCATGACGGCCGGCGACGGGCAGGTGCGCCTGTTTCTGTTCGCGGCCATCGCCGGCGGCTGGACGTGCTACTTTCTCTGGCTCAGCGGGCATATTTTCCCGCCATTGGAGCGATTTGGCCGCCTGTGTGCGCGAAAAATGCGCCAGATCACGGCTCCGGGAAGAAAATTCATAAAAAAAGTTCTGTTTTTTGCAAAAAAACACTTCCAATCTCGACGCAGATGTTTTAGAATAAGCTGTATTACTGGACGCAGATACGATCCGGGGGGAGGTACTGCCGACCGTGAAATTCAAGAAGGCAAGCATATTTACCAAACTGGTCATCGCGGCGCTGATGGTGTACGCACTCATCAGTCTGGTCGTCGTGCATCAGCGCACGGCACAGCTTCAGGACCGCGCCGCGGCACTGCAGCAGCAGGTGTCCGAGATGACCCAGTCCAATGCCGAGCTGCAATATCAGATCGACCACAGCGACGACGATGACATGCGCGAATCGGTCGCGCGGGAAAAACTCGGTCTGGTCAAGCCCGGTGAGAAGATTTTTTACGACACGAGTGATTGAGCAAGGAGAAACGAACCGTATGCAGGTGGAAGTCGGAGCAATTGTGGAAGGTACCGTTACCGGTATCACGAAGTTTGGCGCGTTTGTGAGTCTGCCGGACGGCAAGAGCGGTCTGGTGCACATATCCGAGATCGCCAACACCTACGTCAGCGATGTCAACGAATTTTTGAAGCTGGGCGACAAGGTGAAGGTGCGCGTGCTGGCCGTGACGCCGGACGGGAAGATCAACCTGTCCATCAAGAAGGCGGAGGAAGCGCCCGCCCGTCCGAACAACCGCCCGATGAACGGCGGCCGTCCCGGCGGCAGCCGCCCCAATAACGGCGGCGCACCGCGCGCTGCGCGCCCCAACCGTCCGGCCCAGCCGGCGGGGCAGGTCAGCGGCCCGAGCGGGGACGCCGCGTTCGAGGATCGGCTCAAGCAGTTCATGCAGGAGTCGGACAGCCGCATGGCCGGCAACCGCCTCTATAACGACCGTTCGCGCGGCCGCCGCCGCGGCAGCGGCCGCGGCTGAGCGCGCCCTGTTTCGCAAACCCTGCTGCCGATTGGCGGATCGTCAAAACATCAGAATAAAAAAGATCCTCTGTATGATGCGCTCATACGGAGGATCTTTTGCTGCAAAGGCGCTTTTCTGCTTGTCAAACCGGAGGTTACCGCTTCGTTCGTTTCTCGATTCGGATTGACGAGATAATTGCATATACAACAGCACCGATGATCAGGGGAATTTCAAGCAGCATCCATTTCCTGATCTGAAACATTACAGAGAGACCGCTCACAAGAAATACTGCACTCAACAAACAGAATACAATGGCAGATTGCCTGTAATGCGGTTTTTTATCCATGCTTGCGCGCTCCTCTTTCGAGGCCCACAGATAGGCGTTGTTGAACAGGAATCCTTTTTCCGCAAATTGACGGGCACTGATGCATGCACAGAGCGCCATGCATACAAAGCTGATGATCGCTGCGACCAGATCTGCTGTATCCATATCCGTTCTCCTTTCATTCGTCTCCGCTTGCGCGCCCGGCGCGGATGTAGTATGATCGTGTTGCAGATTTGTTCTGGCACGTTTATTCTAACACAAATCGGCAGTTTCGTCATCTGCTCTTTCACGGGAGGAGTCAACCATGCAGGTCTATCTGAGTGAACACATCGCGCCGTCGGCGTATGCAAGGCTTGCGCGCCATTTCGAGATCGTGGACAATTTCGACCACCCCGAGCAGCTCGCCGCCATGATCATCCGCCGCGCACCTGTGCCGCGGTCGGTCATCGCGCACGCGCCGAATTTGAAGGTCATCGCCATGCACGGGGTCAGCCGCGACACGATCGACACCGCTGCCGCCGCCGAGTTCGGCGTTCCGGTTCCGAATGTGCCGGGGCTTGGCGCACCGGCGGTCGCGGAGCTTGCCGTGGCGGAGCTGCTGGCGCTCAACCGGCAGCTGAAATTTGTCAATAACGGTCTGTGTGCCGGGCGTTTCGACCATTTCGGCGCAGAGGAATTCGTCTGCCATGAGATGACCGGCCGCACGCTCGGCCTTGTCGGCACGGGCAACATTGCCCACCGGGTGGCGGATATTCTGCGCGCAGCATTTGATGTGCGCGTCCTGTGCTGGAATCCGCACCGCACGGCCGCCGAATGCGCCGCGTGGGGCTACGAGCAGGTCGAAACATTACAGGAGCTCTTTCGCCGCTCCGACTTCGTGAACGTGAGCATCACACTCTGCGACGAAACGCGCGACCTCATCAACGCGCCGGTGTTTGCCGCGGCGAATCCGGAGCTGCTGCTCGTCAACACCTCGCGCGGCGGCATCGTCAACGAGCACGATCTCTACGTTGCCCTCACAACGGGGCAGATCCGCGCTGCGGCGAGTGATGTGTTCGAGCACGAGCCGCCGGCGAGCGATGACCCGCTCATCCATCTGGACAATTTCATTGCCACTTTCCACATCGGCGGCAGCACATACGAATCGCTCGAGCGCGTGAGCAACCGCGCCGTGGACTATGTGTTCCAATACACCGGCGTCGCAGAGCGGTGAGGCTGTCGGCGCTTCCGGGAGCGGGCAAACACTATAAAAAACACCCGAGGCCGCAGCCTCGGGTGTCGGGATATTCCATCGTCAGATGGGCATGGTCAGGGAGTTTGCAATTTCCTGCACGATGGCCTGCGCCTTATACTCCTTGCAGATGCCAAGGATCTCCGCAGCCAGTTCCAGAGCGCCATACAGCATATTCCTTTACCCCTTTCGTCAGATTTCCGCCGCCGTCCCACACAACAGACGACACCGGATGGTTGGTATTGCCGGTTACAGGAATATTCTATCGATGAAAACGCGGATTTACAACGGACAAACATGGTCAAGTGTAACAGAATGACGGAATTTGTTGTGAAATTCGTCACAAACTGTTACGAAGCGGCTGCGTTCCTTGTACAATAACGACAATCTGCAGCTTTCTGCACAGAGTAGCCCGCGCAGCACAAAGCGCCCGAAGCTTTCGCTTCGGGCGCTCCTTTGGTTTACAGGTTACACGGACATCCAGCCGGGCAGTGCATTGGCGATCGCGTCAACGATTTCCTTCGCCTTTTCTTCGCCACAACGCTCAAGGATGTCGGAGGCGAGGTCGAGGCCGATATGGATGGGTCCTCTGAATTCGGTCATGTTACTTTACCCCTTTCGTCAGATTTCCAACGCCGTCCCACACAACAGACGGCACCGGATGGTTGGTATTGCCGGTTACAGGTAATACTGTAACGGAAAAAGTGTCAAAACGCAAGTGACAAATCTTACAGAGCGTAACACTTTGGACATTTTCGTCAAATTTCCAGAAACCGCTTTGTTTCTGATTGCAATATCTCAACCAGCATCGCGCAATTCGACAAAATGTTGCATAATTGCGCACCGGTCGACGGCTTTCACAGGGTGAAATGGCATTATGGAAACCGGTTCTCCACATTATCAACAGACTTTTCAACACAAATGGGGTGCAATTAACGATGTTATGTTAACAATGGCTTGATATTTCCATTTTTCGGTGCTGTTCTTCCCGGCGCGCACAGGTGTACGGCAGGGCGGCATTCTGCTGCGCTTTTGCCCTGTCCGCGCCCAGACCCGCCGCCGTCTGCTCTGTGGTCTGCAAGTGCACAAAACCCCGGGAGCAGAATGCTCCCGGGGCAGGTGTATGGCTTTGGCGGGTGGGCGGTGCGCCGGTCAAAGGCCGGTGAGGCGGCAGTAGCGCATCATGATGGCTGCAATCTGCGCGCGTGTGGCGCCGCCGCTCGGGGCCAGATAGTCGGTGCCGTTGCTCGCAATGCCGGAGATGAGGCCGTTGCCGACGGCCCAGCTCATGGCGGCGTATGCCCAGTTGGAGACGCTGGCGGCATCGGGGAAGCCGTTGAGCGATGCCGCGCCGCCGAGGTAGGCCGGCGCATACTTTTCGGTGTAGCCGTAGAGGAGGACGGCCATCTGCTCGCGGGTGATGAGCCCATCGGGCTCGAAGGTCGTCGGGGTCATACCGGAGACGATGTCTTTGTCGTAGCCCCAGGCGACGGCGTTGTAGTACCATGTGCCGGGTCTGACATCCGTGAACGGGACGTAGTATTTGCTGTAGTCGGTCGTGTCGCCGGAGAGGTTATAGAGGATCATCACGATCTGCGCGCGCGTGCTGACGGTGTCGGGCGAGAACGTCGTCGCGTTGAAGCCGCTCATCAGGCCGTGGCGCACGCAGTAGTCGATGCCCTCATGCGCCCAGCTGGACGGGTCGGGCACATCGGTGAAGCGGAAGCTCGGGCACGCGGCGCCGCCCGGACAGACCGCAGAGCCGGTGGCGGGGATGATCTCGGTTCTGGTCTTGCCGCAGCTCTTGCAGGTGTAGGTGCGGATGCCGGGCGTTGTCTCCGTCGGCGCGACGGTCACGGTGCCCTCGTCCCAGACGTGGGTGTGCGGGCCGGTGGCGGGGATGACCTCGGTCTTGGTCTGGCCGCAGCCGGTGCAGGTATAGGTCATGGTGCCGGGGTTAGTCTCGGTCGGCTCGGTGGTCACGGTGCCGCTGTCCCACTTATGGCCGAGCGCGGGCTTGGCATTGCGCTGTTCGGTCGCGCCGCAGCCGCTGCAGGTGTAGAGGTCATAGCCTGCCTCCGTGCAGTTGGGTGCGACGTTCTTGGTGAAAACGAAGGTGTGCGCGCCGGTGGCGGGGATGACCTCGGTCTTGGTCTGGCCGCAGACGGTGCAGGTATAGGTCATGGCGCCGGGGTCAGTCTCGGTCGGCTCGGTGGTCACGGTGCCGTTGTCCCACGTGTGCGCGCCGGTGGCAGGGATGACCTCGGTCGCAATGACGTCGCCGCAGTTGGCGCAGACGGTATCGATGCGGCCGTCGGCACCGCAGGTGGCGGGCACGGTGTTTTCCGTCGTGCCGTAGCCGGTGTGCAGGCACGCACCCTTGCTGCTGACCTTGTAGCCCTGCCATGTGCCGTCGGTATCCAGTGTCCAGCCGTAGACCGGGTCGGGGTTGTAGTGGATGGTGACGATGCCGGGCTCGAAGCTGTGCTCGGCCACGTTGCCGGGCTGGACCGTCGGGGGCGCGCCGTAGCAGCGCACGTCCCCCAGCGCAGTGCAGCCGGTGAACGCGTTGTGGCCGACGCTCGTCACGGTACTGGGCAGCTTCATGTCTTTCAGCGCGGTGCAGCCCTGGAAGCAGGCGTCGGGGACGGCGGTCACGCCGCCGGGCAGCGTCACGTCCGTCAGCGCGATGCAGCCGTTGAAGGCGGACACGCCGAGCGCCGTCACGGCCGCGGGGATGGGCGCCTTGGTGAGCGACTTGCAGCCCTCAAACGCGCGCTCGCCGATGGCGGTCACCTCACCCTTATAGTCGACGGTCAGCAGCTTCGTGCAGTCGTTAAAGCATTTGTCGGGCACGGCGGTAATGGCGGCCGGCAGGGTCATGCCGCTGAGACTCGCGCAGGCGTCAAACGCGCCGCGGCCGAGGGTCTGCAGCCCGTCGGGCAGCGAGACGGCGGTGAAGCTGTTGCCGGCGAGACCGAAATCGCCGATGGCGGTCACGGCCCTGGGCAGGGAGATCCCGTTGAGCTTGGAGCACAGGGCGATGCCATAGCGGCCGATGCGCGTCACGCTTTCCGGCAGCGTGATCTGCGTGGCGGCCGGCAGGAAGAACAGCGCATAGTTGCTCACGTTCGTGACGCCGTCCTGGATGACGATCTTCTTCAGCTCGCCCTCGAGCTTGAAGTTGCCGAAGCTCGTGAGCATACCCAGCGCCTCATAGTTCCACCACGGCGCAAGATTGCCGTTGGGGAAGTCGAAGTCGGGCATGGCCCCCGTGCCGGAGATGGTCAGCGTTTTGCCGCTGAGAACACCGGTGGAGACCTCCCAGTGCAGGCAGTTGTTCTCACCGAAGTCGCCCGAGGTGGCCGCGGTGCCAAAGCTGCTGAGGATCGCATCCATGTCCAGATCGGGGATCTCAAACTCCTCCTTGAACTGCTCGATCTTCTCTTTGATGAGTTTTTCGGCAATCTCTTTTTTCAGATCGTCGATTTTGCCGGCTGATGCGTTCACGGTCAGGCCGGAGAACAGTCCCACGACCAGAACCAGACACAGCGCCAGCGAGAGCAGGCGTTTTTTCATAGTTTCTTCCTCCTTGCGGTAATGTTCCTGTGTACAACGGGAATATCTCACTGTTGAAAATATAGCATACTTCCGGCAAAGTGTGCAATGGATAGGACGCAAAAACCGACGGATTTGTTACGAAACCACAAATTTGAGCAAGAATTTTACACGTTTTTTTGCCTGTGAACGCTTTCGGGCTGTTGCAATGGCGGGGCGCGTCCTGTATACTTGCTGTGTAGACATGTTTTTTGAAGTGTCGGATCCAGGAGGGAGGAACCTTATGAAAAAACGAGTGTTGTCGCTGCTGCTGTGCTTTGTGCTCGCGGCGGGACTGCTGAGCGTGTGTGCTCCGCCGGCGCAGGCGGGCACGATCGCGGACGCGTTTGAACTGTTTATCAAGCAGCCCGGTCAGATCAAAAAGCTCTTCGGCCGCGAGGTCGCCCACGGCGACTGCGGCCCCGCCGGGGACGAGGCGAGCGTACATTATAAGATCTACGAAGTCACGAACCCCACCGTTGTGCAGGACAACCCCTTCCTGCAGCAGATCTGGCAGATCCATGATTACCGCGAGGACGCGCAGTATTACGGCGTGTACATCTTCGGCGACGGGAAAATGGCGGACTACGCGGCGACCGGCCAGAAAGCGCCGTGGATGGGCAACGTGGAGGTCACGGAGTATAACGACAAGGGGCAGGTCCTCGGCACGACCGTCGTGGAAAACCTCGGTGAGGAGTATCTCGCGCTGGCCTACATCGCCGACGGCACCGACGAGGAGTGGAACGGCCGCACCGAGCGCTACTCCGGCGTTACGAATGTTGGCGCGCGCGCGTTCAAGGATTGCCGCTATCTCACGTGCATGTTCCTCAATGACGACATCACCACCATCAGCGATTCCGCATTTTATAAAGGCGAGTACCTCTCGGCCATCAATATGCCGCGCCGGCTCGAGCTCATCGACAAGTACGCCTTCTACGGCTGCGACACGCTCACGTTCGTGCGCGCGCGCAACTGCAGCCGCCTCAAGCGCATCGAGGATCACGCGTTTTACAGCTGCACCATGCTCGCCGAGCTGCGCCTGCCGGAAGGCCTGACGTATATCGGCCCGTGGGCCTTCGCGTGGGACCGCATCCTTGGTCAGGAGGATACGACGCTCGGCCTGCCGTCGAGCCTGCAGACGATCAGCACGGGTGCGTTCGCGTTCGTCAACCACCACAAGAACCTCAACATTCCGGCCAATGTCACGAGCATCGGTGACTTTGCGTTCATGTGCGATTACTACATGAACAACCTCACCTTCAGCCCCGGCGACAAGAAGCTCACCATCGGCAAGGCGGCCTTCTTCGGCGACAACCACATGAAGTCCGTCGACCTCTCCAACCGCGTCGCGCAGATCGACCGCTGCGCCTTCGCCGGCTGCGAGATGCTCGAGGAGGCCTACTTCGGCGACAAGATCGACACGATCGAGGGCCGCGCCTTCACGAGTCTGGATAATGCCATGAAGATCGCCGTCGAGAACGTGCTCAACGGCATCCTCCGCCCGGACGATACCGAGCAGAACGCCGATCAGGCCGGTGATATCAGCACGGCCCTGAACATGATCGCCAAGGTCACGAAGCTCAAGCGCGCCGTCTTCAAGAACGACCCCGCCAAGAGCATCTACGCCGCGGCGGATTCCAACCGCTCCTTCCCGGATGACTGCGTGGTCTATTACCCGCAGGGCAGCTACACCTGGGCCGCCGAGCTCAAGGACGACGGCACGTGGCAGGGCTATCAGACCGGCTTCTGGCACGGCGACCACATCGCCGCGTTTACGGACACGGTCGTCGCACCCACCTGCACCGAGCAGGGCTACACGCACCACGTCTGCACGGTGAAGGGCTGCCCCTATGATGCCGTGGACGATACGTTTGTGGAAGCGGCCGGCCACAAGTGGGCGCTGACGACGACGCTCCCGCCCACCTGCACCGAAAAGGGCACGCAGTTTTATAAGTGCTCGGTCTGCGGCGCGACCCGCACCGAGAAGATCGCTCCGCTCGGCCATGACCTGAGCCGCTGCGATCTCAAGCCGGCCGCCACCTGCACGCAGCCCGGCCGCGCCGTCGGCACGTGTGCGCGCTGCGGTGTGCAGATCGACGAGGTCATCCCCGCCAAGGGGCATGACTACAGCTACGCCGAGACCAGCGTCGCGCCCACCTGCACCGAGCCCGGCCACTACAAGGGCACCTGCCCGACCTGCGGCAAGGACTATGACGATGTCGTTCCCGCCCTCGGCCACGACTGGGGCGAGTGGGTCACGTCGATCGAGCCGACCGTCTCGACCGTCGGCTACCGCTATCATGTCTGCAACCGCGACGGCTGCGGCTACCGCGAGGGGGAGGACATCCCGAAGCTGCACACCCACACGTGGGATGCCGGCGTCGTGACGCAAAAGCCCACTGCGGCCGAGCCCGGTGTCAGGACCTATACCTGCACCGTCTGCGGTCAGACCAGGACGGAGGCCATCCCCGCAACCGGCGTGCCGGAGACCTGCAACGGCGGCCCGGCCTGCCCGGGCTACGCCTTCCGCGATATGCCCGCGCCGAGCATCTGGTCGCACGCGGGGCTGGATTACTGCATCTATCATGGCTACATTGCCGGCACGTCGGCAACGACTGTTACGCCGGACGGCGAATGCACGCGCGCCATGATCGTGAGCATCCTCTACCGCGTGCAGGGCGAGCCCGCGAAGGTCAACGGTTATGAGCTCAAAAAGCTCGCCCCGCCGTTTGACGACGTGGAGCGCGGCTACTGGTATACCGACGCCATCTGGTGGGCGAAGCTCACGGGCGTCGTCTCCGGTATGAGCCCGAGCACCTTTGCACCCGACGATCCGATCACGCGCGCGCAGCTTGCGGTCATCCTCTATAACTACACCAAGCAGTTTGCGCCCGAGAGCCTGACGGAGACGGGCTCGCTCACCGGCTTCCCGGATGCGGGCAGCGTCCCGTCGTGGGCGCGCACGGCGATGGCGTGGGCCGTCGGCAACGGTCTGATCTCCGGCGTCGGTGAAAACGGCGTCTCGTACCTCAGGCCGGAGGGCTGCGCTACGCGCGCGCAGGTCGCGACCATTCTCATGAACTACGACAAGGCGCTGGGCTGAGGCGCAGCCAATACCGATAGAAATAAATAGAAACAAAAACAGCTCCGGAAGCAGTTGATGATGCTTCCGGAGCTGTTTGCCGTCTGTGAAGTTTACATAATTCAAAATCATTTGATTTAAGCTGCGTAGATGCTGCGCTTTTCGTTCTTCTGATTTACATAATCATTACCCTTTCCTGCCGCGCAGCATCGCCGCGATCGTCACGGCGCTGTATCCGCTCTGCTGCCAGAGGTCGCCGGGCACCGTGCCGCCGTTGCGCAAAATGAGCGCGATCTGGCGCCGCGCATCGCTGCGCGCGGCTTTGGCTGCCTTTTCCTGCGCGACCTTTTCCTTTTCGGCTGCGGTCTGCTCGGCCTTGGCTTTCTTATCGGCGGCGGCCTTGGCGTCGGCCGCGTCCCTGGTCTGCTGCTGCAGCTTGCTGTCCGCGCGGTCGTAGGCGGCGTCGTCCATGTCGAGCAGTGCCGCGATCTGCGCCTTCGTCACGCCGTCACGGCTGTCGGCGGCGTCGAGCATCCGGTCAATGGCGCTCAGGCGTGTCTTGTGCTCGCTGCTGTAGCGCTCGTAGGCCAGCTGCGCCAGCTCCGGCAGCTTGCCTGCGAGCATGGCGCGGTAATAGCCGCCCGCCTGCTGCGAGGCCGCCACGGCCGCCGTCGAGGCCTGACCGCCCGTCAGCGCGGCCGCCTTGCCGAGGGCGTTTTCTGCCGCAAGCTCCGCCTGCCGCTCGTATTGCTGCCGGTAGGCGGCGTAGAGCTTGTCCGACGCGGGGTCATAGTCAAACTGCTCGCCGAGCAGCGCGTCGAGCATCCGGTCGATCTGTTCGCGGCGGTCTGCCGTGCCGCGCCCGGTCAGCAGTGCCTCGGCCTCGCGGCGGTGCGCATCGTCATAGTCCGGCACGTCTTCGATGGGCAGGTACTGCGCATAGTCACTCGTCTGTTCCTGACCGGCCATGCCCTCGCCGCGGATCTTCGCGTTGCGCTGCTGCTCATAGACGGCGGCAGCCGCGTTGTCGCCGCGCCGGGCCGCCTGCTCCATGAGCGCGGCGTAGTCGGTGTCCTTGTCGTATTTGTATTTTGTCGCCATAGGTTCTCCTTTCCTCAGTGCTGCGGTCCGGCGGCGGCCTCCGTGCGTGTGAGCGATAAAAGCCGCCACGCCCCCGTGCCCGTCAGCCGCAGGCGAAAGTGGTCGCACCGGCGCGGCAGTACCGGCAGGGTGAACGAACGCTTTGCACCAGCCGTCACGTTTGCAAGCGTGTGCCACTGTCCGTCGGAGTCATACTGCGCCGCCGCCGTGATGCTTGCGCCCGCCTCGGCCTCCAGCCGCAGCTGCACGCGCAGCAGCCGCTTGCAGTCCGGGCTGCCGCTGGTAAAGTCGCCCGTTTCGAGCAGGCTCTCCATCTGTGCCGTGCTGCCCGCGCCGAAGCGCCACACGCCGCGCGTATCCTGCGCATAGAGCGCGCCGCCGCACTGCGCAAAGCCGCGCGCGTCAAAATCGTCCTCGCGGCTCCACAGGCCGCTGCGCGTGTCATATACAAACAGGTGCCGGACGCTCCGCTCGTCGCGCGCCGAGAGATACCAGCGCGTCCCGTCCGTGCCGGAGACGCCGTGCGTGAGCGTGCGCCCGAGCGCGTCGCCGATGCGTACCGGCCGGCCGCCCGCCGTGCGCGCCGCGCCGACGGGGGAGAGGTAGTAGAGCGTCTCGGCCGCCGTCACGAGCGAGCGGCCGGAGCCCTGCTCCGCGCCGAGCGCGGCCGAGGCCACGAGCTGGAAGTTTGTAGGCCGCGTGCCGTACAGCCGCCAGAGCCCGCCGGGCTTGAGAAACACCATGCCGCTGCCCGTCGCAGCGCAGCCGGAAAAATCCCCCGGCGCGCCGGCGTCCACGCTCCACGCGGCCGTAGCGACCGCGCCGTTTTCGTCCGCCTCGTACCAGAACCAGCTCAGCGGATCGCCGAGCTTTGTGCACCACACGCTGTCGTGTGCGCACGCCCAGAGCCGGTTGCCGTAGCTGCATGCGTGCTGCGCGTCGGGCACGCGCCGCGTGATCGTGACGCCGTTGACTGCGCCCGCGTGCACGAATGTGTCCGGGTCAAAGCGCAGCCGCGCCCCGTCGATGCCGCGCAGGATGTACGTGCCGTTGTTGCGCACGTCGCCGAAGCCGCTGAGCGTCACGGCGTCGCCGGTGCGAAAGTCTGTGCCCGCGCCGTCGGCCACGAGGATGCTCGCGCGCCCGTCGCCGTCCGTGTCTGCGCCCGCAAGCGTCACGCTGCCGCTCCAGCTTGGCTCTGCGCTGCCGAACGTGCCGTCTGCCGGCCGGAACCAGACCTTGTCCGGCCAGATGAGCACCGTACCGCCGAGCGCTGCGAATACCTTCGGCGTGTCCGTGAGCGTGCAGCCAGGCACGGCCTTTCCGTTATAATACAGAGTCGTGCCGGCGCACCAGAGCAGCCCGTCTCCGGCTGCGAACAGGCCGTTCGGCGTGCCGCTGCACGGGTAGATGCGCGTGCGGCCGGGGCGTGTCGAGAACAGGGGACTGTCCGCTGCCGAGCCGTTGGTCATCTCGTAGATGCCGCCCTCGGGGCAGGACGGGCGGTGGTCGTAGCCGCGAAAGTCCGTCTGCACATGGCGGACGGCAGCCATGCGCCGCGGAAATGTGGGTAGATACATGCCTTGCCTCCTTACAGGTTGAGCGGCTCGCCGTTGTGATACAGCTCGCCGCACAGGTCGATCTTCCCGGCCGAGAGCATCAGCTCCGGCAGATCGCCGCGCGTTGCGGAGATCACCGCGCCGCTCTTGTGAAAGATGAGATATTTGCGCTCGAGGCTGTTCTCGCTGCCGATGTGCAGTGTGTCGGCCACGGTCGTGATGCCGTTGAGGTCAATTTTGTCGGCCGAGAGCGCGATGCTGCTGTCGCCGTTGTTGATGGCGGCGACGATGGCCGCCGCGTTCACGCCGTCGGCATCGGTCACGAGCGCGATGCGTGCGCCCTGATCGCTCACGGTCTGCTCGAGCGCGGCGACATTGCCCTCGGCCAACGTCATGCGTGTCTGCAGGGTGCCGGCGTCGAGGCTCAGCTGTGTGATGCTGCCGTCCGCGCCGTCGATGCGCGCACGGATCGGTGAGAGCAGCCGCGAGAGTGCCGCGGTGTTGAAGTTTTCCGCGCCGAGGTTCGACAGCGTGTACTGCAGCGCCTCCAGCAGCCGCGGCACGGTCTCCTCCAGCGCCGCGAGCCGCTGCTCGACGGTCTCCTGACCGGTGCGCTCCGGCAGGGAAAGCTCCAGCGGGGAATAGTCCGTCATGTGTCGTCATCCCCTCCGCCGTGCTGTGATATGTCTGCGCGCAGCACGGCGATCGCCCGCACGAGAAACTGCGGCAGCGGCGCGCCGAGCGCACCGGCGTTTTCGACCACACTGCCGAGTTCTGTCAGCAAATACCACGCCGTCACGAGCGGGCACAGCAGCACGTCATAGTGTGCGCCCAGTCCCGGCACACTGCCGAGAAGCGCCCGCAGCGCGAAGTCCAGCAGCGCCGCCACCAGCACGCCCGCCACGCTGCCGGCCTTGTGCCACAGTCCCTCGCGGGCGCAGCGGCTGCTCCATGTGCCTGCGCGCAGAGCGGCAGCGCTGCCGGTGGCATAGTCGAGCAGCATGGCCAGAAACCAGGCGGCCGCAAGCCACCCGGTCCAGCCCCAGAACGCCGTCAGCGCTGCGGCGGCCGCTGAGACCGCCGCTTTGATCGTTGTGAGTCTGTCCATTTATGTCTCCTTTTGTTCATCTACCATGCGCTGACACACGATCATCGTGCGCAGCATATCCTCCGACACGTCGAGTTTTCCGTCCGTGTTTCCCTGCAGTGCGCCGCGGTCGATGAGCCGCTGCGCGTCGGCGCGCGCCCATTGCGGCATCTCCGCCACGGAATCATAGCGCGGCATATCCGGCACCTCCTCTCGATCTTCCTTTGCCATTGCCTCGGCGACGTCGCGCCGAAAGCCGTCCATCGTGCAGCCGGTGCGATACTGCTGCCACAGCAGCTCGGGGTCTGCGTGGTTGCTCGCCGCGCCGCGCCGGTGTCCCTCGGCGTGGCCGATGAGGACGCCGTCCTGCGCCGGATCAAGGCCGTACTGCTTGCACAGCTCAGCAAACAGCGCCACCGCCGTGCGGTACGTGCCCGCGATCTGCTCCGCCGCCTCGTCCCGAGTCATGCCCGCGCTCGGCTCGGTCATTTCTACCCCGATGTGCGTAGAATTGGCGTTCCCGCCGCAGTGCCAGCCGCGCATCTCCCACGGCAGGAGCTGATACACCGTGCCGTCCGCCTGCGCGACGGCGTGCACGCACACGCTCTGCCCGCCCGGCTGGTACTGATCCATGTAGCGCACCAGCGCCCTTGCCGACGGCTGCGGCGTGCCGACGCTGTGCAGCATGATGCCGCGCGGCGTCAGCGGCGCGCCCGCCTGATAGCACTTGTTTTGTGTCACAAACGCCGGAATGATCTGCATTCCATCTCCTCCTTATTCGATCGGTTCGTCGATCGTGATGATCAGGTTCGCGCCCTTGCCCTTTGCGCTCACGCGGAAATACGCCGCGGAGGCGGGCACGTTGCTCGCCGTTTCCGTCACCTGAAACGTCATGGCCGTGGCGCTCTCCGGAATGCTGCTTGGGTAATAGACGCTCGTGTCGATCTTTTTTGCCGGCATGACGTTTCCGAGCAGCTGGAATGTGCTGTCGTACCATCCGACGCGGGAATGCTCTTCCGCCTTTGAGAATATGATCCCGTCGCCGCCGATGCGGTAGATGTGCTTTGTCACGTTCCCGGACAGCGGAATGAAGCCGGTCGTCACAAACCCGTTTTCCTCCTGTACGTCTCCGGACGACGACAGGTTATAGCCCTCCTGATACGGCAGGGATGCGCCGCTGCTGTCCACGGCTGTGGGCACAACGTTTGTGTATGTCACGGGCTTCGATGCCGTTGCCGTGATGGTGATGTCTCCGGTCACGCGTGCGACGGACACCACGCCGGTCTCGGCATTGTATGCCGTCGCCGTGATGTCCGTGCCGCCCATGCTGACCCTGACGGTGTCGAAGCTGTACCCGTTTTTCGGCGTCAGCGTGGTTGTGTATGCCGCGCCGTCTTCGACGGCGGTCGCGGCGTTGCTGCCGCAGCAGCCGGTGAGCGTTGTCCGGACGGCGCGCATGATCACCGCAAAATCGAACGACAGCGTGCGGTCATAGCCCGCGCCGTAGCAGAATGAATAGATCTTTTTCTCCGCCGGATCAATGACGTTGACGGTGAACGCCGTGGCGGTCGCGCCCGGTGCTTTGCTGTAGGTCGTCTCCTCGCCGAATTCGATCCGGTTGCTGTCCGGCAGGTCATTTTCTCCTACTTCGTTTGTCCGGTAATAGTTGGCGGACGGGCAGCAGATGCGCAGCGCCGCCATCTGCTCCGTCGGCGGGTCGGACTGGGAAACGTTGTCCGGCACAACGTAGATCCTGGATGTCTTGAAGTTGTGCAGATGCCCGTGGAAATTCCCGTAGCAGACAGCGCCGTTTTTCCCCGCAAAGGAGACCGTCTTGCCGCCGATCGTGACGCTGCCGCCGTCCAGATACGCCTTGAGCACCTTGCCGCCCGCCCGCGCACTGCCCCAGTCCAGCGGGTAGTGTCCGAGGATCACAAAGCCCCACGCCGCGCTGTCCGCTTTGCTGCCGAGGTCGGCAAGCGTCTGCGCGAACCACAGCAGCTGCGCCTCCGAGAGCGCGTCGGCCGCGGTTTCTCCGCCGGTGATCTCGCCCTCGACGGTGTTGAGATTGATGATGCGCAGCTTCTTTCCGGGAAGATCCCGGTAGCAGTATCCGGCCTCCGCGCTGCCGTAGACCGCGCCCGCGTTGTAGTCGGAAAAATACTTCCGGATCAGCGCCGCGCCGTACAGATTCGTGAGGCTTCCGGTTTCGGCCGCGAAGTATTCGCCCGTGTCGTGGTTTCCGGGCGTCCAGAGCTGCGGGATGCCGCGCAGTCCCTCCTCGAGCCAACGGTGAAACTCCCTGCACTGCGCCTCGAACTGCGCCGTCGTGGTCGTCTTGTACCCGAAGGTGAGATCGCCCAAAAACGCCGCGAAATCCAGCGGGATCACGTGCGACAGCGCCTTGATCGCGCGGCAGGCGTCCATGTTTCCGGTGTCGATGTTTGCCTTCCAGCCCGTGGATTCGTCGGTTGCGTGGTGTGCATCAGCGACCGTCACAAAGACGATGCTCGACGCAGTCTTCACGGCCTGCACCTTCTGCGCCAGCGTGAGCACGCCGCCCTTGACGTAGTCCGGGATGTCAGCGTGGGCGATCTGATCGCCGCCCGGGATGCTGCGCACCGCCGCGCCCATCTGCGCGATCCTGTACGTTTCCGCACCGCCTGTTTTCTCACGGATGGCGTCGGCGATGTCCTGCACGGAGGCTTCTTCGTAGAGCTTTTTCATCAGTAGCTCACCTCCGTGCCGTCGGCGATCGTCACGGTCTGCGCCGTGCTGCCGTCGTACATAACCGTCGTGCCGCCGATGCGGATCGTCAGCGCCTTCGGGTTCGGCAGCGCGGCGGGCGCAATGTTCTGCGTCATCAGCTCGATCCTGACCGGGACATCCCAGACATCGCTGGTCGTTTTCGCCTGAAGCTTGACGGCGCAGAACGTGTGCCGCTCGGAATCGGCCACAAGCGACGAGAACGTGAGGATGCCGTTCGTCGCGCCCTGATAGAGCATCAGAAAGTGCTCGCCTTGAAACGAAAGCTGCGCATAGACGCGGTGCGTCGGATTTGCGCTGACGTAGGCGTGCAGCTCTGCCGGCGTCATGTCGGCCGTCGTGCCGGACAGATCGCCGCCGACGTGGATGATCCGTGTCTGCTGTGCCATGCCGTCGAGCTTTTTCTTGTCCGCCGCCGACATCAGACCGGCTGCCGCCGGCGTTGCCTCCGCTTGTCCGGATTTTTGGTCCCATGCCGCCGCCCGCTCCGCCGTGATGCCGTCGAGCACGGCCTTGTTCGCGTGCCGGTGGCGCATGGCGGAGTTGATGGCGATCTGATGGCTCTGTCCCGGCGACGGGACGGCGGCTCCGTTCGTGCGCTGGTGCCACTTTGCGTATTCATCGAGTGCGGCGTTGAACAGCGCCATGCTGTCGGCGTAGTGCGCGGTCTCGTGCGCGGCGTAGTCGCACATGGCGATGACGTAGTACACGTACAGGCGGTCAAACGGCGCCGGCACGAGCAGCACGGTGCCGCGGTCAGTGTCCGCGTCATAGGTCACGCACTGCTCGGGCGCTGCGTCGAGGATGCGCATCTGGATCATGTGCTCGCACTCGTTGAGCCACTGGATCTTCGCCGCGTCGTCCCATGCGTTCGGGCAGATCGCGTCGATGCGCGTGAGTGCCTGCTGAAGCGTCGCCATGCTCAGAGCCCCAGCGCGCCGCTCTCGGCGGCAAAGCGGGCGGTCTCGCGCTCGATGAGCGCGCCGGTGCGCGCGTCCTGTGCCTCGCCCTGCGCGAGCACGAGGGCAAAGCGGCGCGCGATCGTCACATCCTCGCCGCGCGGGATGCGCACGGTCTCGCCGTTGACGGTCACGATCTTATCCTCCTTGTAGCTGCCGTTGTCACGAAACAGGTGCACGGTCACGGGCTCACTCAGCCAGGCCTCGGCGGCGCGGTCGGTCATTTTTCTGGTTGCCATAGTGTATTCCTCCTTGTGTGAATGCGTGCCTCCCGCCGCAAGGCGGGAGGGTCAACTTGTAAAGAGCCTCGCAGAGTTTCGCCGCCGGAGCGGCGAAAGAAAGCGAAATCATTTTCTCAGGCGACATGTGCGGCTGAGAAAATACTTCTCGGCCTGCAAACGTGCGAGCTGTCCGCCTTCGGTGGACAGCGAGTGCGATGCAGTCAGGCCGCAATCCCTTTCTGTCAAAAAAGCAAAACTTTTTTGACAGCCTCTGCCTCCCGCCGCAAGGCGGGAGGCACGGGGTGGATTTCTTTACTCGGTGTAGGTGCTGCAGGTCTCGATGCGGCGGATGGCGCTATCATCGAGGCGCACGGCGACCTTCGTGGCCTTCCAGCCGACGCTTGCGCGCTGGTTGAGCGGGTCGCCCGTACCGGCAGAGCCGAGCTGCTTGACGATGTGCTCGAGCCCGCCGCCGGTGATCTCGGTCGTGCCGTAGCCGTCCGCGCCGAGCACGAGCGTGACGTACACGTCGCGTCCCTGCGCACCGGCCTCGCCGGGGTAGAGGATGGCGTTGTCCTCGACCGTGACCGGGGCGTCCACGGTCATGGAGCTCGCGGTGTTTTCCCTGACGGTCACGCAGGCATTGCCGATGAGCACCTGACGGCCGACGAGCGCGCCGGGCCTGACCGTGCCGCCGTCGAACGCGACGGTGGTCTTGCCGCTCACCGCGCCGTTTGCGAGCAGCGTGCGGCTGTCGGCTGCCAGATCCTCGGCGTGGAAGATCTTCGCCTCCGTGCTCTCAACGAAGCGGCATCCCTCGATCTTGCCGATCTCGCCCTCGTACATATGCTCCGTGTCCACGTACTGGTGCGGCGCGAGCCACTTCGGGTCGTTCATGAGGTCGTATGCCACGTCGGGGTGGATGATGACCGGGAACGCGCCGTCGATGCGGCGGCAGTTGGCGTTTTTGAGTGCGCGCACGGCGCGGCGGATGCAGTCGACGGTCAGGTAGTTGTTGTCGGCAGCGCCGGCATTGCCGCCGCGCAGCAGGTAGCGGGCGGACACGGACTCGTCGGCGTACTGCACGTTGTCGCCGCCGACGAGCACCTCGCGCGTGATGGTGTCGAGCGTGCGTCCGGCCTGTGCGCCGAGCAGTTTCGTGGCCATGGTGAGGTTGTTGTCGATGGCGGTCAACAGCAGCAGGTCGCTCATCTGGATGTAGCCGCCGTACTGACGCACGGCCGCCTCGACGGTGCTCATGCTCAGACTCTGCCCGTCGGGGGTCACGCCCTCGGTCAGGGCGGTCAGCGCCTTGCCGAGCGGGGCGAAGCGGCGAAACTGGATCGTCTTACCGCCGTTTGCGGGGATGGGGTGCTTCTGCGCGAACTGATCGTGCACGAGCTCGGGCTCGGCCGCGTCGATGAGGTAGTCCGAGTAGAACGTTTTCATCTCCTCGGTCAGGCTCTGCTGGGTGGTCACCTGCGTGTTTGCGTCAAACAGGCGCAGGTCCATGCGGATGTTTTCCATACTCATGTCTCCTTTTTTCTCTGCTGTCCGCTTCCGGGGACAGCGCCGGGGCAGCACCCGGCCGCTGCGCTGCCGTTGGGTTCCTCCTGTGCGGGGGTGCGGCCGGTGTCCTCCGCAACGTGGCCGGGGTAGGCCTCGGCAAGCTGCCGCAGACCCGTCACGGCCACGGTAAACGCCGCGCGCACATCGGTCCGGTCGTCGGCTGCGATGGCTGCGTGTCCGGCGCTGAGCGTCCGCTGCACGCCCTGTGCGCCGAGCTGATCAAGCGCACCGGCCAGCGCGCACATGAGCGCCGATGCTCCGGCGCACACGATGTCGCTGCCCGGGCAGTACGCCGCGTGACCGTCCGCGCGCAGCACGCACCGCCCGTTCCGGCAGATGTACGCGAAGCGGGTCACAGGCTCAGCTTCACGCGCTCGCCGCGCTCCGCGCGCGCGGCAAGCTCCGCACGGTCGGCGCGGCTCATGCGCGACACGTCCGGCCGCACCACGATGCCCGCACCGCCGCTGCCCAGCCCGTTTTCGACCGGGCGCAGACCGCGGGCGCGGATGTGCTCGCTCACGCGCTGCTCGGCGCTGCGTCCGGCGCGCAGACAGACCGTCTCCAGCAGCGCCTGCGCGTGCAGCGCAAACCATGCCGTGCGCACGTCTATGCCCGCGCGCAGCAGCGCGCAAAACCGGTCATCCTTCAGCGCCGCACCCAGATCAAAGTCCGGGCACTGCACCGTCAGCTCGTCCGCCTCGCGCGACCAGCGCGCGGCGGTCTGCTCAGCCGCGCGGCGCATGTTCTGCTCCTGTCTGCGCTCGATCGCACCGCGCAGCGCGCCGACGGTCACGGTTTGTTCAGCGGCTTCCGCCGGCGCTTCGGTCTGCGCCGCGGCGGGGGCGGTCTGCCCGGCTGCGGTCATGTTGTTTTCATCCATGCTCTGCTCTCCCTTCTGCCCTCAGCGGGCGTTGGCTGTGATGATGCGGTTTTTCTCCTCCTGCGCTTTTTGCAGCGCATCCGTGCCCGCGTCCGCCTCCGGCGTCTCCGGCTGCGGCGGCGCGATGCTGCCGCGCACGGCCTCGAGCACCTTGTCGCGCCCGGGAAACTGCATCATCTCCAGCATCGGCACGGCCTGCTGCGCGAAGGCGGGGTTAAAGACCCCGAGCTGGTACAGCTGCCGCGCCAGCTCGTTTTGCGATGCGGTCGCATACGGGCTCTCCTTTTGCGCGTGCACGGACACGTCAAAGGCCGGCGCGCGGCAAAGCGCCCCACCGTCCGTGTCCATGCCCACGACGCGGGCGCGCAGCCCGGCGTTGGAGTAGGTGCAGAAGGTGTAGCCCTGCGCGCCCGGCGCCGCCACGCGAAACGGCCGCGTCTCGGTGTAATAGGCGCGGATGAGCTCGATCACGAGCTCGACCACGCGCTCAAACGCGCGGTAGCTCGCGCGCAGCGTGTCGCGGCTGGATTTGCTTCCGGCCTCCTGCAGCGCGGCGATGGCGCTTGCCGCCGTCACGCCGCCGGACACGCTGCCCTGCGTCACATCGCGGCTGTTGCTCGTCTCCTTGAGCTCGTTGATCTTGAGCTGCAGCATATTCACCCACTGCCCGTCGAGGTTGTAGAGGCTGATCTGGCGCAGCCGCTCCTCGTCGATGCTGCCCTCGACCTCAACGAGCGGCTTTGACCAGTCGAGAAATTCCTGCGCATTCACGCCGCAGCCTTTCTTCACCCAGAAGCGCGGCGTGGAGGCCTTCATGCTCATCTCGAGCAGGTTGCCGCTCAGCCGGTCGATGTACTGCTGCGGGTCCTTGCTCACGGCGATCATGCCGAAGCCGCACGGCGTACCCGCCTCGGGGTAGAGCACGTCGAACACGACCGGGTACTGTCCGTGCGGGTAGAAGCCGCCGGCCATGTCGGGGTCGTTCTCGCTCGCGTAGAGCAGGTCGCGCCCCGTGAATTTCACGAGGTGCAGCGCCGTGCCGCCGCCGGGCAGCGGCTTTTTATAGTACCAGTCGACGACGATGCTCTTGTTCGACGTGTCCACCGCGTCGTCGTAGAGATACTGCGCCAGTTCCACGCCGCAGCTTCCGGGACGCGCCTCCGGCCATGCGGCCGCGATGTCGTCGTTGTCCACGAGCGCGCACACGAAGAGGTTGCGGCTGTCCTGAATGTCGGTGATGCCCGGCTCCCAGAACAGGTTCAGCAGGTCGAGCTGCCGCACGGCCACGTCGCCGAGACCGCCGCTGCCGGCGCTGTCCCAGAACACGCCGTAGGCAGCGCACCCGTGCTTGAGCTTATACCACCACGCGTCCGACCACACCTGCTCGAAGTGCGTCTTTTCCAGCACCGCCGGCACGATGGCCGACAGCGCCTTCGCGTCCGGCTCATCTTGCTCGCTGCGCGGCAGGATCACCGCCTCCGGGAAGCTGTCCATCGCGTCGGCGTGCTTCGAGACGATGGCGTTGAACAGCCACGCGCTCGTCGGCTCCACCACGTCGGCGCCCTGCTCGCGCCTGCGGTCGCGCAGATACTTCCAGTGCCGCAGACGATACCACTGCTCGTCGGCGATGATGCGCGCCTCGAGTGCGCGCTTGCCGTCTTTGTAGCGGCGCAGCAGCTGCGTGCCGCGCGCCACGTCGTCGGGCGTGATCACGGGCTCGCGCATCTCCGGCAGCCCTGCCTCTGCCGCCGCGCGGTAGGGCAGGGGGTTCGTTTTTTCGTTTGTCATAGACGCTCCTTTGCTGCCGTTTCCGGCAAGTAGTTTACATAACATTTTGAATTTTGCGATAAAAACAGACTGCTACCGCAGTCTTTTTGCGTTTACATAATTAGTTACTCAACGGGTCGAACACCTGCGGCGTCCGCTGCACCATGGGCCGCGGCGCAATGGGATCGGACTGACACAGATACCGGATCTCGTCGGCGATGTGGTCCTCCTGCCGTGTGTCCACGTCCTCGGGTGCGTGCGCGTCGTAGCGTAGCAGCGGCAGCGTGCGCCGCGTGTCCCGGCAGTTGCGGAACACGTACAGCATCGGCAGTCCCGCCGCATCGAATGCCAGCCGGTAGTGCACCTGCATCCAGCCGGGCAGGCGCTGGTGGTCGCCGGGCTCGAAGTACACGCCGTACCGGTCGGCGATGTCGGCGATGCTGTCGCCGCGTGATGCGTCCCAGATCGCGGGGTCTGCCACACCCCGGATGTCCCGGCCGCGCAGATAGGGGTGCGTGGTCTCGGTGGTGCGGATCTGCGTGAAGATCTGCTCCGGCGTCCAGCGCACGCCGGTGTCCGGCTCGCCGGGCACGCAGCCGTAGAGCTCAAGGATGCGATAGAGCCGGCCGTCGAAATCCACCGCCCACCAGCCCACGGAAAACGGCTTTGCATACCCGAAGTCAAAGCTGCGGTACACCCGCCACGTGTCCGGAATGTCGAACGGCTCGATCACGTGCGTCCATTTTCCGTCGGCGTAGTGTGCGGGGTCGTCGCGCCATTCGGCGAATACCTGCCCCTCATATACGTTCCAGTCACCCTCAAGATGCGCGCGCCGCTTTGCCGGCGGCAGCGCCTCCAGCCGCTTGAGATAGCCGGGGTCGCGCTGCATCAGCACCTGATTGTCGTAGACCTTTGCCGGTATGAACACATAGTCCTGCGGGGACTCTCCGTCCCGGAACGCCCGGTCGATGAACAGGCGCTTGATGTACGCATGCCCCGGACCGCCGGGGTTGCAGGTGTAGTAGATGCGCGGTACGAAATCCGTGCGTGTTGTGCGCAGGCAGGTCGCGATGAAGGTCAGCCAGTCGGGCTCAAAGTTTGTTGCCTCCTCGAAGCCGATCACCTCGTACTCCTGCCCCTGATACTGCGCGCAGTCGCTGTCGTTGTCGCAGTAGCCCATCACGAGCCGCGACCCGTTCGGAAAGCGAAACGCGCGCTCGGTGCTGTTCCACGCGGCGTATCCCTCAAGCTCCCGCTGCAGCGGCAGGATGTGGTTGGCGCGCAGCTCCGGCAGCGTCCGGCGCAGCAGCAATAGCTTCAGCCCCGGGTAGCGCATGGCGAGCATGACGAGCTTGCGCCGCATGGCCCAGCTCTTGCCGCCTCCGCGCGCCCCGCCGTAGGCGACGTTTGCCGCCTCTGCGCGGAAAAATTCCTGTTGGCGCGGACTCGGCGTCTCGCGCCGCAGCACCTTATAAATGTAAGGTTCGTTTTTGCGTGCCATTGCGCCACCTCACCGGCTCCACTGCTCGAGCGCGCCCTCAAAGCGCAGCACCTGCGGCTCTGCCTCGCCGGCGTCCTTGTCGCTCGCCTGACCGAGCACCATCCCCGCTGCCTTGAGCCGCAGCTCCGGCTTCACGGTCGTGTCGGCTGCCATCTCGGCCAGCTGCTCGAGGATGCGCGCCTTTTCGCCCTCAAGATCCATCATGTCCTGCGCTCCCGGTACGAGAGCACGTAGTCCTCGCCCTCGGCCGCCGCCGCGAATTCATAGCGCGTGAGCGCGTCGTGCACATCCTGCTTCGGCAGCCGCAGCGTGCCGCCGTCGCCCCGGCGCACGCACAGCGCCGCCATGATCGCGCCCGCGAGCCCCAGCAGCTCCTCGTAGGCCGCGCGCTGCGTGCGCAGCTTGCGCCGCAGCGCCGCGTTCGTCTCCTGTCCCATGTACCATCCTCCTTTTGCGTTTTTCTGCCCGCCCAGCCGCCGAGTGTCCGCTATCGCGCTGCCGACTGCATCCACGCCCATCTGTTGACCTTGTGCCTCTTCCGGTAAACGGTTTACATAATGTCTCGCGCAGCTTTCTTTTGCGGCTGTCGTGCGGTTTTTTGGCGGTCGTATTTGCACCATGCGGTGTGCACCCCTTCTATTTCCATTTTATTATGCATTTGCATATATGTCAAGCGAAACGTTATCTTATTTCTGCTTTTTCGCGGATACAGATGTCACCGGCTCGCGTCATAAGTCCGGAAATGCCCGGAGTTTTGGTTGACATAACGATGAATTCTGCTTTTGCTTGTTTTCTTTTCGTCCCCACTTTGTGCGTCAAACCCGGTCAAAATTCACTGCTGCGCTCCACAAAAGCTGGAAAGGAAAGCAAAAAAGGTTGCAATCCCGTAACACTTGGTGTAAAATATGCATCTGTGTGTGCGTGTTATGTCAACACTCAGCAAAATCCGGAACAGAGGGTATCATCTATGAAGAAACGAATTGTCAGTCTGGCGCTGACGCTGTGCCTGCTCGCGGGGCTGCTGCCCTGTTTGACGCTGGGCGCCGCGGCGGCCAGCCGGGTCGATGCCGCGCCGTATGCGAGCGTGGAATATGCGAAATACTCCGGCGTGAAAGCGGGCACCGTGCGCTACATCTCGCAGGTGCCGTCCTATACGGATCAGTTCTGCGCCGACTACTGGGGCAGCTATGTCGGCTATGCCAACCATGAGTGCTTCACGGCGTGCATCTCCATGGCGCTGTCCTACCTCGGCATCGATGCCACGCCCGGTGCGCTCGGCGACTATTGGCGCAGCCGCGGGCATTACGGCGCGCCCTTTGCCACCACGCCGGAGGATGTCGGCTTTTGCGGCGCGACGTATTACAAGACCTCGCTGGCCGAGGCCATCTCGCGCTACGTCGGTGGCGAGGGCAATTACAGCCCGCCGATCATCCACCTCAACAGCTATTCGGCCAACGGCCACTATGTCATGATCATCGGTCAGATCTCGGCCACGGAGTACCGTGTGCTTGACCCGGCTTACCAGACGATCTACACCATGACGCTCACCAACGGCAGCACCGTCAACTACTTCAAGGGCAGTGAGCGTGTCACCGAGGCCGTGCAGTATTCCTACCCTGTGCATCGCTGGAGCACCTGGACGGCGATCGAGACGGCCGACGGCGCCGTGAACATGGAGCGCACCTGCTCCATCTGCGGCAAGACCGAGACGGCCAGGATCCCCGACCCCTGCATCGGCGATAAGTATTGCGCCGGGGGTGCCTTTGACGATATGGTCTCCGCCGACAGCTGGGCGCACAAGGGCATCGACTACTGTGTGCTCTTCGGCCTCATGAGCGGCGTCGGAAACGACCTGTTCGACCCCGACGGCATGACGACGCGCGCCATGCTTGTCTCGATCCTCTACCGTATGGCCGGGGAGCCGGACGTGTCCGAGCTGCCCGAGACGCCGTTTGAGGACGTCGGGCCGGATGCGTGGTACGCCGACGCGGTGCGCTGGGCATATGCAAACGAGGTCGCCGCCGGCATGGACGACACGCATTTTGCACCCGATGACCGCCTCACGCGCGCGCAGCTCGTCACGATGCTCTACCGTGCCTACGGGCCGGAAAAGGGCGTCCGCCCGCGCCCGATCGGCGGCTATACGGACTGGAACACGGTTCCCGAGTGGGCATACCCTGCTGCGACCTGGGCCGTCTCCATGGGCTTGCTCTACGGCACGAGCAGCTCGCAGCTGAGCCCGAATGCCGGCGCCAACCGTGCGCAGCTGGCCGCCTTCATGATGCGCACCTGTGAGCTGCAGAGCGAGTTGGATGCTTGAAAAATCGGACAAACGAGTAGATTAGTTTCGCAAAGTGTGCAAAAATGTTACAAACAGAACATAATGACCAATGAATTATGGTGACAGGTGGGTTACTATAAGAACGTTCAAAACAACGGGCCGGCCTCTGCCGGCAGCGAAACGGAGGCACACTTCATGAAGCAGAATCGGACGCGCATGGCGCTCGCGGACGCCTATCTGCGTCTGCTCAACGACTATACGATCGACCGCATCACGGTCAAGATGATCACAGATGCCGTTGGCTGCAGCCGCAAGACGTTCTATTATTATTTCACGGATGTGTACGTGCTCACGCAGTATGTGTTTGAGCTGCGCGTGCAGCACTTCCTGAACACGAACGGCAATTTCGAGACCATGCGCGAGGGCTTTCTGACGCTCGCATCGAACCTCTCGAACGACCGTCAGGCCATCCTGAATATCTACCATGGCTACGGCAAGGAAGAGCTGGAGCGCTTCACGTGGGAGACGAGCGATTACTATGCCCGTCAGGTCATCACGCGCTACGCGCAGAACATGGACATCGCACCCGAGGATCTCGAGGCGATCATCCGCATGTATACGGACATGATGTTCGGTATGCTCATCGACTGGATCAACAACGGCATGGAGGGGGACTATTCCCGCAAGCTGGACATCGCGCTCACGGCGCTTATGCCGGTGCTGCGCGCCAACTGCCGCGGCGCGAAAGCCGCCGCCGTGCAGCCGTGATCCGATAAAAACGTGATAAAACCGCGCAAAAAGCGCTCGGGCAGTTTGCCCGAGCGCTTTTTGATTTGTCCGGTTTACTGTTCGCAAAATCCCATCACCACGGTCGCGACCTCTGCGCGCGTGCCGATCTTTTGCGGCGAGAGCGTGGTGGGGGACGTGCCGCAGACGATGCCTGTGCTCACGGCCCAGACCATTGCCTCACGTGCCCAGGCCGACACGTTCGCCTGATCCCGATAGGGGGACAGCGCGCCCGCGTCGCCGGTGAGCTGCTCGCTGCGGCTTGCGTAGCCGTAGAGCATCGTCACCATCTGCTCGCGTGTCAGCGGCTCGTTCGGCGCAAACTCCGTTGCCGACACGCCTGCTGCCACGCCCGCGTTGTATGCCCAGATGACGGCGTCGGTGTACCAGCTGCCGCCGGCATCCGTCAGCGGGCAGCTCAGACCGCTGACGGACGGCGAGCCTTCCAGCGCGTAGAGCACCTGCACGAACATGGCGCGGGTCATCTGCGCGTCGGGCTGGAACAGGTTATTCCCGGTGCCGTACATCAGCCGGCCGTACTTGACATAGTCCACGCCCGGCGCGTACCACGCGCTTGCGGCCACGTCGTCAAACAGTCCCGCGTAGCTGACGCGCTGTTTGTTGGTCATATATGTGTCCGACAGGCAGCGCATCCACGCCAGACAGCTCTCGCCGAAATGTGCGCTCATGATCACGAGCAGGTTCGCCAGCAGCGTCATCGTCGTGCCGGGGTACTTGAGCGCCATCTTGGACAGGCGCGGAACGAGCGTCGCAAACGCGTCGCGGATGCCGTCAAGGTCGTAGGTCACGATGCCGTTTTCCTTGAGCGCCTCGACCAGATACCCGGTGAGGAGCTTGACGGCGGTGCCGTTTTTGAGCATACCGGGGATGGTCAGCGAGTAGAAGAGCTTCTTGGCGTTGTCCTGCACCTTCTTGGCAAAGCTCTCCGCCACGCCGGAGGTGTCGCGGTCGGCAGCGCCGAAGATGTCACCGAGCAGCGCGATGAGGTAATCCTGCAGATTGTCGGCATAGTCCTGCCGCGAGGAGACGAGGCACGTCGTGATCGCCTCACACAGGTCGGCGTAGAATTCCGCCTGCGTCATGTTGACCTTGAAGATCTTGCCGAGGTCGCCGCTCGTGATGTCCTTCGGGTCGATGCCCCACGCCTGGAAGTGGTCGGGCCAGTAGATGTTGCCGCCGTTGTTCGGGATGCGGTAGAACTCGCTGAGCATCTTCGCCTTGTAGTTGAGGTAGTTTGCATCGCCCTTCGTCGGCACGACGCGGTCGACACCGTAGCGGGCAAAGTCCCAGCTGTCGAATGCGACGTAGGTCACGAGGTCGTTGGTGTTGACGATGTTGTGGATGTTTTCATATACGCGCCCCTGCACTTCGTCCTTGGTCGCGCCCATGGGCGGCTCATAGCAGTAGCAGTACAGGTCGTGCGGGCTGAGACTGACGCGTGCGCCGAGACTGCAGCCGTCGTCGAGCATACCGCCGACCATGTTGGCCACGGACGCGCTGCGGCTGTAGCCGCTGATCCAGAGCTTCACGCGGCCGGTGATGCCGGTCTCGGCGATGTATGCGCGCAGGTAGTCGAGCACCTGATCGCGGCCCATGGCGAAGCCTGCGTGCTCGCCGGAGGCACCGAGGCGTGCGTTGCCGCCCCACTCGGCGTGGTAGTTGTTGCCGCGCACGCCGACGGCGATGAGGGTGTATTGGCCGCCGTTGTCGCGGATGGTCTTGCTGGCGCAGTTGATACCGATGGAGTCGGTCTCGGCCGGCTGGGTCATCCACTTGTTGGAGCGGATGTTTTCAAAGCCGCACTGCTCGGCAAACGAGATGAAGTTGCGGTTGCTCGTTGCCAGCTGATCCTCATATTCGGAATCCTTGCTGGAAAATGCCGCGAAGGCGAGGCCCAGCGACATCTCCGCGAGATCCTGCCGGTACGTGTAGCCGCTCTTGGTGAACAGCTCGTCGCTGTAGGTAAAGGCCGCCGCGTAGTCATGGGTATTCACTCCGTGACCGGAGGCGTAGCGCACCGTGACGGTCTTGCTGTCGCTCGTGCTCGCCGCGGCCGCAGCCGGCATGAGCGATACGATCAAAACCAGACACAGCAGCAGGCTGATGATGCGTTTTTTCATGTTTTTTCCTCCCAATTTTGTAGTTTTGTATTCCAAATCCACCAAATCCAATTATACGGAACAAAGCCGCGCTTGGCAAGCGGCACTTTCCGCTGCGCCGCTCAAAAATAGAAGACAGATACAAAAACACCCCGCAGCGTGAGATGCTGCGGGGATGTGGATATCGGTCATGGTCACTGCCGGAACATGGTGTAGGCGCGTCCGTCGCCGACGGCGTCGGCGATCATCATGCGGCTGCTGAGCACGGAGAAGCGATAGAACGCTGCGGCGCCCTCGTCCGCGCCGTCATAGATGGCGTTGCCGCGGATGGTGCAGTCTTTTTCGCCGAGACCGGGCAGGGAGCAGGTCACGCCCGCGTCGGATACGGTCAGCTCGCCCGCGTTGCTGCTCCAGCTTCCGGTCAGGAATACCTGCGCATAGCTGCCGTTGCTCATGAGGAGCTGGTTCGTGTCGGAAAAGCCGATGAGATCCAGAAGCTTCTGCGCCGCCTGTGCGTTGGTCATGTCGGATGCAAGCGCGAGCTGCTGCAAGCTTTCGCACAGGTGGGCGTTTGTGAGAAACAGGCGCTTAGCGCTGTCGGAGTAGTTGCGCTCGGCGAGCACGGTGTACTCGGCCAGCGCGGTCTGATAATCCTGCGCGCTGTAGTCGTTTGCGGCCGCGGCGTAGATCTGCGGCAGGCTCTTGGCCTCCATGGCATCGAGTACGCCGCTGTAGACCACCAGCTCGCTGTCGGCGTAGTTTTCGTGCAGGTCGTCGATGTACATCAGCGTCTGTGTGTACTGTCCGGCCTGATAGAGCCGTCCGGTGCGGATGATCTCCGTGCGCAGGTCGTTGTCGCCTGCGGGAAAGAGTTTCACGTCGTGCCGTCGGGTCTCGGCGGTGTCGAACTGGAAGTTGCAGATGGCGTCCTTGACGCTGCGGTTGACGGCAGCGTCCTGTGAGGCGACGACGGCGAACCCCGCGCCGACGGCGATAAGCACAATGATGATCCCGATGAACAGTGCGCGCAGACGCTTGTTGTTCCAGATTTTTTCGTGCAGAATCGGTCGCCCGCAGTTCCGGCAGCGGTGGGCGCTGCGCGGCAGCTCCGCGTTGCACTCGCGGCATTTCATGTGCTTTCCCCCCTTTATGCGATTGGCTGCGTCCGTTCGTTCCGGAACGAACGTGATGTTTATTATAGCCGATTTATGCCCGGCGCGCAAGTCGACAAACAGGAAAAGCATAGGAATCCTGTCAGGACTCCGCTAAGAAACCGGCAGGAAACGTGTTTTTCGCCATTGTGCATGCTTTTGGGCGGCTGCAGAAGCTTGACATTGCGTAGCATGCGCGTAAAATGTAAATAAACCGGTATTGCCGCCAACCATCCGCCGCCAATGTGTGTGTCGCGACGGAACGTAAAGAAAGGGGTAAAGAACCATGTATACAAATGCATTCATCCACTGGGGTCTCGATCTTGCATCTCAGATCCTCGACATCTGTCAGGAGGGCAAGGCCAAAGAGATCGTGGACGCGATCAATGACTGGTATCCCGAGCTCTTGTAAGCTGAAGCAAACGCAGGAATCCCGTCCCCGGAGCTCGTCTCCGGGGATTTTCTATTTTCAGAAGCAAAGCGCCTTCGGGAAAGAAACGTGTGCCGCAGGGGAGCTCGAGGGGGCAAGGCCCGCCTCGAATCCGATCGACAGCCGCCGGGCGGCGGCGACGCGCAGTCCAAAAGTCCGTCCCGGATTTTTTGGACAAGCAGTCGTCCCCGGAGCTCGTCTCCGGGGACTTTTTCGTGTCGAACCGTGCCGATTGGGTGAATAACCACGCATGCAAAGGTTGAAATCCGGCGCGCGGCGCGCTATACTATCGCCAGGCCAGACTCCGGCTGGTCACTGTTTTTCATAAGGAGATTGACCCATGCAAAGGTTTGAAAAGCACAGCCCGGTCGTCGTGACCGAGGTCACGACCAGGCACGAGCTGCGCCAGTTTATGCAGTATCCCAACCGGCTCTATGCCGACAACCCGAACTATATCCCCTCGTTTTACGGTGACGACCTCGATGACTGGACACCGGGCAAGAACCCCGCATTTGACTATTGCGAGGCGCGCTGCTGGCTGGCCCGGCGCGATGGGGAGATCGTCGGCCGCATCGGCGCGATCCTCAGCCACAAGGCCAACGACAAGTTCGGCACGCACTGTATGCGCTTTAGTCAGGTGGACTTTGTGGACGATTCCGAGGTTTCGGCGGCGCTCTTCGGCACGGTCGAGCGCTGGGCGCGTGAGAAGGGCTGCGATCAGGTGCACGGCCCGCTCGGCTTCACGGACTGTGACCGCGAGGGTATGCTCGTCGACGGCTTTGACCGCCGCAGCCTGTTTTTCACGTACTACAACGCGCCGTATTATCCCGAGCATCTGACCCGCCTCGGCTACCGCAAGGATGTCGACTGGATCGAATACCGCATTGCCGTGCCCGAACCGGGCGGAATGGAGGCCGAGCGTCTGCACAAGCTCTCGCAGTACATCCTCAAGCGCAAGAACCTGCACGTGGCCACGCTGCATCACAAGAGCGAGTACGGGCCCTATGTCCGTCAGGTCTTTGAACTCATTAATGCGGCCTATGCGCCGCTCTACGGCGTCGTGGAGCTCTCGGACGCGCAGATCGAGCGCTATGCCAAGAAATTCATTCCGCTCGTCGACCCGGAGTTTGTGTGCTTCGTGCTCGATGAGCAGGAAAACCTCGTCGCCTTCGGTGTCACGACGCTCGACCCCTCGGTCGCGCTCAAGCACTCCGACGGCCGCCTGTTCCCGTTCGGCTGGGCGGGCGTGCTCAATGACCTGCACCACGGCGACACGCTCATCATGCTGCTCACGGCCGTGCGGCCGGACCTGCAGACCGAGGGCATCAACGCCGTCATGATGGACCACGTCTGCCAGAGCTGCAACCGCCACGGCGTGCAGTTTGCTGAGACCGGTCCCATGCTCGAGAAGAACGACCACATCCTCGCGCAGTGGAAGCGCCTCGATAAGGAGCAGCACAAGCGCCGCCGCTGCTTCATCAAGGATCTGGATCACGATGTGAACGCGGCCAATGCCGCCGCTGCCGCCGCAGAGGAAGCGAAGTGCGCGCAATAAGAACGGACAGCAATGCACAGCGCGCCGGCTCGTAAGAGCCGGCGCGCTGCTGCCCGCAAATAAGAAAAGACGCTGCCGGAAGCAGACGGCGCGTGCGCTGCAGTCAGGCCGCAAACCCCTCTGTCAAAAAGGAATACTTTTTGACAGTCAAAAAAGACGCTGCCGGAGGCAGCGTCTTTTTTATGCATGCTTTTCTCAGCCCTTCGCGCGCTCGAGGTACTCACCCACGCGGGTGTCGACGCGGATGCGGTCGCCGGGGTTGATGAACAGCGGCACCTTGATCTCGGCACCGGTCTCCAGCGTAGCGGGCTTGGTGGCGTTGGTGGCGGTGTTGCCGGCAAAGCCCGGATCGGTCTCGGCCACTTCGAGCTCGACGAACGTGGGCGGCTCGACCTGGAACACCTTGCCCTTGTAGGAGCTGATGACGCACTCCATGTTCTCCTTCACGAAGCGGAAGTTGCTGCCGAGGGCGCTCTCGTCGATGGGGATGAGCTCATAGGTCTCGGGATCCATGAAGTAATAGAGGTTGCCGTCATTATAGCTGTACTCCATCGTCTTGCGGTCGATGGTCGCGCTCTCGAACTTGGCGGTGGGGTTGAAGGACGTCTCGGTTACGGCGCCGGTGATGACGTTTTTCATCTTCGTGCGCACAAAGGCCGCGCCCTTGCCGGGCTTGACGTGCTGGAACTCGACGACCTGCATGACCTGGCCGTCCATCTCGAACGTAACACCGTTGCGGAAATCACCTGCTGTAATCATATAGGAATCCTCCTCAAGAATGATCAGAATCAAAAATCTTATATAGTTTACACGATTTTGTATGGTTTGACAAGCGGATATTTACAGAATGATCAGATTTTTCGGGCTTCGTGTGAGAATTTCCGCCCCATCGGCCGTCAGATGCAGCACATCCTCGATGCGCACGCCGAATTTGCCGGGCAGATAGATGCCGGGCTCTGCGGAGATGACGGTGTGCTCCGGCAGCTTTGCGTGTGCGCCGGGCGCGGCGATGGGGTGCTCGTGGATGTCGAGCCCGAGGCTGTGGCCGAAGCTGTGGCCGAAGCAGTCCCCGTAGCCCGCATCGGTGATGACCTTGCGCGCGGCGGCGTCCACACGCTCGCCGGTCACGCCGGCCTTTGCCGCGGCAATGCCGGCCAGCTGCGCGTCGAGCACGGTCTGGTACACGGTGCGCATCTCGTCGCTCGGCATGCCGACGGCGACGGTGCGCGTCATGTCCGAGCAGTAGCCGTTTTTGCGGCAGCCGAAGTCCATCGTCACAAAGTCGCCCTCGGCCACGCGCCGGTCGCCGGGCACGCCGTGCGGCATGCTCGTGTCCGGCCCGGTGAGCACGATGGGGTCAAAGCTCGTGCCCTCCGCGCCGAGGCGCAGCATGCGGTAGATGAGCTCGGCCGCGATCTCGCGCTCGGTCATGCCGGGGCGGATGACGGTGCAGATCTGCGCAAACGTCTCGTCCGTGATCTGCTGCGCCTGATACATCATCGCCAGCTCCTCCGGCTGCTTGGATGCGCGCAGGGTGCGCAGGATGTTCTGCGCCGGCTGGAGCTTGAGCCCGAGCAGCTGCTCATAGGCCGTGAATTCGGCGTAGCTCGTCGTCTGCTCCTCGCCGCCGAGCAGCTGGACGTTTGCCTCGCGCAAAATACCCTGCACGAGCGTGCGCATCGGCGTCTCGTGCGAACACAGCAGCACCTGTGCGATACCGGCCAGCGCGGCGCGCGCGGCCTCGATGTAGCGGGAGTCGGTGATGAAAAATGCCTGATGCACCGTCACGATCACCGTGCCGTCCGAGGACGGGAAGCCGGTGGCGAACCGGCGGTCGTTTTCGTTGGTGAGCAGGATAGCGTCCAGATGCGCCTGTTTCAGCGCGCGCTGGATGCGGGCAATGTTGTTGGGCATGAATATGCACCTCCGTGGAATGTGGTTTGTTATGGTGTGTCTGTGGCGGGGTCTGTCAGGGCAAGCTCGTCGGCGGTCGTCGGCGCGTGCAGCACGTCGCCGTCCGCTTCGGCAAGGCCGACGGCCGTCACGCCGTCGAGCGCCGTGCACGTCAGCACCAGACAGGCCAGCGCCTGTGTGCGCGTGATGCCGCTCACCGTCTCCGTTGCCGTCACCGTCAGCCAGAGCGTGCCGTCATCGTCTACGCGGCTGCCGTCGATCGTCAGCCAGTCGCGCACGGGGTTCGTGCACGTGCTGTCGCCCGGTTTTGCGCCGAGCGCATCGAGTGCGACCTGCACCGGGTCTGTGCCGCCGGGTACGGTGACCGTCTCCGGGTGCAGCAGGGCCGTTCCGCCGGTCTCAATGCGGTATACCGTCACGGTCTGCCGTTTTGTGCAGCCCGCGCAGCCGAGCGCAAGCATCGCCGCCAGCAGCAGGGGGAGCCATCGCCTCATGTCTCCGGCACCTCCTTTTGCACCTCGGGCGCGTTGTCCGCCTTCGCGCGCGGAAACGTCACGGTAAAGCGCGTGCCGTGCGGCTCCACGCCGTCCACGGTCACGGTGCCGCCGTAGAGCGCGGCCGCGTCGTGTACGATCGACAGGCCGAGGCCGCTGCCGCCGTGCTCGCGCGAACGCGCTTTGTCCACGCGGTAAAAGCGGTTGAAGATGTTCGGCCGGTCGGCCTCCGGGATGCCGATGCCGGTATCGGCCACGGACAGGATGCTCTGCTCGCCGCGCGCCTCGACGCGCACGGTCACACTTCCGCCCGGAAGATTATACTTGATGGCGTTTTCCACGAGGTTAAAGACGATGTGGTAAATGTCGTCCTCCGATGCGCGCACGGTCACGCCGTCACTCATGAGACACGTGAGCGTCACGTCGCTCTTGGCCGCCAGCGGGCGCAGCAGATGCAGCGTCCCGTGCACGGCCTGCTGCAGATCGACGACCGTCACGTCCGACTGCACGCCGTCGTCGCGGCGCGACAGGTCGAGCAGCTTCTCGGTCGTGCGCTGCAGGCGCTCGGCCTCACTGCCGATGTCGGTCACGAATTCGCGCATCGTCTCGCTGTCCATGTCCGCGCTCTGCGAGATGCTGTCCGACAGCAGACGGATCGACGCCAGCGGCGTCTTGAGCTCGTGCGATGCGTCGGATACGAAGCGGCGGCGCTGCGCCTCGGTCGTCTCGAGACGCTCGGTGAGGTTATTGAATTCGCGCCCGAGCTCGGTCAGCTCGTCGTCGCCCGCGAGCGTCAGGCGAAAGCTGTAGTCGCCGCGCTGCACGGTGCGCACGCCGTCGGCAAGCTGCGTGATGCGCCGCGTGAGCATCTTGATCGAAAACCACAGCACCACGAGCGCGGCCGCGCCGATGCCGATCGTGATGGTTGCGAGGCGGCGCTGGATGCTGCCGATGAGCGCCGCGCGCTCGCTGTCGCTCTCGCACACGTACACCGCGCCGACGGTCTTGCCGCTGCTCATGACGGGCATGGCCGCGCGGCTGAGAAACGCCTCGCTCGTGTAGTGCGAGTAGAACACGGCCTGTCCGTCGAGCGCGCGCACGAGCTCGGGATAGAGCGTGTACTTGCCGCGGATGTTGTTTTCGGCCGCGGAGTCATACACGGCCAGCCCCGTGCTGTCGGTCACGACGATGCGCGTCAGGTCGCGCAGATCGAGCAGCGCGAGCACCTGCCGGGTGTTGTCCGGCGTGAGGTTGTCGAGCAGCGACAGGGAGGAGGACACGACGGCGGCGCGGTTGGTGAGCGCGCTCTGCTTTTCGGCGAACACGATGTCGCGCGAGGCGCGCGTGGGGTAGGTGTTGATGAGCGTGAGCAGGATCGCCACGAGCACCGTGAACGTCACGGCGAAGCGAAACTGCACGCTCGATACCAGCTTGCGCGGCAGCCGGATGCGAAACGGATGCCCTTTCATCCGTCAGGCCTCGGCGAAGTAGTAGCCCACGCCCCACTTCGTGATGATGTATTCGGGGGCGGCGGGGTTGCGCTCGAGCTTTTCGCGCAGGCGGCGGATGTGCACGTCCACGGTGCGGATATCGCCCTGATAGTCGTAGCCCCACACGAGGTCGAGCAGCTGCTCGCGCGAGTAGACCTTGCCGGGGTTGCGCATGAGCAGCTCGATGAGGTCAAACTCCTTGAGCGTCAGCTCCACGTTCTGGCCGAAGCGGTGTGCGCTGCGGCGCTCGGGGTCGATCTCGATGTGGCCGCGCACGAGCTTGCCGCTGTCCGGCTCGGCGGGCGCTGCAGGCGCCATGCTCGAGCGGCGGATGAGCGCGCGGATGCGCGCCTTGAGCTCGAGGATGTTGAAGGGCTTGGTGATGTAGTCGTCCGCGCCGGATTCAAAGCCGATGAGCTTGTCCGCATCCTCGCTGCGGGCGGTGAGCATGATGATCGGCACGGTGGAAAACTGCCGGATCCGCTGGCACGCGCCGAGCCCGTCGAGCTTCGGCATCATGAGATCGAGCAGGATCACGGCGTATTCGCCGTGGCGCGCCATGTCCACGGCGGTCTCGCCGTCGTAGCACACGTCGACCTGATAGCCCTCGTTTTCGAGGTTGAATTTGATGCCCTTGACGATGGTCTTTTCGTCGTCCACAACCAGAATTTTCATCGCAGCTCCTCCGTTTCGAGTCTTTTCGCGGAAATGGTTTGCTTTTCGCCGCCGGAATTATTATAATGGATCCGGATATCGCTTTTGTTCCGGACGTGCGGCTGCGCCGTCTCCGGCCGGATATTTCATTATATCATAGTTCTATGGAGAAAGATATGAAAAAATATCGCATTTTGCCGCTGCTGCTCATCGCCTGCCTGCTGCTGACGGCGGCCTTTCCGGCGTTTGCCGCCAACAGCACCGCTTCGACTGCGGAGCAATCCCCCGAACCCACTGCAAACGCCGCGTCCGACGGCGTGCCGCAGAGCATGGTGCAGGCGCAGGAGGGCAGTTATGTCCTCGGCAGCGACACGGTCAAGGCCGCGCTCGATGAACAGCTGCAGGCCAACTGCGTCATGCTTGTCGACGAGGACAGCGGCCAGTATTACTATACCCGCAACATTGACGCCAAGGCCTATCCCGCGAGCCTGACGAAGATCATGACACTGCTGCTTGCGGTCGAGGCTGTGGAGCGCGGCGATGTCAAGCTCTCCGACTCCGTCACGGCCTATGACGACTGCAATGCCGACATGGTCGAGGGCGCGAGCAATGCCGACATCAAGGTCGGCGAGACCATGACGTTTGAGGACTTTCTCTACTGCGCCATGATCTCCTCGGCGAACGAGGCGTGCAACGTCGTCGCGGAGTATGTCTGCGGCAGCATCTCGGCGTTCGTGGAGCGTATGAACACGCGCGCGCAGGAGCTCGGCTGCACCGGCACGCACTTTGCCAACCCCCACGGCCTGCCGAAGGACGATCACTATACCACAGCGCATGACCTCTACCGCATCACGAAGGAAGCGCTCAGCCATGAGCTCTTTGCCACGATCTGCAACACGGTCAAGCATACCGTCCCGGCCACGAATATGTCCGAGGGCGCACGCTCTCGAACACGAACGGCCTCATCAATCCCGATTCTCCGATGTACCGCGGCTATTACTATGAATATGCCAAGGGCGTCAAGACCGGCCACACGGATGCCGCGGGCTACTGCCTCATCTCCACGGCGGAGAAGGACGGCGTGCGTCTGCTGTGCATCGTGCTCGGCGGCAAGGGCACGGCCCGCGCCAACGGCACGACCGATTTCGGCAGCTTTTCCGATACGCTCACGGCTTACCGCTGGGTATTCTCCCACTATGGCTGGCGGGCGATCGTGAGCGCCGGCGATCTGATCTGTGAAGTGCCCGTGCGCTACGGGCGCGACGGCGACAGCGTCACCGTCCGTCCGGCGCAGACGGTTTCGGCCGTGCTGCCCGCCGCCGACAGTGACGGCGCGCCGCAGTTTGAGCAGCAGGTCACGATCTACTCCGAGCGCGACGGCAAGCCGCTTGAAGCGCCAATCAAGGCGGGGGACGAGGTCGGCGAGCTTACGGTGAGCTATCACGGCACGGTCTACGGCACGGTCAAGCTCGTCGCCGCGGTCGATGTCGCCGTGTCCAAGGGCGCGTATATCGCGGGGCATGTGGCCGCGTTTTTCACCAATCCCATCGTGCTCGTCATCCTGCTGGCGATCGTGCTGGCGCTGGTCGGCTACATTCTGTGGCTGGTGCGCCGCCGCAAGCAGATCGAGGCCGAGCGCCGTCGCCGCCGCCGCGCGCAGATGGAGGCGGAGGAGGCACGCCGCCGTGCGCTGACGCGCGAGACCCTGCGCGAATTTGACCGCGATCCTGCCGGCAGCCGCCGGCGCTGAGCGCGCACGCGCTCTCAAACGAGACCCGCTGCGCTGGGCTCTCGTTTGAAAAAGATGCAGCTCGCTGCAGCGCACGCATTGGACACCAGAGGTGCCCAATGCGCACGTTTGCGAGCCGAGCGGTATTTTCTCCGCCGTACATGCCGCCGGAGAAAATGATCGGGCTTTCTTTGCGCCTGCGGGCGCAAACTCTGCGAGGCTTTTTTGTATTTGCCCGTCTGAATCGCCTGCCGGTGTACCGGTGGGCGATTCTTTATCATTTGTTTACAATTGCGCCCCTCAGGGCGCTCCGGACACATTGACCATTGCGGCACTTGATGCTATAATACACTGTCTAAGTATCACCATTCCGGCGCACACTGGAACTGCATGTTCCCGCCGCCGGACAAGAGGAGCAGCTATGTGGATTTCGGATTCTTGGCAGGACTTTGAGGTGCTCGACTGTTCGCGCGGCGAAAAGCTCGAGCGCTGGGGCAAGTATACCCTTGTGCGCCCGGACCCCCAGGCCATCTGGGAGACGCCGCGCACCGACCCGCGCTGGCGCACGGCCGACGGGCGCTACAGCCGCAGCCATACCGGCGGCGGCAGCTGGGACAAGCGCACGCTCCCGCAGAGCTGGGACATCCGTTATCGGGAGCTGACTTTCCGCGTCAAGCCCATGAACTTCAAGCACACGGGCATCTTCCCCGAGCAGGCCGCCAACTGGGACTACGCCATGGCGAAGATCCGTGCGGCCGGCCGCCCGATCTCGGTGCTCAACCTCTTCGGCTACACGGGCGCGGCCACGGTCGCGTGCGCGGCCGCCGGGGCGAGCGTGTGCCATGTGGACGCGGCGAAGGGCATGGTCGCCTGGGGCAAGGAAAATGCCGCCGCCTCCGGCGTGGCCGACCGGCCGATCCGCTGGATCGTGGACGACTGCGCCAAATTCGTCGAGCGGGAGATCCGCCGCGGCCGCCGCTATGACGCCATCATCATGGACCCGCCGAGCTATGGGCGCGGTCCGGGCGGTGAGGTCTGGAAGCTCGAGACGAACCTCTGGCCGTTTGTGGAGCTGGTGTCCGGCGTGCTGTCGGACGATCCGCTCTTTGTCATCATCAATTCCTACACCACGGGCCTGAGCCCGTCGGTGCTCACGTATCTCTCAGAAAGTATCTTCACCCGGCGCTTCGGCGGCCGCAGCACCTCGCAGGAGCTGGGCCTGCCGGTCACGGCGTCCGGTCTCGCGCTGCCGTGCGGGGCGACCTGCCGCTGGGAGCGCTGAGCGGAAAGGAACACCATGGAACCGATCTTACGAACCGAACATCTGACCTTTACCTATCCCGGCGAGGAGCATCCCTCGCTCGGCGACCTCTCGCTCGAGATCGCGCGCGGCTCGTTCGTGGCCATCCTCGGGCACAACGGCTCGGGCAAGAGCACACTGGCCAAGCTCTTCAATGCCATCCTGCTGCCGACCGGCGGCAAGGTGTATGTTGACGGCATGGACACGGCGGACGAAAATAACCTCCTGTCCGTGCGCGCCACGGTGGGCATGGTCTTTCAAAACCCCGATAACCAGATCGTCGCAAACGTCGTCGAGGACGATGTGGCCTTCGCACCCGAGAACCTCGGCGTGCCGCCGCAGGAGATCCGCGCGCGCGTGGACGCAGCCCTCAGGCAGGTCGGCATGTATGACTTCCGCCTGCACGCGCCGCACCTGCTCTCCGGCGGACAAAAGCAGCGCGTCGCCATCGCGGGCGTCATCGCCATGCAGCCCAAGTGCATCGTGCTTGACGAGCCGACGGCCATGCTCGACCCGTCCGGACGGCGTGAGGTGATCGACACGGCGACAAAGCTCTGCCGTGAGCAGGGCATCACGGTCGTGCTCATCACACACCATATGGAGGAGTGCGTCGGCGCCGACCGCGTGATCGTACTCTCCAACGGCGCTGTCGTTGCCGACGGTGCGCCAAAGCAGGTCTTCCCGCAGGTCGGCCTGCTGCAAAAAGAGGGACTCACCGCGCCGGTCACGGTGCGGCTGCTCGATGCGCTGCGTGCCCACGGTATGGATGTGCCGATCGACGCGCTCACGGTCTCCGACTGTGCCGACGCCGTCGCCGCCGCCCTGAAAAAGTAACTACCGATCTTCACCGATAAAGGAAACGAAATTATGACGCCAATCATCCGGGTGGATCACCTCCGGCACACCTACAGTGCCGGGACACCTTTTGAAAAAGTCGCTATCGACGATATTGATCTCGCCATCCCCGCCGGACAGTTCGTGGGCATCATCGGCCACACGGGCTCCGGCAAAAGCACGTTCATCCAGCACCTCAACGGGCTGCTCGCGCCGACATCCGGCACCGTGTTTTTCGACGGGGAGGACATTCACCGCAGCAAGGAGGCCACGCGCGACGTGCGCTTTCAGGTCGGGCTTGTCTTTCAGTACCCCGAGCACCAGCTCTTTGAGGAGACGGTGTACCGGGACATCGCCTTCGGCCCGAAAAACGCCCGCCTCTCCGCCGAGGAGGTCGATGCGCGCGTGCGTGAGGCGGCGCGCTTTGTGGGCGTCGACGAGGCGCTCTTTGAGCGCTCGCCGCTCGAGCTTTCCGGCGGCCAGAAGCGCCGCATCGCCATCGCGGGCGTAATCGCCATGCGTCCCAAGGTGCTCATTCTCGACGAGCCCACCGCAGGCCTCGATCCCGCAGGCTGCCGCGGCGTGCTTGAAAACATCGCGGCCTACCGGCGCGAGACCGGCTCGGCCGTGCTGCTCGTCACGCACAGCATGGACGATGCCGCGCGCATCGCCGACCGGCTCATCGTCTTTCACGACGGGCACGTCGCCTTTGACGGCACACCGGCGGAGGTCTTTGCCCACACGCAGGCGCTGCTCGACATCGGCCTTGACGTGCCGCAGAGCGCGCGCATCGCGCAGGCGCTGCGCGACCGGGGCGTTGCGCTCCCGCCGTCGATCTACACGCTCGAGCAGCTCACAGATGCGCTGCTCGCCGTCGGGAAGGAGGCAGGCGTATGCTGAAAGACGTCACCCTCGGTCAGTTTTTCCCCGGCACGAGCATCGTGCACCGGCTCGACCCGCGCTGCAAGCTGCTGATGACGGTTGTCTATATCGCGGCGCTGTTCACGGCCGAGAACTATGTGTCCTACGCTGCCATGCTCGTCGTCACGGGCGTGTGCATTGCGCTCTCGCGCATCCCGCTCAAGATCATCCTCCGCGGTCTCAAGCCGCTGTGGATCATCATTGCGCTCACGGCCGTGCTCAATATGTTCTTCACCCCCGGCCGGGAGCTCGTGTCCTTCTGGAAGATCACGATCACCTATGAGGGTCTCGTGCGTGCCGTGTTCATGGTGCTGCGCATCACGATGCTCATCGCGGGCACGTTCCTGCTGACTTATACCACATCGCCCATCGCCCTCACGGACGCGATGGAGATCCTCTTCGGACCGCTCAAAAAGCTCAAGGTGCCCGTGCACGAGATGAGCATGATGATGTCCATGGCGCTGCGCTTTATCCCCACGCTCATCGAGGAGACGGACAAGATCATGTCCGCGCAGAAAGCGCGCGGCGCCGATTTTGAGACCGGCAACCTCATCCAGCGCGCCAAAGCGCTGCTGCCGCTGCTCGTGCCGCTGTTCGTGTCGGCGTTCCGCCGTGCGGACGAGCTGGCCGTGGCCATGGAGTGCCGCTGCTATCACGGCGATCAGGGTCGCACGCGCATGAAGCAGCTCGAGTGGCGGGGGCGCGACACGCTTGCCCTGCTCTGGGGCGCGCTCGTGCTCGCCGGCATGATCGTGCTCTCGAGGTTCGGGCTGTGAGGCGCAACATCGCCCTGCGCCTGCAGTATGACGGCACGGCCTATCACGGCTGGCAGGTGCAGAAGACGGATGTCACCGTCGCCGAAACGCTTGAGCGCGCGCTCACGAAGGTCTGCGGCGAGCCGATCAAGGTCGTTGGCTGCGGCCGCACGGACGCAGGCGTGCACGCGCGGCGCTACTGTGCCAATTTCCGCACCGACTGCACGATCCCGATCGACCGCGTACCGCTCGCGGTCAATGCCCGCCTCCCGGCGGATATCGCCGTGGTCGCCGCTGTCGCCGCGCCGGAGGACTTCAATGCCATCGGCTCATGCATTCAGAAAGAGTACGTCTATCAGATCTACAATTCCCGCATCCGCGATGCATTTTTGGAGCACCGCGTCTGCTTTTATCCCCAGCCGCTGGACTTTGCGCGGCTCGAGCGCGCCGGCCGCGCCTTTGAGGGCACGCACGACTTTGCCGCCGTGCGCTCCGTCGGCACCGAGACGCGCACGACCGTGCGCACGGTGCACTGGTGCCGTGCCGAGCGCGACGGGGCGATGATCTCCATCGCCGTGTGCGCCGACGGCTTTTTGTACAACATGGTGCGTGCCATCGTCGGCACGATGGTCTATGCGTCCTACGGCAAGATCGAGCCGGAGGATATCCCGGCGCTGCTGGCCACGCGCGACCGGCGGCTCACCGGACCGACCATGCCCCCACAGGGGCTGTATCTCAACCGCGTGTGGTACGACGGCGTCGTCGGCGATATGATGAATCAGGCCTGACGCTGCGTCTGCCGGGCGCGGACAGGGGAGGAATGTCCATGAACGATCGTGCAAAACCAAATCCCAGACTGCGTCAGGCGCTCATCGTCGCGGTGTGCGTGCTGGCCGTGCTGCTGTTTTTGTATCTGCTGCTGCGCGACCGGCCGGGCTCGGCGAACGACTATCTGGACGACAGCGCGCCCTATACCTTTGACTCCAGCGCCAACCGCACCTTCCGCACGGTGGACAGCCGCCTTGCGGTCGTATCCTCCAGCGGCCTGCAGCTGCTCGATGACAGCGGCAAGACCGTCCTGCACGAGATCTTCACGCTCGCGCAGCCGGGCATCTCCGTCGGCGGTGAGCGCGTGTGCGCCTATGACATCGGCGGCACGACGCTGTGCGTGGCGGATTTCAAGGGCAACAAGACCGACATCACTCCCTCCGGGGAGATCATCAGCGCCGATCTGAGCGAGAGCGGCTATCTCGCCGTCTGCACGGAGGCCGCGGGCTATAAGGGCGCCGTCACGGTGTATGACGCCTCCGGCAAGGCCGTCTACGTCTGGTATTCCGGCACGGGCTACCTCGTGCGCGCCGCCGTGAGTCCGGACGGAAAGTATCTCGCCGTGCTCTGCCTGCAGGACACCGGCAGCGCCGTGCATACCTTCACCCTCACGAGCGCCGACGAGCGCGGCAGCACCGTGTGCGCCGATGAGCTCTTTGCCGACCTCTTCTGGCGCGGCGGCAGGATCTGCTGCGTGTCGCAGTCGCGTCTCGCGTTTTTTGACGACAGCGCCAAGCTTGCCGACGAGTATTCGTTCGGCGACTTGTATCTGTATGACTACGCCGCCGAGGGCGACGGGTTTGTCACCCTTGCGCTCAGCCGCTACCGCTCGGGCAGCGCGGCGCAGCTTGTCACGGTCAATTCCGGCGGCAATGTCCTCGGCGAGTGCACACCCACCGGCAGCGTCACGAGCCTGTCCGTCAACGGCAAACAGGTGCTCGTGCAGTACAGCGACCGGCTCACGCTCTATAACCAGCAGCTTGATGAGATCAAGTCCGTCGAGCAGAACCTGCTCGGCGTCCGCCGCTCGGTGCTGCTGCGCCGGGGTGCGGCGCTGCTCGTGAGCGGCTCGAGCGCCGCGGTGCTCGCCTTCTGACCCCCGCAGCTTAGAGAGAAAGAACAGGGATACGCTATGAAGATCGTCTTGACAGTGGTGCTCGCCGCCATCATTCTGGCCGCCGTCTGGAGCGGCTACCGCCGCGGCCTGATCCTCAGTGCCGCGCAGCTTGCTGCCATCGTCGTCGCGTTTTACGGCGCGGCGCTGCTCGCGGGTCAGTTTTCCGACCGCCTCCTGCCGGTGGCGGAGCCGTTTGCCGGCGGATATTTTGAGGGACAGCTCGACGTTGTCGCAACCGGTCTCCCGGATAACGACGCCGGCCTCTCGGGGGAGGACTGGGTGGCCGCGCACCCCGACACCGCGCAGGAATACGCTGAGCAGTGCTTCGCCGCCGCCGGTGTTTCCGGCCGGGCGGGGCAGCGCATGGCGCGGCAGGCGCTCGCGCTGCGCGACGCGCAGGAGCTTTCTCTGCGCACGGCCATGACGCAGCTTTACTGTGCACGGTTGTGCTACGTGCTCGTCACGGCGGTCGGCTTTCTGCTTTTGATGCTGATCCTTTCCGCGATCGGAAATTTACCGAATCTCACCTTCCGCATCCCGAACCGGGAGCGGCTCAACGACTTTGGCGGTGCCGCCATCGGCGCGGTCAACGGCGTGTGCTTTGGCATCCTGCTGTGCTGGGCATTGCAGTTTGCCGGGCCCGTCATCGGCTGCGACACGCTTGCGCACACCGCTCTGGCAAAAGCGCTGCAGGCCATCGACGTGCTCACGCTCGGCGCGAGCGTGTGACCTGCGCGCACGGAATCTATCGAACAGGAGAACCAGTCTATGCAGCCTACACTCTGCTCCCGCTGCAAGAAAAATGTAGCGGTGATCTTTATCACACGAATCGAAAACGGCGAGTCCCACAATGAGGGACTGTGCCTGCGCTGCGCGCGCGAGCTGCACATCAAGCCCGTCGATGAGATGATGGAAAAGCTCGGCATCTCGGACGCCGACCTCGACAACCTCACCGGCGACGTGGCGGAGATGCTCGGCAGCATGGGTATGCTCGGCGGCGACGCGGACACGGACTCCGACGCCCCCGACGCCGACACGGACGAGGACGACGGCAAGACCGCGACGTTCCCGTTTTTGAACCGCCTCTTTAACCAGAACCCGCCCTCTGCGCCCGACGCGGAGACGCCGGAGCAGCCGCGGCAGGATGCCGCCGCTGCCGACAAGCGCGGCAGTGCCCCGCGCAAGCTGAAGTTTCTCACGAACTACTGCATCGATCTCACGCAGCGTGCCCGCGACGGCAAGCTCGATGCCATGATCGGCAGGGCGGAGGAGCTCGAGCGCGTCATCCAGATCCTCAACCGCCGCCAGAAGAACAATCCCTGTCTCATCGGCGAGCCCGGCGTCGGCAAGACGGCCATCGCCGAGGGCCTTGCCCAGCGCATCGCCGAGGGCAACGTGCCCTATAAGCTGCGCGACAAGCAGGTCTATCTGCTCGACCTCACGGCGCTTGTGGCGGGCACGCAGTTTCGCGGCCAGTTTGAGAGCCGCATGAAGGGTCTCATCGAGGAGATCCGCCGCGTCGGCAACATCATCCTCGTTATTGACGAGGTGCACAACATCGTCGGCGCCGGCGACGCCGAGGGCAGCATGAACGCCGCCAACATCCTCAAGCCCGCGCTCTCGCGCGGTGAGATCCAGGTCATCGGCGCGACGACGTTTGCCGAGTACCGCAAGCACATCGAAAAAGACGCGGCGCTCGAGCGCCGCTTCCAGCCCGTCACGGTGGCCGAGCCGGGCATCGACGACAGCGTCGAGATCCTCAAGGGCGTGCGCCGCTATTATGAGGATTTTCACGGCGTCGTCATCCCGGACGCTATGTGCCGCCTTGCCGTTGTGCTCAGCGAGCGCTATATCACCGACCGCTTCCTGCCCGACAAGGCCATCGACCTCATTGACGAGGCCTGCTCGGACGTGAACCTGAAAAATGCCGACCTCATCCGCGCCGACGAGGTCGAAAAGGAGATCGGCGACTATGCGCGCGAGCGCGAGCTGCTGGCCTCCGCGCCGCCGAAGAGCGGCGATGCGTATGACGATCAGGAGCTCGAGCACCGCTATGCGCGCATCGCCGAGCTGCGCAGCCGCGAGATGCAGCTGCAGACCGAGCTCGACGCACTGCGCGCCAAGGGCCGCCCGGAGCTTACGGCGGATAACCTCGCGCGCATCATCGAGCTCTGGACGAAGATCCCGGCCGCGAGCATCCGCGCCGATGAGTTTGAGCAGCTCGCCGGTCTCGGCGACCGCCTGCGCGCGCACATCGTCGGGCAGGACGCGGCGATCGATACCGTCTGCGCTGCCATCCGCCGCAATCGCGTCGGTCTGCAGGCCAAGCGCAAGCCCGTGAGCTTCCTGTTCGTCGGCGGCACCGGCGTCGGCAAGACGGAGCTTGTCAAGCGCCTCGCCGATGAGCTCTTCCACGCGCCTGAGTCGCTCATCCGGCTGGATATGTCGGAGTTTATGGAGAAGTTTTCCGTCTCGCGCATGATCGGCTCGCCTCCGGGCTATGTCGGCTATGACGAGGCCGGTCAGCTCACGGAGAAGATCCGCCGCCGGCCGTACTCCGTCGTCCTCTTCGATGAGATCGAAAAGGCGCACCCGGACGTCATGAACCTGCTGCTGCAGATCCTGGACGATGGCCGCATCACGGACGCGCAGGGGCGCACCGTGAACTTTGAGAACACCGTCATCATTCTGACCACGAACGCCGGCAGCAACACGCGCACCGGCACGCTCGGCTTCGGCCTGAGCGCGGACGATCAGAGCCGTGAGCGTGCGCAGCGCGCCCTCAATGAGTTCCTGCGGCCGGAGTTTCTCAACCGCCTCGACGAGATCGTCTACTTCAACCACCTCACGGAGGAAAACTTCCGTGCCATCGCATCCCTCATGCTCGGCGAGGTGCGCACCGCCATGGCCGAGCGCGGCATGACCCTGCACTGGACGCCCGCCGTCATCGACTACCTCGTCCGCAAGGGCTACAGCGAGACCTACGGCGCGCGCAACCTGCGCCGCACCATCCAGCGCGACGTGGAGGACGCCATCGCCTCTGCCGTCGTCGCGCAGCGCAAGGCCGCCGGAGACGTCGCCATCGACGCGCAGAACGACCGCATCGTTGTCACCATCGACGGTAAGGAGGTAACTGCATGAACCGTTTCGAGATCATTCAGGGCGACATCACGAAGTCTGATGTCGATGCCATCGTCAACGCCGCCAACTGCTCGCTGCTCGGCGGCGGCGGGGTAGACGGCGCCATCCACATGGCCGCCGGCACCGGTCTGCTCAACGAGTGCCGCGGTCTCAACGGCTGCCGTACCGGCGAGGCGAAGATCACCCGCGGCTACCGCCTGCCGGCGCGCCACGTCATCCACACGCCCGGTCCGCGCTGGCGCGACGGGCAGCACGGCGAGCCCGAGCTTCTGGCCAACTGCTACCGCAACAGCCTGCGCCTTGCGAGCGAAAACGACTGTCATACGGTCGATTTCCCGTCCATCAGCACGGGCGTCTACCGCTTCCCGCTTGATCAGGCGGCACAGATCGCCGTGCGCGAGATCACGCGCTATCTTGCTGACCATCCCGAAATGACGCGCGTGCGCATGGTCTGCTTTGACAGCCGCACCTACGCGGCATATGCCGCCGCGCTGGCCGCGCAGGAATGCGCCGGCTGACGCTCACCGTCACGCCGGAGCAGGCAGGCCGCACGGTCAGGAGCCTGCTCCGGCGTGAGCTGCATATGGCCGACGGTGCGATCGCCCGCGTCAAGACCGTGCCGGACGGCATCTGTCTCAACGGCGTGCACGCCCGCACCGTTGACCGCGTCGCCGCGGGGGATGTGCTCACCGTGCGCATCGATGATAAGCGCTCCGGCGGCAAGTTCACACCCGTGGCCGTGCCGCTGGACATTTTGTATGAAGATGCCGACCTGCTCGCGCTCAACAAGCCCGCGGGCATGGCCGTGCACGGCGGATATGACCGCGGCGAGCCCACGGTCGCCAATGCCCTGGCCGCCTATCTCGGGCCGGACGCTGTGTTTCACCCCGTCAACCGGCTCGACCGCGGCACGTCGGGCGTCATGCTCGTCGCCCGCAGCGGTTACGTGCACGACCGGCTGCGCCGCGTGCTGCACACCGGTGATTTCCGGCGCACCTATCTCGCCGTCGCCTGCGGCACGGGGCTGCCGCCGAGCGGCACGATCGACCTGCCCATCGCCCGCGCGGACGACGGTTCGACCCGGCGCATCCCTGCGCCCGGCGGCCAGCCGTCCGTCACGGACTATACCGTGCTTGCCGAGCGGGACGGGTATACGCTCCTGCGCGTCGCGCCGCGCACCGGGCGCACGCACCAGATCCGCGTGCACTTTGCCGCCCTCGGCCATCCGCTGCTCGGCGATGCGCTCTACGGCGGCGATACCGCCCTGCTCACGCGCCCCGCGCTGCATTCCGCCGCAGCCGACTTTACGCAGCCCGTCACCGGGCAGAGCCTGCATATTACCGCGCCGGTCCCGCGTGATCTGCGCGCGTTTGATTTTGAGAGGTACTTATGAAGAAACGCTCCATCACGATCCTGTATAATTCGCCCGTCATCCTCACATTTGCGCTGCTGAGCCTGCTCGCGCTCGGTCTCGGCAAGCTCACCGACGGCTGGACGACGCAAAACCTTTTTTGCGTCTACCGCTCGTCGCTGACGGATTGGCTGACCTACCCGCGCTTTTTCCTGCACGTGCTCGGCCACCCGGACTTCGCCGCCTATTGCAGCAACATCGTGATCCTGCTCGTCGTCGGCCCGATGGCGGAGGAGCGCTTCGGCGGCAAGCGCATCCTGCTTGCCATCGCGCTCACGGCGCTCGTGACGGGGCTGGTGCTCTGGTTCTTTTTCCCGAACGGCGCGCTCATGGGCGCTTCCGGCGTCGTGTTCATGCTCATCGTGCTCGCATCCTTTGCCGGCATGCGCACCGGCACCATCCCGCTCACGCTCATCCTCGTGCTCATCCTCTACCTCGGCGGCGAGATCTTTCAGGCCGTCACCGGCTCTGCCGGTCTCGCGCAGCTCACGCACATCGCAGGCGGCGTGCTCGGCATGATCTTCGGCTTCACGTGGAGCCGCGGAAAGCGCGGTGGACGATGAAGCTGCTCATCAGTGCGTGCCTGCTCGGCGTCGCCTGCCGGTATGACGGCGCGTCCAAGGGACTCTCTGAGGATGTTCTGCGCGCGCTGATGGCGCGGCACACGCTCGTGCCCGTCTGCCCGGAGCAGCTCGGCGGACTGCCGACGCCGCGCGACGCGTCCGAGCGGCAGGGCAGCCGCGTCGTCATGCGTTCCGGCCGGGACGTTACGGACGCCTATGCGCGCGGCGCGCAGCAGGCGCTCGCCCTTGCGCAGCGCTTCGGCTGCACGGCCGCCCTGCTCAAGCAGCGCAGCCCCTCGTGCGGCCACGGGGAAATCTATGACGGCACGTTTACCGGCACGCGCGTTGCCGGCGACGGCGTCACCGCCGCGCTTCTGTCTGCGCACGGCATCCGCGTCTATGGCGAGGACGACATCGCGGAGCTCTTGAACGAATAATTATGTAAACCAAAAGCCCGAAAACAGAATCCTTTTCCGGCAGTTTTAAGCGCAGCCTTGTGAGGCTGCGCTGCTTTTTTTGCGCCGATGACACAAAAGACTTAAAAAAATTGAAATCTCTGCGAAAACCGTTGAAAAATCACAGTCTTCCGTTATAATGAAAACAGTCGAAATCCGCAGAAAACAATGGAGGAGAAAACCATGCGCAAACGCTTTTTGTCCCTGCTGCTCGTGCTCGTCTGCGTGCTGACGCTGGCCGCCGCGCCGGTCGCCGCTGCAGAACCGGACGCTGCGCAGTCCCCGACACCTACGACAGAGCCTGCCGTCCCCTCGCCGGAGCCGACAGCCCCGGTCGAACCCAGCACCGAACCCAGTCCGGAGCCCAGCCCCGAGCCCACACCCACCGGCCCGTGGTATCAGGCGGCGATGGAATTTGCCCGTGCGCAAGGTATCCTGTTCGGTGACGAGCACGGTGATCTGCTGCCGATGGGCAATGCCTCGCGCGCACAGATGGCCGCCATGCTCGTGCGCGTGTTCGGCTGCACGGCAGGGAAGGACATTGCGTTCTTTTCCGATGTGAACCGGGATGCCTGGTACTATCCGGAGCTGAGCACCGCCGTCCAGATGAATATCCTCAGCGGCTACGGTGACGGCACGATCGGCCCGAACCGCAGCATCACGCGCCAGGAGGCGATGTCCGTCTTCGCGCGCGCCTTTGCAGTCTCTGACGGCACGGCTGCAGACCTTCAGTCTTTCCCGGACGCCTCCGGTGTCAGCGGCTGGGCGGTCGCCTCCGTGGCCGGTCTGGTCAGGGCCGGCATTGTCAACGGCGATGATACCGGCCACCTGAACCCAACGGCCAGCATTACCCGCGCCGAGATCGCGCAGATGCTCTATGAGCTCGGCCTGCAGTTTTGCAGCGACGCCGATGCACTGCCCGATTCCGGCCGCGTGATCTATACCGGCGCCGCGCCCCTGACGGCGGACGCCTTTACCGGCACGCTCTACCTCGGCGGTGCCGCCGGGCGCGATCTCGGCGCTCTGAACATCACCGGTACGCTGGTCGTGCGCACCGATCCGAACGGTATGGTCACCGTCGGCGGCGCGGTCGATGCGCTCACCGTCGCAGCCGAGGGCACGACGGTCGCGGGCAGCGGCCATGCCGGCCTTGCGCGCGTGCTTATGCGCGGCTGCACGGTCACGCTCGCAGCCGATCAGACCAGTCAGGAGTATGACATCATGCTTCAGGGTGTCGGCACGGTCGTGACCGATCCCGTGCCCGCGCTCTCGCCGGAGTGCCGTGCCATCGACCTGTACGTGACCTATCGCTATTTCTCCGCGGAATACAAAGCCGCCCCCGGCAAGGCGACGCTCGTCTGGTATGTTGACGGCGTGCAGCAGCCGACGCGCAGCTACACGCTCGACGGCAGCTCCATTACGCCGGGCTTCCACATTGCCGAGTCGGTCTGGAAGCGCGATATGCCCACGCAGCACACGGTGGAGATCCTGCTTTTGTGTGGCACGGATGCGATCCGCACGACGTTTGTCGTCCCGGTCAACAACTATTCGGACGCGGAGTATCAAAGCCTGCAGAGCGCGCAGTACCCGTATCAGCTCCACGTCGTGCGCAACCAGTGCACGGTGCTGGTCTACGGTCTGGATAAGAGCGGAGAATACTCCATCCTCCATCACGCCTTCGTCTGCGGCCCCGGCCAGACCACGCCGATCGGCACGTTCCGCACGCCGTTCAAGGCGGCCTGGCATCCGCTGCAGGGCTGCTGGGGGCAGTACTGCACGCAGATCGTCGGCAACTATCTCTTCCACTCCTCGCCGTATAACAGCCCGAACAAGAATGACCTGTCTTACCGGCTGTATAACCAGCTCGGCACGGTCTGCTCGCACGGCTGCGTGCGCCTGACGGTGGCGGACGCGAAGTGGATCTACGACAATTGCCCGCTCGGTACGACGGTGAAGATCTACAATGCCTCGTCCCTGCCCGTGCCGAAGCCGTCGGCTCCGTGGCTCGACATCACGAGCCCGAACCGCGGCTGGGATCCGACCGATCCCGACCCGGCGAACCCGTGGAGACAATAAAACGATTCCCCGGAGCGATCTGCTCCGGGGAATTTCTGTTCAGGTCTCAAAACGGACGATCGTGCACAGCGTGTCCGCACTGTACAGACACACAAACGCGCCGTCGTCTGCGGCGGTATACTTGAGCGTGACGGTCTTCGCGTCCTTGACCGCCTTCGGATAGACGATGCGAAAACCGCGAAATGCATCGCAGCGCATGGTTTCCGGCAGCGCCTCAAGCGCGAACTCGAGGTATCTCGTGTTGTGCACATGACCGTTAAAATCGATGTCGCAGCGTCGCAGCGGCAGCACCGTCTGCGTGTCAAAGACAGCGGGCGCGCGCAGCCGCGGCGCCGTGTCGGGGAAGACACTGCGTGCCTCCGGCCGATAGGACGTGAAGCGTTCGCGGTCGATGCGCACGATCTTTTCCGTGCGCAGGTCGAACAGGATCAGCCGCGATTCGGCGCGCACGAGCTCCGTTCCGCTCGTGTCCGTGATCGTGTAATCGCGGAAAACGCGTCCCACGGGGGCATTGTCGCGCACCCAAGTCGCGACCTGCAGGGGGGCTTTGCTCTGCGGCCGGCGCACGATCTCGACGCGCCAGTCGGTCAGCACCCATGTGATGCCGCGGCGGCTGCCGTCGATCACATCGTCGCCGGAGGAATCGGAGTGACGGCTTGCGGTGTTTTCCAGAATGCGCAGGATCGCCTCATAGGCGAGCTTGCCGTCGCGGTCAAAATCGGCGACGCCGGGGCAGTAGGTCTCGGTGTAAAACATGGCGCACCTCCCTCAGACTTCCGGCAGACAGCCGTTTGCGAACATCCAGCTGTATGCCAGCGCCCACGAGCCGAACAGGTCCGTCTCGTGCAGGGCGCGCACCTGTGCGCGCGTGTACCAGCCGGATTCGATCTCCTCCATGGGGTCGCTGCTCGGGCGGAACGTCCCCTCGGCGATGCCGAACAGGCACACCGTGCGCTCGTCGCCGATGCCGACCGTGCACGCCGCCGGCGGCAGCACGTGCGTGATGGCGACCAGCCGCAGCCCCGTTTCCTCGCCCAGCTCGCGGCGTGCGGCCTCCTCGGGCGTTTCGCCCGGCTCGATGAGTCCGCCGGGCAGCCCGTAGATGCGCTGGCCGAGCTCCATGCGAAACTCGTGGTTGAGCGCCATGTGCTCGCGCTTTGCGTCTGTGAGCACCATGACGACCGCGTCCGTGCGGTGCTGCTGCAGGTGCGCGAGCGAGTCGATGTTCCGGTCACGGCTGACCATCTCATAGGTGCGCGGGCAGCCGGTGCGGTCAATATAATGCAGGTCATAGCGGTGCAGGTATGCGCCGCCGTCTTTTTTTTCAATGTCAACGAATTGCATGGGCTTCTCCTCTTTGCAGGTGATAGTCTAGCATACCACGTTTTGCGCCGCCCGACAACAAAAAAGATCAGAGCGGCGCCGGAAGCAGCGGCTGCTCTGATCTTTTTTTGGGGAAGAAAGAAGGGGCATCTCTGACGCGAACGGTCATCACGTCCCAATGACTGTAGCACAGCTTTCTTAAAATATTGTGAGAGATCAGCCGCTTTCCGGCATGTCCACAATGCCGTGCGCGAGCTTGAGCTGCAAAATACGCAGCACGCTCTCGTCGAGTGCCGCGCGCGAGAGCGTCCCGTCGGCGAGCGCCTTTTCGATGGCCGCGACCGTGCCGGGCACGTCGCTGATCTCGAGCAGCATATCGTTTCCGGCGGCGAGCGCAAGCACGGCCTTTTCTCCGTCTGTGTACTGCGCGAGCGCCTGCATCTGCAGCCCGTCCGTGACGATCACGCCGCGAAAGCCGAGGTCGTAGCGCAGCAGATTCGTGACGATCTTGCGCGACACGGAGGCGGGCGCATCGTCCATCGTCGGCACGGTCAGATGCCCGACCATGACCATGTCCGCTCCGGCGGCGATGCCGGACACGAACGGCTTGAGATCCTCCTGCCGCAGCTGCGGCAGCGTCTTGTCGACCGTGGCGGCGCCGTCATGCGAGTCGGTTTTTGTGCTGCCGTGGCCGGGGAAGTGCTTCAGGCAGCAGATGACGCCCCCGTCGTGAAAGCCCTTGACGGCGGCGGCGACAAGCTCGGCCGCCTCGTCATAGTCGTCGCTGTAGGCGCGGTCGCCGATGGCGTTGCTGCGCTTGTTCGTCCAGACGTCGGCCACGGGCGCAAAGTCCGTGTTGAAGCCGTAGGCCGCGATGTCGCGCGCGATGGTCTGCGCATTGTCGTGCGCGCCCTGCGTACCCTGTGCGCGGTAGCTGTACATGCTGCCGAGCTTCGTCGTGCCGACGGTGTTCATCAGCCGCGCGACGCGGCCGCCTTCCTCGTCGACCGAGATGAGCGGCGCCGTTTTGCACCCGTTCGAAAGCGCAGCGGTGAGCGCCGCGAGCTGTTCGCCGGAGGTCATGTTCCCCGCCGAGAGCAGCAGACCGCCGACGGGGTAGGCACGCAGCGCAGCGGCGAGTTCGTCCGTCATGCCCGTGACGGTGCCGCCGCCGGTGAGCGCCTCCGGGTGTACGATCAGCAGCTGGCAGATCTTCTCCTGCGTGGTCATGCCGTCGAGCAGCGTCTGCGCCGCATCCTTGCGCACCTCGGCCGAGGTGCGCGGCGTGGGCGAGGGCTGCGCGGCATCCTGTCCGCGCCGGACGCATATGACCACAAGCACGACCGCCAGCACCGTGAGCACGAGCAGGTAGGCGAGTGCGCGCCAATTTTGTTTTGCAGTTATCCAAAAATCATTTCGTTTCATGCCTCCATTTTACCGCACTGGCGGCAAAAACGCAACGCCGTCTCCTCGACGCGCCGGACTTGTTTCGTTCACAATTATGTGCTATAATCATAGTCAAAATTTTGGGGGCGCGTGCTCCCGGACAGGAAGTGCTTTCTTTTATGACAAAAATTGATATTTTCTCCGGTTTTCTCGGCGCCGGCAAGACCACGCTGATCAAAAAGCTGATCGCTGAGGCGTACACGGGTGAAAAGATCGTGCTGATCGAAAACGAGTTCGGCGAGATCGCCATCGACGGCGGCTTCCTCAAGGACTCCGGCGTGCAGATCAACGAGATGAACTCCGGCTGCATCTGCTGCAGCCTCGTGGGCGACTTTGCCGATGCGCTCAAAAAAGTGCTCGAGCAGTTCCACCCCGACCGCATCCTCATCGAGCCCTCGGGTGTCGGCAAGCTCAGCGACGTCATCCGCGCGGTGCAGGGCGTGCAGTCCGATGAGCTGATGCTCAACGGCTTCACGACTGTGGTCGATGCCAACAAGTGCAGGATGTATATGAAAAACTTCGGTGAGTTCTTCAACAACCAGGTCGAGAACGCGAGCGCCATCATCCTCTCGCGCACCGAGGGCATCCGCCCCGAGAAACTCGACGCCGCCGTGGCGCTGCTGCGCGAGAAGAACCCGACCGCGACCATCGTGACCACGCCCTGGACGGAGCTCGACGGCAAGCAGATCCTCCAGACGATGGAGCGCCGCGACACGCTGTCCGCCGAGCTCGAGCACCTCAAGGCCGAGGCCGCCGAGGACGAGCATGAACATGAACATCATCATGACCATGACGATGACGACCACACCTGCTGCTGCGGCCATCATCATGACCATGACGAAGATGATGACGATGAGCATGAGCATCATCATGACCACGATGACCATGACCACGATCACTGCTGCGACCATGACCATGGCCACCACGACCATGACCACTGCTGCGATCACGATCATGACCACCACCATCACCACCACGCCGATGAGGTGTTCACGAGCTGGGGCACGGAGACGCCGCGCAAGTACACCGACGACGAGATCCGCACCGCGCTTGACGCGCTCATCAACGAGCACCGCTACGGTGTCGTCCTGCGCGCCAAGGGCATCGTGCCCGCGACCGACGGCGGCTGGATTCACTTTGACTATGTGCCCGGCGAGTCCGATGTCCGCCGCGGCAGCGCGCAGGTCACCGGCCGCGTGTGCGTGATCGGTTCGCATCTGGCGGAGGATGCGCTGAAGGAGCTGTTCCACATTGGCTGATAAAAAACAGCAGGCGCCGGACGTTCCGGTCTACCTCTTCACCGGATTCCTCGAGGCCGGTAAGACGAAGTTCATTCAGGAGACGCTCGAGGACAACCGCTTCCACAAGGGCGAGCGCACGCTGCTGCTGCTGTGCGAGGACGGCGAGGAGGTCTATGAGCCGGACAGATTCTGCGCCGGAAATGTCTATGTGCGCAACATTGACGAGGAGTCCGACCTCACGCGCGACTATCTGCTCGCGCTGCAGGACGAGCTGCACCCCGAGCGCGTGCTCGTGGAGTATAACGGCATGTGGATGCTCGACTCGCTCTATGGCAGTCTGCCGGAAAACTGGGCGGTCGCGCAGGAGTTTCTCTTCTGCGATGCGACGACGTTCGTGAGCTACAATGCGAATATGCGCCAGCTCACGGTCGATAAGCTCAAGAGTGCCGAGCTCGTCGTGCTCAACCGCTACAACGACAGCATGGACCGCATGGAGATGCACCGCATCATCCGCGCCATCTCCCGCCGTTGCGACATTGCCTATGAATATACCGACGGCAAGGTCGTCTATGACGACATCGAGGACCCGCTGCCGTTTGACGTCGACGCGCCGGTCATCGAGATCGAGGACCGCGACTTCGCCCTCTGGTACCGCGACATGTCCGAGGAGCCAAAGAAATACGACGGCAAGACCGTCGAGGTCAAGTGCCGCTGCCTCGTGCGCAAGAACGTGCCGAAGGGCTGCTTCATCGCCGGCCGGCACATCATGACCTGCTGCGTGCAGGACATTCAGTTCGCGGGCGTCGTGTGCGTGTGGGAGCACGCCGACGAGATCCGCAACGACGAGTGGGCGATCATCACGGCCCGGCTGGACTACAAGTTCCACCGCGCCTACGGCCGCAAGGGCCCGGTGCTCACGGTGCTGTCCGTGCAGGAGGTCGAAAAGCCGGAGGAACCGGTGGCCACGTTCTATTAAGCCGTAAAATGCAAAACAGCCGCCCAATCGGGCGGCTGTTTTTGCGTATTTAGGTTTCTGTGTTCTCCGCCGTGGACAGCAGGACGCGGTCGTTGTCAAACGCCGTGCCCGCCTGTGCGGCAAAGGCATCGATGAGCCCCTGCACGGTCATGTCCGCGCGCTCCGGGCCGGAGACGTCGAGCACGATGCGCCCGGCGTCCATCATGAGCGTGCGCGTGCCGAGCTCGAGCGCCTGGTGCATATTGTGCGTGATCATGAGGCAGGAGATGCTGCGCTCGGAGACGATGCTGCGCGTGAGCGCGAGCACCTTGTCGGCCGTCACGGGGTCGAGCGCCGCCGTGTGCTCATCGAGCAGCAGCAGCTCGGGCGTGACCATGGTGGCCATGAGCAGCGTCAGCGCCTGCCGCTGACCGCCGGAGAGCAGACCGACGGGCGTGTTCATGCGCTCCTCGAGCCCCATGTCGAGCTGGGCGAGCGCATCGCGGAAGAATTCCCGGTCCTTGCGGCTGACGCGGCGCAGCTGCTTGTGCTTTTCCGGTGCGCGCAGATAGGCCACGGCGAGGTTTTCCTCAATGGTCATGTGCGGCGCAGTGCCCTTGAGCGGGTCCTGAAACAGGTGGCCGATGCGGCGGCTGCGCTTGTGCGGCGGCAGGAACGTGATGTCCCGCCCGTCAAGCCGGAGGATGCCGTCATCGACATAGAACATACCGGCGATGGCGTTGAAGAGCGTGCTCTTGCCCGCGCCGTTCGAGCCGACGATGGTGGCAAATTCTCCGTCGGCGAGCGTGAGCGACAGGTCGCACAGGGCGCGCTTTTCGTTCACCGTTCCGGCGTTGAATGTCTTGCTGACGTGGGAAAGCTCAAGCATCGGTCTCATCCCCCTTTCCGGACAAGGCGCGCAGCTTGCGCGCGTTGGAGCGGATCTTTGCCAGATGGACATAGTCCTTCATATTCGGCGCGGCAATGGCGACGGCGACGATGACGGCGGAGACGAGCTTGAAGTACTCGGCCGAGATGTTCAGCCGCAGCGCCAGCGCGATGATCAGGCGGTAGACGATGCTGCCGAGCACGACGCAGACGACGCGCTTGCCGACACCGCTGCGGCGGCCGGCAAAGACCTCGCCGATGATCAGACTTGCCAGTGCGATCGTGACCATGCCGGTGCCGAGGTTGATGTCGCAGAACTTGTTGTACTCACCGATCAGGCAGCCGGAGAGCGCCGTGAGGGCGTTGGCAAGGCACAGGCCGATCGTGATGGTGACCTTGGGGTTGATGGAGGAGGCGCTGACCATGTCGAGACTGTCGCCCGTCGCGCGGATGGAAAGTCCGAGCGACGTGCCGAAAAACCGGATGAGCACGACCGCGATCACGCCCAGCAGCAGCGCGAGCAGCACCAGCGTGCTCCACTGGCTGCCGCCGGTGAGCGCCTTAAAGAGCGAAAAGACCGTATCGCGCCCCGTGATGGACACGTTGGACGAAAAGCCCATGACCGCGAGGTTGATCGTGTACAGGCCGGTGTTCGAGATGATGCCGGCGAGGATGCTCTCCACGCCGAGGCGCGTCTGCAAAAAGGCGGTGATGAAGCCCGAGAGCACACCCGCGGCCATGGCCGCAGGCAGCGCCAGAAGCGGATGCCCCGCGATGGTGAGCATCGCGCCCACGGCGCAGCCGAGCGTAAAGCAGCCGTCGGTCGAGAGGTCTGCAATGTTCAGGATCGAAAAGCTGATGAACAGCGCCAGCGCGACGAGGCCGTAAATCAGGCCGACCTCAAGCGCGGTCTTCAACACTGTCAGCATAAACGCCCCTCCTTCGGAATATCAGATATCAGTCAAAATTCTGCTGCGTGGTCGTCTCGAGCACGGAGCTGCACTTGCCGTCAAACGCCTGCTTGACAGCCGCGAGATCGTAGCCGAGCGCGGTGCAGCTGTCCGTATTGATCATGGCGATGCCGTTGTCGAAGGTCGCGACCGGCAGCGTGGCGGGGCTCTTGCCGTCGACCAGCACCTGCACGACCATGTCGGCCGTCATCTTGCCGAGCGCGGTGTAATCCACACCGTAGCCGACGAACGCGCCGTTGAGCGCGAAGGAGTCCGCGCCGCAGTACTGCGGGATCTTGGCGTTGAGGAACTTCTCATAGATGGCAAGCTCTGCGGTCATGACGGTGTTGTCGGTCGGGGTAAAGACGGCGTCGACCTTTTCGGCGATGAGCGCGTCAACGGCGGAGGTGATCTCGTCGGTGGTCGTGCCGGTCTTCTCTACGCAGCGGATGCCCTTGCCCTCAAGGTAGGCCTTCGCGTCTTCGATCGGCTGCTTGGACGAGTCCTCGCTCTTGGAGTAGAGCAGGCCGACGGTCTTGGTGTCCGGGTTCTGGGCGAGCATCAGATCGAGCAGGCCCTTGGTGTTGAGCGCGTCGCTCGTGCCGGTGATGCGGCCGCCGGGCGCGTCGAGCGCATCGACGATGCCGCTGCCGACGGGGTCAGACACGGCGGAGAACACGATGGGGATCTCGGTGTCCTCGGTGGCGGACTGTATGATTTTCACGGCCGGGGTCGCGATCGGTACGATCAGATCCACGCCCTTGCCGACGAGCTCTGCGCCGATCTGGTTGAGGGTCGTGGCGTCGCCCTGACCGTTGTAGAGCGTGTAATCGAAGGTCACGCCCAGCTCCTTGGCCTTGGCGTCGAGCTCGGCCTCGATGGCCGCCTCGATCTGGTTGAGGGACGCATCGTCCACGAACTGCACGATGCCGACCTTGTAGGTCTTGCCGTCGGCCTTGTTGTCCTCGGTCTTACCGCCGCAGGCGGCCAGACCCATGAGTGCGGTGACGGCGAGCGCGCCGCCGACGATCTTTCGGAACGTTTTATTCATAGCAAATTCTCCTTATATTTTATGAAACGGTTGGTTTGTGATGTCCGGATACGGTCTGACGCGGCAAAAATTCTCCGGCCGCCACGCCATCGTCTGGTTATCCGCGTCATATGCATCCCTCCTGCGGTGATTTGAGCAATAAAAAAAGCCTCGTCCACGAAACGGTTCCTTCCGTTTCATGGGACAAGACTGTAACTCCTGCGGTGCCACCCATGTTGGCGCTTATGCGCCCACTTTGCACGTACGATCATACGCTCCGCCGGATAACGGCCGCGGCCACCGTCGCCCCTCATGCTGCTGCAATCGGTTTGCCCTCGCGAGTCCATTCGCCATTCGTCCGCTGCAGCGCTTCCACCGTCCGCTGCTCTCTGAAAGCTTCGTAAATGGGTACTCCTCTCGGTCATCGGTTTCTCGATGCTGTTACTCTACCACGTCCGGGAGCGGATTGCAAGCCCCATTTTCACGAAACTGCACGCCGGCGGCAAAAAAAGATTTGTGCAAGGCAAACAAACGTCCCTGACCGGCGGTCAGGGACGTTTCGGATGCCGTTAATTTCCGGCGTAGACAAAGGCGTTCGGCAGCGTCCGCCCGGCGGTGAGCGCGGGGTTGGAGCTGCGCATGATGTACTTGCCCTTGTACCAGATCATGGCGCTGGTGCCGCCGTCGAGGTTCATGGCCTGCATACAGTCGTGCTTGGCCATGATGGCCGCGCAGTCCGGCACACTGATGCCGACCGACGTCGTGAGCCGGCCCTCGACAAGCAGGGCGATGATCTCGCCGTACTTCGACTGCCCGAGACAGGCGCGCGGCTGCAGGTCGGAGAAGCCGCTGCGGGCATTGACGACCGTCTCCCCGTCAATGATCATGGCGGGGGAGAACTCGACCGCGTCCGTCGTGTCGGACGAGACGGGGGAGGTGCTGTCGCGGATGTAGATGCGGTTGTCCGCATGCAGCTCGAGCCGCTTGTAGCCATAGCCCATGTGATCACCGTAGGCCCTGCCGTTGCACATGGCGTAGCCCGCGAGCGTGCCGCCGTTGCCGGTGCCGCCCGGATCGATGAAGCCCGAGCCGGTCATGCCGATGACGCCGCCATGCGCCTGCGCGATCTGGCCGCAGTACTGGCCGATGCTGCCGAGCGTGGTCGCAGCGTGCAGACTCAGGCGCGACGGATCCTTCATCACGACAAGTACGCCGCGATAGGTGCTGCCCTTTTCGCGCACGATGAGGATCTCGTTTTGCGCATCGATCGCGAGCACCTGCTCGCCCTGGATGGTGCGGATGCTGGTGCCGTTATCCGTGAGCGCGGAGTGGTCGATGTTGATGCGGCTCCACCCGGCGGCGAGCGCGTCGGGATGCTCCTTGACATACGCCTGCATGCTCGGCACGTCTACCTCCCAGAAGAGGTTGTAAAACGTGATCTCTTCCTTGCTCATGCCCTTGGTGTCGGTGAGCGTCGGGTTGCGGGACTCGATCTCTCCCTCGTCCCACTCACTGTTGACGCCGATCTGCGCCTCTCGCGCGGCCTCCATTTCGGCGACAACCTTGTCGATGACGCTGCGCGGTATGAAAGCCGTTGCCAGCCACTGGTGGCTGAGCGTGTTCATAGCCGTCTGGATATAGGCCGTGCGCCACTTGGCGATGAACGGAATGTCAGAATAGACCGCCGTCAGATACAGCCCGGCGAGAATGGCCAGCACGAGAAAGAGAATGAGCAGCCTGCGGCCGACGCTTTTTTTCTTCTTCGGCTTTTTGGCTTTTTTGGCCTTGCGGCCGTGCTTGCCGGTCGGGGGCGGGGCAGTCTGCTGCACACGCCGGCGGTCGTCCGGCGCGCTGCGGCGCGGCTGCGCGGCGGCATTCTCCGTCCACATGTCGGCGCTCTGCGGCTTCCGCTGCCGGGCAGGCCGCTGCTGAGCGGGTTGCTGCCGGGCAGGTTGCTGCTGCGCAGGCCGCTGCTGAGTGGGCCGCTGCTGAGTGGGCTGCTGCCGGGCGGGTTGCTGCTGCGCCGGCCGCTGTTGAGCCGACCGCTGCCGGGCGGGTTGTTGCTGCGCCGGCCGCTGCTGAGCGGGTCGCTGCTGTATGTTATCGGTAGCCGGCCGCTGGGTACCCGTTGGACGCGGCGGCGAGGAAAACAGCTTCAAGGGGCAATTCCTCCTTTATGTGCGGGAGATTACGAAGGGCTTGACGTCCGGGCGCGGAAAAAGTTCCGCATCTGCCGGAAAAACGGGAAGGCTCGTACTGCGAGCCTTCCCGAACGTGTGCGGGACCGCTCAGCAAAGCTGCGCGCCGGCGGGCACGCTGTCATCGAGCATGAGCAGGTTGAGCTTGCCGTCCTTCTCGGCCGAGAGGAGCATGCCGTTGGAGGGCATACCCATCATCTTGCGCGGCGGCAGGTTCAGGATGGCGACGACCGTCTTGCCCACGAGCTCCTCGGGGCGGTAGTACTTGGCGATGCCGGAGAGGATCTGCCGCTCGGTGCCGCTGCCGTCGTCGAGCGTGAAGCACAGGAGCTTGTCGGACTTTTTCACCGGCTCGCACTTGAGCACCTTGCACACGCGCATATCGCACTTGGCAAATTCGTCGATCGTCACATCCGGCAGCACGGGCGCAGACTTCGGCGCGGCGGCCGCTTTTTTTGCCGCCTTGAGCGCCTCGAGCTCGGTGAGCTCCTTGGTCATGTCGATGCGCGGGAAGAGCGTCTCGCCCTTGTGCACGGTGACATCTGCCGGCAGCACGCCCCAGACGGCGGCGTTGTCCCATGTGGTCTGCTCCGGAGCGGCGCCGATCTGCGCGAAGGCCTTCTCGCAGCTGTCGGGCATGAAGGGCAGCAGAAGTGTGACGGTGATGCGCAGCGCCTCAAGCAGGTTATACAGCACCGTAGCCAGACGCGCGCGCTTGCTCTCATCCTTGGCGAGCACCCAGGGGGCTGTCTCGTCGATATACTTGTTGGCGCGGGAGATGACCTTGAACACCTCAATGAGCGCCTGCTGCGTGCCGAAGTTATCCATATAGCCGGCGTACGTTTCGCGCAGGGCGGATGCCATGGCGATGAGCTCGTCATCGAGCGCATCATGCTCGCGCTCTGCCGGCAGCGTGCCGCCGAAGTACTTGATGACCATGGCGACGGTGCGGCTCAGGAGGTTGCCGAGATCGTTGGCAAGGTCAGTGTTGATGCGGGAGATGAGCAGCTCGTTGGAGAAGTTGCCGTCGCTGCCGAGCGGGAACTCGCGCAGCAGGTAGTAGCGCAGCGCGTCCACACCGTAGCGCTCGGCGAGCACGACGGGGTCGACGACGTTGCCCTTCGACTTCGACATCTTGCCGCCGCCGAGCAGCAGCCAGCCATGGCCGAAGACCTTCTTCGGCAGGGGCATACCCATGCTCATGAGCATGGCCGGCCAGATGATGGAGTGGAAGCGCACGATCTCCTTGCCGACCATGTGCACGTCGGCGGGCCAGAACTGATCGTAATCGTTGTACTTGTCGTTCAGGAAGCCGAGCGCCGTGCAGTAGTTGAACAGCGCGTCGACCCAGACGTAGACGACGTGACCGGGGTCAAAGTCGACCGGGATGCCCCAGGTGAAGCTCGTGCGCGACACGCACAGATCCTCCAGACCGGGGTCGATGAAGTTTTTGATCATCTCGTTGACGCGGCTGGCCGGCTCCAGGAACGTGCCGCTGAGCAGCAGCTCGCGCACCGGCTCGGCATACTTCGACAGGCGGAAGAAGTACGCTTCCTCCTCGGCATAGTGCACCTCGCGGCCGCAGTCCGGGCACTTGCCGTCGACGAGCTGGCTCTCGGTCCAGAAGCTCTCGCACGGAGTGCAGTACATGCCGGAGTACTTGCCCTTGTAGATGTCGCCCTTATCGTACATCTTCTTGAAGATGCGCTGCACGGCCTCGACATGGTAGTCATCCGTCGTGCGGATGAAGCGGTCGTTGGAGATGTTCATCAGCTTCCACAGCGCGCGCACGCCGCCGGGGCCTTCGACGATGTTGTCCACGAACTGCTTGGGCGTGACGCCGGCGGCCTCCGCCTTCTCTTCGATCTTCTGGCCGTGCTCGTCCGTGCCGGTCAGGAACATGACGTCATAGCCGCACAGACGCTTATAGCGCGCGATCGCATCGGTCGCGACCGTGCAGTAGGTGTGGCCGATGTGCAGTTTGTCCGAAGGGTAATAGATCGGCGTTGTGATATAAAACTTTCCTTTGCTCATACTGCATTCTCCTCTGTATTAGTCTTCACCGGCGTCACCGGGGTCGTAGACCGACGGGTAGGGCGTCGGCTGCGGCTTCGGCGTTGTGTCGTGGGAGTGATAGGTGCTGTTGGCCTCGACGGTGCGGCTGATCTCGTTGCCGTCCTTGTCATAGACGGTGCGGTAGGTCGTGGCGCGCAGGCCGTTGGCGGTGTAGCTCATCTTGACGTAGCTGCCGTCCACATCCGTGCCCCAGATCTCGACCGTGATGCTGTTCTTTTCCACATAGGCCTTGATCTCGATGGGGTATTCGCGGCTGTTGGTAAACTTGAATTCCGGGCCGCCCCAGCTGACCGTGGCGTCCATGCCGGGCTCAATATAGGCCACGGGGAAGTAGTGGCAGGTGCGGGTGTTGATCTTGAGGTTGGAGACCATGGCGCAGTAGTACAGCGTGGACGACACCTGGCAGATGCCGCCGCCGACCTCCTGCACGACCTGACCGCCGGAGTAAGCCCCGGCTTCCTTGAAGCCGTTGGCCTTTGTGCGCTGGCCGAGCACGTCGTTATAAGAAAACGTCTGGCCGGGCTGGAGAATCACGCCGTTGATCTTCTCGGCGGCGAGCTTCACGTTCGTGATACGGTTGCTGCTGCTGCCGGAGAGCGAGGTGGTCTTGGTGGCGAGCTTGTCGGCCAGCAGATGCTTTTGCAGGCGCTCCTGTGTCATTTCCGGCTGTGTGAGCGTGGCCGGGATGGTGACGGTGTCGTCGGTAGAGGCCGCGTCCCACAGGGGCAGCGCCTCGGCCACGTCAAACGCGATGCCGACCTTGCTCTCCGTGGCGGACTGGGTCTCCGGGTCGTAGCCCGCGTTGACCGGGTCGCCGCAGATGGCGTCGTGCAGCTCCTGCAGCGTCATCTTATCGTCGCCGCTCATATCGACCGGGTAGGCCGACGTGCCGAACTTGCCGCTGCGGATGTCGCTGAGCATGCGCTCGGCGACGGCGGCGGGGTCGAGCGTGATCATGCTCGCGCCCTTGACAACACGGATGGCACTGTGCTCCTCGTCGATCTCGACACTGCCGCCCGAGAGCTTGACATTGATCTCGGCGGCCTCGCGCTCGATGCGTGTGCGCAGGGCGTCGGTGTCCATATCGGCGAGGTTATCGGCCGCCACATCGTGCCCCTTGAGCGCGCAGCGCAGCCACGTGAAGAAGTTCGTGAACGCATTTCCGCTGCGTCCGTAGGCGTAGGCTGTCTCGGCTGCGGCGTCGGGCGTCGCCTCAAAGCCGATCTCCGTCGCGGTGACGGTGATGGTCCGGTCGCCCGGGAAGGTCATCGTGAGCACCGGTGCGCTCGTATCGTCCCAGCCGGCGGCGCGGATGGCCTCTGCCGCCTCGCTGGGCGTCATGCCGCCGACGTCGGTGCCGCAGACGGAGACGTTCGGGAAGATGGCATCCTTTTTCGCCACGAGCACCATGCCGACGGCGCCGGCCGCGATGATGACGGCCAGCACGATGAGCGCGGCGCGCAGGGCGATCTTACCGCCGCGGCCGCGGGGTTTCTTTTCTTTTGCTCGGGGCGCATCTTGCGCCGGGCGCTCCTGCCGGGATACGGGCGGGCGCTGCGCCGTCTGCTTCGGCGCGGCGGCGCGGCGGGCGGCCGCCTCACTCTGTGCCGAGCGGTTGGAGGCGCTGCGGTGCGCCGAGCGCTCCTGCGCGGCGAAGTCCGCCGCCTCGCGCTTTGCGGCTGCGCTGCGTTTGGAAGTGTTGCCGTTAAGTTTCATGCTTTTGGCTCCTGTCTGTCCCCGTCAAAATCGGATTATTTAAATAAGTATCGCGGAAAGCCTCCGCCTCACCGGGCGGGAGCTTGGTGCGCGGCTGCTTTTCGATCTGCGGCTTCATCCACGGGTTGTGCTCGGCCTTGCGGTCGGTCTGTGCCTCGAGCAGCTTGCCGATGAGCACGTTCGATAAGAGGAAACCCGAGGGCGTGAAGTGCCAGCGCTCGCCGTCCGCGACGGCCCAGCCGCGGCGGACGAACTCCTCAAGCTGCTGCGCGATGCCGGAAAAGTCGCTGCGGTAGAGCCGCTCATACTCCGCGCGCGACACACCGTGTACGGTGCGCATGCCGAGCATGAGATATTCGGCCGCGCGCTCAAAGTCGCCGATCGTCTCGTATTCGTCGATCATGTCCTCACCGTGGAGGACGCCCGCAAGATAGCGGTCAAGGTCGCGCACATAGCTGTAGCGCGTGCGGCCGATGCACGAGTGCGCGCCCGGGCCGAAGCCCATATAGTCATCGAGCTGCCAGTACTTCAGGTTGTGCCGGGACTCATAGCCCGGGATGCTGAAGTTGGAGATCTCGTACTGTTCGTAGCCATAGTGCCGCAGCTCCTCGACCATGCACAGGTACATATCCGCCTGCTCGTCGTCCGACGGGATGAGGGGCGAGTCCTTCAGGGCGTACATGGGCGTGCCCTCCTCGAGCTTGAGCCCGTAGCCGGAGATGTGCTCCGGACGCAGGGCAAGCGCCTTGGCGAGCGTGTCTGCCCAGTCGCTGCGGGTCTGGCTGGGAAGACCGTAGATGAGGTCGAGGCTGATGTTGTCAAACCCGGCGGTGCGGGCATTTTCAACGGCCATCTCCACCTGCCGGTAGCTGTGGCGGCGGCCGATCATTTTCAGGATATCGTTGTTGGCCGACTGCATACCGATGCTCAGACGGTTGAAGCCCGCCTTACGCAGGGCGCGCAGGTCGTGCAGACGGACGCTGTCCGGGTTGACCTCGACGGTCACCTCCGCGCGCTTGAGCAGGCGGCCGGTGGCCTTGACGGCGTCGAGCAGCTCAATGAGCCGCGCCGCGCCGTAAAAGCTCGGCGTGCCGCCGCCGAAATAGACCGTGTCGATGTACGCCGGCGCGATGCGCCCGGCGCTCTCTTCAATGTGCTCGAGCAGCGCCTGCTGATATTCCGCCATGCGCTCGGCAGCGCCGGCGCAGGAATAGAAGTCACAGTAGCCGCACTTGCTCGCGCAAAACGGGATGTGGATATAGATACCGAGACGCGGTTGCATAGACAGCTCCTTACTTGGGGTACCCTGACCGCCGGGGCGCGGCGGTCAGGGATAAGATCAAATCGTTTGTCAGATCAGCGTGCACACGAGCTCCGAATACGCAGCCGGATCCTCGAGCGGCTCGCCCGCGATGAGCAGCGCCTGCGCGTGCAGGATCTTGGCGATGCGCGCGGCCTTGTCCTTGTCGCCGGCGGCGAAGGCGTCCTTCATGGTCTGGTAGGCGTGGTGGTTGGCGTTGAGCTCCAGCACGCGCACGGCGCGGATGTCGGTCGGTGCGCCGGGCATGCTCCGGAAGTAGCGCTCCATCTCGAGCGTGACGCCGCCCTCGGTGCTCAGGCACACGGCGCTGGACACGAGCTTATTGGACAGGCGCACGGATGCGACCTGCTCGCCGAGCGTCTCCTTGACGAAGTCGAGCAGCTCCTTGTCCTCGGCCTGCTTTGCCTCGGTCTCTTTTTTCTCTTCCTCGCTCTCGAGGCCGAGATCGTCGGTTGCGATGTTGCAAAACGGCTTGTCGTCGTAGCTCTTCATGGTGTCGACGAAATACTCGTCGATCTGCGAGGTCATGCACAGGACGTCAAAGCCCTTGTCGCGCAGCTGCTCCGCCTGCGGCAGGCTCAGCAGACGCTTGACGTTGTCGCCGCACGCGAAGTAGATCTTCGCCTGCTCGGCGGGCATGGCGTCGACGTATTCCTTGAGGGAGACGAGTTTGGTCTCGCTCGTGTGGTAGAGCAGCAGATCCTTGATCTCGTCGACCTTGTCGCCCGTCTCGGTGACGGCACCGGCGCGCAGCACCATGCCGAAGGCGGCGTGGAACTGCTCGTACTTCTCGCGGTCGTTGGTCATGAGCTTCGTCAGCTCGGACTTGATCTTCTTGCCGAGGTTCGCGGCGATGAGCTTGAGCTGGCGGTCATGCTGCAGCATCTCACGCGAGATGTTCAGCGACAGGTCGGGGGAGTCGACCACGCCGCGCGCGAACGCGTAGCACGGCGGCAGAAGATCGGTGCATCTGTCCATGATCATGACGCCGGAGCTGTAGAGCTCGAGACCGGGATCGGCGTCGCGCGTGTACATATTTGCCGGGACCTTGGACGGGATGAACAGCAGCGCGCGGTAGGAGATCAGACCCTCGGCGTTGACGCGGATGACGGCCAGCGGGTCGTCATTGTCGTGGAACTTTTCCTTGTAAAACGCGATGCACTCCTCATCGGTCGCCTCCTTGCGGCTGCGCTGCCAGATGGGGATCATGCTGTTGACGGTCTGCTCCTCGGTCTTGGTGACCATCTCCATCTTCGGCTCACCGTTTTCGTCCTTCTCGCCGGAGTCGACCCAGTCGCTCTGCTCGACGTCCATGACGATCGGCCAGCGGACATAGTCGGAGTACTTGCGGATGAGCATCATGAGCTTCCAGTTTTCGAGGTAGGTGGAGTATTTCTCACCCGTCTCGTCGGCCTTGATGTGCATGATGACGTCGGTGCCGACGGTATCCTTCTGCGCCTCGGTGATGGTGTAGCCGTCCGCGCCGGTGCTGACCCACTGATAGGCGGTGTCGCTGCCGTAGGCGCGGGTGATGACCGTGACCTTATCGGCGACCATGAACGCGGAGTAGAAGCCGACGCCGAACTGACCGATGATGTCGATGGCGGCGTCCTCCTGCGCGCTCTCGCCGAGATCGTCCTTGAACTTCAGCGAGCCGCTGCGCGCGATGACGCCGAGGTTGCTGTCGAGCTCGTCCTTGGTCATGCCGATGCCGTTGTCGGACACGGTGATCGTGCGCGCTTCCTTGTCGGGGATGACGCGGATCTTGAAGTCGCCGCGCGCCATGCCCACGTTTTCATCCGTGAGCGACTGGTAGCAGAGCTTGTCGATTGCGTCCGAGGCGTTCGAGATGATCTCGCGCAGGAAAATCTCCTTGTGCGTGTAGATCGAATTGATCATCATGTCGAGCAGCTTTTTGGATTCTGCTTTGAACTGTTTCTTTGCCATATCTATGCCTCCAAAATTTTAATTACACCTTTGGGTCTGTACCCGGCCTGCACGCAATAGCGGCCCACGGTACAGATTTTAATATTATAGCACATCGACCGTTTTTTTCAACACCCGCCGCCGGAATAATTGGGTTGTGCGGCGCGTTTTTTGTGGTATAATGAGACGTTAAGAAAAAAATAAGATTCTGTGAGGTGGCACCCATGAACGATCTGAAAGACCTGCTCCATGCGCGCCTGTTCCTGCTGGATATGGACGGCACGCTCTACCTTGGGGACGATGTGTTTCCCGGCGCAGTCGACTTCATCAACACGCTGGCCGATACCGGACGGCAGTACATTTATCTGACCAACAACTCCTCGCGCGCCGGCACGGACTACATCACGCGCCTGCAGCGCCTGGGTTTCCCGTGCGAGGCGGAGAACGTGTTCACGTCCGGCATGGCGACGGCGCTGTATCTCAACCAGCACTATGCGGGCAAGCCCGTGTATCTCGTCGGCACGCAGGCGTTTCGCCGCGAGCTGCTCAGCTACGGCATCCCGCTCGTCGAAGAGGGCGCGGAGATCGTCGTTGCCGGCTTTGACACCGAGCTCGTGTATGAGAAGCTCGACAAGGCCGTGCACTTCCTGCGCCGCGGCGCGACCTTCATCGCCGCCAACCCCGACTGGGTCTGCCCCATGCCGGCCGGCGAGGTGCTGCCCGACTGCGGGAGCATCTGTGCGCTGCTGACCGCTGCCTCCAGCGTCAAGCCGACCTACATCGGCAAGCCGAACCGCAACATGGTCGACGTTATCTCGGCGCAGACCGGCGTGCCGAACGAGCAGATCTGCTGCGTGGGCGACCGGCTGTATACCGACATTGCCGTGGCCGTGAATGCGGGTGCGCAGAGCGTGCTCGTCATGTCCGGCGAGACGGACGAGGCGATACTCAAGGCATCCGACGTGCAGCCGAAGTACGTCCTGCGTGACGTGGCCGAGCTTGCGCAGATCCTGCGCGACGGCACTGTGTGAGAAAAAATCCAGAATTTTTTAAAAAGCGCTTGACAAACACGGACACAACTGTTAGGATATGTTCAGTAAACATCGTTTTGTGCGAATGATGTTTACGCCCCCCTCGTTTGTGTTCTCTCTTCCATTTCAGCGTCCGGGTCTGCATCCGCCGCGGACGCGCAAGCACAGCAATCAACAGCCAACAGCCGAGCCGGCATTTGCCGGCTCGGCTGTTGGCTGTTTTTCACGGTATGCAGGCTTGCCCTGCGCTCAGATGTCCGCGCGGAACCACGCGCCGGGACGGTAGTGCTCGAAGATGACGATGTCGTAGTCGCGCTCGTGCGTCCAGGCGCGGCTCGTCCAGCCGGCGCGCACGGCGCCCATGGCCTCGCACAGGCGCACGCTCAGCGGCTTCGGGCCGATCTTGTAGGCGATGAACTGCGGGCGCGCGATCACGTTCGTGAGCACATTGCCGACGATGGCGGCGGTCGGCTTGCTCAGCGCCGTGCCGTATTCCTTCGGCGGCTGGCTGAGCTGGCCGCGCAGGATGTCGGGTGCGTTGCGCCGGAACCATGCGACGATCGTGGGATCGAAGCTCTCGACGCAGTAGGGGCCGGTGTAGGTGCGCAGTGCCTCGAGCGTCAGCGCGCACAGGCGGCGGTTATCGTGCCCGCGCTTGACCTCGAGCAGCAGCGGCACGCGTCCGCCGAGCGCCTCGAGCGCCTCGGCAAACGTCGGGATGACGCACTCGGTCTTTCCGAGACGCAGCGCGCGCAGCTCGGCGAGGGTGAAATCATCAATGACGCCCTGCACGCCGCACATGCGCTCGAGCGTGTCGTCATGGAACACGACGAGCCGGTCGTCGGCCGTCAGGTGCACGTCCATCTCGACGGCATAGCCCGCCTCGGCCGCGGCGCGAAACGCCGGCAGCGAGTTTTCCGGCACGGTGCCGGCCTCGGTGTGCAGGCCGCGATGCGCGTAGTTGCGGCATAAAAACGGCGCCTTCTGCGCGCGCGTTGCGCGGCCCGGCGCGACCAGAAATGCAAACGCACCCGCGCAGGCTGCGGCCGGTGCGGCGATCTTACAAGCGGTTTTCCAATTCATAATGTGTCCTCCTTTTGGCGGCGGGAGCCGCCGGTCTGCCTGCTCATATTAAACAACAATTTCTGCATTTCGTCAAATGCCTGTTGAATTGCACGGCGAGGTATTGTAGAATGGTACGGATTTGAAACAAACTTGGAGGTAACCCTGTGAAGCTCAACTACAAACGCACCATCTGCGTTGGCTTTGCCTTTTTCCTGATCTGCGCGTTCTGGCAGGCCTACGACAACACCGTCCCGCTGATCCTGACCAACAAATTCGGTATGTCGCAGGCATGGTCCGGTGTCATCATGGCGCTCGACAACATCCTGGCGCTGTTTCTGCTGCCGCTGTTCGGCGCGATCTCGGATAAGCACACCGGCAAGCGCGGCCGCCGCACACCGTTTATCCTCATCGGCACGATCGTCGCCGCCATCGCCTTCATCAGTCTGTCGCTCGTTGACGACGCGCAGCTGAAGAATCTCGACGGCGCTGCTGCGATCGATGATCCCGCCGCTCTGCGCATCGTCTATCAGAAGGAGGCGGACCGCACGCTCAAGACGCCCGACGGCGAGACCTTCGTGCTCGAGGATACCTTTACGGAGGACGAGTTTGCCGCCATCACGAGCCAGGTCACCAATGCCGAGGGCAAGACCGTCACGAACCACGACTACACGAATTATGTCGTGCCCGCGCGTCAGGCCTACGCCCACCAGACGACGCTGCAGCACCCGGGCGCGCTCATCGGCTTCATCGCGCTGCTGCTAATCGTGCTCGTCGCCATGGCCACGTTCCGCTCTCCGGCCGTTGCGCTCATGCCTGATGTTACCATCAAGCCGCTGCGCAGTAAGGCGAATGCTGTCATCAACCTCATGGGCACCGGCGGCGGCATCCTCGTGCTGGCCATCGGCATGGGCTTCGCCACGAGCTCTGTGCGCAACTCGCTCATGAGCTACACTGCCTACTTCTCCGTGATCGCGGGGCTCATGGTGCTTGCGCTGCTGATCTTCCGCCTGACGGTCAACGAGCCGAAGTTTGTCGCCGAGATGCAGGCCGACAGCAAGCGCTTCGGCATCGACAACGGGGACGACGGCGACACGCCCGCCGCCTCCGGCAAGCTCGGCAAGGCCGAGCGCCGCTCGCTCATTTTCCTGCTGCTGTCGATCGTGCTGTGGTTCTTCGGCTACAACGCCGTGACGTCGAAATACTCCGTCTACGCGAGCAACATCCTGCACAAGGACTATAACCTCACGCTCATGCTCGCGCAGGCCGCCGCGATCGTGGCCTACCTGCCCGTCGGCATCGTCGCGTCCAAGATCGGCCGCAAAAAGACCATTCTCGGCGGCGTCGTGATGCTGGCCATCGCGTTCGGCGTGGCTGCGTTCCTCAATTCCGAGAGTCCCACGATGCTCATGAACGCGATGTTCTGCCTCGCCGGTATCGGCTGGGCGACCATCAACGTCAACTCCTTCCCGATGGTCGTCGAGATGTGCTCCGGCAGCGACGTCGGCCGCTACACCGGCTTCTACTACACGGCCAGCATGGCCGCGCAGGTCATCACGCCGATGTTCTCCGGCTTCCTGATGGACAAGGTCGGCATGACCGTGCTCTTCCCGTATGCCGCCCTTTTCGTGGCCGGCGCGTTTGTGACCATGCTCTTCGTCCGCCATGGCGACAGCCGTCCCATTGCCGCCAAGGGTCTGGAAGCTCTCGACGTGGACGATTGATCAAGAATTCTAATTGGAGGTTGCTACTATGGAACGTCTGACCCGTAAACTCAAAAAGGGCGGCTACTCCGCCAACCGCCATCCCGCGGCACAGATCGATGAGCGCCTGAGCCAGCTCAAGGGCGTGCACAAGCAGTGGGTCGGGGATGTGTCGGACATGATCACCGGCATGAAGCAGAGCGAGGCCGCCGGACAGGCCGGCGCGCTCACGCTGGCGATGCTGCAGGCGAGCTATGCCGCGATCGTGCGCATCGGCCGCCGCTTTGAGGCCGTCTGCCCCGCCGAGGGCAACACCGACGACGCCATCACGGCGCTCGGCAAGCTCGAGGATCTGTACGAGCAGTGCCTCTCCGAGCTCGAGGACGCCAAGGCGGGTCTGGATGAGTGCCGCGAAAACGGCTTCCAGGATGATCTTGCCTACGGTGAGCTCATGGTGACGAAGCTCGGCCTCACGCAGCTGACCAAGCAGTTCGACATTGCCACCGGCTATGCCGAACCCGATCCGGAGCCGTACCAGTACCGGCCGAAGACGGACGAACCGGCGCAGTAAGCCGCTGTCATATTTCAAAAGAGAGAATAGGAGATCTTCGTATGAAACGCACATTTATGACCATTGTCTGTGCGCTGCTTCTTGTGGCCGTGCTCGCCGGCTGCGGCAGCACCGGCAGCGCCAACCCCTTTGACGCCAAAGCCAAGACCTTCTCCGACGATGGCATGCAGATCACGCTCACGACCGCCTTCAGCGAGGAAGACCTCGAGGGCTACACCGTTGGCTACGCTGCGGACACGGCGATCGTGCTCGCCCTCCATGAGACGAAGGCGGAGTTTGCCGAAGCCGGCGCGGAAGACGTGACATTCGAGCAGTATGTCGAGTTCGTCCGGCAGGCCAACAGCGACAAAGCGATCGTCGACGGTGAGCCCATCGACGGCAACCCGACGCTGCTGTATGACTTCCTCAATGAGGAACAGAACGTCACCTACCGCTACCTCACCGTTCTCTACGAGTCTGACGATGGGTTCTGGATGGTGCAGTTCGCGTCCCAGAAGAGCAACTTTGACGCCTATGAGCCGAGCTTCATCGAAGCCGCCAAGAGCGTCAGCTTCAGCGCCTAAGCGCGGGGATATCAAAGCCCCCGTCCGGCAGACCGCCGGACGGGGGCTCCTTTTCTGCGGTGCGCTGTGAGCGCTCTGCCGCAGCGATGCAAAAAACCTCCGCGCCGGATGGCACGGAGGTTTTTGCGTCGTATATAAGACCGAATTACTTGAGTTCGACAGAAGCGCCGACTTCCTCGAGCTTCTTCTTGAGCTCCTCGGCCTCGTCCTTGGAGACCTGCTCCTTGATGGCGCAGGGGATGCCCTCGACCTTCGCCTTGGCTTCCGCCAGGCCCAGGTTGGTGATCTCACGGACGGCCTTGATGACCTTGATCTTCTGATCGCCGAAGCCGGTCAGAACGACGTCAAACTCGGTCTTCTCCTCGGCGGCAGCAGCAGCGCCGGCCACCGGAGCGGCGGCAACAGCAGCAGCGGCGGAAACGCCGAACACATCTTCGATCTCGTGCACGAGCTCGGACAGCTCGAGGACGGACATAGCCTTGATCTCTTCGATCATAGCAGTGACTTTTTCGCTAGCCATGGTAATTTTCCTCCTAAATAGTTAAGTGAAGTGGTCGCCTTATTCGGCGGCGGGAGCTTCGGCCTCGGCAGCCGGTGCGGCAGCACCGCCCATCTGCTCGACGACCTGGTTCAGGCAAACGGCCAGACCCGTGATGGGTGCCAGCATCGTGCCCAGGACCTTGGAGTACAGCGCGTCCTTGTTCTGGAGCTGCGCGATCTCCGCGATCTCAGCGTCATTGAGGACCTTGCCCTCAAGGAACGCACCCTTGACGATGAACTTATTGTCCTTCGCCATCTTCTCGCTCATGTCGTGGATCATGCGGATCGGGACGATCGGGTCTGCCGTGCTGGTAGCGAGCGAAGTCGTACCGTTGAGCAGATCGCTCATCGCCTCGAGACCGGCGTCCTTGAGCGCAAAGCGGGTCAGGGTGTTCTTGACGACGGAATACTCCACGTCATTCTGACGCAGCTCGGTGCGCAGCTTGGTGTCTTCATCGACGGTGATGCCCTTGTAGTCGACGAACACGCCGGCGCTGGCGCTGTTGAGCCGTTCAGCCAGAGCGGCGACGATCGCCTGCTTCTCACTGAGAACTTTTGCGTTCGGCATAGTGTGTTTTCACCTCCGTGTGAAAGATACACGCCCAAAAAAAATTCCCGCGGCCAAAGCCCCGGAAACAGAATAGAAACATCGTGATAGATGCATCCTCGGCAGGATTTCCGCGGTCAAGCCACCTGCTGTCTTTGGAGCGCTCCAATATAATACCAGACGTCTGCGCGTGTGTCAAGCATTTTTGCGGGAAAAAATGCATTTTCTCCTGCCGTGTGTGCGCTTTTTAAAAAGCGAGATGGCCCCCGGAGGAGTACCGGAGACCATCTCAAAAATCCCACAAAAAACTTTTACCCTAAACTGCTATGGTCAGTCTAACAAATATTCTCACAAAAGTCAAGCCTCACTTGTGACAAAGCGAGGCGTCTGCGCATTTTGCACACAGGCGTGTAAGTCTGCTGCATATGCCGCAAAACCGCACGTTTTTTTCACCAGCGGATATCAGCAAGCCCCTCACCGAGGGTCATACCGCAGCGGCCGTGGCCGGGATAGAGCGTGAGCTCGGGCGGCAGCGTGCGCAGAAACGGCACGGTCTGCTCGCCGAGCACGGCGGCGTCGCCGCCGCGCAGCCGCGTGATGACCGCGCAGCCCGGCACGATCGTGTCGCCGCTGAAAAATGCCCGCGCGCCGATGCGGTAGCATGCGCTGCCGCGCGAGTGCCCGGGCGTGGCGTAGCCCTCGATGTGCAGCGCGCCCCAGTCGAGCGTGACGCGCTCGGCAAAGGTCATGTCGGGTTCATAGGTCTCGGTCTTGAGATGCAGCCCGCGCAGAAAATCGCGCGCCGGCGCGCCGCGCGACACGCTCAGCGCCGCGAGCAGCACGGGCGTCGTGTTGCCGGGATTGCGCAGCCAGGCGGTGCAGTGATCCTGCCAGAGGGTGCGCGCCGAGAGCGCGCGCTGCATCCGGCCGAGGCCGGAGGTGTGGTCGACGTGCTCGTGTGTGAGCACCAGCAGCACCTGATAGCCCTGCAGCCGCGCCATCGTCTCGGCGTCCGGCCACGGGTCGAGCACGATCGCGTCGCGCCCCTGCGTGACGATGTACATGTTCGAGCCGATCGGCGGGAAGGGGATACGTTGGATCTGCATACGGCTCAGTCCTCCGCGGGCAGGTCGAGCAGCCTGCGGCTGAGCGGCAGCTCCGACGGGAGGCTGTTTTCGAGCGTGACGGTGCCGTGCGTGCCGCCGCGGATCCAGCCGCGGCGCACGAGCTGGCGCTGCGTCTCACGCGCCGTGCCGTCGCTGCCGTCGTAGAGCGCGACGCCGCCGAGGGCGGCGCGGATCGCGCGGCGGGCAAACGGGAAGTGTGTGCAGCCGAGCACGACCGCGTCCACATGTCCGGCGTAGGGGCCGAGCTGCCGCGCCAGATATGCCGTGAGCGCGGGGGAGTCGAGCTCGCCGCGCTCGACAAATTCGACCAGTTCCGGACACGGCAGCGGCAGGATCTCAGCGCTGGCGGCGCAGCGCTGCATGAGCGCCGCGAATTTCTCCTCCCGCAGCGTCAGCGGTGTCGCCAGCACGAGCACGTGCCGGTGCTGCGCCGCGGCGGGCTTGAGCGCCGGCTCGATGCCGATGACCGGGATGTCCGAAAAAGCGGCGCGCAGCGTGCCGATGGCAGCGCTTGTGGCCGTGTTGCAGGCGATGACGGCGGCCTTGATGCCGCGCGCATACAGCCGGGCGATGACGCTCTGCGTCAGCTCGCGCACCTCCGCGGCCGGGCGCACGCCGTAGGGCGCGTTTGCCGAGTCGCCGAAGTACAAAAAGTCCTCTCCCGGCATCCGCCGCACGAGTGCGCGCAGAACGCTGATGCCGCCGAGGCCGGAGTCAAATACCGCCACGGGGAGCTCCGTTCGCTCCATCACGCGCACCTCCTTTCAAAAATCAGCACAGAATGCCACCATTGTACCACAAACGGGATGATTATCAAGTCAGACCAGCGACAGTACCTGCCGCGCGGCATAGCCCTCGCTGCGCAGCGCGCCGTCGAGCAGCTCGTAGCGCGTGATGTCCAGACGCACCGCGTGCAGCATTGCGGGCATCTGCTGCAGCTGCTGCAGCTGTACGCCGCGCGCCTCGATCACGCTGCGGTACTCGTCGCTCAGCGGGTCGATGTAGACGGCCTTGCCCGTCATCTGCAGTCCGGCGAGCGAGTCCATGCCGTCGTAGCTGTCGTACACGGCGGCGGAGATCGCGCCGTTCCACCAGATGCCCTTGAATTTCAGGCCGCCCTCGGTGAGGATGTAGAGCGCGCCGTTCACGCGCAGATATTCCAGCGGGGTGCACCGCACCCAGTTGCCGCAGCCGGTCGCGAGCGCGAGCGTGTTGTGTGCGGCCAGAAAGTCGTCGATGCGCGCCCTGAGCGCGTCCGTCGGCATGGGCGCTTCCGGCGGGCAGAAGGCCTTGGCGATCAGCTCGGCGGCGGCGACGGTCTCGTCCTCGCCCTTCGGACGGAAGGTCACGCGCTTTTGCACGCCGGCGGTCACGACCGGGCCGCCGGCACCGGCGGCGACGGTGATGACATTTGCGTATCCGCTCCAGTCGCGCGGCGCGCGCTCGGCCGGGAAGAGCTTGCAGTTGCCGATGACCGTGCCGAGAATGTAGGCCGTTTTGCGCACGGCGGCGTCATAGATGATGGCGGTGATGTTCATATGCTTTGCCTCCAGAAAAAGAATCCTGCCAAGAGTATACCACGCAAAGAATGGATTGTAAAATTGAAAGGCGGATGTTACAATGAGTATATCCAAATACAGATAGAGAAAAGAGGTCTTGCCATGATCTGTCCAAAATGCGGCGCGCAGCTCTCTGACAGTGCCGTCATCTGCCGCGCCTGCGGTGCAATGCTTCCCGAGCATGCGCTCCCCTCGCAGCAGCCCTGCCGGCCGACGCAGCAGCCTGCGGGCAATGCCGCGCAGAATGCCTCCGATACTCCGCGCACGTGCGCGCAATGCGGCGCTCCGCTTGAAGACGGTATGCGTTTTTGCACCAACTGCGGCGCGCCCGTTCCCGAGCGGCCCGACCCGGCGCAGTCCGTGCCGCCCCGACAGGACACGGCCGCTTCCTTTATTCCGGGCGTCTGCCCGCATTGCGGCAGCCGCCTGAACCCCGGCGCGCGTTTTTGCACCGTCTGCGGCACGCGTGCACCCGAAGCGCCACAGGGCCAGACCGGCTGGTATGCGTCCGCGCCCGGCGGTGCGGTCTCCTCGCCGGAGATCGGCGCCAAGCACAAGCCGAAAAAGCTGCTCATCGGTCTGCTGTGCGGCTTTGCCGCACTGGTCGTGATCGCGGCGGTCCTCATCGGCCTCTTTGCCGCGCACGGCGGCAGCCACGGTACGACCGGAAACACGGAGGTGGATCAGCTCATCGAGCGCTACTTCACGTATTTTGAAAACGACGATATCAGCGGCATGAACAAGATCTTCCTGCCGGAGGCGGTCGCCTTCATGCGGGATGATGACGATGGTCTGCTCACCGTTGAGGAGGCGATCGAGGAGCTCGACGACTGGTACAGCGACTATGGGCGGACGATCGATGACTACGACATCTATGATTCCGACCGGCTCGATGAAGAGGATCTGACCCAGCTGGAGTGGGCGCTGGATGTGCGCATCGACGACAACCTTGTCGTCGCCTGTGATGTGACGTATGCAGGCGGCGCCGACGAGGACTTCTACTTTGAGTTTGTGCAGGTCAGCGGTCAGTGGTATCTGCTGTTTGCCATGGACTGACCCCCAAAATAACACCGCCCCCGGCAGCCGAAGCTGCCGGGGACGGTGTGAGACTGTCAAAAAGTATTACTTTTTGACACGGGGATTTGCGGCCTGACTGCAGCGCACGCGCCGCTCGCCAAAAGCGAACGGCGCGCACGTTTGCAGGCCGAGAAGTATTTTCTCAGCCGCACATGTCGCCTGAGAAAATGATCGGACTTTCTTTCGCCGTTGAGCTCCGCAACGTGGGAGATGATGCCCACGATCCGGCAGCCGCCCGACACGCCCACAAGCGCGGTCAGCGCCTGCTGCAGCGCCTCGCTGTCGAGCGAGCCGAAGCCCTCGTCGACGAACATCGCCTCAAGCTGTACGCCGCCGGCGCTCGACTGCACCTCGTCCGACAGGCCGAGCGCCAGCGACAGCGATGCGGCAAACGTCTCGCCGCCGGAGAGCGTCTTGACGCTGCGCGCCGTGCCGTTGTAGTGGTCGACGACCTCGAGCTCCAGCCCGGTCTGACTGCGGTTGTCGCCCGCACGCTCGCAGCGGCGCAGCTCGTACTGCCCGCCGGACATGATGAGCAGGCGCGTGTTCGCGCGCCCGAGGATGCGGTCGAAATACGCGGTCTGCAAAAACGCCTCGAGCGTGATCTTCTCCTGTCCGGGGATGGTGCCGTTCGCGGTCGCCGCCAGCGCGTGCACCCATTGCCAGCGCTCGTGCGCAGCGTTGTATTCCTGCCGCTGCGTGTCGAGCTTGGCGCGCGCCGTGTGGTTTTGCCGCAGCCGCGTGTCGAGGGCGTTCATCTGCGCTTGCAGCGCATCGATGCGTGCGCTGAGCGCATCACACTGCGCCTGCAGCGCGGCAATGTCCGCCGCTGGTGCGGCGTCTGTCTGCGTGTGCAGCGTGGCGATCTTTCCGCGCAGCTGCGCGCACTTGGCCTGCGCCGCAGCGTGCTGCTTCTGTGCCGTGTCAAGCGCCTGCCGCAGCGCCTCATGCTGCGTCTGTGCCTGTGTGAGCGCGGCCTTCGCCGCACCGCTGTCCGCGTGCGGCAGCTCGGCTGCACGGTTGGCTGCGGCGGCATCCAGTTCGTCGCAGCGCGCGGCACGCGCGGCGCAGTCGGTCTCACCGGCCCGGATCGCGTCGCGCTGCTGCTGCAGCTCCGCCTCCTGCTCAGACAGCCCGTCTGCAAGCGTCTGCAGCTTATCGAGCTGCGCTCTCTGCTCCGCCAGCCGGCCGGCGCAGCAGCGCGCGTCCTGCGTGGCTTTTTCCTGCAGCGCGGGGAGCGTTTGCGCCAGCGTCTTCGGGTCGAGCGGCGGCGTCAGCGCCGCGCACGCCGTTTCCAGCGCTTCACGCACGGCTGTGAGCTGCCCGCGCAGAGCGGCGGCCTCCGCGCTGCGTTCCTCAGCGTCTCGCTGTGCCCGCTCGCTGTCGGCTTTTGCGCGCTTGCGCGCGGCAGCGTCCGGCGTCTGCTCCGGCGCGGCGGCAGGGCAGGGGTGCTCCGTCGCACCGCAGACCGGGCAGGGCTGCCCGGGTGTGAGCGTGCGTGCAAGGATGCCCGCCTGCGCGTCGAGATAGGCGTGGTCGAGCGCGCTGTAGTGCGCCAGCGCCGCCTGTGCCGCCCCGGCCGCGCGTGTGTACTTCTCCTGCGCGGCTTCGAACTTTTCCTGCAGCCCGGCGCACCGTTTGCGCTGCCGGTCGAGTTCGGTCAGCGCCTTGCACCGCTGCTCGGCCGCTTTCTGCTCCTGCGCGGTCTGCTCGGCGGCCACGGCCAGCTTCGGCTGCTCGGCGAGCTGCGCGTGTGCGCTTTTGCACGTCTGCTCCGTCGTCTGTGCCTGTGCGCGCGCCTGCTCCAGCGCTGCGGTTTTCTCCTCCAGCGCTTCGCGCGCGGCCTTGGCCTGTGCGCGCTGCTTGTCCAGCTGCTCGTATTGGCTGAGCGCGTCCTGAAGCCGCGCGATGTCCTGCAGCAGCTGCTCCATGTCCGGCTGCTTCGCTTCTGCGGCATCGAGCGCCGCCCGCGCAGACGCTTGCTCGCACTGCGCCTGTTGGAGGTCCGCCTCCGCCGTTTTCAGCTCTGCGCGCGCCTGTTCGACCGCCTGCGCCTTGCCGAGATCGGTGAGCAGGCGCGCGTGCTGCGCCTTTGCCTGCTCGTGCTTTGTGTTCGTCTGCGCCCGGACGTCTGCATCTGCATCGATCAGAGCGTCGAGCGCTGTCAGCAGTGCGTCCGTGTCCTCTGCGTCCGGCAGCGCATCCGGGTCGTCGCAGCCGATGGCCTCCGCCGTTGAACGCAGTGCCGCGACCAGCTCGCCGCACCTCTTTTCGAGCGCGGCGGCATCGTCCTTGAGCCGGTTTTGCAGCGCCAGATACTTTCCCGTGCGGAAGATCTGGCGGAAGATCGCCTTGCGCTCGTCCGTCTGGGCGAGCAGCAGGCGGCGAAACTCTCCCTGCGCAATCATGGCGATGCGCGAAAACTGCGCCCGATCCACGCCGATGACCTCCGTCACGGCGGCGGTCACCTCGCGCGTTTTCGTGATCACGCGCCCGTCCGGCATCGTCAGCTCGGCGTCCGCCTTCTGCACGGTCGTGCCGGTGCCGCGGGTTTTCGGGCGCGTATATTCGGGGTTGCGGCGCACGGTGTAGCGCTTGCCGCCGTTTGCGAAGATCAGCTCCACGAACGTCTGCGTCTCGGGCTCGGCATACTTGCTGCGCAGCATGGAGCTCTCGCGGGTCTCGCCGCTCGCCTCGCCGTAGAGCGCATAGGCGATCGCGTCGAAGATCGTCGTCTTTCCGGCGCCGGTGTCGCCGGTGATGAGGTAGAGCCCGGTCGTGCCGAGCGCGTCAAAGTCCACGGTCGTCTGTCCGGCATACGGTCCGAAGGCGGACATGGTCAGCTTCAGCGGTCTCATCCCTGCACCTCCATGATCTGCTCCATGAGCTGCGCGATGTATTCACGCTGCACCTCGCTCATGGGCTGGTGGTTCTGGCGCTTGTACAGCGCCTCAAACAGCTCCAGCGGCGTGCGCCGCCCCATCCACGCCGGTACGGACATACCGCCGGCCGCGCGTGTGCGCGCGTTGTCATAGTCAAGCGTCATCAGGTACGGGTAGATCGTGCGCAGGCGGCTCATGGCGTCAAACACGTCCTGCTCGTCCGTGAGGATCAGGTGCAGGTAGTCGCTGCGGTAGGTCGTGTGTTCGTAAAAGCTTCGCGCGGTCAGCTCGTCATAGCTCCCGCGGATCTCGCGCAGCTCCCGCAGCGGCGTGAGCGCGACGGTGCGCACCTGCACGTCGCCCTTTTCGCCCAGCGTCACGACGGTGACGGATTTGTGCTGCCTTGCCTCGGAAAACGAGTATTTGAGCGGCGAGCCGGCATAGCGGATCGTCTCGCGCCCGATGTGCTGCGCGCCGTGCAGGTGGCCGAGCGCCACATAGTCAAACGGCGCAAAGACGCCGCTGTCGACATTGTCCGTCCCGCCGACGGACAGCTCCTCCGAGCCGCTGCGCGCGCCGCCGGTGACGAACTGGTGCGTCACGAGCACGTTGCGCGCGGCGGTGTCGATGTCCATGTGCGCGACGGCCTCGGCCATGGCATCGGTGTAGCTCTCAATGTCCGCGTCCGGAAACCAGCGGCGCACGTGCGCGGGCTTCACAAACGGCAGCAGCCACACGTGCACCGGCCCGAACGCATCCTGCAGCGTGACCGGCGCGAGCGCACCGTCATACACGGGCGAGATGTGGATGCCGCAGCTGTCCATGACGCGCCCGCCGAAGGCGAGCCGCTCCGGCGAGTCGTGGTTGCCGCTGATGAGCAGCACGGGCACGCCGCGTGCGCGCAGCTCGGTGAGAAAGCCGTCGAGCAGCCCGACCGCCTCGACCGACGGCACGGACTTGTCGTACACGTCGCCCGCGATGAGCACGCCGTCCGGCTGCTCGTCGTCCAGAATGGCGAGGATCTGCCGCAGGATGTGCGCCTGATCCTCGAGCATGGAAAATCCGTTGACACGCTTGCCGAGATGCAGGTCGGCGAGGTGGAGAAATTTCATTGTATCGTTCCGCTCCTTGCGCGGCCGGGCCGCGGTGTGATGCTTCCATTATAATCCGAACCGCGCCGCGGCACAACGGCGATTTTTATCTGCATGGTCGACGGAAAATGAAAAATGGGCGCAAAAAAGAGCCGGCTGGGAGCTGATCCCCAGAGATTACGGGCAAGCCCGCTACTCTAACCGACTCTGTTGATAGTATATAGTTTCATTCCGGCTGCGTCAATTATCATGCACAAAAAAGAACCGGTTGCGTTCCGTGCGCCCGGGGTTTCAAGGCCCCGTTGCCGATTCTGACGTCAGTATATCACACGTTGCAGAATCTGTCAATTTATGATTTCGGGCCGGAGGACGCTGCGCCCTCCGGCCTTTGCTCACCAGCCGATCAGCCGCGCCAGCGCCGTGAACGCCGCGCACAGCGCCATGCCCAGCGCCGTCGGCAGCAGCGCCGCCAGCAGCGTCCATTTTGCGCTGCCGGTCTCGCGCCGGATCGTCCAGAGCGTCGTCGAGCACGGCCAGTGCAGCAGGAAAAACAGCACGGCGCTCACGGCGGTTTTCCATGTCCAGCCGTTGGCGGTCAGCAGTGCGTGCATCTGCGCCAGCCCGAGCGCGTCACTCAGACTGCCCTGCGCCAGATACCCCATCACGGCGATCGGCAGCACGATCTCGTTGGCCGGAAAGCCGAGTACGAATGCCAGCAGCAGCACGCCGTCCATACCCATTGCCTGCCCGAGCGGGTCGAGCGCAGCCGCGCACCGCGTCAGCAGGCTCACACCGCCAGGGTGCACGTTTGCCAGCGCCCACAGAACCATGCCTGCCGGCGCTGCCACGGCGGCGGCGCGCCCGAGCACGAACAGTGTCCGGTCGAAAACGGAGCGCACGAGCACCTGACCGACCTGCGGCGCACGGTACGGCGGCAGCTCCAGCGCAAAGGCCGACGGCTTGCCGCGCAGCACGGTCACGCTCAGCAGCCACGTTGCGCCGAACGTCAGCCCCACGCACAGCGTGAGCGCCGCCGTGAGCAGCAGCGCGGCGGTGAGCGTGCTGCCGCTGAGGGAAAAGAACATGGTCATGAGCGCGATGAGCGCCGGAAAGCGGCCGTTGCACGGCATGAGGCTGTTGGTGAGCACGGCGAGCAGCCGTTCGCGCTCGGAGTCGATGATCCGGCAGCCGACCACACCCGCCGCGTTGCAGCCGAGCCCCATGCACATCGTCAGTGCCTGCTTGCCGCAGGCGCGGCACGCCTGAAACGGGCGGTCGAGGTTGTACGCCACGCGCGGCAGATACCCCGCGTCCTCGAGCAGCGTGAACAGCGGGAAAAAGATCGCCATCGGCGGCAGCATCACGGCCACGACCCATGCCAGCGTCCGGAACATACCGTCCACCAGCAGCCCCTGCAGCCATGGCGGTGCGTGCAGGAATATCAGCAGCGCGGAAAACCGACCCTGCACCCAGCCAAAAAAATGCGCCAGCCACTCCGACGGCGCGTTTGCGCCCGCGATCGTCAGCCACAGCACGGCCGCCAGCCCCAGCAGCATGATGGGGTAGCCGGTCGCGCGGCTCGTGAGCAGCCGGTCGAGCCGCCGGTCACGCGCGGCATATTCCGGCGTCTCCCGCCGGACGGCTGCATGGCAGATGACCTCTGCGCGGCGCACGTCGTCCGCCGGGTCTCCGGCCTCCGGCGCACCGTCCGGGCGCGGCTGCGGCGCGGCCATAACGGCGTCGAGCGCGTCGAGCAGGGCGCGGAGCGTTTTCTTTTTCCGTGCCGTCACGCCCACGACCGGCATGCCGAGCTGCGTCTGCAGCGCGGGCAGGTCGATGCGGATGCGTTTGTGCCGCGCCTCGTCGAGCAGGTTCACGCACACGATCGTGTTCGGCGTTACGCTGTGCATCTGCAGCGCGAGCACGAGCGTGCGCTCGAGACACGTCGCGTCGCACACGACGACCACGGCGTCCGCTTCACCGCCGCGCACAAAGTCGCACGCGACGGCCTCCTCCGCCGAGTGCGGCTGCAGCGAATAGGTGCCCGGGAGGTCGACGAGCAGATACTGCTCCCGCGCCGAGCGGCAGCGTCCGCACGCGCAGCCGACGGTTTTCCCGGCCCAGTTTCCGGTGTGCTGGCGCATCCCGGTCAGGGCGTTGAAGACGGTGCTCTTGCCGACGTTCGGGTTGCCTGCCAGCGCCACGATGCGCTCTCCTGTGTGCCGTGTGCCGCCGAATGCGGCCGCGTGCGTGCCGACGGAGCGGTGTGTCAGTCCCATGTGCGCACCTCCTCTACAGCACGGCCACGCGGATGGCGCTGCAGTCGCACCGGCGCAGCGCGATCACACTGCCGCGGATGAGATAGGCGCTCGGATCGCCCATGGGGCTGCGGCCGAGGCAGACCACGCGCGTGTTTTCAATCAGCCCGAGGTCGCGCAGCCGCCGCTGCATCCCGTCGGGCGCGCACACACTGCGCACGGTCGCGCTTTGACCGGGCTGCAGGTCGCTGAGCGTTTGGATTCGTGTCATTGCAGCTTCCCCCTCCTGCGGAGGCGAGCGCCTCCCATACCCATGGTATTCGACAGGGCGCTTTTGCGTGCCGGAGGATTGCGCGCGGGCGCAGGCTGTAGTATACTACAGGAAAATACCTGTATCAGGAGTGACCGATATGGCAGAGAAGCCGAAAACGAATGTGGACAAATTCTTTGAGATCTATGATGCCGACCCCGCGCTGCAGGCGCGCGTGCAGCAGGCGATGGACTGCTATCCCGGCAGTCTGGAGATCCGCGATGTCATGACCGAGCACGTGCTGCTGCCGGTGGCGGAGGAGCTCGGCCTGCCGTTCACGCTCAAGGAGCTGCGCAATTATGAGCTGCTCAAGTGGGGGCGCCAGCATCAGGACCGGGAGCTGACGGAGCAGGACATGGCGGTCGATTATGAGACGACCTATTGGCTGCTCGACCGCGGCTGGTCGAACGACGAGGCTGCCTTCTGCGGCGGCGAGCATTGAGGTATGCAAAAAAGGCGCGCACCGGCTGGTGCGCGCCTTTGCTATATCCATATCTTCTTTACAGTCGGCTGCGGATGTCCTCCACATCGCGCTTCACGCTCTGAATGAACAGCGCGGCGTCGAGGCTGTAGGCCATGGCATCGAAGCCCCTGCGGAAGCCGTCGATCACGCCGTCGGCCGTGCCGGTGAAGAACATGCAGTACTTTCCGGCTGCGCGGCAGGCGGCGACGATGCGCGTGACGGCCGCCTGAAATTCCGGCGCGTCGAACTGTCCCGGCATGCCCATCGAGATCGACAGATCGAACGGTCCGACGAAGATGCCGTCCACGCCGTCCACGGCGCAGATGTCCTCGATGATGGTGAGCGCTTCGGCGGTCTCGCACTGCGGGAAGAGCAGGGTCTCGCCGTTGAAGTGGCGCATGGTCTCCGGCACGGAGCCGAGTCCGTCAAAGCCCCAGCCGTCCTTGCGCGACGGGCAGAAGCCCCGCTGACCGATGGGGTAATATTTCGCGTAGTTCACGAGTTCTTGCACCTGCGCGAGCGTCTTGACGTTCGGCACGATCAGGCCCTGAACACCGACGTCGAGCAGCTTGAGCACGGCGGGGCGGCTGATCTCGCGCACGCGCGCGAGCGGGCAGATGCCGCTCAGCTCGGAGGCACGCACGAGCGCGGCGGTGGTCTCGGCTTCGATGGGGGAGTGCTCGTTGTCGATGATGGCAAAGTCGAGCCCCGTGCGGCCGAGGCACTCCATAAGGCTCACGCTGGCGGTGTCAAAAAAGGTGCCGATAGGCCGCGCGCCGGCGGCGAGCTTCTGTTTGAGTGTGTTTTCCATGCGGATTCCTCCTTGTCTTGTCTCGATGGCCCGATTATACGTGCATTTTGGCGGGATGGCAAGTGCTGCGCCGCGCACATTTGCGTCTGCCGCATAGGGAATAGCGGGACAGGAGGTGCGGGCATGGAACTCGGCATCGCGTCCGGCTGGGCCGCGACTGGCGTGCACCAGAGCGTGAAGCAGCTGACAAAACAGGAGCAGCTGCGCCAACACGCCGGGGGGTGTGCGCGCATCGGCGTGTTGCTGCATGTGCGGATGTGTGTTATGATAGGGCCATCGAATGGATTTGGAGAGGTGACAAATGCGCGTGGAAGAATACGATCTCTGCTTTTCGCCGCCGCTGCCGCCTACGGTCTGGGGCGAGCTCAGTCTTTGCTTTGATGTGGATTTCCCGATCGACACGGTTTCTTCCATCCTTGGCGCGCAGCCGACAGAGGCCAAGCGGCAGTGGGCGTGCCGGTGGAACGCATATGCAGGCACGCAGAACCCGGGATACTGGACGATCACGTTTGACAAGACCGACACGTTTGATGGTGACGTTGTCCAGCGGGCGATGCATACTTTTATCGCAGAACACGAGCGGGCGCTGCATCAGGTTCTGGAGCGGTTTCAGCCGTGCACGATGTTCTTGACGATTTATGCCGCAGTGCATCAGGACGGAGAATATCCGTCCATTCGGCTAAACCCGTATTTTCTGCAGGATGCCTGTAGGCTCAGCGCGAGCGTGGATATCATTGTAGATAATGATTATGTGCCCGCGGAGCCGGATGGCGGCAATCATGCGGAGCGGTGAAATAAACGATGGCCATGCGCCAGCACATTTTACAGTGAAGTGAATAGTGAAGAGTGAAGAACGAAAAAGTAAAAATCTGCAAGCATACTGTGATGCTTGCAGATTTTTGGTGCTCCAGCGGGGATTTCCCCTAACGGGGATAAACTTCGACTCCCCAGGAGCAGCCAGAAAAAATATTCCCCCGCCAAAAGGCGAGGGATATTTTTTGGTGCTCCAGCGGGGATTTCCCCTGCCGGGGATAAACTTCGACTCCCCGGGAGCAACCGAAAAAAGAATCCCCCTCGTCCGGCGTGTAAACCTCGGAGACATAAATTTTATCCACAAACTCCCGGAGAATGGAAGCGTCAAGCTGCTGCATATCGGTGTACTTTCTGACCGCTGCAATGAACTGTCTGACGTTGACTTTCTGCTTCTCCTGCTCCTTGACTCCCTGCCGCAGATGTTCGACAAGATTTGTAAGGTTGGTCTGTTCCAGCTCATAGTCACGGGACAGTTTGATGAAACGCTCGTCGGAGAGCTTGCCGGAAATGTTATCCTCATACAGTCGCTTGATGATAACATCCAGCTCGGCAATCCGCTTTTGCGATTGCGCCAGAGAGTCTTTCTTTTGTGCCAGCTCCTTATCCCGTTCCCGCAGGCTTTGATCTGCGGCCCGCTGCACGAAGTCGTCCTCATACTGCGTCACATACTGAATGGCTTCTCGCAGGTTTCGCAGCACGATTTCTTCAAGGACAACGCGCCGGATAGAATGGGTCGAACATAAAGTGCGGTCTTTACGGTAAGTTGAGCAAAGGTAATATTCCTGTTCAGGTTTGAAGTGATTGGCTCTGCACAAGTACATCTTTCCGCCGCAATCCGCACAGAACAGCAGGCCGGAGAACATACCCATGTCGCCCATCTTAGTGGGACGGCGGCGGCCTTGTCGGATTTTCTGGACGATCAGAAACACGCTTTCCTCAATAATAGGTTCCTGTGTGTTCTCAAAGATCACCCAATCCGCCGGATCATTCCACAATACTTTCTTGCTCTTGAACGATTGCTTAGAAGTTTTGAAGTTGACCGTATGGCCCAAATAGTCAAGGCGTTCCAAAATATGCACTACCGTCTTTGTTGCCCATTTATAAGGGTCAGTTGGCCGTTTAGATGTTGTCGGCAAGTCGTTTTCGTAGCAGTAAGCAACAGGCGAAAGAACTTTATTTTCTTGGAGCCATTTTGCAATTTGCGTCGGCCCCATGCCGTCCATGCACAGTGCAAAAATCTTCTGGACAACGGCGGCAGCTTCTTCATCCACGATCCACCGCTTCTTGTTCTCCGGGTCTTTCTTGTACCCATAAGGCGGGATAGTGGTGAGGTGTTCGCCGGAGCGTCCTTTGGATTGCCACGTTGCCCGGATTTTCTTGCTGGTGTCCTTGGCGTACATTTCATTGAATACGTTGCGGATGGCGGTAAACTCGCTGTCCCCGCGCACACTGTCCACACCGTCATTGACGGCAATAAAGTGGACGCCGTACTCTGGAAACAGCATTTCCGTATACATTCCGACTTGCAGATAGTTACGCCCGAACCGGCTCATATCCTTAACGACAACGCGCTTGATCTTGCCCGCCTTGATGTCGGCAAGCATCCGCTGGAATCCGGGCCGGTTGAAGTTGGTTCCCGAATATCCGTCGTCCTCGTCGTAGTGGCGGATGGCGGTATAGCCGTGATCCCGGCAATACTTTTCCAAAATCCGCTTCTGATTGCTGATACTGTTGCTCTCGCCGTCCAGCTTATCTTCTTGGGAAAGACGCTCATAGCAGGCGGTAATGCCCTCGGCTTCCTCCTGCGGCTGGCTGTGGACATAGAATTGCAGCACCGTGTTTTGGATAGCCGTCTTGGTTTCCTCGCTCAACGGCGCGTCATTGGATACGCGCTGAAAGGAAGTGACTGGCTGTTGGTACATTTGATTGTCAAGGTTCAAAGTAGTATCGTTATTCCGTGTCGCACGGGGGTTCCGTGCAATCACCATTTCCGGCTGTTTGCTCATAAGTTCCTCCTATTCCGCAGCCGGAAAACGAGGCATGATACAAGTATATTATACCATATCATGTCCCATCCGTCTGCTTGTAGGAAATGAAAAAATCTTTAATTTTTAAGTGGCTGCCTTGCTCAAATCGTTTTGGAGCAGCCGACGGATTTTCTTGACTGCGGTTTCTTTCGCGCCGTCTTTGACGGTCGCTTTCACAATATATCGAACGCCTCCGATCTCGTACTGACGTACAACGGGGGCGGTCTGGTTCTGACTTGTTACTGTACTCATACAGTAATCCCCCTTTCGCTTACATTGGTGTAAAACGAAATGGGCAGTACGGACGGCTGCTGGCACAGCTCCACGGGAATCTCACCCCGGCCCATGCTGATGGGTGCGCCGCGCAATGCTTTGAGGGCGTTCAACGCGGGAGTA
>PPYE01275151.1_pt1 | contig 109775 bp, 98 predicted proteins | sample 1559881 | NCBI WGS metagenome assembly PPYE01 (sample SAMN08240022, study PRJNA423297) | Human gut metagenome, whole genome shotgun sequencing project.
TAAGGTTAAGATCACCAAGCCATACCGCAGTAATGAAGGACGCGTTTCAGAAGGATGTTAAATCAATAAGGTTAAGATCTGATTGATTAATCAATGTTTTAAGAATCGGGTTTCAGAAGGATGTTAAATCAATAAGGTTAAGATCCTCAAATTGTTGAAGCGAATATTAAGTTCGGTTTCAGAAGGATGTTAAATCAATAAGGTTAAGATCTCGGGAATGTCGTCAACTTCCGTGGCGTGTGTTTCAGAAGGATGTTAAATCAATAAGGTTAAGATCCTACTGACTACAGCCTAACCCTAGGCTAACGTTTCAGAAGGATGTTAAATCAATAAGGTTAAGATCGAAGCAAATAAAAACACCAAAAAGGCGTCTGTTTCAGAAGGATGTTAAATCAATAAGGTTAAGATCAAGATTGATTATGCAAGAATGACTGAAAAAGTTTCAGAAGGATGTTAAATCAATAAGGTTAAGATCCCCATCAACAACCTAACACGGGGGCAAGGGGTTTCAGAAGGATGTTAAATCAATAAGGTTAAGATCTTCATCATAATGTTGAATATAGGTATCCCTGTTTCAGAAGGATGTTAAATCAATAAGGTTAAGATCTAGGCAGTGTTGCATTTGCCGCAATTCCGCGTTTCAGAAGGATGTTAAATCAATAAGGTTAAGATCGATAGGCTTGGAAATGATAGATAACAACATGTTTCAGAAGGATGTTAAATCAATAAGGTTAAGATCACCGAGAAGCAATACTTTGTCCCCTCATCTGTTTCAGAAGGATGTTAAATCAATAAGGTTAAGATCATTTATCATAATTATATCCACTACTTAAATGTTTCAGAAGGATGTTAAATCAATAAGGTTAAGATCTCCCATCCTCCCAAAGCCAATTCGAGCGGAGTTTCAGAAGGATGTTAAATCAATAAGGTTAAGAGCGTGGCTGGTTAGTTTGGGTATCTAAGGGAGTTTTCAGAAGGGGAATAAAGTTAAATGGAAGTCATAAAAAAGAGCCAAACAAGAATGAAAGGTTAACAATATTACTGGCGGTAATACAAACCATAATAAGAACTCTAGATTGGCTCGGGTACAGTTTTAAGAAATAGGATTAAGAGACGTAGATCTTTTTTGCCGCTCTCTATATATATTTTATAACGGAGGAATAAAAAAATGAAAAGAGAAAAAGCAGTTAACATAGTTATTGTATTGCTGTTAATTTCAATCGTGTTATCTATTTTAAATCTATTTAAGTAGGTGTGTATCGTGAGTTTAATAAAGAAGCACCTAGATTCTTATAGGATTGCTAAAGATAATAATATTACCTAGCCAATAATGACAAGGGGAATTAATAAGGACTTGGATAACTTATCGTTTAAGCATCTTAAAGCTATCTCCACTTCCCTAGGAAAAGATATAGTAACTTGTCGCAAAAGAATTAAATATTTTTGTAAAACAGAGCTGCTCAAAAATAATCGAACATTTTTTTGTTTTGTCTATTTTTGATGAAACTACTAGTCATGGAGGATGATAAACTACTAAGGTCCAAATGAATTTATAGGTTTAGCATCATTACTCGAAGACGATGTTTTAGTGGTGGTTGGAAATAAAATCCGCCCGAAACGATCGGGTGGTTTTCAGTTTGTAAAAGTATACCAATTATATTGATATAGTAAATGCATAAAGTTAAGAAAGTGATAAAAATTGGATGATGAAGAATAAAAAAGGTATCGCAATAAGCAAATGACAATAGTGACACTAATCATTCAGACGATTACAGCTATTGTACAACTCATCACAATGCTTAAAAAATAGGTAAAAGAGGCGATACGCCTTTCTTCTGTTCATCAATTTTAAAATGGAGGCATTAAAATGAAAAACATAGGAAAGCTACAATATTTAACTTTGACTATCAGTATCGTTGCTCTGATATTGTCGCTAATAAATTTACTAAAGTAGGATGGTGAAATTGACGTTTTCTAACGAAGACCTCGATTCTCTGTCCTTTAGATTGATAAGATCTCTAGCCTGCTCAATGGAAAAACAGTTGAACATGTTGTACAGAAATTAGATGATTTGCAAAATAAAACCGCTCGAAATCAATCGAACGGTTTTATTTTGTCTATTTTTAGTCGGTACTACCTCTTTTTTATTGGAACCGCAGAGGTATTTTGGAAATGTCCCACATTTTTTATCACTTTTTATACCTTTATGAAACGGTTATAAAAAGTCATTTAAAGAATCTCATTGTAATCAAAAGAGTTTCAAAAGGATGCCAAATCCCTAAGGATAATCAAAAATAGATACGATTATTTATTTTAATATTGCAATCCTTAAATTCCCTCCAGCAAAACAACAAACTACTTGATCAAGCGTGGCAGCTTTTAAGTAGCTTGTTGTTTTTAGTAATAAAAAACAGTCCAACCGAATCCCAATCCAGTCAGACCGTCTTAAATTTCCTACATTACCAGCGGCAATACCACCAGGCCGTTCATCAAAATGTGCGCAATCATTGAAGTTTGGATGCGTCCCGTTTTATGGTACAGCCAGCAAAATAGCAGCCCAATCGCGGCGTATAAAAAGATGTGGCTGTCGTTATGCATAAAGGCGAACGCTAAGCTGGAAATGATTGCCATGATCGTTAAACCTAAGTTCGAGCGCATCCCGAACAAAGTGCTTAAATTGCCAAACAAAACTTTCCGAAAAACTAGCTCTTCCATAATGGGCGCCCCAACGGTGATTGCCAACACAAAAAACGGGTTGATTTTCGCTAGGGTAACTAACGTAGCCGTGTTTGCGGAAGCGGGGTTTTGCCCCAGAATAAAAGTGACGTAGCTAACCACAAACTGGAGTACGATCACTAACGCGGTCCCAATGATCCCCCACGCAATTGCCCGGAAGAAGGGGATTCGCCGAGTTTCAATTTGATTGATTTCACTATTTTTTAGGTTAATAATCAACAGCAGGGCAGCTCCGACTAGGTAATCGATAGTTTCCACCCAGATAAATGATGCACCCAACCGAACGAAAAGGTTGATAACGCTCGGTAGCAAGAAAATTGCTAAATAAGTGATTAAAGTTAATAAAGAACTTTTACTAATTTTCATCATGACACTCCTTTATTTCCTGTAAGTATAGCATATTTGAACGGTTGTTATATTTGATTGGTTAATATTGGTCAAAAACACTTGCATTCTATTAAAAACATGATATAGTTATCAGTGTAGTTAGCACTTAGGTATAACGAGTGCTAAATAAATCATGCATTTAATTATCAGAAATTTGGAGGGATTCACGTGTTAAAACCTTTAGGAGATCGCGTTATTTTAGAAGCTAAAGACGAAGAAGAACAAACTGTCGGAGGCATCGTTCTGGCAAGTAATGCTAAAGAAAAGTCCCAAACCGGTAAAGTTGTCGCTGTAGGTAACGGTCGCGTTTTAGATGACGGAAAGACGTTACCAATGAACGTTAAAGTAGGCGACACAGTAGTTTACGATAAATATGCAGGAACAGAAGTAACATACGAAGATCAAAAATATTTAGTTGTCCATGAAAAGGATTTAGTTGCAGTTGTTGAATAATTAATTTAAAGGAGTGTTGATCATGGCTAAAGAAATTAAGTTTTCAGAAGATGCACGCACAAAGATGCTAAAAGGGGTCGACAAATTAGCAGATACCGTTAAGTCGACTATTGGACCAAAGGGACGTAACGTTGTTTTGGAACAATCATACGGTTCACCAACAATCACTAACGATGGTGTAACAATCGCTAAGTCAATTGAATTAGAAGACCACTTTGAAAACATGGGTGCTAAGTTAGTATCCGAAGTTGCTTCTAAGACAAACGACATTGCTGGTGACGGTACTACAACTGCGACAGTACTTACCCAAGCAATTGTTAACGAAGGTATGAAGAACGTTACTGCTGGTGCTAACCCAGTTGGGATTCGTCGTGGTATTGAAAAGGCTACTGAAAAAGCAGTTGCCGCATTGCACAACATGTCACACGAAGTAAAGACAAAGGATGACATCGCACAAATCGCTTCAATTTCTTCTGCTAACCCAGAAGTTGGTAAGTTGATTGCGGACGCAATGGAAAAGGTTGGTAACGACGGAGTTATCACTATTGAAGAATCTCGTGGAGTTGACACAACCCTTGACGTTGTTGAAGGTATGCAATTCGATCGTGGTTACATGTCACAATACATGGTTACTGACAACGACAAGATGGAAGCTAACCTCGACAACCCATACATCTTAATTACTGACAAGAAGATTGCTAACATCCAAGACATCTTGCCATTACTTCAATCAGTGGTTGAACAAAGCCGTTCACTTTTGATCATTGCTGATGACATTACTGGTGAAGCATTGCCAACCTTGGTATTGAACAAGATGCGTGGTACTTTCAACGTGGTTGCTGTTAAGGCACCTGGCTTTGGTGACCGTCGTAAGGAACAACTTGAAGATATTGCCATCTTAACTGGTGGTACAGTTATCACTGACGATCTTGGCTTGAACTTGAAGGACGTTACAATCGAACAATTAGGTCAAGCAAACAAGGTTACGGTTACTAAGGACGACACAACCATCGTTGAAGGTTCTGGTAGCCAAGAACAAATCGCTGAACGGGTTGCAATGATCAAGCAACAAATCAGTGAAACAACTTCTGACTTTGACAAGGAAAAACTTCAAGAACGTCTTGCTAAGCTAGCTGGTGGGGTTGCAGTTATCCGGGTTGGTGCTGCTACTGAAACCGAATTGAAGGAAAAGAAGTACCGTATCGAAGATGCTTTGAACGCTACTCGTGCTGCTGTTGAAGAAGGATTCGTTCCTGGTGGTGGTACAGCACTTGTTAACGTGATTGCTTCCTTGGAAGACCTTGACGCAGAAGGCGACGAATTAACAGGTATCAACATCGTTCGTCGTGCTCTTGAAGAACCAGTTCGCCAAATTGCTGAAAACGCTGGTGAAGAAGGTTCCGTCATCGTTACAAAACTTAAGACACAAAAAGATGGTGTTGGTTACAACGCTGCAACTGACGAATGGGTTGATATGATTGAAGCTGGTATCGTTGACCCAACTAAGGTTACTCGTTCAGCACTTCAAAACGCTGCTAGTGTATCCGCATTGTTATTAACAACGGAAGCGGTAGTTGCTGACTTACCAGAAGAAAAGCCGGCAGCTCCAGCAGCTCCAAACCCAGGTATGGGCGGAATGATGTAATCAAACTTTCGTGACTGATGGAGATGCTTACCGAAAATGGTAAACCATCGCCGCAATTAATCACTGAAGGCAACTGAATAATCCAGGAAAAGACGCGCATTGCGCGTCTTTTTTTGTGTCCAAATGCCGGGACAAAGGGTTATCGCAAAATCTCTTTAAAAGTTAATCAGGAATTTTGTTTTATTTGCCTAAATTCTGTTATTATCAGTATATGAGTGAGAATCCAAAAATATGCTAGCTAATTTACTGGTTTTGGAGTAGAATTTCACTTGCATATTTTTAAAAACGGAGAGTAAAAAATGTTTTCGTATTTGAAACGTATTTTAATTGGTAAACCACTGAAGACGTTAGACGAAAGTGGCCAAGCGTTAACGAAATTTAAGGCGCTCGCTCTGCTATCTTCAGATGCTTTATCATCTATCGCATATGGTACCGAAGAAATTCTTTCGGTTTTAATTGTTTTATCAGCTGCGGCAACTTGGTATTCGATTCCGATCGCAGCAATCGTGTTAGTGCTATTATTTGCAATTACGGTGTCATATCGTCAGATTATTAAGGCGTATCCTTCGGGAGGCGGTGCTTACGTAGTTGCTAGCAAGAACTGGGGGACTTCGGCCGGGCTAGTCGCCGGGGGGTCGCTGTTAGTTGATTACATGCTGACGGTAGCCGTAAGTGTGACTTCCGGAACCGAAGCGATTACCTCGGCAATCCCGGCGTTACAGAAGTATCACGTGGCCATCGCGGTGCTGATTGTGCTCGGAATTATGGCCCTGAACTTGCGAGGGTTGCGGGAATCGGCAAGTTTCCTTACCATCCCGGTTTACCTGTTCGTAGTGGTAATCTCGATAATGATTATTGTAGGTTTATATAACATCGTTACCGGACAAGTTACTTATCATGCGGCGGCAGCAATTGGCTCGACCGTGCCGGGAATGACCTTCGTGCTCTTCATGCGGGCGTTATCTTCTGGATCTTCTTCCCTAACTGGGGTAGAAGCGATTAGTAACGCAGTGCCTAATTTCAAGAAACCGCGGCGGAAAAATGCGGCAGCTACTTTGGCAATCATGTCGTTGATTTTGGCTTCGTTCTTCGCGGGAATCACGTTCTTAGCTTACTACAGCGGAATTACGCCGATGAGTTCGCAAACCGTGCTTTCCCAAATCGGGGTTACGGTCTTCGGCCACGGGATTTTCTACTATATCCTACAATTGTCAACCGCGTTGATTTTGGCGGTAGCCGCAAACACCGGGTTCTCGGCCTTTCCAATGTTGGCCTACAACTTGGCCAAGGATAAGTTCATGCCCCATGCTTACATGGATCGGGGCGACCGACTCGGCTACTCTAACGGAATCATTTCGTTAGCCGCGGGCGCAATCGTGCTGATTTTGATTTTCGGTGGACAAACCGGTCTCTTAATCCCGCTTTATGCTATTGGGGTTTTCGTACCGTTCACGTTGTCACAATCCGGAATGATCGTGCATTGGAAACGAGAAGGCGGCGCTCATTGGTGGATAAATGCTTCTGCTAACTTACTAGGAGCGTTACTATCGGCAGTCTTAGTAGTCTGCTTGCTATTCCTACACTTTAGCAACGTTTGGCCATACTTTGTGGTTATGCCACTGTTATTGCGGATGTTCTACAAGATTCGTAAGCACTATGACGAAGTCGCTGACCAACTGCGGGTTGTGGAAAAGGGCAAGGTTAACTTGCACGACTATGACGGTTCAACCGTAATTGTGTTGGTTAGCAACGTTACCCAAGTAACTTCTGGTGCGATCAACTACGCTCGGTCAATCGGGGACTACGTAATCGCCATGCACGTTTCGTTTGATGCTAACCCAGAAAAAGAGCATAAGACGGCGATGGAATTTAAAGCGGAATATCCGGATGTTCGGTTTATCGACATTCACTCGTCGTACCGTTCGATTACCAATCCGACGCTTCGGTTCTGTGACGTAATTGCTAAACGGGCGGCGGAACGGAATTACACCACGACGGTATTGGTTCCGCAATTCGTTCCCCGCAAACCATGGCAAAACATTTTGCATAACCAAACTGGTTTACGATTACGGGCGGCATTAAATTCACGCGAAAACATTATTGTTTCCACGTATAATTATCATTTGAAATAAAAGTAAACGGGTTAAGGAAGTGAGCTTCCTTAACCCGTTTTTTGTGCAAAGACTCCGGGAAAAGCTTCGTTGAAGTGAATAGATGTTATTTTTCTGTGGAAACGTTGTCGTTTTAAAATGAAAATTATCGTTAAATTATGTGAGTTTTCGGTGAAGTTACTGTATAAGGCATGCAAATTTCGGTATAATGAGCTTATTATGAACATAAAAGAGGACAAATTATGCGATTTGAAATAGTTGTCAGTTTATTTGCAACCATGATCATTTCGGCGATTTTAACACCATTTGTCCGAAGAATTGCTTTTAAAATTGGAGCGGTTGATAAGCCGAACGCTCGGCGGGTTAATAAAGTGCCGATGCCGACGATGGGCGGGTTAGCAATCTTCTTGGCATTTAATTTCTCACTTTTTTTCTTACTAAGAAATCAAATTCCTAACCCGCAATTTTACGGAATCTTCTTCGGCGAATGTATAATTATGTTAACCGGAATTATTGATGATATTTTTGAATTAAAACCTTCGCAGAAAATGATTGGAATCTTACTCGCAGCTTTAGCGGTGTATTGGTTTGCGGAAGTGCAAATGACGACCTTGACTTTACCGTTTATTGGGATTGTCCATTTGGGATGGTTTTCGTTACCAATTACCCTAATTTGGATTGCCGCGATTACTAACGCGATTAACCTATTGGACGGTCTAGATGGGTTGGCTACCGGGGTCACCATCATTGCGCTATTTACGACCGGGTTTACCGGATTGTTCTTTTTACCATCCACTAATATTTACATTGTAATTATGATTTTTACGTTAGTGGCTGCAGAAGTGGGCTTTTTGCCATATAATTTCTTCCCGGCCCGCATTTATTTGGGGGATACCGGGGCGTTATTTATTGGATTTATGATTGCGGTCTTTTCGCTTTCAGGATTGAAAAACGCCACCTTCATTTCCGTCTTAATCCCGGTAATGATTTTAGGAGTGCCGTTAACCGACACAATTTACGCCATTTTGAGACGACTGCTAAATAAACAATCAATTGCGCACGCCGATAAGCGCCATTTGCACCACCGTTTGATGCAAATGGGATTGACGCATCGACAAACCGTGTTGGTAATTTATGGTATTTCAATGATTTTTTCCTTTATCGCGTTGCTCTACCCGCTTTCTACATTGTGGGGCTCGGTATTGTTGACGATCGGAATTTTAGTGGGAATTGAGTTGTTTGTGGAAGCAATCGGGCTAGTAGGGGAAAATCGGACCCCGATGCTAAGCTGGATTAAGCGACTAGTTCGGACCACTACTTCTAAAACTGCTAGTAATGAATTTAAAGAAGAAGATACTTTAAAAGATCGGGTGCGTTCGCGTAGTGAACGGCACCAACAAAAAAAGCATCACGACTGATGTAGTAATCCCTAAAAGTTAGATTTTGGAGATACTATGTAAGGCGTGATGCTTTTTTGTTAAATAATTACTGAGGTTGGTATGGAACTTGAACGCGTTGTTGTCCGCCGTCTTTAAAGCTAACGTTGCCACTAAAGAGTCCGGTTAGTTCTGCCTTTAAATCGGCCACTTGGTCTTGGTCGACGGCGACGGTGGTGATTACCTGGGTGGTATACTCGTGATTCACCTGGGTAATTTGGTGTTGTTCGAGGTAGTAGGTTAGCTGATCGTTATTTTGGTAATCAATGGTGATTGCTAGCAATTCTTGGTCTACCGATTCCATTAGGGTAGCAGATTGCACAGCAAGGGAAGTGCTCGATCCGTAAGCCCGGATCAACCCGCCGGCACCTAATTTGATGCCGCCGAAGTACCGGGTGACCACTACCAAAACGTTTGTTAGATTTTCACGTTTTAAAACTTCAAGGATGGGCGCGCCCGCCGTGCCAGAAGGTTCGCCATCGTCCGAAGCTCGTTGAATATCTTGGTGGTCTCCAAGCACGTAAGCAAAACAATTATGGGTAGCTTTAGCTTCGATTTCGCGGATATCTTGCAGTTTAGTTTGGGCTTCTTCTTCGGTTTGTACCGGAATAATCCGGCTAATGAAACGGGATTTCTTAATGTCTTGTTCAGTGGTAACCGGTTCTTTGACGGATAAAATTAATTTCAAGAAAAGGTCTCCTTTTTAAGTATCTTATAGTATGGAAGCAAAGGTTAAAGAAAAATATTACGGCCGGCTAGTACCGGTTAATCAGGCGGAAGCTACTGATCCAACGGTTAATTATTTTCCAGCCGTTATCGTAAAAAAACGGCGGATCCAATGTCAGCGCTGCGGAGCGACTACCAAATTAAAGGAGGGCAGCTTACCCAACCAGCAGTATTATTGTCGACACTGTATAAATCTCGGTCGAATGTCCACATTGGTTAAGTTAGGAAACTTGCCTGAACCGAATCACTTTCCTGTGGGCCGTTCATATTTAAAATGGCAAGGGCAGCTAACCCCGGACCAACAGCGTTGCGCCAACGAAATTATTTCGTCAATTAAACAGCAAACGGATCGGCTGCTGTGGGCCGTTACGGGGGCGGGAAAAACCGAAATGCTTTTTCCGGGAATTAACTTTGCGTTAAAAAAAGCGCTCCGGGTTGCAATTGCCTCTCCACGAATCGATGTAGTTTTAGAACTGCACCCCCGGATTCAAGCGGCGTTTCCGGAAATTGCGATCACATTATTACACGGGCGCACTTCCGCTCCCTATACGTATACACAGTTAGTTTTATGCACTACGCACCAGCTACTTCGATTTTACCATGCCTTTGACGTTTTAATCATTGACGAAGTGGATTCGTTTCCCTTTGCAATGAATCCAGCATTACACTACGCGGCGCACCAAGCGCGTAAGGAGTGCGGTACGACCATTTACTTGACGGCCACGCCAGACGGTCAATTGTTAAAGGATAGTCGGTCCCACCGGTTGCCTACTAGCTATTTAACCCGCCGGTTTCACGGGCACCCGCTACCAGAAATTAAAATGGTTAGTGGGTGCAATTGGCAAAAATTAATTCACCGCCGGCGGCTTCCGGAACGACTACGCCAATTTCTAATGGCTCAAGCAAAGGCACAGCGGCAATTTTTAGTCTTTGTTCCGCGAATTGACCAGTTGTCTTCAGTTTTGCAGGCCATTCAAAAACAATTCCCGGAGCTTGATTTAGCAACGGTGTACGCAGAAGACCCGGACCGGATTGAGAAGGTTTCAGCAATGCGGGAAGGTCAGCTTACCGGTTTAATTACGACCACCATTTTGGAACGCGGGGTTACCTTTCCGGGAATTGATGTAGCAGTTTTAGGTGCGGATGATGAAATCTTTTCCATGGCTGCCCTCGTACAAATTGCTGGAAGGGTCGGGCGCAGTCCTAAACGACCAACCGGAACCGTCTTATTTATCGGCCAAATGTTAACCCGCCGGATTAAAAGGGCCCAACGCCAGGTTAAATTTATGAACCAGCAGGCCTTTAAGCAATGAACCGCTGTTTATTATGCAGTCGAATGCTGAATAGACGAGTTGACCTATCCTTTATCCTTAGCTTTCAACGGGCGCAACCGCAGTTGCTTTGTCACAACTGTCGAAACCAGTTAGTTAATTTGCAGGAGCGTAAAGTTTGTGTAAGCTGCGGACGACTAGCTAACCAGTTACAATGCTCAGATTGCCAAAAATGGAATGACCAATTTAACAATCAAGCACTTTTTCAATACAACGCGTTCATGAAGGAATTTTTTCAGCGTTATAAATTTCAGGGAGACTACTGGTTGCGTAAAGCTTTTTGCAACGATTTTATCAATTTTATTCAAAGTTTAGTTAAAGAAGATGAACATTTAGTACCAATTCCGGTCGATCAAGGTACAATAAAGGTACGAGGATTTAATCAGGTGGCGGGGTTAATAGAAGGTCTGGAATTTGAGCCCGTTTTAATTAGCCAACGCTCTGAACAAGCCCGCCATCAGTTTCAACGTAGCCGTCGGGAACGGTTGCAACGTGAAAATCCTTTCCGGGTTGTTGAACCTAATAAAGTCGCCGGAGCCAAATGGGTAATTATTGATGATATTTACACCACTGGGGTAACCGTTCGCCAAGCCGAACGGGAGCTTAGTAAGCATGGTGCGCGTCAAGTTCGTTCAATTACGCTTTGCCGATAGTTTTTGAGTGTATTAATTGTTTATTATAGCGTTTTCATTTATAATATAAGTGTACAGAAATACATGAAGTAAAACTTATATTTCTGCACGTGGACGCACTTTGTTCACAGTTGAAAGGAGAGAGTCTTATGCTTGATTTTAATGTACGTGGTGAAAATATTGAAGTAACAGAATCAATTCGAGATTACGTTGAAAAAAGAATTGGTAAAATCGAAAAGTACTTTGATCAAGGTGCTAACCCAAAGGCACACGTAAATTTGAAGGTATACCAAGATCGGACAGCTAAAGTAGAAGTTACCATACCATTACCATACTTGGTATTACGAGCAGAAGAGACATCGCCTGATTTGTACGCAAGCGTGGATTTAGTAACGGACAAATTAGAACGACAAATTCGTAAATACAAAACTAAAATTAATCGTAAATCACGGGAAACGGGTTATAAGGGAGTTGAAATCCCACAAGAAGACGCACGTGAAGACGAAGAAGAGGCCAGTGAATTTGATATTGTGCGGACTAAGCAAGTATCCTTGAAGCCGATGGGGGCTGAAGAAGCAATCTTGCAGATGGACATGTTAGGCCATAACTTCTTTATTTACGAAGACGCTGATACAGGATCGGTTGATATTGTTTATCGGCGTCACGACGGTCGCTATGGTTTAATTGAATCCGCTAACGAATAATTGTGAATGTTAAAAATAAGGATTGCTTAATAGACCACACATGGTTTGTTAAGCTTTTTTTGATGAACTTTGATAATATAGAAAAAAATGATAAACTTAGACAAGTTTATCGTGGACACGATTTAGAAGAGTACGGAAGGAATTATACATGGCAAACATTTTAAAAAAATGGGTTGAAAGTGATGCCCGTGAAATCAAACGGCTAGGAAAAAAAGCCGACAAAATTGATGCCCTTAAGGATGAAATGGCACAATTAAGTGACGAAGAATTAAAGGCAAAAACGCCAGAATTTAAGGAACGTTTAAAAAATGGGGAAACCCTCGATGATATTTTAATTGAAGCCTTCGCGGTTGCCCGGGAAGGTGCCAAACGCGTGTTGGGACTATTCCCTTTTCGGGTGCAATTAATTGGTGGAATGGTTCTCCATGGCGGAAATATTGCCGAAATGAAGACTGGTGAAGGAAAGACTTTGACCGCTACACTACCAGTGTACCTTAACGCCCTAGGCGGCGAAGGGGTCCACGTAGTTACCGTTAACGAATACTTAGCGGAACGGGACTCTACTGAAATGGGTGAGTTATACAAGTGGCTTGGTTTGACGGTTGGGGTTAACACGGCAGAAATGTCCCCTGACGAAAAACGGGAAGCCTACAATTGTGACATTACCTACTCCACCAATAGTGAAATCGGGTTCGATTATTTGCGGGATAACATGGTTGTGTACAAGGAAGATATGGTACAACGACCATTGAACTTCGCGTTAATTGATGAGGTTGACTCGGTATTAATTGATGAAGCCCGGACTCCGTTGATTATTTCTGGACAAACTGAACCTTCGGTTACCTTATACCAACGTGCGGACCGCTTCGTGAAGACCCTTACCGATGGCGATTACACGATTGATTGGGAATCTAAGTCAATTTCATTGACCGAAAACGGAATTCGACGTGGTGAAAAGTATTTCAACACGGATAATTTATACGATGTAGAAAACAGCGCCTTGAATCACCACATTGACCAAGCACTTCGGGCCAACTACATCATGACCAAGGATAAGGACTACGTGGTCTCTGATGATGGTGAAGTACTAATTGTTGATTCGTTTACCGGACGGGTCATGGAAGGCCGGCGTTTTTCTGACGGTCTTCACCAAGCAATTGAAGCTAAGGAACACGTTGAAATTCAAGATGGTTCCAAGACCATGGCTAACATTACCTACCAAAACTTGTTCCGGATGTATAAGAAATTATCCGGGATGACCGGGACGGCGCAAACGGAGGCGGAAGAATTCCGCGAAATTTATAACATGGAAGTGGTTAGTGTACCAACTAACCGGCCAGTAGTCCGGGACGACCGCCCTGATTTACTATACCCAACTTTGGAAAGTAAGTTTAAAGCGGTAGTTAAGGAAATTAAAAAGTTGCATACTAAGGGACAACCGGTGCTGGTTGGTACCGTGGCGGTTGAAACTTCCGAATACCTATCCCGGTTATTAGACCGTGAACGGATTCCGCACGTAGTTTTGAACGCGAAAAACCACGCTCGCGAAGCTGAAATTGTTGCTAACGCGGGCCAAAAGGGTGCCGTAACCATCGCGACTAACATGGCTGGACGGGGAACCGATATTAAATTGGGACCTGGTGTAGTCGAACTCGGCGGGTTAGCCGTAATCGGTACCGAGCGTCACGAATCTCGGCGGATTGACAACCAGTTGCGGGGACGTTCTGGACGGCAAGGTGACGTCGGGATGTCGCAATTCTACCTTTCACTAGAAGACGACTTGATGATTCGCTTTGGTTCTGAACGAATTAAGGACTTGCTTTCCCGGATGAAGGTAGCGGATGAAGACGCGGTAATCCAAAGCCGTTTGATTAGCCGCCAAGTGGAATCTGCCCAAAAACGGGTTGAAGGTAACAACTACGACGCGCGGAAGAACGTCTTACAATACGATGACGTAATGCGGGCGCAACGGGAAGTTATCTACGCGGAACGGCAACAAGTAATTATGGAAGAACACAGTCTAAAAGATGTGCTAATGCCGATGGTTTACCGGACGATTGACCGGGTGGTAGACGCGCATACGGCCAAGACGAAGAAGAGTTACGACCTAGATACGATTGTGGAATTTGCCCGGACCACCTTGGTAAACGAAAATGATATTAACATTGAGGACTTAGAAGGCAAGTCGGCTAACGAAATCAAGGATTACTTGAAGCAGCTAGCAGACCAGATGTACAAGCAAAAGGAAGATGCGTTGTACGCGCCTGAACAAATTCTCGAATTTGAAAAAGTAGTTATCTTACGAGTGGTTGACCAACACTGGACCGACCACATTGACGCGATGGATCAATTACGTCAATCAGTTGGACTACGGGGTTATGGTCAATTAAACCCACTAGTTGAATACCAACAAGAAGGCTACCGGATGTTCAACGAAATGGTTACGGACATTGAGTACGAAACTACCCGACTCTTCATGAAGTCGGAAATTCGACAAAACCTTGAACGTTAGTAGCTTTATAATATAAACTGGGGAGGCGGCAAAGCTGACCCAGTTTTTTTAGTTAAAAGAAAAAAGGAGTAGATGAAATGGAGCTAACGGACGCAAAACATCAAATTGAAGATATGCAAAAAGAGGTCGCTGACTTCGGGAGGTCTCTTTGACTTAGATGCGTTGAACGAAAGCATCAGTGTTAACGAGGCAAAGATGGCGGAACCTGATTTCTGGAATGATCAGGAAAAAGCCCAAAAAATAATTAACGAAACTAACGTATTAAAAGCTAAATACGACAATTATAAAAATTTAACTGACCATGTGGAAAACTTAGAGGTCACCCTAGAACTATTGGAAATGGAAGCGGACCCCGACGTGCAGGCGGAGTTTGAAGACGAACTTTCCCAAACGGCCAAACTGTTGCGTGACTACCGGTTAGGGCTGTTGCTGAATGGCAAGTACGATGCCAATAACGCCATTTTGGAAATTCATCCGGGAGCTGGCGGAACCGAATCCCAAGACTGGGGCTCGATGTTACTGCGGATGTATACCCGCTGGGCGGAACAGCACCAATTCAAGTTCCAAATTGAAGATTACCAAGCCGGCGAAGTTGCTGGAATTAGTAGTGTTACAATACGGGTGATGGGCCATAACGCCTACGGCTACCTACGTTCGGAAAAAGGGGTTCACCGCCTCGTGCGGTTATCGCCTTTCGATTCAGCCGGTCGGCGGCACACCTCGTTTGCTTCGGTAGACGTAATGCCAGAATTAGACGACTCGGTAGAAGTTAACATTAACCCGGACGACTTGCGGGTGGACGTTTACCGCTCTAGCGGGGCCGGCGGGCAGCATATTAATAAAACTTCTTCGGCCGTTCGGATTACTCATTTGCCAACCGGAATCGTGGTCGCTAGCCAAGCGGAACGGTCCCAATTGCAAAACCGGGTTACCGCGATGAATATGTTAAAGGCCAAGTTGTTCGAGTTAGAAGAGCAGAAAAAGGCCGAAGAAAAGGCTAAGTTAGAGGGAACCCAGCTAGAAATCGGTTGGGGATCCCAAATTCGCTCTTATGTTTTTCATCCGTATTCAATGGTCAAGGATCACCGGACCAATTTAGAAACTGCGAATGTGCAAGGTGTGATGGACGGCAATCTGGATGACTTTATTAACGCTTATTTACAATGGAAGTTGCAGAAACGTAATCCTAAATAGGAGATTTTTTCATGGCAATGACAATTTTAGTGGTCGATGATGAACCGGCAATCGTTACACTCTTAACGTACAATTTAAAACAGGCTAATTATCAAGTGATTAGCGTAGACAACGGGGTTGATGCTGTTAAAGAAGTGCAACGCGGGAAGGTCGATTTTGTGATTATGGACTTGATGCTGCCCCAGTTGGACGGGGTCGAAGCTACGAAACAAATCCGTAAGTTCAACGAACAAATTCCGATTATTATGTTGACGGCTAAATCTAACGAAGTGGATAAGATTTTAGGACTAGAATTAGGGGCGGACGACTACTTAACCAAACCGTTTAGCCCACAGGAATTAATTTCCCGGATTAAGGCTATTTTGCGGCGGACTAACCGGGTGGTCGACTTAAAGGAAATTGTCCCTGAATTACCTGCCACGGGAATTACGATTGATTTTAAGCGACTAACGGTACAAAAAAATGGGCAACCGGTGGCTTTAACACCCAATGAATTTCGGTTGTTGAAGTTTTTGTTTCAAAATAGTAACCAAGTTTTATCACGGGATCAAATCCTCGAACAGGTTTGGGGATACGAGTATGGCGGGCAGACGCGCATTGTGGATATGCACATCAGCCATTTACGCGACAAGCTGGAAGATGATCCAAAACATCCACGGTTGATTAAAACTATTAGGGGGTTCGGTTATGAGTTCTTCACAAAAGAAGGGCATTAGAAAAACCATCCAGTTTGGGCTAGCAAGTTTGATTGGGAACGCGTTTATGGCCTTTCTGGTTTATAAATTAATTGTTAAGGAAAACCCGCGGGTCACCCGGGTCGACATGACCTTAATGATTGCGGTAATTTTATTGATTACCGTGATTGAAGTGATTGTTTTTTGGAGTAACCAAAAGAACATCATTGAGCGGCAACACCAGTTCCGAATTAACCTGGAAGAGACCATTAAAGGGAATAAGGTTCCTAAAATTTACCTGGATCCAGACGACCCCTTTTATAAATTATCTAAGGCCGTTAATGAAATTAGTAAACACGAGCGACACCAAATTCACGAGTTGACCAACCAACAAAATGAATTAAAAGCGATTATGGATAACTTACCGGTGGGAGTGTTAGTAATCAATCGACACCGGGAGTTACAGGTGGCGAATACTTACGCCATTAACCGGTTAGGAATCACGGCGCTCGATATTCCGCACCCTTACACGTTAGACGTGCGAAATCAAGAGCTCAGAAACTTAGTTGACCAAGTTTTCCAAAGTCGCCAAAGCGTCACTAAAACACTCGAACTGGAAGACGGCGGGCAATCTTATATTTTTGAAACTAACGTAGTTTACAGTCCTAAAGTGCACCACAAGTTTGAAATTATCGTGTTGCTTTACGACGTAACTGAAAGCGTACGGTCGAAACGAATTGAACAGGATTTTGTTAACAACGCCTCTCATGAGTTGCGGACCCCAATCACTTCAATTGCTGGATTTGCGGAAACGTTGTTGGAGGGCGCCAAAGACGATCCCGAAACGCTGGATAACTTTTTAAATATTATTAAGTCGGAAAGTGACAAGTTAGTGCGTCTGGCGGACGATATTTTGACCATGTCCCAGGTTAAAAATGAACCAAAGACCTGGAAGAAAGTTAACTTGTACGCTTACGTGGAACAGCAATTTCACATGTTACAAAACAATTTACAAGAAATGCAGTTGACGGTGGAAAATAAAATTCCGGAAACAGCCATGGAAACCGTGGTAGAAAACGACCTTTTCCAAATCACTAAGAATTTGATTACTAACGCGATTAGTTACAATCGCCATGGTGGAAAGATTAAGGTCGAATACGCTTCGCACCACGATAGTTGGGAATTGTCAGTTAGTGATACTGGAATCGGAATTCCGTTAGATCAGTCTGAGCGAGTTTTCGAGCGCTTTTACCGGGTTAACAATGCGGTGAAGGGTGGAACCGGCCTGGGGTTAGCCATTGTTAAGGAAGCCGTCGTGGATATGGGCGGTAGCGTTCGGATTGAATCAGACGATGACGATAGTGGAACCACCGTCGTAGTTCGGTTTAAGCGCCGAGTTTAAAATAACAATTCACACAATTAAGGTGTCGGAAAATTCCGACGCCTTTTTTTGTTGACTTTGACGATGTAAAAGTAAGTTTTTACTCATAGGGATGTGGATAACTTAGCTAATCTTGGCGTTAATTTCGACATCTTTACATAATCTTTACATTACCCATATGGAACCTTTACCTAGCTTTCATAAGCTGAATATGTAAGTAAGGAACAGGAAAAACGGGAGGTTCGCTAATGAATAAATGGCTTAAGTTGCTGCTTAGTTGCGGATTAATTTTGGGAATTGGGTTACTTGCGGGTTGCCAGAATAAAGACGCCACCCAAAAAGTAACCATCGTCGGTTCGACTGCGTTGCAACCCTTAGTGGAAAAAGCGGCGGCAGATTATCAGGTAACTCATCCGCAAGCACAGATCACCGTGCAGGGTGGCGGATCGGGTACCGGACTTGGTCAAGTTCAACAAGGAGCGGTACAAATCGGAAACTCTGATGTATATGCTGGGCAACAAGATGGGATTCGAGCTAGTCAATTAAAGGATCACCAAGTGGCGGTAGTCGGCATTGCACCCGTGGTCAATAAAGACGTGGGAATTAAGAATTTGTCCATGACCGAGTTACAAAAAATTTTCACGGGAAAAATCACCAATTGGAAACAGGTGGGCGGCCCGGATGAAAAAATTGTGATAATCAATCGGGCCCAAGGCAGCGGAATCCGGAAAACGTTTGAACAAACGGTTTTACCGCATGGTGGCGCAGTAAATGCTCAGGAACAGGATGCTAACGGAACGGTGCAAAAGGTGGTGCAGGCAACTCCCGGGGCAATCAGTTATCTGTCCTTTTCATATTTCAATAAGCAGTTACAGCCAATCGCGATCGACGGAGTACAACCCACCGCGGAAAACGTGCAAACTAACCGGTGGAAAATTTGGTCGTATGAGCACATGTACACCCAGCTGAAAACTAACTCAGCAACCCGAGACTTCCTTAAGTACATGACGTCCCAGACGGTACAAAAAAATTTAGTGAGTGATTTAGGATACATTTCCATTCATGATATGCAAGTGAAACGGACCATGGACGGAAAAGTGATTCCGATCAGGGGGGAGCAAAATGATTGATGAAATTCAAAAGGAATTAACCCAAAAGTCACAAGCCGCGCGGCAAGATCAATTGGGCAAATTAATCGCCCGGATTTGTGTGGGAGTAATTATGCTAGTAGTTCTAGCAATCTTATTCATGATCACTTCCAAAGGCTTAGCAACTTTTTCAGAAAACAAAATCAGTGTAGGCGATTTTTTCACCAAAACAATCTGGAATCCGACTGCTAAGCCGACCCCGTTAGTGGGCGCATTACCGATGATCGTCGGTTCTTTTGCAGTAACCCTGGGCTCGGCACTTTTGGCAGCGCCTTTGGCAATGGCAACGGCCATCTTCATGGTGGAAATTGCAAATAAACGGCGTCGGGGCCTTCTTCAAGCGGTAATTGAGTTACTAGTGGGAATCCCATCGGTAGTTTACGGGTTCGTCGGCTTAACGGTGGTGGTCCCCGCTCTCCGTAGTATTTTCGGTGGAACCGGTTTTGGAATCTTAGCCGGCGCCCTAGTGTTATTGGTAATGATTTTGCCAACCGTAACCGCAATGTACGTGGATAGTTTACAAGCAGTTCCCCGTCACTATAGGGAAGCTTCCTTAGCGTTAGGGGCAACCCGTTGGCAGACAATTTCTAAAGTAGTGGTGCGTGCTTCCTTACCCGGGTTGTTAACGGCGATTATTTTTGGGATGGCCCGTGCCTTTGGCGAAGCACTCGCGGTACAAATGGTAATCGGAAACGCAGCGGTTTTGCCAAAAGACGTTTTGACTCCGGCGGCTACGTTGACTAGTATTTTAACGACTGGAATCGGGAATACAGTGTTGGACACTTTACCAAACAACGCCCTGTGGTCCTTAGCTCTGGTACTGTTGATAATGTCACTATTTTTCAACCTATTAATTCGGATGATTGGCAAAAAGGGGGCGTTTAAATGAAGGCGAAACGAATTGACCGGATTGCAACCGGGGTAATTTACGCAATGGTGGGATTGGTCGTTTTAATCCTAATTGGGTTGCTAGGTTTTATCTTAGCGACCGGATTACCACACGTATCGTGGCGATTTCTGACATCTTCGGCGGCCGCCTTTAGTGCAGGAGGCGGCATTGGGGATCAATTGTTTAACTCATTTTATTTATTGGTGCTAACCCTGATACTATCCTTACCGATTGCGTTAGGAGCAGCAATTTATTTAAACGAGTATGCGCCCCAAAATAAAATTACCGAAATTATGCGAATCATGATTGAAGTGTTGAGTTCGTTGCCTTCGGTAGTGGTCGGGTTGTTTGGCTTCTTACTTTTCGTGGTGCAGTTTCAACTAGGATTTTCCATTCTTTCAGGTGCAATTGCCCTAACGCTATTCAATTTACCACTGTTAACCCGTAGCATTGAAAATGCCTTGGCAGGGGTGCCTGATTTACAACGAGAAGCAGGTTTAGCGTTGGGGATTTCCCGGTGGCACACGATTACCAAGGTAATTCTACCAGCTGCCTTACCCGGGATTTTAACCGGAGTAATTCTGAGTGCGGGACGGGTGTTCGGGGAAGCCGCTGCACTAATTTTTACCGCGGGACAAAGCGCACCAAGTTTAAATTACGCCGATTGGAACCCGCTTAGCAGCACTAGTCCACTGAATATTTTCCGGCCGGCGGAAACCCTTGCCGTCCACATTTGGAAGATTAACACGGAGGGAATCATGCCCGATGCTAGCCAGGTATCTGCAGGAGCTTCTGCAGTTTTGATTATCGTAATTTTAATATTTAATTTCAGCGCTCGGCGCTTAGGTAACTGGGTATACCGGCGAATTACTGCGAGCCGATAGGGGGATGAATGCAATGCAAACCAACGTTAATGAAAGTTCAATCCTAAGGTTTCCAACTAACCGTGAAATTGCACTGGAAACTCACGATTTACAGGTATTCTATGGGGAAAAGCAAGCCCTTTTTGATGCCTCGCTACAGTTCCCCCGGTATTCAATTACAGCGTTAATTGGTGCCTCGGGATCGGGAAAGTCGACCTACTTACGCAGCTTGAACCGGATGAACGATGGCATTGCGCGAGTAACCGGTAGCATTACGTACCGGGGGTTAGATATTAATACGAATAACGTTGATATTTACCAAATGCGGCGCCGGATCGGGATGGTTTTTCAACGTCCCAACCCGTTTGCTAAGTCAATCGAACGTAACATCACCTTTCCATTACGCGAGCATGGGATAAGGGATTCCGCGCAACTAGCTGAAGTGACCGAGACGAGTTTACGACAAGCTGCCCTGTGGGATGAAGTGCATGACCGCTTAAATGCAAGTGCCTTAGCACTCTCGGGCGGACAACAACAGCGCTTGTGCATTGCCCGGGCGTTGGCGATGAATCCCGACATTCTACTGTTAGATGAGCCGGCCAGCGCGCTAGATCCGGTGTCGACCGCTAAGATTGAAACCACGCTGCGAGAATTAAAAAAGCGGTATACGATCATCATCGTTACGCATAGCATGGAGCAGGCGTCACGATTAAGCGATTATACGGCGTTCATGCATTTAGGGAAGATTGTAGAATTTGATACAACCAAGAATATTTTTACCAATCCCCGTGAAAAATTGACGGAAGACTATATTTCAGGAAACTTTGGTTAAAGGAGAAGGGTAATGAGTAATAACGTGGTAACTGCAGAAGACGTGCGCTTATCTTATGGGGAAACGGAGGCTTTACACGGAATTAACCTTAACTTGCCAAAAAACCAAATTACGGCGTTAATTGGTCCGTCGGGAAGTGGCAAATCAACCTTTTTACGTTGTTTGAACCGGATGAACGATTTAATTCCAGAAGTGCGGGTGACCGGAACGATTCGGGTTGCGGGGCAGGACATTTACGATGCTCAAACTGACGAAGCGGATTTAAGACGGCGGGTCGGCATGGTTTTCCAACAACCCAACCCCTTTCCATTTTCGGTTTATGACAACGTCACCTACGGGCTCCGCCTTGCGGGAATCACTGACCCCCAAGTTTTAGCGGAACGGGTGGAGACGAGTTTAAAACAGGCCGCGGTTTGGCAAGAAACTAAAGACCATTTAAAAAGCAACGCCCTTTCTTTTTCGGGCGGGCAGCAACAACGGATCTGCATTGCCCGGGTGTTAGCGGTTCAACCGGAAATTATTCTTTTAGATGAACCAACTAGTGCGCTAGACCCGATTTCGGCGGGGAAGGTGGAAGAAAGTTTGGTGGCTTTGAAGGAAAATTACACATTAGCGGTAGTGACCCACAACATGCAACAGGCCTCTCGAATTTCGGATCAGACGGCGTTCTTTTTAAACGGGCAGTTAGTGGAAGCGGGGCCAACTGCTAAACTATTTTTAAATCCGGATCAGACGGCAACGAGTGATTACTTGAACGGTAAATTTGGTTAAGGGGGAATTGGTATGCAAGGAATTTTTAAGGAAGAGCTTAAGCGGCTATTAGAACAGTTCACGGAAATGGGACTGGACGTGGGGGAACAAATTTATCAGGCAACCAAATCTTTTATTGACCACGATCGTGAGCTAGCTCAGTCCGTGATTGAACACGATGAAAAAGTCAACGTTGCCGAAGTGCGGTTAGAAGATCAGGCAATTAATTTGATGGCGCTGCAACAACCAGTGGCTAATGATTTTCGACAGGTGATCGTAGTTTTAAAGGCGAGTTCGGAACTGGAACGAATCGGCGACCACGCGGTGGGGATTGCCAAGGAAACGATCCGAATTAAGGGGCACCAGCGGGATGCAATAATTGAAGCAGAAATTGCTGAAATGACCCATTTGATTCGGGGGATGCTTGACGCAACGATTGACGCCTACGTTAAGGATGACGGCCGGCTTGCAAAAGAAATTATCGATGCGAACCACCAAATCGAAACCAGTTTTAAAAAAATTCGGCAAAGCATTGCCAGTAAAATGAAACACGACGCCAAAGTGGTGACTGGAGGGACCGGATATTTAATGGTTGCTAGCTATTTGGAACGGATTGGCGACCACGTAATTAACGTGGTGGAGTGGATCATGTACAACCAGACTGGAAAGATTACGGAGTTATCCGGGGACAATTAAAAATAAACGGGTGGAGGCTGGGAAAAAAGTAAAAAATGCTTTTCAAGGATAAAAAGGTCCTTAAAAAGTTGTTTTGATGTTTTGACTTCAATAGAGCCAAAACGTGTGCCAAAAGCCAGTTTGTTCCGCTTAACCAAAAATTGACCATGATGCCAAATCCAGGCATCATGGTCAATTTTCAGTTAATGCTCACAAACTACCCGACTTTTGTCCCACTCTCGCTTTTTTATTTTTATCATGGAAAATAACATAAGATGTGCTGCCTTTTAGGGGATTAATTTAAAATTTTGGTAATACCCGTACTTTTTATGGGGATAAAGTTTGCTAATCGAAAGTGAAAAGCTGTAAAATTACAGATAATTAAAAAGCTTAGAGGTGAAATGTTTGAAATCAGGTTTCAAATCAAAGTTTACAAAGTCTAACGACCGTTTTGTTGCTGGAGTATGCGGTGGCATTGCGGAGCATTTTGGCTGGGATAAGTCCCTTACCCGAATCATTGCGTTAGTACTAATTTTACTATCACACGGGTTGTTGTTGATTCCATACTTTATTTTAGCTTGGTACATGCCAAGTCAAAATACAGGATTCTTTCAGCAGTTTGCCAACTGGACTGGCTTTTCGGGAAAAACTCCCGGACAAAAGCAATCACGGCAAAGAAAAGAAATTAAGGACGCCGAAGTACACGACGTCGATGAATAAAAGATTAGGAGAATGCAAATGCGCTTTTGGCAACGAGTATTAGTGAATGGAATTTTATTTGTCGCTTTAACGGGATTTTTCCAAAATAGCGGAAATTTCTACGTTTCTAACATTTGGATTGCGTTAGCGGCAAGCCTCGTCTTGGCGATTTTAAATGCTAGCGTGCGGCCAGTTTTACAAATTATTTCGCTACCAATCACGTTATTGACCTTAGGATTTTTCAGCATCGTGATTAACGCGTTAATGCTGACGTTCACGTCGGCGCTGGTTGGTCCCGCTAACTTCTATTTTTCGTCATTCGGGATGACGATGTTGATCTCGGTGATTTTGTCGATTTGTAACATGATTATTTCGAATCATTTTTCCAATCGTTATTAAAGGAGGCCCATCGTAATGGCCGATAGTGTTTCAATTACAGAATTAGTTAAAAAAATTAGGCTCGACGTATTTTATGGGGAAGACCTGTTAGATAAAAAGCAGGTTACGGTTAGTGACATTTCCCGGCCGGGATTAGAATTAACCAATTACTTTAAATTTTACCCCCGCGAGCGAATTCAGTTGTTTGGCCAAACCGAAATTTCGTACGCAAAGGATAGCATGACGAGCGCGGATCGCACGGTTGTCTACAGCCAAATGGCAGATAAGCAAACGCCCGCCTTCGTAATTTCACGGGGACTTCCGGTGCCTAAGGAGTTAATTAAGGCGGCAAAGGATAACGGAGTGCCGATTTTAACGTCGACCCTTCCGACTTCCCGGTTGTTAAGTAACATGACTAACTACCTAGAAGACCGTTTAGCTGAACGGGATTCGGTTCACGGTGAACTTGTGGAAATTTACGGACTAGGGGTACTGATCACCGGTGATTCCGGAATCGGGAAGAGTGAAACTGCTCTAGACCTTATTAAACGCGGGCACCGGCTGATTGCGGATGACCGGGTCGATATTTACCAACAAGATGAACAGACCTTAATTGGGGAAGCTCCCCAAATTCTCCGGCATTTGTTAGAGATCCGGGGAGTCGGAATTATCGACGTGATGAATTTATTCGGGGCTAGTTCGGTTAAGAACAGTACCGATATTAACCTAATCGTCCACTTACAAAATTGGGATAAAGAAACCCATTTTGATCGGCTCGGGAATGGTGAACAAACCCGGCATTTCTTTGATTTAGACATCCCCAAAATTACGATTCCGGTTCGTGTTGGACGGAATCTCGGGGACATCATCGAAGCCGCCGCAATGAACTTTAGGGCTAAAAATATGGGTTACGACGCTACGAAGGTTTTCGACCAAAACCTTAACGCGTTGATTAAAGATAACTCACAAGCATAGGAAGTGGATTTAGTGAATTTAAGTGTCGGAGCTTTAAATCCGATTGCATTTTCGTGGGGGAGCCTCCAGGTGCACTGGTACGGAATTATCATTGCCTCTGCCGTGGTCCTGGCAACCATTCTAGCGGTTCGGGAAGCGCGACGCCGGCGCGTGGATCCCGATCGCATCTATGATTTGATTTTATGGTCGCTACCGGTGGCCATTATTAGTGCTCGCGCCTACTACGTGATTTTTGAATGGGGTTACTACCAAAACCACCTTTCCGAAATCATTCGGGTTTGGGACGGTGGAATTGCGATTTACGGTGCGTTGATTGGTGCGGGAATCGTGGTTTACCTATTTTGTCGGTACTACTGGATTCCGGTTTGGTTGATGTTGGATATCATTGCTCCGGTGCTGATCATGGCTCAAGGAATTGGCCGGTGGGGTAACTTTATGAATCAGGAAGCCTTTGGGCGAGTGACCAGCCTAGCTTTTCTGCAAAGTTTACACCTGCCGCACTTTATTATTCAGCAGATGTGGATCAACGGCGCGTTTCGCCAACCAACCTTCCTGTATGAATCCGTATGGGACATTTTAGGCTTTATTGTGTTAATGAGTTTACGTCACGTACCGAAACTTTTTAAACAAGGTGAAATCTTTTTGAGCTACGTGATTTGGTATTCTTTCGGACGGTTCTTCGTGGAAGGAATGCGAACGGATAGCCTTATGTTATTGGGGATTCGGGTCTCCCAATGGTTGTCGGTAGTGTTATTTATGGGCGCGATTGGCCTGTTGATTTGGCGCCGAACGCGGGTCCAAAATCCGGTTCCCGACTACCTGGATGGAAACCAGTTCGCACCAAAAGACCTTGAGTAAAGTACCTTTATATATGATAATGAGAGGGTACATATTTTTAAATAATTATATTTTATAGATTGTAAGGGGATTAATAATGGCAAAAAAAGTTGCAGTGTTAGGAGCCGGTTCATGGGGCAGTATTTTAGCAAACATGTTGGTTCAAAATGGCAATGATGTAGTTGCTTGGACAAACATGGAGGCGCAAGCTCAAGAGCTTAACGACCAACACACTAACGAGCATTACGTGCCAGGTTTCAAATATGATGAACGTTTAGTAGCAACGACGGATCTAGAATTTGCGTTGAAAGACGTTGATGCGGTGTTATTCGTTGTTCCTACTAAGGTAATGCGCTTAGTTGCTCAACAAATGGTTGCCGTTTTAGAAAAAACAAAGCAACAACCAGTGATTATTCATGCAAGTAAGGGACTTGAGTTAGGAACGCACAAACGTCTTTCTGAAGTATTGGAAGAAGAAATTCCAAGCCAGTACCGAAAGGCGATCGTGGTCTTGTCTGGCCCAAGTCATGCTGAAGAAGTTGCTAAACAAGACTTGACGTTGGTAACGGCGGCAAGCACTGATTTAGCAAGTGCTGAAATGGTCCAAAAATTATTTATGAACCACTATTTCCGCGTTTACACCAATGACGACATCATCGGCGTAGAGATGGGAGCGGCGTTGAAGAACGTCATTGCGATTGGCGCGGGTGCTTTACACGGCCTTGGATACGGGGACGATGCTAAAGCAGCCCTCATTACCCGGGGATTAGCTGAAATATCTCGTTTAGGGGTTGCCTTTGGCGCTAAACCGCTAACCTTTATTGGTTTATCAGGGGTTGGTGATTTAATTGTTACGGCTACGAGTGTTCATTCTCGAAACTGGCGGGCTGGTAACGAACTTGGCCAAGGAATGCAGCTGCAAGAAGTTATCGATACGATGGGGATGGTCATTGAAGGGATTCCTTCTACCAAGGCAGCTTACGAATTAGCCCAACAAAAACATATCGAGATGCCAATTACTGAAGCCATCTACGATGTGTTGTATAATGATAAAGGTGTTAAAGAAGTCATTGATGACCTTATGCACCGGGATGGAAAATCAGAATTAGAGTAAATATTTGGAGGTTTGAGTTTTTATGACAAAAGTACGTAAAGCAATCATACCAGCAGCGGGATTAGGAACCCGATTCTTACCAGTAACTAAGGCTTCGCCTAAGGAAATGTTGCCAATCGTGGACAAGCCTACGATTCAATACATCGTCGAAGAAGCACGGAAGTCTGGGATTGAAGATATTTTGATCATTACCGGAAAAGGTAAGCGGGCAATTGAAGACCATTTTGACGCGGTTCCTGAATTGGAAGCTAACTTAAAGGCAAAGGGCAAGAAGCAAATGTTAAAGATGGTTGAAGAAACCACCGGTCTAAACATGTACTTCAAGCGGCAAAGTCATCCCCGTGGTTTAGGGGACGCGGTTTTAACTGCGAAGACATTCGTTGGTAACGAACCATTTGTCGTTATGTTAGGTGACGATTTGATGGAAGACAAGGTTCCCCTAACTAAGCAACTGGTTGATTCGTTTGAAGATACTGGTGCTTCTACATTAGCTGTTTTACCGGTTCCTCACGAAGAAGTTTCGAAGTACGGGGTTATTGATCCATCTGAAGAAGTGGAAAAAGGCTTGTACAACGTTTCTAAGTTTGTGGAAAAACCCGCAGCTGATGAAGCACCAAGTAACTTAGCGATCATTGGTCGTTACGTACTTACTCCAGAAATCTTTAACATTCTCGAAAACCAAAAACCTGGTGAAGGTAACGAAATCCAATTAACCGACGCAATCGATACGTTAAACAAGAAGCAACGGGTGTTTGCGAAAGTATTTAACGGTGACCGTTACGACGTGGGTAACAAATTTGGTTTCTTAAAGACCAACATTGAATATGGTTTGAAGCATCCAGAAACAAAGGATGAACTTAAGGCCTACATCAAGGAATTGGCTAAAACGCTCAAATAAAAATTAACATAACTATTTAGGGGAGACTCGGACTTTTGGTCCCGGGCTCCCTTATTTATTTTCTAAGTTGCTTGGTGACTTGCTAAGCATTAAAAATGCAATTTTTAAATTAGTGATTATAATACAGAATAATGGACAGTTATTAAAAGTAAGTGTATAGTGGATTCATTATCAGATATGGAGGATTATTATGGCAAAGCAATATGATGTGATAGTAATCGGTGCGGGGCCGGCTGGAATGACTGCGGCTTTGTATGCATCGCGTGCTAATTTGTCGGTGCTGATGCTTGATCGCGGGATTTATGGCGGCCAGATGAATAATACGGCAGCCATCGAAAATTATCCGGGATTTAAGTCCATCCTGGGACCAGATTTAGCAAAAGAAATGTACGAAAGCTCCACTCAGTTTGGCGCAGAGTACGCTTACGGAAGCGTCGAATCAATTCGTGACGATGGAGCCACTAAGTTAGTGAAGACCGATATGGGTGAAGAATTTATCGGCAAGGCCATCATCATTGGGACCGGCTCAGAATACAAGAAGCTGGGCGTGCCTGGTGAAGAAGACTTTAGTGGCCGGGGAGTTTCCTACTGTGCGGTATGTGATGGTGCTTTCTTTAAGGGAATGCACTTAATCGTGGTCGGCGGTGGTGACTCAGCGATTGAAGAAGGTATTTACCTAACTCAATTGGCATCGAAAGTTACTGTTATTCACCGGCGGGACCAACTTCGGGCACAAAAAATCAGCCAAGACCGGGCGTTTGCTAACCCCAAGATGGAATTTATTTGGAACAGCAACGTAACCGAGATCGTGGGTGATGATAAAGTTACCGGCGTAAAGGTTAAAAATAACCAAACTGGCGAAGATTCTTTTATTGAAGCTGCGGGAGTATTTATCTACGTTGGGGTAAAGCCAATGACCGCTCCGTTTAAGGACTTGGGTATTTTAGATGAAAACGGCTGGATTCTAACCGACAACCTAATGCACACCAAGGTTCCGGGAATTTTTGCAGTCGGTGACGTACGGAAGAAAAACCTTCGCCAAGTTGCTACGGCAGTTGGAGAAGGTGGCACGGCGGGACAACAAGCTTACGAGTACATTCAATCGTTATCCTAAAAGTGTGAAGTCATTAATCATTTAAGAAAATTATGAAGCCTCCAGAAGCCAGGGAAAACCTTGGTTTCTGGAGGCTTTTTTGGTGAACTGGAGTGGTTTAATAATTAAAAACTTTTTTATGGATTAGCTGTACTTTATAATTATAGGTAATGGCAGAGTGCGATTTTTGGGTAAAACGCTTTCTGAGTGACTAATCGTATTGTATAATAAAAATTAAGTTACTCACACCGAGGAGGAATTTTTTAATGAACTGGGAAGATTCAGTTAAAGAATGGCAAGATTTTGCCGATTTAGATTTTAACTTAAAACAAGAATTAAAAGAATTAGCAAAGGATCCACAAGCGCTAAAAGAGGCTTTTTATGCACCGATGGAATTTGGAACTGCAGGAATGCGGGGAGTAATGGGTCCGGGAATCAACCGGATGAACATTTACACGGTTCGTCAAGCAACGGAAGGTTTAGCTAACTTCATGGACACGCTAAATCCCGAAGACAAGCAACGGGGAGTAGCAATTAGTTTTGACTCCCGTTACCATTCGCAAGAATTTGCTTTAGAAGCTGCGGGTGTTTTAGGCAACCACGACATTCCAACGTTCGTGTTTGATAGTATGCGGCCTACTCCCGAACTTTCTTTTACGGTTCGTGAACTCGATACCTACGCTGGTATTATGATTACGGCTAGCCACAACCCTAAGCAATATAACGGGTATAAAATTTACGGTCCGGATGGCGGGCAAATGCCACCAATGGAATCGGACCGGATTACTGAATACATTCGGAAGGTCACCGATATTTTTGGCGTAAAAGCTTTGACGCAAGGCCAACTCCGTGAAAAGGGCTTAATGACCTTGATCGGCGAAGATATTGACCAGAAATATCTTGCACAAGTAAAGACGGTTTCCATCAACCACGACCTTATTAAAAAATATGGCGCAGATATGAAGTTGATCTATTCGCCACTTCACGGAACTGGAAAGGTAGTCGGCGGCCGTGCCCTTGAAAATGCCGGTTTCAAAGATTACACGATGGTACCAAAGCAAGCCATTGCGGATCCTGAATTTGGCACAACACCATTCCCCAACCCGGAATTTGCCCAAACTTTTGATTTGGCGATTGAGTTAGGTAAAAAGCAACAGGCAGACCTCTTGATCGCGACGGATCCTGACGCGGATCGGCTAGGTGCGGCCGTTCGTTTACCAAATGGCGATTACAAGTTATTGACCGGAAATCAAATTGCGGCGGTAATGCTAGAATACATTTTAACCGCCCACGATGAAGCTGGAGACTTACCAAAGAACGCTGCAGCCGTAAAATCAATCGTTTCTAGTGAATTAGCAACCCGGATTGCAGAAGCTCATGGCGTAGAAATGATTGACGTTTTGACCGGATTTAAGTACATTGCCGATCAAATCAAACATTATGAAGAAACCAACGAACACACCTTTATGTTTGGCTTTGAAGAAAGTTACGGCTACCTTGTTCGGCCATTTGTCCGAGATAAGGATGCTATTCAAGGGATTGTACTATTGGCGGAAATTGCCGCTTATTACCGGAGTAAGGGTCAAACCCTTTATGATGGGGTACAAAACCTCTTCACAACGTATGGCTACCATGAAGAAAAAACCATTTCAAAAGACTTCCCTGGTGTGGATGGTAAAGCGAAGATGGCAGCAATCATGGAAAAGGTTCGTGAAGAACGCCCAGACCATTTTGACGACGTTGCGGTGGTTGAAACCCAAGACTTCTTAAGTCAAACTAAGTACGCAGATAATGGCGAAACTTCGCCAATCGAATTGCCAAAGGCGGACGTTTTGAAGTTTAAGTTGGCAGATGGCTCATGGATTGCGATCCGCCCATCCGGAACGGAACCAAAGATTAAGTTCTATATCGGAGCGGTAGGCGAAAGCGAAGAAGCAACCTTGAAGAAGATCGAAAACTATGAAAAGGCGATTGATGGGTTGATAAATTAGAGAATGGAGGCCAGCGGGTAATTTTTGAGGATTAACTGGATTTTAGGTTTGATTGCGGTTTGAGCGATCGAACCTAAAATTTGGTTAACCGGAAAAAATTGCTGGCCGGAATTCGTTTTGACTATGCGGCAGTTGAGCACAAGGATTAACTGAATATCGGGACTAATCGCGATTTGAACGATTGGTCCCGATATTTGGTTAACCAGAGAAAACTGGGTACCGGAGCACGTTTAAACTTATCCATCAATTTGATAACTTGATAAGCAAAGATTCGGCTAACGGCCGGATCTTTTTTAGTTTCTAGCTGTTTTAAAAGGGGTGCTGAGCCAAGTTTGTTCCCCGGCGGAAAACTTTCACATTCCAGTTTATTTGTGATAGTATGTTAACAATTTAAATTTATTTAGGGGGAATTTTTTATGGGGATGCATCAATTTTTTAAAAGTTTAAGTAATTTAGAAACAATTTACCGGGCACCCGGATTTTTTAAGTATCAAAAACATTCGGTTGCGGAACATTCCTTCAAAGTGGCGGAAATTGCTCAATTTTTAGGCGACGTGGAAGAACATGCGGGAAACCAAATTAATTGGCGTTTACTTTATGAAAAATCCCTTAATCACGACTATAACGAACGGTTTATCGGCGACATCAAGACGCCGGTTAAGTATGCCACGGCCGACTTGCGGAAGATGCTGGCGAATGTAGAAGATTCAATGAAGGATAATTTCATTAAAAATGAAATTCCTGCTGAATTCCAAGCTGCTTACGAACGGCGTTTGTCAGAGGGCAAGGATGACACGATCGAAGGCCAGATTTTAGCGGTGGCGGATAAGATTGACCTGCTTTACGAATCGTTTGGTGAAATCCAAAAGGGAAATCCGGAAGACGTTTATACCGACATTTATAAGGAAAGCTTAACCACGATTGTTAAATATAAGGACATGCCGAGTGTGCAATACTTCCTCGAAAAAGTTTTACCCGAATTGTTAAATGAAGAGTTTACGGACCAACTAAAATTAGAAAAAATTAGTCGCACAATTATTCAATAGCAAAAAAATAGCGAAAGTATGTTCGGTGTGATAGAATAGTGGCAGTAACTCAAACGTTAATAATCAAATGGCTGAGAGCCAGAACCTAACGGGGTTCATCTCAGTTTTTTTGTGTGAATGGGGGAAAAATAATGATTGAACGCGAGGAAAATCGGCAGTTCGAACTAGTTTCTAAGTACCAGCCTACCGGAGACCAACCGACGGCGATTAAACAACTAGTTGATGGGATCCAGAAGGGTGAAAAAGAACAGATTCTTTTGGGTGCGACCGGAACTGGAAAGACTTTTACCATTTCAAACGTAATTCAGCAGGTCAACAAGCCGACGCTGATTTTATCACATAACAAGACGCTCGCTGGACAATTGTATGGTGAATTCAAACAATTTTTCCCAAATAACGCAGTTGAGTATTTTGTTAGTTATTACGACTATTACCAACCCGAAGCATACGTGCCTTCTAGTGACACTTATATTGAAAAAGATTCGTCCATTAACGACGAAATCGATGAGCTGCGGCATTCGGCGACGAGCTCGCTATTGGAACGGAACGACGTGATTGTGGTGGCCTCAGTTTCGAGTATCTTTGGTTTAGGGGACCCGCGCGAATATCGTGACCAAGCCTTATCACTACGCGTGGGGCAAGAGATTGACCGTAATCAATTACTCCGAGAATTAGTCGACATTCAATATGAAAGAAATGACATTGATTTTCAACGGGGACGTTTCCGAGTGCACGGCGACGTGGTGGAAATCTTCCCGGCCGCTAACGAAGCCCACTCAATCCGGGTGGAATTCTTTGGCGATGAGATTGACCGGATGCGTGAGATGGACGCTTTAACTGGAGAAATTATTGGTGACCGCGATCATATCACCATTTTCCCGGCAACCCACTTTATGACTAACGAAGACCGGATGGAACACGCTATCGAAGGAATTGAAGCGGAATTAAAGGACCGTCTTGCAGAATTAGAAGGCCAGGGTAAGTTATTGGAAGCCCAACGACTGAAGCAACGGACCACTTACGATATCGAAATGTTGCGAGAAATGGGTTATACCAACGGAATTGAAAACTATTCCCGGCACATGGACGGGCGCAAACCCGGCGAACCGCCGTACACGCTGCTGGACTTCTTCCCAGACGATTTCCTATTGGTAGTTGACGAATCCCACGTTACCATGCCGCAAGTTCGCGGGATGTATAACGGGGACCGGGCCCGGAAGCAACAATTAATTGACTACGGGTTCCGGTTACCAAGTGCGTTAGACAACCGGCCGTTGAAGCTTGAGGAGTTTGAAAAACACGTTCATCAAGTGGTTTACATGTCCGCAACTCCTGGGGACTACGAGACTGCTAGGACGGATCACGTGGTACAACAAATCATTCGGCCAACGGGATTATTGGATCCGACTATTGAAGTGCGGCCGATTATGGGCCAAATGGATGATTTGCTTGGCGAAATTAACCAACGGGTAGAAAAAGACGAACGGGTCTTTGTAACTACCTTGACGAAGAAGATGGCCGAAGACTTAACCGATTATCTAAAGGATATGGGGATTAAAGTGGCCTACCTGCATAGTGACGTAAAGACGCTGGAGCGAACTCGCATTATTCGTGATTTACGACTGGGCAAGTACGACGTCTTGGTCGGAATTAACCTGCTTAGGGAAGGAATTGACGTTCCGGAAGTTTCACTGGTGGCAATTTTAGATGCCGATAAGGAAGGCTTCTTACGTAACACCCGTTCCATGATTCAGGTGGCTGGACGGGCGGCACGTAACGAACACGGACACGTAATTATGTATGCCGACCACGTTACCCAATCTATGAAGGAAACCATCGATGAAACCGCGCGGCGGCGCTCGATTCAGGAAGCATACAATAAGGAACACGGGATTACCCCGCACACGATTAAGAAAGATATCCGTTCGCTAATCTCAGCTACCACGGAGACGGAAGACGCTGGTGAAAAGGACGACTTTTTGGATGTGGACTTCGCGGATATGGATCGTAAAGACCAAAAAGAAATGATTGAAAGTCTGGAAGACCAAATGCGCGCGGCAGCTAAAGAACTTGACTTCGAAAGGGCTGCTAATCTGCGTGATACGGTATTGGAATTAAAAGCCCAGATTGATTAGGAGGAATTCCGTTTGGTAAATGATAAGATTATCATTCACGGTGCGCGAGCACATAACTTAAAAAATATTGACGTTACCATTCCGAAAAATAAATTAGTGGTGGTAACTGGTTTATCTGGTTCAGGGAAGAGTTCGCTTGCTTTCGATACGCTATACGCGGAGGGGCAGCGCCGTTACGTGGAAAGTTTATCAGCATACGCTCGGCAATTTTTAGGCCAGATGGACAAACCCGACGTAGATTCGATTGACGGATTGAGCCCGGCAATTTCAATTGACCAAAAAACTACTTCGAAGAACCCCCGGTCCACGGTGGGAACCGTTACGGAAATTAACGATTACCTGCGCTTACTCTGGGCGCGGGTGGGAACTCCCGTCTGTCCAAACGACGGGACGATCATTACTAGCCAAACGGTTGAACAAATGGTGGATCGGGTTATGGAACTTCCCGAACGAACTAAAGTACAAATTATCTCCCCAATCGTGCGCGCTAAAAAAGGGCAACATAAAAAGGTGTTTGCTAGCATCAAGCGGGAAGGTTTTGTGCGGGTTCGGGTTGATGGTGAAACCATGGATGTTGAAGAAGTTCCGGAATTAGAAAAGAGCAAGGCCCATTCCATCGACGTTGTCATTGACCGCATTGTGGTTAAGGAGGGGATTCATTCCCGACTCTTTGACTCATTTGAAGCGGCTTTACGATTAAGTAAAGGATACGCGACCGCCGATGTGATTGGCGGAGACCCCATTCTATTTTCAGAACACTACGCTTGCCCAATTTGTGGATTTACGGTGGGAGAGTTGGAACCGCGGTTGTTTTCGTTTAACGCTCCGTTTGGTGCCTGCCCAGATTGTGACGGGCTCGGGGTTAAACTGGAAGTTGATATGGATTTAGTAGTTCCTGATCAAGATAAAACGTTGCGGGAAGGGGCTTTGGCTCCTTGGAATCCAATTAGCTCCCAGTATTATCCAAAATTACTGGAACAGGCGGCGGAAAGTTTTGGCATCGATATGGACACGCCGTTCAAGGACCTACCGAAGGATGCACGGCAACTAATTTTATACGGATCCAAGGGAAAACAATTCCATTTTCATTACGAAAATGACTTTGGAGGAGTGCGGGATGTTGATACCGAATTTGAAGGGGTCATTAATAATGTCAACCGCCGTTATCAAGAAACTAACAGTGACTTCACGCGTGACCAAATGCGGTCATACATGCGGGAGTTAACTTGTCAAACTTGTCACGGTTATCGTCTTAATCGGAAGGCGCGGGCGGTTAAGATTGCCGGTCAACACATTGGTGAGGTTTCTGAATTACCAATCGACCGGTGTACGGCCTTTTTTGAGAAACTTAATTTTTCGGAACAAGACACCGTCATTGCAACGCCAATTTTGAAGGAAATCCGGGACCGGTTGAACTTCTTACGGAACGTGGGGTTGGAATACCTGACCTTAAGTCGGTCGGCACGAACCCTCTCCGGAGGCGAAGCGCAACGGATTCGGTTAGCTACCCAAATTGGTTCGAACTTATCCGGAGTACTATATATCCTGGACGAACCTTCGATTGGGTTGCATCAACGGGATAACGATCGCTTGATTAGTTCCTTGAAAAAGATGCGTGATCTCGGCAACACCTTGATTGTCGTAGAACATGACGAGGATACCATGCGGGCAGCGGACTATTTGATCGATATTGGTCCAGGTGCCGGAGAAAATGGTGGCGAAGTAATGGCCGCAGGGACTCCCAAACAGGTTGAACGCAGTCGTAAATCGCTTACCGGACAATATTTAGCTGGTAAGAAGTCGATTCCGGTCCCTACTGAACGGCGGGATGGTAACGGCTTGGCAATTCAACTAAAGGGCGTTCAAGAAAACAACTTGAAAAACATTGACGTGAAGTTCCCATTAGGAAAGTTTATTGCCGTTACCGGAGTTTCGGGATCCGGTAAGTCTACCCTGGTAAACATGGTGTTGAAACGAGTTTTGGCACAAAAACTTAACCGAAATTCGGAAAAGCCTGGTAAGTATAAGTCGGTTAGCGGAATCAAGAACATTGAAAAGGTTATTAACATTGACCAAACCCCAATTGGACGGACTCCCCGGAGTAATCCGGCAACTTACACGAGTGTGTTTGATGATATTCGCGGACTGTTTGCCCAAACTAACGAAGCTAAGCTACGTGGATACACAAAGGGCCGCTTTAGCTTTAACGTAAAGGGCGGTCGTTGTGAAGCATGTAAGGGTGACGGAATTCTGAAGATTGAAATGAACTTCTTGCCGGACGTTTACGTTCCTTGTGAAGTATGTCATGGCACCCGGTACAATTCTGAAACTTTAGAAGTTAAGTATAAGGGGAAGAACATCGCGGAAGTTTTGGATATGACCGTTGAAGAAGCCGCTAAGTTCTTTGCGCCAATTCCTAAAATTGCCCGCAAGCTTCAAACCATCATTGACGTTGGGTTAGGATACGTGCATTTAGGGCAATCCGCAACTACCCTTTCTGGGGGCGAAGCGCAACGGATGAAGTTAGCTGCTGAATTGCATAAAAAAGCTAACGGAAAAAACTTCTATATTTTAGACGAACCAACTACCGGGTTGCATACTGATGACATTAAGCGGTTGTTAGATGTTTTACAACGCCTAGTGGATAATGGCAACACTGTCTTGGTAATTGAACATAATTTAGACGTTATTAAAACAGCAGATCACCTAATTGATTTAGGACCAGAAGGAGGCGACGGTGGCGGACAAATCGTGGCTACCGGAACTCCCGAAGAAATTGCGGAAGTGGCCGAAAGCTATACGGGTCAATATTTGAAACCAGTTTTAGAACGAGATCGCAAGCTACAGAAAAAGTAATTTTATCAAAACTTAAGCGGAAATTAGACCATTAGATTGGTTAGATTTCCGCTTTTTTAGTAGTACCGCGGGGATTTTTGGCGATGACTTTTGGTGGTCGCCAAGTTTTCGTGGTATCATTTAAAAAATGACACGCCCGGATGTGTTATACTGGAGAAGTTGTTACCTTGGAATGGGGGAATCATTATGAACGAATCATTGAAATTGGTAGTGGTAACGGGAATGAGCGGTGCCGGAAAAACTGTCGCAATGCAAAGTTTCGAAGACATGGGTTTCTTTTGCGTTGATAACATGCCGTTAGCACTGTTACCAAAATTTTGGGAATTAATTAAAGAAAATGGCAACATCACCAAAGTTGCCTTAGCAGTTGATTTACGTTCGGATGCATTTTACGAACAAGTCATCACGATGCTGACCGATACCCAAGCACTTTCGGGAATTAATCGTGACATCTTGTTCCTGGATGCTACTAATGAGGAATTAATTGCGCGTTACAAGGAAACTCGACGGGCGCATCCGTTAGCGATGGACGGTCGGGTAGCGGACGGAATTCGCAAAGAACGCGAACTGCTTGCCCCAATCAAGTCGGAGGCCCAGCTGGTGATTGACACTAGCAATTTAACGCCTCGCGAATTAAGAAGTAAAATTTTTAACCAATTTTCAACCAACAAAACGGTTCCTAAATTCCATATTGAAGTAGTTTCGTTTGGCTACAAATACGGGTTACCGATTGACGCAGACATCACTATGGACGTGCGTTTTTTGCCTAACCCATACTACGTGCCGGAACTAAAAAATCAGGTGGGAACCGATCAACCGGTGTACGATTACGTAATGAACCAGCCGGCTACGGGAAAATTTTACCAAGCTTATTTAAAGCTGCTGATGGATATTATGCCGGGGTACCAACAAGAGGGAAAGTCGAATTTGACGATCGCGATTGGCTGTACCGGTGGGCAACATCGTTCAGTAGCGATTGCGGAGCGGTTAGGAAATGATTTAGCTAAGCACTACGTTACTCACATTTCTCACCGAGATGTAAATAAGCGAAAGGAAACGGTAAATCGCTCATGAGTAAAATTAAGGGACCTAAAATCGTGGTAATTGGGGGCGGGACTGGCCTTCCAGTTATCTTAAATGAGCTACACAAACGCAATGCAGACGTGACCGCCATCGTTACGGTGGCAGATGACGGAGGTTCTTCGGGAATTATTCGAGACTACGTTAACGTGGTTCCACCGGGGGATATTCGGAACGTCATGGTGGCTTTGTCGGACATGCCGCCCGAACTCAAGGACATTTTCCAATACCGCTTTAAAAGTGAAGATAACTTTCTTGCCGGACATGCGATTGGTAATTTAATTATCGCCGCACTTTCTGAAATGCGGGGCGGAATTGACCCTGCAATCCGAGAATTATCGCAAATGCTTCAAATTGAAGGACATATTTATCCGGCAAGTGCTGAACCACTAGTGTTGCACGCTAAGTTTACGGATGGCACGAGCTTAGCAGGTGAATCAGAAATTACCGCGGCCCACAAGGATGTTAAACAGGTTTGGGTCGAAAACAATCCTTGGAGTGAGCATAAAAAGCCGCGGGCCGTTCCAGAAGCCTTAGAAGCTATTAAAGCAGCTGACGAAATTATCCTAGGACCGGGAAGTTTATTCACTAGTATTTTGCCAAACCTAATGATTGAAGACATTCGTAAGGCCGTTTTAGCGACCCAAGCGGAAATTGTTTACATTTGCAACATTATGACTCAAAAAGGCGAAACAATCGGCTTTACCGATGCCGACCACGTACGCGTTTTAAACCAACATCTAGGTCGAAACTTTGTGGATACCGTGTTGGTTAATACCGAAAAAGTTCCTGAATCGTATATGGATTTCAACCGTTATGACGAAGTTTCCAAACAAGTAATTCATAATTTTAAAGGACTCCGCGAGCAAGGGGTACGAGTAATTTCGGATAACTTTTTGAAACTGCGTGACGGCGGTGCTTTCCATGATGGTGAAAAAGTGGTCGGTGAGCTAATGCACATCTGTAGCAACCCAATTAAGAAACAAGCATAGGAGGTGTGGTCGTGTCTTATGCCAGTGAAGTAAAAAAAGAGCTGACTAGCTTGGAAGTCCACGAACATAACGCAAAGGCTGAATTGATGGCGTTGATCCGGATGAACGGTTCAATTGGGATTAATAATCGGCAGTTAGTGTTAAATACTCAGACGGAAAATCCGGCGATTGCACGGCGGATTTACTCGCTACTAAAAAACTTCTACCACTTAGAAGCAGAGTTAAGTGTGCGTCGTAAGATGAAGCTGAAGAAAAACAATCTTTACATTGTGCGTTTGCGGACGGGCGCTCAGCAACTACTTAACGATTTATCAATTTTAAAAGACGATTTTCAAATTAACGAAACCGTTCCGGAGGGGCTCCTATCAACTGAATCGGAGCTACGCTCATATTTAAGGGGGGCCTTCTTAGCGGGAGGTTCGGTTAATAATCCCGAAACTAGTCGCTATCATTTGGAAATCTATTCGCTTTACGAAGCCCATAATCAAATGATTGCGGATTGGATCAATCAGTACCACCTCAACGCCCGGACAACGGAGCGCCGAAGCGGCTACATTGTTTACCTGAAGGAAGCCGAACATATCGCAGATTTTCTTCAACTAATTGGCGCAACCAATTCAATGTTAAAATTCGAAGATGTTCGAATTATGCGGGATATGCGTAATTCGGTTAATCGGTTGGTAAATTGCGAAAATGCTAATATGAATAAAGTTGCCAATGCTTCGATGAAGCAGATTAATAACATCCAGTACATTGATGAAGTGGTAGGACTCGACGAGTTGCCGCCTAAGCTGCGCGACATCGCGAAGACACGGTTAGCGCACCGAGAAGTTAGTTTGAAAGAGCTTGGCGAACTAGTGCCGGGTGGGCCAATTTCTAAATCGGGGGTTAACCACCGGTTAAGAAAGATTAATCAGTATGCAGAAAAGTTGCGTGCTTAAAGTTTTTTGTGATAAAAAAATATTTCTTAAGAACTTTTGCATTGGTTAATACAAGACCAATGAATATAAATTTATCTAAAATACGTGGGGATGGACAGGAATGCTGTTAACTTCGCGTATTTTTATTTTGCAAGTAAAATGTGCCAAAAGCGCTACACTACGGACTTTGTAACTATAATGTAAAACGTTTTAATAAACAGATGTGCTATCCTTAAGGGGATATATAAATCAACGCCGAAAAGGTTTGGATATAGGAGAGTAGTTAATATATGGAAATCAAAAAGCATTACAAAATGTTTAAGTCAGGGAAGAAGTGGGCATTCGCAAGTATCGCTACAGCTAGTTTGGGTTTGGTAGCACTCAATACTAATGCTGAAAAAGCACATGCGGATAGCGATGCGCAAGCTAACACTAATTCTGCAAGTCAACTTGATCAACAGACCAAGACGGCTCCGGTTAACGAAAAGCAAGTTACGTTAGCTAAGCCAGCGACTGTCAAAGCTAGTTCAGCTGCCGTTACAGCACAATCAGCAGCCCCAGCTTCTAGTGCTGCTCAATCTGCAGCTAAGGTTAACGCGGATAGTACTGCAAAGGCTGACCAACATTCTGCTGCAGCAAAAGTTGAAACCAAAGCAACTACTTCTTCAGCAGTAAAACCAGCTAAGGAAGCCGCTTCAGCTAATGCAGTTAAAGCAGCCCCAGCTTCTAGTGCAGCTAAAAAGGTAAGTACTAGTGTAGCTAGTTCTGCAGCTCCAAGCTCGGCAGCAAGCAAGACGGTTACTTCAGCAGCCGTTAAGGATAGCGCAGCTAAGGAAGCCGTATCTTCAGCAGCTAATGTGAAATCAAGTTCTGCCGCAGCTAAAACTTCGGTTAATTCAAGTGCGGTTTCTGAAGCTGCCCAAAAAGACGCTAAAGCGGAAAAAACTGCAGAAAAGAAGACCGATAACTCATCGAAGGACTACACGATTGATAATACATATCGGTTAGCTGATAACGAAGGTAGCGATCAAAAGACTAACAATAAAATTATCGTTGCCCATGCCGTTGGACAATACTCATCTGCTCGCGACGTTGCTATCTACGAAAAACGGGAATGGGATAGTAGTGAAACCTACGTTCAATACATCGTTGGAGATGGCGGACGGGTATACGCCGTTGGAGAAGAAGGGTACGTTGCTTGGGGTGCTGGTAAATGGGCTAACGAAAATGCTCCCGTTCAAGTTGAATTAGCACAAACTTACTCGGATAGCCAATTCAAGAAGGACTACCAAACTTACGTTAACTTACTCCGTGATTCCGCAAAGAAGTGGAATATCCCAACAACTTTGGATAGTGATGAATACACTGGAATTAAGTCACATGTTTGGGTTACCGAACATGTTTGGGGAAATCACGTTGACCCATACGGTTACTTAGGTACTCATGGAATTACCAAGGAACAGTTTGCGCATGATTTGGCATATGGTTTCGGTAATGATGCTGCTAACGACAACCAAAACAATAATCAAAACAACCAAAATAATAACCACCAAAATGACTCTTCAAATAACCATGGCAACCAAAATAACCAAAGCTACCATGTAGGCGACAAGGTTACCATCAAGAACAGTGCTTCTCACTGGGCAACTGGTCAATCCATTTACAATGGGGTTAAGGGTCATACTTACAAGATTATCCAAACTAATGGTCACAAGTTGTTGTTAGATCAAGTAATCAGCTGGATTAACGACGGTGATGTTTACAAGGCGGGTTCTAATTCCGGTTCGTCAAACAATCATAATAATAATCACACTACTAACAATGCGGACATTAAGGTTGGTACCGTGGTTACCATTAACAACAATGCTAGTCACTGGGCAACTGGTCAAAGCATCTACAGTGGTGTAAAGGGCAAGAGCTACAAGGTTATCCAAACTAACGGAAATCGTCTTTTATTGGATAAGGTAATTAGCTGGATTAACAAGGGCGACGTTCACGTTCCTGGTTCGAACTCGAATAACAATAACTCTGGCAACCAAAACCATAATAATGGCAATAACCACAATAATAACGGTAATACAGAATCAATCCACGTTGGCTCAAAAGTTACCATCAATAACAATGCTAAGCGTTGGGCAACTGGTCAAAATATTTATAGCGGTGTAAAGGGTAAGACTTACACGGTTATTCAAATGAACGGTAGCCGGCTATTGTTGGATAAGGTAATCAGCTGGATCAACAAGGGTGATGTTCACCTTCCGGGTTCAAACGGTTCGCAAAATAACAATAACAACAATAATAACCACGCTAATAATAACGATGGTACGATCCGGGTTGGTACAAACGTAACCATCAAGCCGTCTGCTAAACGTTGGGCAACCGGCCAAAATATCTACTACGGCGTAAAGGGTAAGACTTACAAAGTTATCCAAATGAACGGTAACCGCCTCTTGTTAGATAAGGTTATTAGTTGGATTAATAAGGGTGACGTATACGTTCCAGGTTCATCCAATAATAACAATAGCAACAGCAATAATAACCACAACAACAACGGTAGCAATTACCACTTTACCAACCAAAACTGGACGGCTGCTCAAACTAACTTTGTTAACAGCATTGCAGCAGACGTAATGAACGTTTGCCAAAACAATCATTTATACGCTTCCGTTGCAATGGCACAAGCCGTTGTAGAAAGTGCTTATGGTGCTTCAACTTTGGCTCAAGAAGCACACAACCTCTTTGGAATTAAGGCAGACAGCACGTGGCATGGTGCAACCTATACCAAGAATACTCAAGAAGTTATTAACGGTCGGGTAGTAACTATTTCAGCTGCGTTCAGAAAATACGATTCATTCAAGGATTCGATTGCGGACTACGCTAAGAAATTAGAATCACGTCCACAATACGCGAATGCATTTTCTAACCATGCGCACAACTACGTTGAATCAGTTAAAGCAATCAAAGCTGGCGGTTACGCAACAGCACCTACTTACGTAAGCAGCATTGTTAATTGCATTAATAACTATGGATTCTACAAATTAGATGGCTTGGACTCAGCAATTTCGTTGTAATTTCTGTAGATAAAATTTAATATAGGTGTATAAGCAGAAGAGGCTGGAACGTAATGTTACAGTCTCTTCTTTAATAAGTGAGTGATGGGGGATGAGCAAAAGTGAAGTATAAAGAATATCAATTTGTTCAGCTATGGGATGGCCGGATGGGTACAATTATTAAGACGCTGTCCAGTGGCGGCTATTTAATTGAAGATAATTTCTGGGGTTGGCTAGAAATGAAGAGTAAGGAAGATCCCGAACATTACATTTTCCCAAATGCCGATGTAGAACGGCGCTTCTCTGCTTTGGAAGAAGAAATTGAAGGGGAAGCCCGAATGGCCGAAGAATGGTATGAATTTCGGTACAAAGTGATGGTTAGCGGTTTAGGGAATTAAACTATAGATAAAAAAAGAGCTTGGAAATCGTTTTTTGATTTCCAAGCTCTTTTGCTTTGCAAGTATCAGTAAGATTGCTTACTTAAGGCTTGCGTTCTTTTCCATGATACCGTCGATCAAACCATAATCAACTGCGTCTTGCGCAGAGAGGTAGTTATCCCGTTCCGTATCGAGGTTGATTTTTTCTAGCGGTTGACCCGAATTTTCTGCCAAAATTTTGTTTAACTCTTTCCGAGTCTTCAAAATTTGTTCAGCGGCAATTTCAATTTCAGTTTGTTGACCTTGAGCACCACCAGAAGGTTGATGAATCATAACTTCTGAATGAGGCAATGCAAAACGTTTGCCTTTTGTACCAGAAGAAGCTAAAACACTGGCCATCGAAGCAGCCATTCCCATTACGATGGTTTGTACGTCAGCTTTAATGAAGTTCATCGTGTCGTAGATTGCCAATCCAGCAGTAACTACGCCACCTGGAGAGTTGATGTAAAGGTAAATGTCTTTTTCAGAGTCTTGTGCATCAAGGAATAGTAATTGAGAAATGATTGAGTTAGCCAAATCATCGTCAATTGGACCTGATAACATAATAATCCGATCTTTTAATAGTCGTGAGTAAATATCATAAGCACGTTCGCCACGTGATGATTGTTCAATAACGGTTGGAACCAAGTTCATAACTTAGTAGCCTCCTTTTCGGATAAAGATTTAGTATTAATTACTAACCATGGCTTTAGTTTATCTCATTGGTCAAAAAAGGTCAAATGTTTTTGCTCATTCATTAAAATTAATGCTTCAAAAGTACTATCTAGCACCAACAAGGAGTAAAAGATGGGGGAAGAAATGAAAATACTTGTTAAAACCTACGCTGGAATACTAAATACGGGTTTATCATGGATAAAGCGCTATTACTAGTATATAATCGACGTTAAAGAAGGACTTATCAAAATGGTAAGTTGTTTATAAAAAAATATCTGTCATCAGCAATTATTTAAATTACTAATAACAGATATCGGGAACTGAAGATGACAATTACTCGCAACCCCAGTACTTTTACGTTTCAGAATATAAAAAAATGCGCCATCGGGGAGTCGAACCCCGATCTTGAGAACCGGAATCTCACGTGCTATCCATTACACTAACGGCGCTTAACAAAATAAATTTTACATTATGTTGGCAAAAAAAACAAGCTAAAAATAATAGAATTATGGAGAAAAATTTTATGGTAATGAAGCAAGGATTTACGCAGAACCAAACGCAACAGCAAAAGCAAGTGCAGCGTTTGGCAATGACGCAAACACTACAGCAGTCAATTCAAATGCTGCAATACAATGCTGAAGAGTTGCAAAATTTCTTGAAACAAAAGGAAATGGACAACCCCTTAATTACCGTTGAAGTAGCTGAAGAACGGCCTTTAAGCAAGGTGTCGAAAAATTCCGACACGCATGAGACCTTTATGAATCAAATTGCTAGCGATACGGAACAATCATTATTTGATTATTTATTGGATCAAGTCCATCTAACCATGCGGGATACGCCACTAAGGAAGTTGGTTCTTTTCCTATTGGATTACGTTGACCAAAATGGTTATTTGCGAATCACGGAAGACGAAATTAAGCAAAAAACGCAGGCTGATGACATTGCCATCATGGATGCAGTCACGCTTTTGCAGCAACTGGATCCGCCCGGGGTCGGTGCACGAACTCTGCAAGAATCATTAATGCTCCAAACTGAAAATGACGAGGGTTCGCCTGAGATTGCTTATATGGTCTTAGAAGAGTCGTTTGACGACTTAGTTGACCGTAATTGGGAAAAGATTGCTCAGCGATATGACATTACATTGGCTGAGGTTCAAGAAGTTTTCGACTACGTGCGCACTTTAACCCCAAATCCAGGAGCGGGCTTTGGTAAGCAAGATCGCGGATACATTACGCCAGACTTAATTTTCAAGTTGGAAAATGGCGAACCCCGACTAATCCAATCGAAAGCTTCGCGACCACGGGTCAGTTTTTCACAGGAATACTTTGAACAATTACGTAAAAAGGCTGACGATGAAGTAAACAGCTACGTAAATGAGAAAAAACGCGAATACGATTGGATTGCCAAAAGCTTGACGCAACGCCAAGATACCATTTTAAGGGTGGGCAAGATAATTTTTGAGCGACAACAAGACTTTTTCCTTCAGAAGAGTAAAGAATTAAGTCCGTTGATGCTACGAGACGTGGCCAATAAATTACATTTACACGAATCGACTGTTTCTCGTGCGGTTAATGGCAAGTATATTGCAACGCCCTTTGGAACCTTCGAATTACGTTCTTTCTTCAGCAATGCGGTTAACCAGACTAGCGACGTCTCCGCCGATGCGGCCAAGCAAAAGATTAAGGCAATTATCGATCAAGAAGATAAGGAAAAGCCCATTTCAGATGCTAAAATTGAAAAGCAGTTAAAGGCGCAGGGGGTCACGATCTCCCGCAGAACGGTCGCTAAGTATCGGGAAGCGTTGGGAATCCCGTCGTCATCAAAACGAAAACGCTATCTGGAAAAATAAGCTTAAAATTAAATAGAATATTTAGGCAGGCAAATTTGCAAAATGATGGGGAGCTTGTTATAATTTGATTTGTAAGTGAGGTATGCAACAAGAATTAGTTCTTATGGTTGTGTGCCATTTATTTTTAAGTTGTTGGGTCGTTTTATGACACAGCTGGACAAATAAAGTCCCATATAGGAGATAACATGGATGATAATGAAATGGATTTATTAGAGTCTGTTGTCCCGGGTTTAATCAGCGAGTTTCTACAAAGATTTGATATTTTAAAATCAATCGACTTGTTGGCTCCAGTTGGTAGACGAGTTTTATCCGAACACTTACATCTAAGCGAGCGGGTTTTACGGTCCCAGACGGACGTGTTAAAGTCTCAAGGGTTGCTAAAGACCTCGCCAGCGGGGATGTCGCTATCGGATGAGGGTCGTCGGGTTATGAACGGATTGGAACCGGTGGCTAATAGATTCTTGGGCTTAACTAGTCAAGAAAAGCAATTAGCGGAACGGTTAAATATCGAACGGTGCTTCATTGTTCGCGGTGATCAAGCGGAGAGCCCGGTCGTTTCCAAGCAACTAGGAATTGTCTTAAATGACGCACTTGCAAAATTATTGCCGGAGGGTAATAATACTATAGTGGTGATGGGCGGATCGACGATGGCGTCGGTAGCGACGAGGCTTAAACCAGAGCTCTCACAGCACCGCCAGTTGATTTTTGTTCCTGGAAGGGGCGGCATTGGCGAATCAGTTTCTAAGCAAGCTAATTCAGTTGCCGCTACGATGGCCAAGCAGACCGCAGGGGAAGCTAAGTCATTATATATTCCGGAACAACTCAGCGAAAGCACATATCACCCGCTACTAAATGAACCAACGGTGAGACCGGTGTTGGACCTAATCGTGCATGCCGGGGTTGCCATCCACGGGATTGGCCGAGCAGATGCGATGGCTCAAAGACGAGGAGTTAACTCCGAAATCAAGAGTTATTTGCGGAAGGCGCGGGCCGTGGGAGAAGCGTTTGGCTCTTTCTATAATAAGGAAGGTCGGATCTTATATCAGGTTCATCGCATTGGACTCCAATTACAGGATGTCCAGCATTTCAATCATGTATTTGCCGTGGCCGGTGGTCATGACAAGGCTCAAGCGATTGAGTCATACATGAAAATTGCACCGCATCAGACAATTTTAATTACTGATGAAGGTGCCGCAAACGTGATTTTAAAAAAGTGAGGCCAATTGTGACTGAACTTTTTAAAATAAATTATTTTTTTAGATTCCTAAAGGAGGAAATCTTAGTATGACTGTAAAGATTGGTATTAATGGTTTTGGACGTATCGGTCGTTTGGCATTCCGTCGTATCCACGAATTGGGTGCAAAGTCAAATGATATCGAAGTAGTTGCTATCAACGATTTGACAAGTCCTGCATTATTAGCACACTTGCTCAAATATGATTCAACACATGGTACTTTCCCTGGCGAAGTTAGCGCAACAGATGACGCTATCGTTGTTGATGGTAAGAAGTACCACGTTTACGCAGAACCTCAAGCTCAAAACATTCCTTGGGTTAAGGAAGACGGCGTAGACTTCGTACTTGAATGTACAGGTTTCTACACATCAAAAGAAAAGTCACAAGCTCACTTAGACGCTGGTGCAAAACGTGTATTGATCTCAGCTCCTGCTGGTTCAGACCTTAAGACAGTTGTTTACAACGTAAACGATGATGTTTTAACTGCTGACGACCGCATCGTTTCAGCTGGTTCATGTACAACAAACTGCTTGGCACCAATGGCATACTTCTTGAACAAAGAATTTGGTGTTGAAGTTGGTACAATGACAACTATCCATGCTTACACAAGTACACAAATGATCCTTGACGGCCCTGTTCGTGGTGGAAACTTCCGTGCTGCACGTACTGCTGCTGCTAACACAATTCCTCACTCAACTGGTGCTGCTAAGGCTATCGGCCTTGTTATCCCAGAATTGAACGGTAAATTACAAGGACATGCACAACGTGTTCCTGTTGTTGACGGTTCATTAACAGAACTTGTTTCAATTCTTGACAAGGATGTTACAGCTGAAGAAGTTAATGCTGCAATCAAGAAGCATACAGAAGGCAACGAATCATTTGGTTGGAACGAAGACGAAATTGTATCAAGCGACATCATTGGTACAACTTACGGTTCAATCTTCGACCCAACACAAACAGAAGTTACAAAGGCTGGCGACAAGCAATTAGTTAAGACTGTTGCTTGGTACGACAACGAATACGGCTTCACTTGCCAAATGGTACGTACTTTATTGAAATTTGCTACTCTTTAAGATTAAATTCTTAAATATTTGTAGATTTCAAACCGTCTAATCGGTCTTGGAGACGGAGGGAGGTCACTTCCTCCGTCTCTTTTTTTAAGAAAAAATAATTTATTGCTCACTTAAAAGGAGGAATTATCTTGGCTAAATTAACAGTTTCAGATTTAGATGTTAAAGGCAAGAAAGTTTTGATGCGCGTTGACTTCAACGTGCCAGTTAAAAATGGTGTGATCGGTGACGATAACCGTATCGTAGCCGCACTACCAACCATCAAATACATCATTGAAAATGGTGGAAAGGCAATCCTCTTCTCTCACTTAGGTCGGATCAAGAAGGAAGAAGACAAGAAAGAATTGACTCTTCGTCCAGTTGCTCAACGTCTTTCAGACTTGCTTGGCAAGCCAGTTACTTTTGTTCCCGTAACTCGCGGTGCACAATTAGAAGACGCAGTTAACGGCTTGAACGACGGTGACGTATTGTTATTCGAAAACACACGTTTCGAAGACCTTGACGGCAAGAAGGAAAGTGGCAACGATCCTGAATTAGGTAAGTACTGGGCATCACTTGGCGACATGTTCGTTAACGATGCATTTGGTACAGCACACCGTTCACACGCATCAAACGTTGGTGTTGCTACAGCAATGAAGGCAGAAGGCAAGAAAGTTGCTGCTGGTTTCTTAATGGAAAAGGAAATCAAGTTCTTAGGTGAAGCTGTTGACGATCCTAAGCACCCATTCGTTGCAATCTTAGGTGGTGCTAAGGTTTCTGACAAGATTGGTGTTATCGACCACTTACTTGACAAAGCTGACAAAGTTATCATCGGCGGTGGTATGACATACACATTCTACGCTGCAAAAGGCATGAGCATTGGTAACTCTCTTGTTGAAGCTGACAAGATTGACGTTGCTAAAGAAATCCTTGCTAAGGGTGGCGACAAGATCGTTCTTCCTGTAGACAGTGTTGTTGCTGAAAAATTTGACAACGATGTTCCTCACAAAGTTGTTGAAGGTGACATTCCTGACGGTTACATGGCTCTTGATATTGGACCTAAGTCAGTTGCTGAATTCAAGGATGTTCTTAAAGACGCTAAGACCGTTGTATGGAACGGACCAATGGGTGTATTCGAAATGAGCAACTACGCTAAGGGTACTCTTGAAGTTGGTAAGTTCTTAGGAACTCTATCAGACGCAACAACCATCGTTGGTGGTGGTGACTCAACTGCCGCTGTTAAGCAATTAGGCGTTGGCGACCAATTGACACACATCTCAACTGGTGGTGGCGCATCACTTGAATACCTTGAAGGTAAAGAACTTCCAGGTATCGCTGCAATTTCTAACAAATAATTAACTTGAATGGGGTCGGGAATCCACAGGGATTGCTAATCCCGTTCGGTTACATATTTTGTGATTAAGAAAGGATGTTTTATTTTGCGTACTCCAATTATTGCTGGAAACTGGAAAATGAATAAGAACCCCCAAGAAACACAAGAATTCTTGGAAGGTATCAAGGGCAAATTACCAGATGCTTCAGTTGTAGAATCAGTAATCGCTGCTCCTGCAATTGATTTAAACACTTTAGTACAATTCTCTAAAGATGAACAACTAAAGACTGCTGCTGAAAACTGCTACTTCGAAGATGAAGGTGCTTTTACTGGTGAAACTAGTCCAAAAGCATTGTCTGAAATGGGCGTTAACTACGTAGTTATCGGTCACTCAGAACGTCGTCAATACTTCAAAGAAACTGACGAAGACATCAACAAGAAGGCTAAGGCAATCTTCAAGAACAACATGAAGCCAATCATCTGCTGTGGTGAAACGCTTGAACAACGCGAAGCTGGCGAAACTAACGAATGGGTTGCTGGCCAAGTTACTAACGCTCTTAAAGACTTGTCTGCTGAACAAGTCGCTAACACCGTAATTGCTTACGAACCAATCTGGGCAATCGGTACTGGTAAGACTGCTTCAAGTGACCAAGCACAAGAAGTTTGCCATGTAATCCGTGAAACGGTTGCTAAGTTATACGACCAAACCGTTGCTGACAAAGTTCGTATCCAATATGGTGGTAGTGTTAAGCCTGCAAACATCGCTGAATTGATGAGCAAAGAAGACATCGATGGTGGCCTTGTTGGTGGTGCTTCACTCGATCCAGAATCATTCCTACAATTAGTTAACTACCAGGGTTAATTTAATTCTAGAAATATAATATAATGGTAACTGCATAAGCAGATTATAAAATGTGAGGAGATATTAAAATGTCACTTATTACTGATATTTATGCACGCGAAGTCTTAGACTCACGTGGTAACCCAACTGTTGAAGTTGAAGTTTACACAGAAGACGGCGGCTTTGGTCGCGGAATCGTTCCTTCAGGTGCTTCAACTGGTGAACACGAAGCTGTTGAACTTCGTGACGGCGACAAGAACCGTTACGAAGGCAAGGGTGTTGAAAAGGCTGTTGCTAACGTTAACGGCCCAATTGCTAAGGAAATTGTTGGTTTTGAAGTAACTGACCAAATCGCAATTGACAAGGCAATGATCAAGTTAGACGGTACTCCTAACAAAGGTAAGTTAGGTGCTAACGCTATCTTAGGTGTTTCTTTAGCGGTTGCTCGTGCTGCTGCTGACGAACTCCAAATTCCACTTTACAACTACATTGGCGGATCAAACGCACACGTTCTTCCTACACCAATGATGAACGTTATCAACGGTGGTGCTCACTCAGATAACAAAGTGGACTTCCAAGAATTCATGATTATGCCTGTTGGTGCTCCTTCTGTTAAGGAAGCTATCCGGATGGGTTCAGAAACATTCCACGCATTGAAGAGTCTTTTAGCTGCTGACGGCAAAGCTACTTCAGTTGGTGACGAAGGTGGTTTCGCTCCTGACTTTGCTAACAACGAAGAACCTCTTCAATACTTGATCAAAGCGATCGAAAAAGCTGGTTACAAGCCAGGTAAAGACGTAGCAATCGCTGTTGACGTTGCTGCTTCAGAACTTTGGAACGACGATGACAAGAAGTACAAGCTTCGCTGGTCAACTGGTGAAGAATTCACTACTGAAGAATTCGTTAAGTACCTTGAAGGCTTAGTAAACAAATACCCAATCATTTCAATCGAAGACCCAATTGACGAAAACAACTGGGAAGACTGGGCAAGCATCACAAAAGAACTTGGCAAGAAAGTTCAACTTGTTGGTGACGACTTCTTCGTTACAAACACTGAATACCTTGCAAAAGGTATCAAGATGGGTGCTGCTAACTCAATCCTTATCAAGGTTAACCAAATCGGTACACTTACAGAAACAATGGAAGCTATCGAAATGGCTAAGGAAGCTGGTTACACAGCTATCGTATCTCACCGTTCAGGTGAAACAGAAGATACAACAATCGCTGACTTGGTTGTTGCTACAAACGCTGGCCAAATTAAGACTGGTTCAATGAGTCGTACAGACCGCATTGCTAAGTACAACCAATTAATGCGGATTGAAGACCAACTCGAAGGCGTTGCAGAATACAAGGGTATCCACTCATTCTACAACCTTAGTGCACAAGCACGCGAAGATATTACAAACAAGTAATTCATTTCGAGTGATCTAAGAGAAGGATGGACATTTTGTCCATCCTTTTTTATTGTTTAAATTGGAATTCACCCGTAAGTATGTTAAATTAATACTAGAACTTATTTAGAATACAAAGGAGGTCATCTTGTGTACTCACTTTTGATGACAATTCTATTGATTCTGTCAGTGGTCATAATCATTGCGGTTATGATGCAACCGGCAAAGACTGATAATGCGATGTCTTCATTGACAGGTGGGGCTGGTGACCTATTCTCAAAGCAAAAGTCACGTGGATTTGAAGCGTTCATGCAAAGAGTAACGGTAGTCTTGCTTTTCTTGTTTTTTGCTATCACCATTGCAATGGTTTACGTATCGGCCCATTAAAAGCGATCGTATCTAACAAAAAAATTGCATTTAGCGAAGTCCTAAGGCATTTTTGGGACGGATTAGGAATGGCTAAAGACAAAATCGAGCATGGTTTTGTCTTTAGCTTTTTTATTTAATACTATGAATTTATAGAGGTAAGTAATGGAATCAAGTAAACTTCAAGCTTCAATTATTAATTATTTGGAGCGACGGCCTACACAAAAATTCACCGCGGAAGAATTGTTTAAAGGTCTTAGTTTAGAAAAAGCGTCCGTATTCAACGAATTGGTCAAAGAATTAACTTCGTTGGAACGGTCCCATAAAGTAGAAATCACGGCGGATGACAAGTTTAAAATTGCCCGCCCCCAAAACCAATTGCTCGTTCACGGAACCTTTCGGGCAAATGACCGCGGCTTTGGTTTTGTAGCGGTAGAAGATGATGAAATTCCTGATATTTATATCAGTGAAGAACACACCGCCTACGCGCTTAATTTGGACGAAGTCGATGTAAAAATCGTGCGTCCGTCTAAAAAAGGTGACGACCGGGGTCCTGAAGGAATTGTTAAGAAAATTACCAAACGGCATCTCACCCAAGCAGTGGGGGTGTTTGAATTTGCTCCAGACCCTGCTCATAACGTGCTCGGGCACATTAATCTAAAAGATAAAAAGATGTCTAACTACGAGTTTGACGTGCTAGAAGGCGGTATTCACCCCGAAGACGGAGCGGTGATTACTGCTCAGGTTACCCAGTATCCAAAACCCAACGCCCCTAAGTTAATTGCAGGGGTTGCGGAAAAAACGATTGGATACCGCGACGATCCGGGAGTAGACATTCTGGAAATTGTTTACCAACATGAGTTACCAACTGAATTTCCGGATGACGTTAAAGAAGAAATTGCTCAAATTCCAGACCACGTTACTGAAGCCGAAAAACAAGGTCGTGTGGACTTAACTAACGAAGTAGTGGTTACCATTGACGGCGATGATTCAAAAGACTTTGACGATGCGGTTGGCTTACAAAAGCTAGACAACGGTAACTACCGCTTGCTAGTTAACATCGCGGACGTTTCCCACTACGTTAAGGAAGGCTCCCCGCTTGATAAGGAAGCATACCGGCGCAGTACCAGTGTTTATTTGACGGACCGGGTAATTCCAATGTTACCGCGAAAGCTTTCTAACGGGATTTGTTCCTTAAACCCTAACGTGGAACGGCTAGCGATGACTTGTGAAATGGAAATCAGTCCGGATGGCGAAGTGTTAAGCCATAAAATCTACCCAAGTGTCATTGAGTCTAACGCCCGGATGACTTATAACGACGTTAACAAAATCTTGGAAGCACGCGATAAGAAAACCATCGAGCGTTACCAAGATTTAGTGCCAATGTTTGAAATGATGGGTAAGTTGCACAAGTTGCTGTTGAAGCGCCGTAAACAACGCGGAGCCATTGAATTTGACGATAACGAAGCACAAATCATTGTCGACGAAAATGGGCACCCAATTGATATTAAGGTGCGGGAACGCGGAACTTCAGAACGGATGATCGAATCCTTCATGTTGGCGGCTAATGAAACGGTGGCAGAGCATTACTACGACGCCCACGTGCCATTCTTGTACCGGATCCATGAAACCCCAGATAGCGAACGGATGTTAACTTTCTTCGAATTCTTATCAACCTTTGGCCACGTGGTTAAGGGGAGCACTAAGGATCTTAAACCAAAGATGTTGCAAAGCGTCCTCAAAAAAGTTGCGGGAACCCGTGAAGAAGCCATGATTTCGGTTATGTTATTGCGGAGCATGCGCCAAGCGAAGTACGATGCTAGGTCATTAGGTCACTTTGGGTTAGCAGCTAAGTACTATACCCACTTTACTTCGCCAATTCGGCGGTATCCCGACTTGTTTGTGCACCGGTTGATTCGCCATTATGCGGAAGATGGTACTGGAAAAGACGCTCAAGAAAAGTACGCGGACATTATTCCGGAAATTGCGGAACATACTTCCCAACTTGAACGACGGGCAATCGATACGGAACGCGATGTTGACAGTATGAAGAAGGCTGAATACATGGGCGACCACATTGGTGAACAATTTAACGCCATGGTTAGTTCCGTAATGAAGTTCGGACTTTTTGTTGAATTGGAAAACACCATTGAAGGCTTAATCCATATTAGTACCATGAAGGATGATTACTACGAATACGTGGAAAATCAGATGGCGCTAGTGGGCCGTAACACCCACCGGACCTTCCAAATTGGCTTACCAGTTGCGGTGAAGTTAATGCGGGTAGAAAAGGACCAGGCTGAAGTGGACTTCGAGTTGTTGCATCCGGAAAAGACGCCAACTAGCGAAATTAAGTTGCCACCTCGCCAATCCTTTAACCGTAACAAGGGCGGTCAACGGAATGGTAACCGAAATCGCCGACAAAATGGGCAACGTTCTAATAATTCCAACAACAAACCATTCTACAAAGATAAAAACGTCAAACGCTTTTCTAAGAATACTTCTCACAAAAAATAAAGAGGAGGGTTTCGTATGGCTAAAAAACCACAGGTAAAGGATCAAGCTTTAGCCCAAAATAAAAAGGCTCGCCATGATTATTCCATTTTAAGCACGATGGAAGCGGGAATTGCGTTAACCGGCACGGAAATTAAATCAGTTCGGGAACGCCGGATTACTCTCAGAGACGGGTTTGTGCAAATTCGCCATGGTGAAGCGATTTTGATGAACGTGCAAATTAGTGAATACTTGCAAGGTAATCAGTTTAATCACGATCCGTTGCGAAATCGGAAGCTTTTGTTGCACAAAAAAGAAATTCAAAAGTTACAAGAAGCTAGCCAAAATAAAGGAATCACGATTGTGCCTTTAAAAGTTTACCTTAAGCATGGTTTTGCGAAGGTACTGATCGGGGTTGCTAAAGGAAAGCACGAATACGATAAACGAGAAACTTTGAAGAAACGTGACCAACAACGGGAAATTGAACGCGCGTTGAAGAACCGTTAAACGGGCGACGTTTATTGATAAGTGAATAATAAAAAATAGCTGTGGATAACTCCCTCCATCGAGGGGAATAATCCACAGCTATTTTTGGTTTCTACAGTTACTTAGCAAGGTGATGAAAAAGAGGCCGGATAAGAGTCGGGTAGTTTATGAGTAAACTAAAAATCGACTATTATGCCAAATTCAGGCATAACAGTCGATTTTAGGTTGAGTGATGCAAGCTGCTTTTGCTGCTATGAAAGGCAACACACCAAAACGATTTTTAACTTTAACAAGGGAGTTTTAGTCTTTCCCCTATCCTTGGTTTCGATTACTTTAATGAGAATTCGAGAAGGTTAAACTTCCTTTTTCAAGTGTTGGTAGTGGTGACCAGAAACAATTTGCCGGTGGTCGAGTTGGAAACCAATTCGCCGGTAAAGGCGTTCTGCGTCAGGATTCAAATCGTCAACTAGCAGCCCGACCATTTTTAAGTCACGAGCTTTCGCGTATTCGGGAAGGGCATTGAGTAACTTAGTACCGATTCCGTGGTTTTGGAAATCAGGGTTAACTACTAGCGAATCGAGGTACCATTCGTCATCGTCAGCTTCAGCTTCTTCGTAAATGGGCTGAGGAGCGAGGGCAACTTGGTCAAAATGATTTTGAAATTCATCCTTTAACTTCTCTTCGTTAGCACCTGGATAGCCAAAAGCGACTCCCGCAACTTGGTTATCCATTTTAGCAACAACCACGTCGGCAGCCTCTTGGTATAGGGGGCTTTGGAAGGTTGCTACGAATAGTTTAGTAACTTCTTGAGGATCGTTTTTCAAGTAAAAAGGCAGTTCCATTTCGTCGAGAATGATTTTGAGTAGCTCGACAACCTGGGGCATGTCTTCAGTAGTGGCTTTAGTGATTTGCATTAGAATTCTCCTTCGAAAAATTATTATAGCCAGCCGTGTCTGACTCAATCTTCCAAGTTCGAACTAGTTTAGGCTCCCGAAGCGGGGGGCGTTTTTGAATCCAGCGGTCGAGAATCGCCGCTAAACAAATAAACAGTGGCGTATTGGATTCTACGAAAACGTTCAATTCAATATATGCACTGCCGTTGATTTGAACGCGGTTAACTTCAAGAATTTTAGTTAAGCCATGAAAAACCTTAAAATGGCAGGTAACGGTATCTCCAATAATAATCCAGCGAAGGTTGTGAACGTACAAGAGCCCGCGAATGAAGCCTACGGGAGTCGTCACCGTCCCAACTTCGTGGTTATTTAAAAACAATTTAAACTTGGGTAATAGTCCTACCGCGATTTGCTTAAGCTCAGCGCGGAGCTGGCCTTGCATATCGTAAACAGAAAGGGCATCGCGTTTGATGCCCCATTTGCCAACTAGAAGGTATTTGGAATTATGGTTTTCATCGCTAACCGTGGTAGCACCTTTATTTTCTAGCCCTTGACTTTTTAGATAGAATCTCTGCATCGGCTTAGCCTCTTTTTAATTATTGTTGATTTTCGGCAAGCTGTTCCAGGATGGCTTTTCCAACCCCATCCTCGTTGTTAGTTACGGTGAGGTGGTTTGCCAAGCGCTTGATCTCCGGAATTGCATTGCCCATGGCATAGCTAACGCCCGCGACGCGCAACATGGAAGCGTCGTTTAAGTTATCACCAATCGTCATCACTTGGGACATCGGAATCCCAAGTTGGTCCGCAAAATTCTGTACGGCAAGTCCCTTTTGCGCACGGGGACTGTTGATTTCAATGTTATTTTCAAACGATGATGAAATTGCTACGTCAACTTGTTGTTGAATAGCTTCCCGGACGGGTTGTAATCCCTTTTGACCGTTTTGACCAAACGCAACCAGCTTCAAAATTTGAATTTTCGGATCGTCAAGTAGCACTTGGTAATTATCTACGTACCGGATGTTCATTAATTCTACCCGGGCAGAAGACATGGCCACTGCTAGTTTGAATGGCGTATCTGGGTTAACGGTCTCTAAAAGATGAGAGACCGTTTCAATCCGCCGGGTTCGACTGTTGGAAACCACGCCTTGGTTGGTGGTGATTTCGTAGTAAAGTCCGCGTTTCTCGAGTTGGTGCATGATTAACTGCGCGTTAGGCTTAGTAATCGGCACTTCATCAAGAATTTTGCCTTCGGTGTCAAAAATTGCGGCACCGTTGAGGGTGATAAGTGGTACGGAAAGCCCGTAAGTCTCTAAAAGGGGTTTCGCTTCACGATATTCGCGACCCGTTGCCACGACGAAATGAACTCCGGCGTCCTGCGCTTTTTTAATCGCCGCAGCATTACCTGGTGAAATTTGCATTTCTTCGTTAAGTAACGTTCCGTCCATATCTGAAGCAATCACTGAAATCATGTTATGCACATCCAATCCATATATTTATCCTAATTTTAACATGAACCCCGCCATTTTTTTCAGAAATCAGTTAGAATGGAAGTAACAAATTGTTCGAGGAAGATTGAGGTATGAAAACAATTATTCATAACGATTGGCAGAAGGTTTTAGAAAGTGAATTTGAAAAGGATTATTACGCAAATCTCCACCAGTTTTTAAAGCAGGAGTACGCAACCCAAAATATCCACCCCGATATGTATCACATTTTCCAAGCATTCGAATGGACGCCGTTTTCGGAGGTTAAAGTGGTTATCTTAGGGCAGGATCCGTATCATGGCCCTCACCAAGCGCACGGACTAAGTTTTTCGGTGCGCCCGGGAGTGCCGGTGCCCCCGTCTTTACAAAACATCTACAAAGAATTACAGGATGATTTAGGAGTCAAACCGGTACAACACGGATACCTGAAGAAATGGGCGGACCAAGGAGTACTGTTACTTAACTCTGTATTAACGGTCCGCAACGGCCAGGCCTTTTCACATCAAGGTCACGGCTGGGAACGGCTAACCGACACGGCGATTAAACGGTTGTCGGAACGTGAAAAGCCGGTGATCTTTATTTTGTGGGGCCGGGCCGCGCGTGACAAGATTAAGTTAATTGACCAGTCCCGAAACATTATTATTCAATCTGCGCATCCCAGTCCGTTATCGGCATACCGGGGCTTTTTTGGCTCCAAGCCGTTTTCCAAAACTAACGCAGCTTTGGAAGCGATGGGGGAAAAGCCGATTGATTGGCAACTACCAGAACACGTAGAAGAGGAAAAATAAATGCAAACTTATCAATTACGAAACGAAGAAATGACCATTGAATTTGGCAAAATGATTGGTAAACTTCTACATCCAAACGATGTGGTTGTGTTAGACGGAGATCTCGGAGCAGGGAAGACCACCTTAACGAAGGGCATTGCCCAAGCTTTAGGGATCAAACGCTACGTAAAAAGTCCCACCTACACAATCATCCACGAGTACCATGACGGGCGGATGCCGCTTTATCACATTGACGCGTACCGGTTAGAAGATGGGAATGCTGATGACATTGGTTTAGAAGAATATTTTGAAAGCGATGGGGTTACCGTTATTGAGTGGGCCCAGTTTATTAAGGAATACTTGCCCGAAGAGTACTTGAAGATTGGATTGGACCGGAACCACGATAATACCCAGCGGTTCCTAACTATCGAACCCAACGGCGAACGGTACCAGCAATTTGAAAAGTTCCTTGAGGATCAAATCAATGGCCAATAGGGAAGATGAAGTTTACCTGACGGAGGGAACTCCCGAGGACGCCCAAGCAATCGTGGGACTAATTGACCAATTAGAAACGGAGACGGATTCAATTGAGTTTGACCCGACCATCCATCAGCTTGAGCTCAAGCTGGTCCAACAAAATTTAGCGTTAATTCAGCAAAGTCCGACTAACTTTTTATTGTTGGCAAAGTTGGGGGATGCTCCAATCGGCTTGCTGACGATTGTGGAAACGGACGCTAAAAAGGGGCAGGCCGAGTTGGGAGTCGGCGTGCTTGAAAAATATTGGCACAACGGGATTGGAACCCTATTAGTCGATGAAGCATTATACTGGGCTAAAAATTACAGCTCCTTATCGACCATTTGGCTAGACGTCTTGACGGATAACGAGCCGGCCATCCACCTATACGAAAAGATGGGCTTTACAACTAAAAAAGCCCCGATCAAGGATGATCAGGGTCGTAGTTTAAAACGAATGGCACGTAAGCTTAGCTAACTTTACGAATAAAGCTACTGATGGCGTCCGCACCGAACTGCTTCTTCTCATACAACAAGATGTTCGCGCACGCCAAACTATCGTCTAAGGCGTTGTGGTGGTGCTCTAATTCAATCCCCAAATTATCACAGAGCGTGTTGAGCTTGTGGTTAGGATAATTAGGGAAAAAGCTGCGGGAAGTCCGCAAAGTGTCCAAAGTTTGGTAAGGCAGCCGGTTAAGTTCGTAACGCTCCAGCGTCTTCTTTAAAACGCTATTGTCGAAGTTGGCGTTGTGGGCCACGACAAGTTGGTCGGGAGTAAAGAACGGCTGTAAAATTGGCCATAGCTCCGGAAAGGTGGGCGCGTCCTGGACGTCGGCTTCGTGGATCCCGTGTACTTGAACGTTCCGCCAATGAAATTTGGTTTCCGGGTTAATTAAAGAGTACAATTCGTCGGTGATTTGATCATTTTGAACCACCGTCAGCGCGATTGAACAAGCGCTTGCCCGCGCAGGCGCGGCAGTTTCAAAATCAATGGCAACAAAGTTCAAAAATATCACTGTCCTTATATTATTTTAAGTCAAGTTTAACGAATAAAGATTAGTGCGTAAAGGAGTTTTTCCAATGATTAAAGTTGGGGTAATTGGATTGGGAAACATCGCTCAAAAGGCTTATTTGCCGGTAGATAGTCAGTTACAAGATCGCTTCGAGTGGTACTTGGTCAGCCGGCAAGCCGAAAAATTGCAGCATTTGCAAAAAAAGTACGGTTTTCAACACGGGACGACCCGGATGGATGATTTGTTTGAGGAAAACGTTCAGGCGGTGTTCATTCATACCGCTACCTCCACCCATTACGCGATTATCAAAAAGTTTCTGCAACACGGGGTTCACGTTTATGTGGATAAACCCATTTCAGAAAATTTGGCGGAGGTGAAAGAACTTTACCAAATTGCTGCTGAGCAGCACGTGTTATTAACCTGTGGATTTAATCGGCGGTTTGCGCCACTGCACCAAGCGTTCGGGCAATTGGGAACCCCGCATTTAGTTCGGGCAACCAAGACCCGGGTGATGGAAAATCAAAGTCCCCAGTTTGCCGTTTATGACCTAATGATTCACGTAATTGATTTGGTCCAGTTTTTAATGGGATCATCAAAAGTGGAATACGTGGATGGCCGCCTACAAGAACAGGATGGTCAGTTGGTCTGGGCGGAGGTCGAACTAACCAATGGGTATGCTTCTGGCGTGGCCCAAATTGATTTGCGCGCTGGTGCGAATACTGAAGTAGCAGAGGTAGTTAGCGATCACGGCGTCGCCCGAGTGGAAAACTTACAAACGTTAACCCATGATCACGACGGGAAACGGACGATCCAAAGTACGCCAGACTGGCAAAAAATGCTGGTAACCCGGGGATTTGCGCCGTTAATTGAAGCTTTTTTGCGGGCGGTGGAAAATGACGGTCCCAACCCGGTATCTCCGGCTTCGGTGATTAAGTCCCATACGCTATGTGACCGTTTAATCCAGAGTATGAAAGTGATAAAATAAGCGAAGAGATTTTCGATGAATCGTGAGGATTCACAATGTAAATGAGGTAAGAGGGGAAAGTATGATGGATCAATCAATAACCGCAGCATTTCCAGAAATTAAGGTCTACAAAGATGAACCGTTGTCAAAATACACCAATACACAAACGGGCGGACCAGCGGATTTGCTAGTATTTCCCAAGTCGGTGACTGAAACTAAGCAGTTGATGATTTGGGCTAAGGAAACCGCTACGCCCCTAACGGTGATTGGAAATGCAAGTAATTTGATTGTGCGTGACGGAGGAATTCGCGGACTAGTTTTAATCTTAACCAAGATGGACAATATCCAAGTTAACGGCAATACCGTGATTGCGGAAGCGGGGGCGGCTTTAATTCAAGCCACCGAAGTAGCTTACCAATCAGGATTGACCGGTTTTGAGTTTGCTGCTGGAATTCCGGGTTCAGTAGGCGGTGCGATTTTCATGAATGCCGGAGCTTATGGCGGTGAAATTAGTGAAATTGTGGAAAGTGCCGAAGTGTTAACGCCAGATGGCCAAATTAAACGGCTGAATAACCACGAATTGGATTTTGGGTACCGACACAGCAGCGTGCAGGATTATCACGATGTGGTAATTTCAGCATCATTTAAGTTGCGTCCTGGTGATCAAACTAAGATCCGGGCGCGGATGGATGAGTTAAACCGGCTCCGTGCTTCCAAGCAGCCGTTGGAATATCCATCGTGCGGGAGTGTGTTTAAACGCCCCACCGGTTACTTTACCGGAAAGTTAATTCACGAAGCTGGTTTGCAAGGCTTCACGATTGGCGGCGCCCAAGTTTCTAAAAAGCACGCCGGATTCATCATTAACATCGGGAATGCTACGGCAACTGACTACTTAGATGTGATTCACCACGTACAAGCCACGGTATTTAAACAGTTTGGGGTTAAGTTGGAAACCGAAGTCCGGATTATTGGTGAAGAAAAATAAATTGAATATTTAAACGAAGTGACCTCCAATTTGGCAAACGGGTAAAATGCAATTGGGCACATTTGAAGCGTGAATGTGCGATAAATTAACCCCCTGCAACAAATAGGAGGTCACTTTATATTCTCTCTGGTATAATTATCCCTGAATATGAATTTGGAGGGACAGGTATGAACATAAATTGGTCCCAGTTGTTAACTTGGAGCGATGTCATCAATATTATTGATGTACTCGTGGTTTGGTTTGTAATTTATGAATTGATTATGCTGCTGCGGGGAACCAAAGCGGTACAGTTATTTCGTGGGATTATCGTCATTATTATAATTATGGCGGGAAGCTGGTATATCGGATTAAGCACGGTTTACTGGATTATGAATCAGGTCATCAATTGGGGAGTAATTGCGATGGTGATCATCTTTCAGCCGGAAATTCGCCGGGGACTGGAACACTTAGGTCGCGGGTCGATTTTTGCAAAGAACCATTCGCAAAAAGAAGCGGAAGAAAAAATGATTCAGGCGTTGGATAAGGCGATTCAGTACATGGCTAAACGCCGAATTGGAGCGTTGATTTCAATTCAGATGGAAACCGGGCTTGATGACTATATTGAAACCGGAATTCCCCTGGATGCGGACGTTTCGGGAGAGTTGTTAATCAACATTTTTATCCCGAACACCCCGTTACACGATGGTGCGGTGATTATTAAAAACGGTAAGATTGCCGTGGCAGCTGCCTATTTGCCTTTGTCACAGAGCAACTTAATTCCTAAGGAGCTTGGAACTCGACACCGTGCAGCAGTCGGGATGAGTGAAGTTACCGATGCATTGACCATCGTAGTCTCAGAAGAAACTGGAGAAGTTTCTATTATGAAGGACGGCGAACTATTGCGGGATATGTCGCAAGAATCCTACTTACGGTATTTCCGAACCCAATTAATTACCAGTGATGAAGGGCCCACCCCGTTCTTCACTTCGGTTACGGAAAATATTTCGGCCTTCTTTAAGGGAAAAAGGGGGCGGCACTAGATGAAAAAATTTTTTACCAAAAATTTTAGCTATCGGTTAATTGCGTTAGTCTTAGCCCTTTTGCTTTTTGCGTACGTAAAGACCGATCACCTTACTTCAACGCGGGTTTCGGGGACCGACGCAAACCAGAATAAAACCGCGTTGATGTCCACCAAGACGGCTACAATTACGATGCCGGTGGATTTAGATGTGGATTCAAGTAAGTACGTAGTTAGTGGATACCAAGAACGCGTTAAAATTACGCTGACCGGCTCCAGCGCAATGATTACTACCTTAACCAACACCCGTAATTTTAAGGTGTACCTTGCATTGCAGGATTATGCACCGGGTAAGCATACGGTTAAATATCAAGTGGAAGGGCTCGGTAAGGATATTCGCTACCGAATCCAACCAGAAAAATCAAAAATTACAATTGCCCACCGGAAGACGAAGAAATTTGAAATTCGCTACCGTTACGATACCAACATGGTTAAGGAAGGGTATACGATGGGGAACGTAAAAACCTCGGTAACGACGGTTCAAGCAACGGGCTCCGCATCAGAAATTGACCGGATTAGCCAAGTGGTTGCCGACGTTAACGTCCCTAGCAACACGACAGAGGATGTTTCTGCGCGTTCTGTGTTGCAAGCTTTGGACTCAAACGGTAACATTGTAAATGTAGTCTTGACTCCGCAATCGGTAAATGTCACTATTCCAGTTTCCAAGGCGAAAACAGAAAAAGCCAAGGAATCTAGTGAGGCAAGCAGTCAAGCTACGTCCTCTTCTAGCAGTTCGGAAAAATCAGCAAGTAGCGCATCCTCATCGAGTGGTGAAGAAAGTTCTTCGAGTTCAGCAAGTAGTGACGAGAGTTCGTCCGCTGACGATACTAGCAGTGACGGGAATCCGCAGCTCCAACAGTGATTCATAAGTGAAAACTAGCTTGGGAGCTGTGCTAATTAAATTGCTGATTTTATAATTTAGATAATGAGTTAAAAGAGATTGACGGCGGGCTACAGGTCTTGTCGCAAAGAAGGAGATTTTCAATAATGAAATTGAAGTATTTTGGTACAGATGGAGTTCGTGGAATCGCAAACGAAACGTTGACACCAGAACTAGCTTTCCAATTAGGGCGAACTGGCGGATACGTATTAACTAAGCACGCCAAGGATGCTGATCAGCGTCCCCGGGTACTGGTTTCACGAGATACTCGAGTTTCTGGCCAGTTGTTAAAACACGCCTTGATTTCGGGCCTTTTGTCAGTAGGGATCGAAGTAATGGATATGGGAATCGTTACGACGCCCGGGGTTGCTTACTTAGTTCGTAAGCAAGAAGCTGATGCGGGAGTGATGATTACCGCTTCGCACAATCCAGTAGAGGATAATGGAATTAAATTCTTCGGTTCGGACGGTTACAAGCTATCTGACGAATTAGAAGCTGAAATCGAAGTTCTTTTAGATGCTGAAAAAGATAACCTCCCCCGGCCATCGGCTAAGGGACTTGGTTCCGTAACGGATTACCCTGAAGGTGGGTTAAACTATACGGCATTCTTGGAACAAACGATTCCCGACGACCTAGAAGGGTTACATATCGCGGTGGATGCTGCTAACGGTGCTACTAGCGGCTACGTTTCCCAAATCTTTGCTGACTTAAATACTGAATTTGAAACGATGGCAACCAATCCCGATGGGTTAAACATCAATGCGGGAGTCGGCTCGACTCATCCAGAAGCTCTAGCAAAATTCGTGGTTGAAAAGGGCGCGGATATGGGAGTTGCCTTTGATGGGGACGGCGACCGTTGTATCGCGGTAGACGAAAAGGGAAATATCGTCGACGGTGATAAGATCATGTACATTTGCGGTAAGTTTCTAAGTGAACGGGGTCGTCTTAAGGAAGACACCGTGGTAACGACCGTAATGAGTAACCTCGGAATGTACAAAGCGTTAGAAAAACACGGCATGCATTCGGTTAAAACCCAAGTTGGTGACCGTTACGTGGTGGAAGAAATGTTGAAGGATGGTTATAACCTTGGTGGGGAACAATCCGGCCACATCATTTTCTTAGACCACAACACTACTGGGGATGGCATGCTTACGGCTATCCAATTAATGTACGTGGTTAAGCAAACTGGTAAAAAACTTTCCGAATTAGCTGCTGAAGTAACTACGTATCCTCAAAAGTTAGTTAACGTACGGGTTCAAGATAAGAAATTAGCGCTTGAAAACCAAGCCATCAAGGACATTATCAAAAAGGTTGAAGACGAAATGGCTGGCGAAGGCCGGGTATTAGTCCGTCCTTCCGGAACTGAAGACTTACTTCGGGTGATGGCGGAAGCTCCTACTGAAGAAGCGGTTAACCAATACGTTGACCGGATTGTTGCGGTAGTTAAGAGTGAAGTTGGCGTTGATTAACGGCTGTAATTAAATAATAAAAAAACGAAACGGGCGGAGAAAATCTCTAGCCCGTTTTTGATTGTCTAATAAAATGAGTTTGGGGTAAAAAATTTAAGGGGGTCTAATCCCTTGTGCTATACCTATTCCTGCATTTGATATATACCAATTTCGAAAAATAATGTTTGACAATCGCCTTAAGTGGTAATATATTAAGAATCGTTAATTATACCAATTATATAAAAATAAATAGATGAATTTAGGAGAACAGGGATTATGTGTGGAATTGTTGGAGTAACAGGTAGAGCAGATACGACCAAACTTTTAGTGAATGGTTTGAAAAAATTGGAGTACCGGGGATATGATTCTGCGGGAATTTACGTAAATAATGGTCAAGGAAAGGATTACCTAGTTAAAGCGCAAGGAAAGATTCAAAACTTAGAAGATCAACTTTCTGATGACGTGAACGGCAGTGCCGGAATTGGGCACACGCGCTGGGCAACTCACGGTATTCCGAGCGTGGCTAATGCGCACCCGCATTTTTCGGCAGACAACCGGTTTTACCTCGTGCACAATGGAGTGATTCAAAACTTCAAGGAATTAAAACAAACTTATTTAGCAGACGTGCCTTTCCAAAGCGATACCGATACTGAAGTAGTGGTTCAATTAGTTGACCACTTCGCTAAAGAAGGTTTATCGACCATGGCCGCTTTCAAGAAAACTTTAAGCTTGTTGAAGGATTCTTCATACGCATTTGTTTTAATGGACCGGGAAATGCCGGACACCCTCTTTGTAGCCAAGAACAAGAGCCCGTTATTAATTGGGGTGGGCGACGACTTTAACGTAGTTTGCAGCGACGCTTTAGCAATGATCAACGTGACGAAACGGTTTGTGGAGTTGCACGATGGCGACGTGGTTAAAATTACCCCTGACAAAGTGGAGCTATTTGATGCAGATGGTCAAGCAATTCAACGGGATCCTTTTGAAGTTGACATTGACCAGTCCGATGCTGATAAGGGAACTTACCCATACTACATGTTAAAAGAAATTGACGAGCAACCAGCCGTAATCCGGCGCATCGAAGAAAAATACCTTGATTCAAAAGGCGCAGTTCGTTTCGATAAAGCAATGTTAGATAAATTAAACCAAGCCGGTAAAATTTACATTGTGGGTGCGGGAACCAGTTATCATGCTGGTTTAGTGGGCAAGAAGTTATTGGAACGCTTTGCCAAGGTGCCAACGGAAGTTGTGCTAGCATCCGAATTTGCCTACGACGATCCAATTATTGAAAAAGATGCCTTCTTCATCTTCCTTAGTCAAAGTGGTGAAACTGCTGATAGTCGGCAAGTTTTAGTCCGGGTAAATGATGAATGGCAAAAGCCAAGCCTCACGATTACTAACGTGGCTAACTCAACGTTGGCGCGCGAAGCAGAATTCTCGGCAACCTTAGAAGCGGGTCCGGAAATTGCGGTAGCGTCGACCAAGGCCTACACCGCGCAAATTGCCGTAGAAGCACTTCTAGCGGTAGCAATGGGGCGGATGAAGCAAATCAATGCGGCAACTGATTTTGACATTGCAGGACAATTAAGCATGGTGGCAAACGCAATTCAAACGGTGGTGGATGAAAAGGCAGCTATCGAACAATTGGCCAAAGACACCCTTTTAAAGGCGCGTAACACCTTTTACATTGGCCGGGGGCTAGATTATGCGGTAGCCCTAGAAGCTTCCCTTAAGCTTAAGGAAATCTCTTATATTCAAGCAGAAGGTTTTGCAGCCGGCGAATTGAAGCACGGCACGATTGCTTTAATTGAAGAAGGGACTCCGGTTATCGGGATCATTACCCAAGGTAAAACTGCCGATCACACCCGGAGCAATTTAGAAGAAGTGATCTCACGCGGAGCACAGGTAATCACCTTCGCTAGCCAAAGCCTCGCCAAGAATACGGATGACGTAATTCTTCCTGACGTTGATGAAATGTTGATGCCGTTGGTTAGCGTCATTGCTGCTCAATTATTGGCTTACTACGCTTGCTTGCAACGGGGTTACAACGTTGACCAACCGCGTAATTTAGCTAAGAGTGTCACGGTAGAATAGGAGGAAGAGCAGTGCAAAGTCGCCTAAATTTTAATTTGAATATTTTTGAAATTTAGGTTGACATTATTATGTGTAAGCGCTAACATGTGGTTGTAAGGTAGTGGCGCATCTCCTACCTGCACAATCAATTCTCTTTCTCTCTTATGCTGGATCCGACTCGTACAAGTCCGGATCCTTTTTTTGGTGCCATAATAATTCTAGACAGGAGTCGGTAACGCACTTTATACTAGATAAGTGGAGGCGAGAGAATGAAGAGTAATGAGACATTCACCTTGATTCAAGAGATTACCCGTTTGGATGGTACTAAATACATTGAAATTGGTAACATGATGATGAATGGTCGCGCTGAGCTAGCGGCCGAACGTGGTTATATTAAATCAGTGCGGATTATGCAGCTGAACATTTCGCATTCGCAACATGTAATTAATTATGAAAAATACATCGGGGAACGCTATGAAATGCCCGACGAAAACATGACTTCGTGGGAAGAATGGCAAAAAGATGACCGGATTATGAAGGACTTCAACGCGATTTTACACGAAAATCATATCAGTGCTAATAAAGAATAATTACTTGGCTTTTAAGGCCCGTTTTTGCATTATACAATTCAAGTAATTCAAATGCTTTTCTGGAATTTCTTAATTCTGGGAAAGCATTTTTTTGGTTTTCGCAGTTCTTTTTTGTACCAGAAAAAATAATTTTTATTCGCAAGTGTAAACGCTCGCAAAAATTCGCTTTTCGTGTTAATCTATTCTTGAATTTAAATATAAGAATAATCAGGTTTGTTTCCACAAGGGGGAATCGATGATGAGAAAAGCGTTTATGATTGGTACAGGAGTTGCAAATTTAGCTGCCGGCGTATATTTGATTCGTGATGGTGGTTGGAGCGGTAATCAAATTACCATGTTCGGACTCGATAAACACGGGGCTAACGATGGGGCAGCGGTTGCGGATTACGAGACGGAATACGGCAACCAACGGCTATCTAACGATCGGGGCTTTTTAGCCAAGGGCGGTCGGATGCTTAACGAAGAGACCTATGAAAACTTGTGGGACGTTTTGCGGAGCGTGCCGTCTTTGGATCACCCAGGGCAATCGGTTACGGATGACATTTTAAACTTTGACCATGCTCATCCAACCCATGACGTGGCCCGGCTAATGGATAAGCGTAACGGGATCCGGAATAATGGCGGTGCGGACGACTATTCGCATATGCAATTTAATAACCAAGACCGGAAGTTGTTAACCAAATTAATGATGATGCCTGAAAGCCAAGAAGCAAAGCTTAACGACGTCAGCATTGCAGAATGGTTTAAGGATAGTCCGCACATTTTCACTACTAACTTCTGGTACATGTGGGAAACTACCTTTGCGTTTAAGAAGGAAAGTTCCGCAATGGAATTGCGGCGTTACATGAACCGGATGATTCTGGAATTTAGTCGGATTAACACCCTTGAAGGGGTTACCAGAACGCCGTATAACCAATACGAAAGTATCATTCTACCGATGCGTAAGTACTTGAGCGACCACGGGGTTACCTTTATCAACAACCGTAAGATTACCGCCTTCCAATTCAAGGACACTCCGTTGCGCGATGATATCATCGTTACTGGCTTAGAGTACGAAGACGTAGGGGAAAATAAGCAAACCGGCACAATCCCGGTTGACGAAAATGACCTCGTTTTCGATATCAACGGCGCGATTACCGATAGTTCATCGATTGGTGATTTCAACACCCCAATTAAGGAAAATATGGAATACGCTCCTAGTGCGGCATTGTGGAAACAAGCTACCGAACACTTCTATAATCTAGGTAATCCGGACAAGTTCTTTAACGACCGTGCCCAAAGTGAATGGATGAGCTTTACGGTAACCACGAAGAACCACTATTTAGTAAACCAAATTAGCCGGATTACCCAACAAGAACCGGGGAATGCTTTAAATACTTGGGTAGACAGTAATAATTTGTTATCCATCGTGGTTCATCATCAGCCGCATTTCCACGCCCAAAAGGAAAACGAAACGGTCTTCTGGGGCTACTTCATGTTCCCACGTAAAAATGGGGATTATGTGGACAAACCGGTAATTGAAATGACCGGAAAAGAAATGCTGCAAGAATTACTAGGTCATTTGGCAGAAGTTGATCAAGCAACGGATAGCATTGTTTATCATGAAGAGGAAATTATGGATAGCATCGTTAACGTAATTCCGGTTTACATGCCGTACGCTAGCGCACTGTTCAATACGCGAGCTGTCGGAGACCGTCCTGAAGTAGTGCCAAAGCATTCGAAAAACTTGGCATTTGTCAGCCAGTTCGCAGAAATGCCATTTGACATGGTCTTTACCGAACAATACTCGTTCCGGGCGGCACAACGGGCAGTCTACCATTTCTTAGGAATTCCTGAAGAAAAAATGACCCCAGTGCACCACTACGAGAAGAATCCAAAGGTGCTTTTGAAGGCAACCCGGACCATGTTCCGTTAGAATTATCTATATTAATAATACTAAAAGTTGATTTGAGAGCTTGATTTTATTGAAGCGCCAACGAAATCAGCTGTTCCGCTTAACAAAAAATCGATCGTTATGCCAATTTAGGCAACGATCGATTTTTTTGTTAATGCTTGTAAACTACCCGACTTTTGTCCTACTCTTAGCATTTTGGGTTAGGACTTAGTAAAGTTTTCAAGTCCGTCACGCGTACTTTTACTACTTACGGGTGATTTTGGGGAGGACGTAGTTTTGGTAGTAATCTTGGTAGGTTTGTTTGGAAATTTGGCCCCATTGTTCTTGGCTGAATTCCTTAATTTTTTCGGTACTAAAGTTAGCCTCTTTAATTGCGCTGATTGAGAAGACTTGGGTTTGGTCGCCGACACTTAGCCGAATTTTCTTCAACGAACGGGGAAGCGTGTCGCCCTGGATTTTCTTCAAAATATGGACCATATTGGGTGCGTAAAGCTGGGTGAAATCAAACAAGTTTAACTTAGGGACCCGAATGATAATCTGGGAGTCCGTAAAGTTAACTTGAAAAGGCAGGCGACCGTTAAAACTATCCGCAATTTGATTTTCAATCAAGGTGGCCTCATTGGAGGCGTTTTCTTCGACATAGGAATCAGTATTTGAATGAATATCTAATTGTTGATTGGTAAAATTAGGGTAAGTTTGAAAGCCCAGAATTGCCAAAACAACTACGGTTAAGTTAGATTTAGAAAAGATTCTGGGACGTTTGAATTTCTTTGCTTTAGCCATGTCTTATATCCGTTCATAATAAACCCGTTAAACGTAATTACGTTTAATAATTTCAACAACATCAACAATTATAGTAAATTTAAGGTATTTACACAAACGTTTGTTTGCTAAATGTTAAAGGATAAGTTACGATAGATGAAAAATTATTTAAGGGGTACCGGAATGTTAAAATACGCGATTTTTGATTTAGACGATACTTTACTGGATTTTAAGAAGGGTGAACGTATCAAAGCTACCGAAGTCTTACGTAAATATGGCGTGCAAGATTTGACGACTGGATTGGCAACCTACACAAAAATTAACCAGCAGGTCTGGGAAGCAATCGAGCAAGGTGCACCTCGGGATCAAGTGTTGAAAACCCGGTTTTCGAAAACCTTTGCGGCACTCGGAGTGGATGGCGATGGGGTCGCTGCTGAACGGGAATACCGCCAGCGATTGGCAACTAGCTACTACCAATTTGAAGGCGCGCAAGCATTACTGCGGGATTTGAAATCGGCAGGAATTCGGTTGATGGTGGGAACTAATGGGGTTAAGAAGACTCAGTTGAGTCGACTCGCTGGTTCCAAGTTAGACCAATACTTTACCGACTGCTTTATTTCAGAAGACGTTGGTTATGCTAAACCTGATGAACGCTTCTTTGCGCCAATTAAGCATAAATATACGGATATGAGTTTCCAGAATACCGCAATGGTGGGCGACCGGTTGCAATCCGACATTTTAGGGGCCAATCAAGCCGGGCTCAAAAGCATTTGGTATAATCCCCAACAAATCGCGGTGGATGCGCCAATCAAGCCAACCGCGGTGGCACATTCTTATGACCAGTTGCGGGAATTAATGTTGTAAGGCTTGCTTGAAACAACAAATAAAAAGAGATAACTTACGAAATTAAGGGTCCAGCAAAATGGAACTTGAAGAATCAAAAATTTGAATTTTTTTTCATTACTAAATAGTTTAAAAGCAGTGTGGAGGTGAAAGAGCCCACACTGTTTTTTATTTTAGAAAAAATGTTGACTTATTATCTGAATGCGCTTACACTATCTGTGGGCTCAAAAATAAACTAACATGTTACTTGGAATGCTTTGACTTGTTAAAAAATAAGCTTTTTACCAAGTTTATAAATACAAAATAAGCATTTTAAGTCCCAAGGGAGTATTGCAATGGAGTATAAAGATATTTCACCATCAACCGTTACTGAAGAGTTACTTCGGGAAATGATTATGGAATTAAAGGATGGCGATCAATTGCCATCGCAAAGAGAATTAGCGGAGAAATTACAAGTAAGTCGTAACGCTGTCAAATATGCGTTAGCGAGATTACAAAAAGAAGGTGATATTCGGGTTAAAAATCGTCAAGGAATTCGGGTTAACAAGAAAATAGATGTTAATTTGCTAGGAATGCGCCCGTTAAGTAGTGAATTGGGAGAATCAAATGAACAAATTCAACAGCTTTCCGCAAAAGTAATTAATACACCAAATAGTTTAGAAAGCTTTTTTGAAAGTACTACCAAGCAAACGTTAGAGCTTAAGCGACTTCGTTTGTACAAAAACCAGCCGTTTTCATTTGAAATTGCATATCTAGATGCAAAGCGTTTCGAGAAGTTAGTGGATTTTAATTTTAATAACTATTCGCTTTATAAAGCCTTAAAAGAAAATTATGGGGTTCAACCCACGTACGGCTATGAAACCATCACGTGTGTGTTAGCAGACGAAAGTTTAAGACGCACATTACAAGTGGAAGAGGGAAAACCGTTATATCAAGTAGAGAGTTTTAACTACGAAGAAAATGATGTTCCAGTTGAACATACGGTGCAGTACCTTATTGGGAGTAACTTCAAGTACCACTTCAAGGCAAAGAATATTTTTGATTATCAAGAGGACTTATAAAATGACACTATTTAAAGAAATTTACGCTGATATCAAACGCAAAATTGAAAATGGGGTATACAAAAAGGGCGGAGTTTTACCGAATGAAGGTGAGCTACAAAAGATATACCAAGTTAGTAGAACAACGGTGCGTAAGGCAGTTGAGCAACTAGTTGAAGAAAAACAAGTTGTGCGTAAAAAAGGCGTGGGACTATTTGTTGCCCCAGGAATTTCTAAGCAAAACATTTTGGATATGACTGGAATTATTAAAACTTCTACTGGACTAGAACCTGAAAAAACACAGATTAAGGAAAGCTACTTGCGTAAGGCAGGGGTTTACTATTCAAAAATCTTTGGAATTAAAGAGAATGAATTAATTTATTATCTTAGTTTTTTAGTGTTTTCCGAAGGTGAGCGCACGTATGAAAAGTTAATTTTGCCACTGGATTATTTTCCCGGCTTTGATCCGGAGATATTGAAGGTTACCGCAATTATTGAAGCAGTTAACACTGGCAAAATGAGTGTCCAGGATGTTTACCAAGATTTTCAATTAACGGAAGCTACTGATGAAGATTGTAAACAGTTAGAAGTGGCAACTGACTTTCCAGTTTTTAAAATAACTAATACCTTTTTAGACGATCGGGCACGAGTAGTTGCCATTGAATATAAATTACAGAGCGCTTTAGATACTAAATATTCAATAGACTTTGATTAAAAGTGAGGGAATTTAAAATGATAAAACTTGTTAGAGTAGATCATCGATTATTACATGGTCAAGTAGCGGTTTCTTGGTTTAACAGTTTGGGCGCAAACACTATCTTGGTGGCTAATGATGCCGTTGCTAGCGATGATTTTCGTAAATCGGCAATTCGATTGGCGAAACCAGATAATGCAAAGTTGGTGATGAAATCAATTGAAGACAGCATTAAAGCAATTAATTCAGGCGTCACTGATAAATATAAAATGCTAGTGGTTGTGGAATCAGTTGCCGACGCTAGCAAACTAATTCAAGAAACCGACGGAAAGATTGGGGAGCTTAACTTAGGAGGTACTAAGCCACGCGAAGGAACAATTAATTATTCTAAGACAATTAATTTGACTAACGATGAGGGAGCACAATTAACTCAACTACAACAAAGTGGTGTGGACGTTTATATCCAACAAGTTCCTAGCGAAGAGCGGCAAGAATTCAAAAAAATAGATTAATTATGGAGGTGTAAAAATGAGTGCCTATTTAACAGCCTTACTGCTAGCTTTGATTGCTATGTTGGGGAACGGAGAGTATTTCTTAGGTTCGTCCATGCTTTCTCGTCCGTTAGTAATGTGTACGTTAGCTGGTCTAATCATGGGTAATGTGCAACAAGGAATTATTATGGGAGCAACTCTAGAGCTAGCTTTTGTAGGTTCCTTTTCAATCGGGGCATCGATCCCACCAGAAATTATTTCAGGAAGCGTATTGGGAACTGCATTTGCAATCGGAGCTGGTAAAAGTACGGCGGTTGCTTTAACGTTAGGAATCCCAATTGCTTCGTTAGTGCTAGTAATTAAAAATCTGTGCTTTATCTTTATTTTGCCGTACTTTGTGCATAAAGCAGATCATTACGCGGAACAAGGCAATAGCAAGGGACTCGATCGAATGAATCTTCTTGGAGGATTTTTCTCAATTAACTTACCAATTGGATTAGTTGTAGGAGTTTCCTATTTGCTGGGTAGCCCGGTAATTAAATCATTCTTAGCGGTAATTCCACAGTTCATTATTAATGGTTTAGGTATTGCAACGGGGCTCCTACCGGCTTACGGTTTTGCGTTACTTTTAAAGATGATGGTCAACAAAAACAACATTACGTTCTTTATTTTAGGGTTTGCGCTGGCTGTATATATGAAGATTCCAGTTACCGGCGTCGCAATTTTCGGAGCATGTTTAGCTTTGATTTTAACGGGTTACTCAGCATTTAAAGATAAATTTCATGCTGAACCAGCAGCTGTAAGTGGAAATTCAACTACGAATAGTGGGCAAAATGGAGGAATCGATTATGAAGATGAAGAGTTCTAAGTTACTTACTAAAAAAGATCTAATGGCAACCTTTTGGCGGTCGTTTACCATGGAATGGGCTTGGAATTACGAACGACAATCTAACTTAGGATATTCTTATGCGATGACTCCAGCTCTTAAGAAAATTTATCAAAACAGAGAAGACAAGTTAAAAAGTTCGTTTAAGCGACACTTGGAATTTTTCAACGTTACTCCATGGTTAAGTACTTTTCCGCTAGGCATTTCGATCGCAATGGAAGAACAAAATGCATTAAATGACGACTTTGATGAAGATTCCATTAATAACATTAAAATTGCTTTGATGGGACCGTTAAGCGGGATTGGAGATTCATTTTTCTGGGGCACTCTAAGAGTTATTGCTACCGGGATCGGAACCTCGTTAGCTTTCCAGGGAAATATATTAGGACCGTTACTCTTTCTTCTGATTTTTAACATTCCAGCAATCATTGCACGATATTATGGCTTGTTCATTGGATATAACATTGGAGCGTCATTTATTGACCGGGTGCAAAAAACGGGATTGATGGATAAGTTAACGTATGGTGCTTCTGTTTTAGGCCTCGGGGTGGTTGGAGCCATGGTTGCTACAATGGTAACTTTGAAAATGCCAATGAAAATTGGGACAGGGGCGGATGCCACTTCCGTACAAAAGATTTTTGATGGCATCGTACCAGGAATATTGCCGTTATTATTTACGCTATTTATTTTTTGGCTTGATAAAAAAGGGTGGAAAGCACAGTACATTTTGTTATTGATTGCGGCAATCGGAATTTTTGGTGCTTGGAGTGGATTACTTGGTTAGTAAATAGAGAGGAGCAAGATAGTGAAATCGATTAATGATTATGTGCATTTGGAACCAAAGCTGTATCAACAAGTTCTTGATAATGTTGAAAAGTTATTTTTGAAACCGCTTAATCAGTGGGACTTAAGTAAGTTTAAGCGAGTAATGATATATGCAACGGGCTCTAGTTCAAATGCGGCCTTTGGTGCATTACCAATGATGAGCAAAATTCTAGGGATGCCTATTCAAGTTGAAGAGCCTTCAATATCAGAAAATTATTTAATGAATATTGAAAACGACACCCTTTGTTTAGCAATTTCTCAAGGGGGGCATAGTTATTCAGTAGTTAAGCTAGTTGAACGGTTGCAAAAGAATCAAAAAATGGTCGTCGCCTTAACTAGTGAAAAGGATAGCCCATTGGCACGAGTTAGCAACCGGGTTCTTGAAATGGGAATGCCGGTGGAAGAAATGCCATACGTCAGTGCAGGATATAGTGTGACTATTTTAGATTTAATCTTAATTGCGCTAGTGCTTTCGAAAAAATTAGGGAAAATATCGGCTGAAGAGGATGAAAAGTATTGGCAACTTATTCAAGAAATCACGAAAAAATTGCCACAAGTTATTAAACAAGGCGATCAGTGGGTTGAAAAGCATGTGGATGACTTTAGTAATGCACAAAGAATTACTTTTATTGGTTATGGTGCAGCTTACGGTGTCGCTCGTGAAGGAGAAACCAAATTTACTGAAGCAGTACGGAATAATGCTTGGGGAAAAGAACTTGAAGAATATATGCATGGTCCATATTTAGGACTTCACGCTGAAGACATAATAGTTTTCATAGAGCCGAATGGTAAATTAGCGGATCGTGCACAGTTATTAAGGAAATTCTTAAAACAACATGTCAACCATGTTTACACAATTTATGCGAACCAAGTTAATTTGAGTACTTTGACAACCGGAGATTTAGCTTTTGAAATAGCAACTGATGAACTACTGGCGGCATTATTTTTAACCGTGCCAATCCATTTAATGGCCTATCGACTTTCCCAAATTAAGGGAGTTGATTTAGAACATTCGGCTTATCCAGATTTTGATCAAATTACAGCTTCTAAAATCTAATTAAACAATAAAGGAGAGAACATCATGAGAAAATTTAACAAACAACAATTAGTCGCAGGTATGCAAGGTGCACTTAAATTACGGAGTGAAATCAATCAATTAATAGACCAGATTGCTGATCAAGGATATCGTAACGTTTGCTGGTTAGGGATTGGTGGTACCTATGCATCCTCAATGCAAGCAGTAGTTCATATGAAAGAAAAATCGGGAATTGAAACATTTTACCAAAATGCAGCTGAATACCTAACGACCGGGAATCGCCGAATTACTGACCAAACTTTAGTAATTACTTCTTCAGTTACTGGTAATACTAAGGAAGTGGTTGACGCGGTAAAACAAATTAAAGCAGCGGGAGCGACTATTCTAGGTTTTATTGATAGGGCTGAAGCTGATTTGGCAAGTTTAGTAACCCATTGTATTTCTTATCCAGAAAATGAGCAGCTTAAATTCTTCATGGTTGCGGATCGTTTAATGTATCTTAAAGGTGAATTCCCGGAATATGAAGAATTCTATAGTGAAATGGACCAACACTTTGCTGAAGATATTGCGAATATTGAAGAAGGTGCGGACAAATTTGCTCAAGAATTTGCGCAACAACATCATGATGACGACATTCATTACTTTGTTGGAGCTGGTAACCAATGGGGCGCAACTTACTCATACGCAATGTGTTACTGGGAAGAACAACATTGGATTCGGACTCGTGCCGTTGAAGCTGCTGAATTTTTCCACGGAATGTTTGAAGTAGTTGACCGAGATACGCCAGTTACAGTTTATGTTGGGGAAGATAGCCAACGTTCGCTTAGTGAGCGAGTTGCTAAATTCCTACCCGAAATTTGTGGAAATTACACAATTATTGATACTAAAGACTATGATTTACCAGGATTTTCAGAAAAATTCCGGGGCACCCTGTCACCATTTATCTTCCATGCAATTAACAACCGTATTGATGTAAATATTGAACATATCAATCGTCATCCAATGGATATTCGGCGCTACTATCGAGCTTTAGATTACTAGAAGTGGAGTTCAACTAATGACATCAGTATTAATATGCATGCATGGAAAATCAGCCACCGCAATGCGGGATTCGGCTGAAATGATCTGTGGTAAGCAAGAAAAATGTGCGGCCGTAGATTTCAAAATGGGGCAAGATTTAGCGGATTTCAAAGCCCAGTTAAAAAAAGAAATTGCGGAATTAGATGGATCCCCGATTTGCTTAACTGATTTAAAAGGGGGCACACCGTTTAACACGCTAGTGACGTTGACCAAAAATTTTCCTGATTTAAAAATCATTACGGGGACGAATATTCCAATGTTGTTACAGCTATTTGTTTACCGTACCCAATTCGATAAAACTGATTTGGTTAAGGAACTTTTAAGCGCGGGCCAAAAAGGAATTTTCCAATACACCATGGTTGCACAAGGTGACGAGGAATTTTAAAAAAATTCTTCGGGAATTGAGGTAATAGTTTGGTTACTAATTAAAAATAGGGACCTTCAGTATTTAGCTGAAGGTCCCTATTTTATTTTGGAAAGATGTCATGCGTACCTTAAAGAAAACCTTGAAAGTGAGCTAGCTAAATTTTTAGAAAATCCATTGTTGACTTTTATGTCGATAACGTCATATAATTACTTTTGTCGATAACGACATAACATTCAAAAGCAGGTGAAGTAATAATGGAAAAACAATTTGAAACTTTAGAAGACTTTTTAGGAACGCACTTTATTTACACATACGATAATGGTTGGGAATACGAATGGTACGCTAAAAATGACCATACGGTAGATTACCGAATTCATGGGGGAATGGTTGCCGGCCGCTGGGTTAAGGATCAAGAAGCCGACATCGTAATGTTGACGGAAGGTGTTTACAAGATTACTTGGACAGAACCAACTGGAACGGACGTGGCGTTAGACTTCATGCCAAACGAAGGTAAGTTGCACGGAACCATTTTCTTCCCTAAGTGGGTTGAAGAACATCCTGAAATCACGGTTACTTTCCAAAATGAACACATTGATTTAATGGAAGAATCTCGTGAAAAATATGAAACTTATCCTAAACTAGTTGTTCCAGAATTTGCTAAAATTAGTTACATGGGTGATGCTGGACAAAATAACGAAGACGTTATTTCTGAAGAACCATACGATGGCATTACCAGCGACATTCGCAACGGAAAGTATTTTGATGAAAACTACAAGCGAATTAACAAGTAATTAATTTTTGGAGGAGTTCGCATGCCACGACCACGAGTTTTACCGTACATTGTTTTAGGATTGTTAAATAAGAATGGGGTTATGTCTGGAAAAGATATGATTGCGGAATTTAAGAACGAAATTAGCGAGTTCTGGACGGTTTCACACAGCCAATTGTATCCTGAATTACAACGAATGACGGACGAAGGCCAAATTGAAGTGGTTGACGATGAACAAAATCGGAAAGTCATTAACTACGCAATAACTAAGAAGGGCCAAACAGATTTGTGGGAATGGCTCGCTACCCCAATCACGGCCAAAAATGATGAACTGACGTCACTTAAAATGTACTTTATCGCTGACCGACATGATCCACTTTTACAGCAAATTTTAAAACAGGCGGCGGACCTTCACGAACAAAAAGTGGCCCACTTAAAGCAACGGCAAAAATTACTGTTTGAAGAACCATCTGCGATTGAGGAAAATTACGGACATTACTTAATTTTGTCCCGGGCGGTTGAAAGGGAAGCATCCCATTTAGCCTGGCTAAAAAAGCACATCGAATAATCCGAAAAACAGGTTTACAAGTAGGTAGACGTGGGAAAATTCGGGCGGCTTGCGAGCGCTACCCCAAAATCGGTAGTTGTGCCTAATTTGGGCGTAACTACCGATTTGGGGTCCTTAAAGAAGTCGTCATCAAAACAGCACTGAGAAGTTTGCGAACTCTCAGTGCTGTTATTTTAATATCCTTATTTAATTAACCTTTACCGCCTTGAAAGGATGGATAAAGAGTCATCCCGCCATCAACGAAGAGGGTAATTCCGGTGACGTAACTTGATTCAGCGGAAGCTAACCATGCTGCCGCAGCCGCGACCTCTTCAGGATCGCCAATTCGTTGCATGGGAATCATGCTGGTGGTGGTTTTTAACTGTTCAGGATCCGCAAATTTTTTAGCGTTGATGGGCGTATTGATCGCGCCAGGGCCAATTGCGTTTACCCGGATGTGCCGGTCGGCGTATTCCATCGCAATTGTTTCGTTGAACAGTTTTACGCCGCCTTTGCTAGCAGCGTAGTGTGCAAAAGTTGGCCACGGAATTTTCTCATGAACGGAAGACATATTGATAATATTTCCGGGCTTATCATGCGAAAGAAAATAATTAATGGCCGCTTTTGAACCTAAAAACACGCCGTTTAGGTTGACGTCGAGCACTCGTTTCCAGCTTTCAAACGATAATTCCGCAGTCGGTTGTTGATTTTCCATCCCCGCGTTGTTGACCCAAACGTCTAGGTCGCCAAATTGATCGACGGCCGTGTCGACTAGGCGCTTAACGCCGTCTTCGGTTGATACGTCAGCTTGCACGACCACGCCTTCACCGCCGGCTGCGTTAATTTGATCCCGCACGGCGTTGGCGCCATCTTTATCAGAGTTGTAATTAATAACGACGTGCATACCTTCTTGCCCAAAGCGTTCGGCAATCGCGCTGCCGATTCCTTTTGAGCCGCCAGTAATCACGGCGACTTTTCCATTTAAATCTTTATATAGCATAGTTACTATCCCCCCAGAACATAACTGTAAAATAAATTCTTGATGTTCGTAACGTATGATAACATCAGAAATCATAGTAAGGGAACTGAAACGATTTGGCGTTGCTTACCTTATGCTTAGCTTAATATTTTTGGGGGATTGTTGCTATACACAAAGGCAAAATAACCCTATAAAAGCAAACTTGATTTTATAGGGTCGATGAGTTTTAAAAAAGGTGGAGTGATTGGATTAAAGGCAATAAAATTAACAAAATAATGATGATAATCATGCTTAATCCAAAGAATTTATTCGGGTTAAAGGTCACCCCAAAGCCAAACACTTTGGGGATTAAGAGTGGCGAATGCCAATCGAGGTGGAGATTTCGGTCATTTTTAAGCCAGGTTACGTAAACGGTCGCCAGGATGAGACATATCGCCAAAAGCAATACGAAACTAACCATAATATAATACTCCGTTTCGGGAAAATATTTGAGCATAGAATAGCATACTAAAGGCGTGAAAACAACGAAATCCCAATTTACAAAAATAATTTTCTATGCTAATCTTGAAGCTAGCTAATTGAATATAATCAAAAACCGTAAGAAGAACAAGTATTTTAAGCCCGTAACTTAAAGCGAATTGAGGATGGTGGAAGCTCAAGAAGTTATTCTTTTAAGAAAAACATCTTCTTTGTTTCTAGGCTGAACGATTAAGCGTCCAGTAAGTCTAGACGTGACCGATACGTTATCGTTTGGAGAGCATATTTTAGATGTGCTTTTAGAGATGTTTATTTTTAAACGAATTTTGGGTGGTACCGCGAAGTCTTTCGTCCCTGTTACGGGATGGAAGACTTTTTTATTGGCGGACTTTTTACGAAGACAATGGAGGGATTTTTAATGGAAAATACGTTGGTTAAATCACTTTATGCGCAAGCAACGCATGATGAAGATGTAGCAGTAGAAGTAACGGGTTGGCTAAAGACGCTCCGTTCTTCCAAAAAAATTAGCTTTTTGGAAATTAACGACGGTTCCTGCATTAAAAATGTGCAGGTAATCATGGAAAATGGGTTGGAGAACTACGAAGAAATTAAGAAAGCTCCCATTTACACTACCTTAAAAGTAGTCGGAACGGTAGTGGACACTCCGAAAGCTAAACAACCGTTTGAAATTCACGCAACTGAAATTGAAGTTTTAGGTAACTCAGACAGTGACTACCCGCTTCAAAAGAAGCACCACACACCAGAATTCTTACGTGAACAAGCACATTTGCGTCCGCGGACCAATACTTTCTACGCAGTTTTCCGGATTCGTTCGTTGGCAGCCTTTGCCATCCACGAATTCCTCCAAAAGAATAACTTTGTCTACGTTAACACTCCGTTGATCACTTCTAGTGATACGGAAGGTGCCGGTGAAATGTTTAAGGTAACTACTTTAGACCTTAACAACGTTCCAAAGAACGAAGAAGGCAAGGTTGATTCTACTAAGGACTTCTTCAAGCAACCAACTAACTTAACGGTTAGTGGTCAATTGAACGCGGAAGCATTTGCGTTGGCTTTCCGGGATGTTTATACTTTTGGTCCGGCTTTCCGTGCGGAAGATTCACACACTACGCGGCATGCCGCTGAATTCTGGATGGTTGAACCAGAAATGGCGTTTGCTAACTTGCAAGACGTGATTAACGTTTCCGAAGACATGTTGAAGTACGTGATCAACTATCTTTTGGAAAATGCTTCTGATGAAATCGACTTCTTGAACCAAAACGTGGACCAAGAATTACGGGCTCGTTTGGAAGCAACTCGCGACGCCGATTTTGCCCAAATTACTTATACGGAAGCAATCGACAAGTTGTTAGCTGCTGACCAAGAATTCGAAAACAAAGTTGAATGGGGAATTGATCTCCAAACTGAACACGAAAGATACTTGAGCGAAAAAGTTTACCAAAAGCCAGTGTTCATTACGGATTACCCACGCGACATCAAAGCCTTCTACATGCGGGAAAACGAAGACCACAAGACGGTTGCCGCAGTAGACTTATTAGTACCTGGCATTGGCGAATTGATTGGTGGTAGCCAACGTGAAGAACGACTAGCTAAGTTGAACGAAAAGATTAAGGAATTTAACTTGGATCCTGAAGAATACAAGTGGTACCTTGAATTAAGAAAATATGGGGAAACGGAACACTCCGGATTTGGAATTGGTTTCGAAAGATTATTGATGTACGTTACTGGTGTGGAAAACATCCGCGACGTTATCCCATTCCCACGGACCCCAGGTAACGCCAGCTTCTAATTCAAAACGTAATAGTAAGCAAAAAGCCTTGAATTTAGTCAGACGATGACGGATTCAAGGCTTTTTTGAATATTTAGTGGCTGCACAAGGGTGGCATCCTAATCCCCCAACGAAAACCGCAGCTTCATATTGCGGGAACCGAGGTTGATTGCATCGTTAAGTAGTTTAGTAGCCTGGGCTAAGGTGAAATCGGCCATTGCTTGGTTAGCGGACGTTAAAATTTTTTCCGTGAGCACGGCTTGGTGATCCGTTTCTTTTTGCACTCTTAGCACGTTTTGGAGTACCGTTTGGGCAAAGTTTTCCTGTAAATCTTGGTAGAGAGCAAAATTTCCGTCCCCAATTAAGGCAAGCACCCGGCTAATCCAGTACATATAGTTGGTATTCACTACCGTGGGAGTATCGCGGTAGCAAGCCGGAGTATCCGCGACGTTACTATAAAACGGCACCATGGCGTTAAACGTGTTGGGACCAAAGGCCAGCCAATGAATTCCCGCGATTTCATCGGGAACTTGGTTGCGTAACTCTAGAATGTGAGTTTCTAGATTGCGATTGATGCCGATTGGCCGAAAATGTTTCTCGGGCACCGTTTCGCCATAAGGATCGTAGGGCGTTTCTTGATAGTGTGAGCTCAAAAGAAACTTCAAATCTTCCACAGAAATTTTCTTGGTTGCACGATTAATGAAAGGTAAATCTTGGTCGGTAGGCTCCCCAACAAAATTATCATCCAAAAATTGGTGGACGTACCAAGCCCGGGGGGTATTGTAGTACCGGTCTTTAATCGTGGCACTACCAAAAATGTGCCGTAAATTAAGGCCTTCGTGATCCGGATTAAGTTGATTTTTGGCAATGAATTCCGGGAGATCCGCAGAGGCTAGGCAATCAGCTGAATTAAAGTCGAAATCGGTGATGTTCCAGCGGTTCGGCGCAATTGCATAGGCATCGTCGGGAATTCGGATTGCAGCCCAGTGATGGCCTCCGATGGTTTCCATATACCAAATTTCTTCGCGATCGGCGAAGGCAATTCCGTTGGATTCGTAAGTACCGTATTCTTCTAAAAGTTTACCTAAGCGCGAGACGCCCGCCTTGGCGGACTCGATGTACGGCAAAACCAACGTAAGAAAATCCTCTTCGCCAAGTCCCTTTTCGACTAACGGATCCACGCTAAGTACCCGGGCGTTAGTAGTAATGGTTTCGGTAGCGGTCATCGCCGTGTTTTTACTGTTGATGCCGCCAGCACCCCAAATGCCATATGTGGGATCGGCATCGGGCGTGGCGGTGTAGCGGAGCGGATTGTCGGGAAGGGGAATCGTTAAATCACTATGGACAGAATGATAGGGTTGGGGCTGATCTTCGGGGTTAACGACCACGAACCGTTGGGCATTAGAATCATCGGCACCGTCTTCGTTACGGGCAATGATGGTGGAACCCGTCAGGCTAGCGTTTTTACCGACTAAAATAGCGGTGCAAGTTTTCAACATGTGCTTGTCCTCCAATTGATTTTTACTGTAATGGTAGCACGATTAGCTAAATAGGCAATCACTATTCAGTTAGAATAATCAGATACTAAAATATGAAGTGGAAAGCATAATTTGACGGCATTTGAAGAGGGTAAGAAATAGTAGAAAAGACGAGTTTTTGACAAGTTGTCTACCGCTTTTCTACCGTCTTGTGGATCTAAGATTAGGTGATATATCAAGAGATTAGAGGTATTTGTATGCCCCTAATCTTTTTTGTTTCTACCGCAATTTTAAAAGTAAGTTGAGGAAGTATCATCAATGTTAGATAATTAGTTAAGAAATGAATTAGCAGATTTAGGAGTATATGATGGCTACATTTGATGAATTGATAGCACAAGTAAATGATAAAGTTAAGGAAAAGCGTGATCGGGGAACGGCATTTGAAAAGATTGTTGTTGCCTATTTAAAGAACGAACCAACTTATCACAATAAATTTAGCCATGTCTGGACGTTAAATGAAGTACCAGATGAATTTGGCATTTCTAAGAAGGACACTGGCGTTGATATTGTTGCTCAAGACCGTATCACTGGTGGGCTTACTGCTGTCCAAGCTAAATTTTATAAGGGTAAAGTTAGCAAAGAAACGATTAACTCATTCATTGCTGAATACAGTAAAAATTACTATGAAGCTGGAATTTTAGTCAGCACAACTGACCAATGGAATAAAAATGCTGAGCGGGCTCTTGAAGGATTGTCTAAGCCAATGACGCGGGTTGGCTTGTCACAGTTAGAACATGCTAATGTTGATTGGGAACTTTTTTCTTTTGACCAGTCTAATGATCATTTAAGAAAACAACCTAAACACTTATGGGATTATCAAGAAGAAGCAGTTAACAAATCACTTACCTACTTTAAACAACATGATCGGGGTAAGTTAATTATGGCTCCGGGAACTGGTAAGACTTTTACTAGTCTTAAGATTGCAGAAGCCTTGATGAAAGATCAACAGAAGAATAGCTTTAATGTTTTATATTTAGTACCCAGTATTCAGTTGCTTTCACAAACTTTATTTAATTGGAATGACGATCATGATGAACAGATCTATCTTAACTCATTCTCAGTGGTTTCTGATGCAAAGGCGACAAAGAAAAAACACGGTGATGATGATTTAAGCGCTAAAGATATCGGTTTTCCAGCCACTACTAACGTGACTCAGTTAATAAATAATTATCAGAAAATAAAGCCGGATAAGGGTAAGCAGATGAATGTTGTCTTCAGTACCTATCAATCTATTGACGTGATCCACCAAGCTCAAGTGGGGGGGCTACCCGAGTTTGACCTAATTGTCGCGGATGAAGCTCACCGAACCACCGGAGCAAATGAAATGGGAGACCCAAGCATCTTTACTAAGGTTCATTCTAATAAGAATGTAAAGAGTAAATTACGTTTATATCAAACTGCTACTCCTAAAGTTTATGGTGTTGATGCGAAAAAGGCAGCCCATGAAAAGAGTATTGTGATTTCATCCATGGATGATGAAGAGATTTATGGTCAAGTTATTTTTCGGCTAGGTTTTGGGGATGCAGTTAATCGTGGCTGTTTGACTGATTACAAGGTCTCAGTATTAGCGGTTAGTGAGCAATATGTTAATAAAACCATGCAGGAAACATTGGCTTCCGATAATGAATTAAAAACCGATGATCCCGGTAAGATTATTGGGGTATGGAATGCGATGGTTAAGCGAAATGGTTTAAATGGTGAGATTAAGGGTGCTCCAATGAAGCGTGCCATTGCCTTCACGGATACCATCGCTCACTCTAAAGAAATCGCTAAAGAGTTTAATAATGTTGTTAATGACTATCTAGGTAAAGAAGCTGACGATAGTTTTACCGTTGATGTTAAACACGTAGATGGTTCCTTAAATGCCCTTCAGAAGAAGAATGCCTTGGATTGGTTAGCTAATGATATGGAAGATAACCATGCCCGTGTGTTATCCAATGTGCGTTTTCTAACAGAAGGAATTGATGTTCCTAGCTTAGATGCGGTGATTTTCTTTAGTCCCAAAAAGTCTCAAGTTGATATTGTGCAAGCCGTTGGACGGATCATGCGACGTTATGAAGGTAAAGACTATGGTTATATTATCCTACCGGTCGTTATTGATGCGGGTTCCAAACCTGAAGATGTTTTAGATAACAATAAGCGTTATCGAGAAGTATGGCAGGTATTGAACGCCTTACGGTCAACTGATGAACGATTTGAAGCCGAAATTAATAAACTACAACTCAATAAAAAGAAATCCGGGAAGATCAACTTTATTGGTACTGATACCAGCCCTAGTCAACCGGTAACCGAAGAACGTGGTAAAGAAGCTGAATCGGTTCATGAGGATACGGCCAGTTATCAAACTAGTTTAGCCCTAAAATGGGGTGAAATTGAACAAGCCTTTTATGGACGGGTTGTGCAAAAGGTTGGTGATCGGCGTTATTTAGAAGACTGGTCTGCGGATGTAGCTGAAATCGCTCATAAGCATATCCAACGGATTAACGACCTAATTGATTCTAATCAAGAGGCCCAGAAAGCATTTGATCAGTTTTTAAATAGCCTACACTATAACGTTAACGATGCTATTGATCGTGACCAAGCGGTGCAAATGTTGGCTCAACACTTAATTACTCAGCCGGTCTTTGAAGCTTTATTCAGTGGTTATAGTTTTATTAAGGAAAATCCAGTCTCTCAAGCCATTAATACGGTCGTATCAGTCTTTGAAAAGTACGGATTTGATAATGGTCAACAATCATTGAAGCCATTTTATGATTCCGTTAAAGCACGGGCGCAAGGAATTGATAATGCGGCAGCTAAACAGAAAATTATCGTGACGTTGTATGAGAACTTCTTTAAGAAGGGGTTTGAAAAGACTACGGATGCCATGGGAATTGTCTTCACCCCTGTTGAAGTCGTTGATTTTATTATTCATTCAGTTGATGATGCTTTACAAAAGTACTTTGGTAAGCATTTATCCGACCAAAATGTCCATATTTTAGATCCGTTTACTGGGACTGGAACATTTATTACGCGAACTTTGCAGTATTTCAAGAAGCAAATGGATGCAGGAAAGATTACCTATCAAGATATTCTGCGCAAATATATGCATGAGCTTCACGCTAATGAAATTGTACTGTTAAGTTATTACATTGCGGCAATTAATATTGAAGCAGTATTTGATGAAGTGAATGGTCCAGATCGAGGATATAAGCCATTTGATGGTATTGTCTTAACTGACACATTTGAGAGTACTGAACGTCAAAACTCTTTTATGGATGAGCTGCTTGGACAAAATAATGAACGATTAAAGAAGCAGCAAAAACAGCTGATTACTGCTATTATTAGTAATCCACCATATTCAGTTGGTCAAAGTAACGCAAATGATAATAATCAAAATGTCCATTATCCGGAATTAGAAAAACGGATTGAACAGACTTATGTAGAGAATAGTAAATCATCATTAAATAAGAGTTCATATGATAGCTATATTAAAGCCTTTCGGTGGGCTACTGATCGGATCGGCGATCAGGGCGTTATCGGATTTGTGACCAACGGTAGTTATCTGGATAGTAATAGTACGGATGGACTAAGGGCTTCATTATATAGTGAGTTTAACCATCTTTATATTTTTAATTTACGTGGTAATCAGCGAACTCAGGGCGAACAGTCACGTAAAGAAGGGGGAAAGATATTTGGTTCAGGTAGTCGTGCCCCTATTGCAATCAGTATTTTAATTAAAGACGGATCGAACAAACATGAAATCTTTTATCATGATATCGGAGACTATCTGTCGAGAAAGCAAAAACTTCAATTAATTGAGTCAGCTAATGATACCCAAGGGATTGAATGGAGTCAGATTAAACCAGACGCTAATAATGATTGGTTAAATCAGCGTGATCCGCATTATCAAACTTATCCATCAATAGTTGGAGAAGAGAACTCGCCGTTCTTAAATAATGCGGTGGGGATTAGTACCAATCGTGATATTTGGGTATCTGGATTTTCTAAGCAATCGGTATTAGATAATTCTAAGCGGTTGATTGATAACTACAATGCGGAAGTATCAAAAAATGGTGGGCAAGGTAAAAAATCTACCATGCGTGATAGCAAGAAGATTAAATGGAGTGCGGGCCTGGATAATCAATTCAAGAAAGGTATTAAATTAAATTTAAATCCTCAAAACATGCGGTTAGAGATGTACCGGCCATTTGCTAAAAAATGGTTAATGTATGATCGGAATATCGTAGAACGTCCTGGTAAATACTATGAACTTTGGGGCAAGGATAATGAGGTCATTGTTACTACAGGAAGAGGAACCAGTAGGAATTTTTCGCCTCTAGTAACAAATGTACTTCCTAATCTTGACTTAATGGAAAAAGGTCAGGGATTTTTGCGTTTCGACCACTCCAATAAGAATGGACTATTACCTGATCCTGATAATATTAATAAGCACTTTGCGAATCAATTAGGGTTGAATGATGGGGATGCCTTTGCCTATGTATATGCTCTGCTAAATTCAGCCGATTATCAGCAACGTTATGCTAATGATTTACGAAAAGATTTAGCAAGAATACCAATTGTTAAGGATGTTGATAAGTATGTTGCAATTGGTCAACAGCTAATTAATCTTCATCTTAATTATGAAGAAGTACCGATTTACGATGATGTTGATATTCAATATAAGGGTGAGCCAAGTTATAAGGTCAATAAAATGAGATTTGCTAAAAAGCGTAATTCGGAAACAGGAAAGTTAGAGAATGATCGTTCAACAATTATTTTTAATAATTTGATAACAGTGTCTAATATTCCAGATAAAGCATATCAATACATCGTTAATGGTCGATCTGCTATCGAATGGATTATGGATCAGTACCGAGTTAAGCATGATAAGAAGTCGGGGATTACTGAGGATCCAAATGATTATAGTGATGATCCAAAATACATTTTTAATTTATTATTGAGAATTATTAATGTTTCTATTCAAACTGTTGATCTAATTAGCCAATTGCCTAAGTTACAATTAAAGGATTAATAAGCTATTACAATTTGAATTACACGTTAATTTAAGATAAGGAGCGTCCAAGTATATGTGATAATCCCTTTATGGTTGTCAGATGAAATAACATAATTCATCTGATAATCATGGAGGGATTTTTGAATGTCTAGATCTAAGTACACAGTATTAGAAAAATTAAATTTTATAAATGAATTTAACCGATCGAATATTAGTCAAAGAGCATTTGCTAAATATCATGGTCTTCGAAGAAGCACTTTTAAGTATTGGTTAATATTCTACGAAACCTTTGGTATTAAAGGTCTGATGGAAGTTAAAAAAAATAATAAATATTCTACTGACTTTAAGTACACAGCGGTTATGGCATATTTGAATGGTGAAGGTACCCTTAGTGAATTAATGAGTAAATTTGGATTACGTTCATGTAAGCAACTAATTGACTGGATTAACAAGTATAATGAGGATAAAACTTTAACGGCTACGCCGTTTAGGAAGAAGGTCCCCGTTATGAGTCGTAAGACAACTTTTGAAGAGCGAATAGAAATTGTCGAGTGGATTACCAAAGGTAAACATTCGTATGCCGAAGCAGCTGAGCACTTTAAGGTATCATACCAACAAGTTCGCTCATGGGTTATCAAAGCTCAAACTGGTGGTTATGAAAGCCTCGCAGATAATCGTGGGCATCGTAAACCAACTACAGAATTAACCGAAACAGATAAATTAAAGCGCGAAAATCGGCAACTCAAGGCACAATTAGCTGAGAAAAAAATACTTGAAGAATTCGTAAAAAAATACATGGAACTTCAGCGCAGGGGGTGAAAAAGCAACATCGGTTGATTTATCGAGCAATTAAAGAAATCAGTCAATATCACTTTGGAGCAGTATCGCTTCTTTTGAGGAATGCAGGTTTAAGCCGACAGGCTTATTATAAATTTCTAAAACGCAAAGAAACGGATTGGGAACGACAAGATCAACAATTAAATAACCGTGTACAATATTGGTTTGATTTTCATCATCAAGGTATTGGCGCTGGAAATATATTAGTTAATTTAGAAAAAGATAAGCTGATTGATTTCCCTGTGACCACTAAAATGGTCCGTCGTGTAATGCGTAAATTGCGTATTAGATGTCAGGTTCGACCGAAGAAACATAATCGAAACAAACAAAACGAACAATATATCCAAGACAATTTATTAAATCAAAATTTTGAAGTAAACAAGCTAAACGAAGTTTGGTTAGCGGATTCAACTGAATTATCTTATGGAGTAAACGGTGAATATAAAGTACGCCTTAGTGGCGTACTAGATTTATACGGTCGAAAGTTACTTACATATACCTTAAGTGAAACAGAAACTAACAAATCACAGGTACAACTATTTAAGCGGGCGTTTTCAATGGTAAGTTGTGTTCAACCATTAATTCATACTGACCGTGGATCAGCCTACACCTCCGGAGCATTTAACAATTTTCTTAATCAATTCAACATTAAACGAAGTATGTCACGTCCTGGAACTCCGTATGATAATGCTCCGATGGAGCGATGGTGGAATGAATTTAAACTACGTTGGATGGAACGACATGCAACACCTAAAACTTATCAAGAGCTAATTAAGTTAGTTGAAAGTGGAATTGAATATTTTAATCATTATGATCGATCAACAAAAAGAAACGGCCTCACTCCAGATGAATACTGGAATGAAACCGTTTAGTAAGCCGCCTAATTTTATATTATTTCATCTGTCAACTTGACAGGGCCTAGTACATCATGGTCAATTTTTGGTTAAGCGGAACAAACTAATTTTTGGAGCACGTTGGGCTTTACTAAAGGTCCCACACCTGATTTACTATCTAAAATGCCAAACCAGTACTTGTAAAGCTAAAAAAGTTCCCGCGGCAACGCCCCAGTTCCATCGGGGAATGGCGTAAGTTTGGTAGTGGGTGCGTGGCTGATTTTCGCTAAAGCCGTGGGAATGCATGGCAATTGCCAAGTTATCCGACCAGCGCAGCGATAGTAAAATCGCTTTAAAAAAGATTGTGGGGGACCAGACGTGTAAAACTTCACCACGCATCATGGCTGCGGTTTTAATTTGTTGAACGGCCGTCTTTACCCGGGGGATGAAGTAAAAGGCGCCTAACGATCCGTAAACGAATTTGGTAGGTAAATGCCAATTTTGTTCCAGGGAACCTAGCAGACTTTCGACGGTCGCGGTAAAAGAAAATGCCCCACCCAAAACAATGTAAGCGTAAACCCGGGTAGCCATTATCCAAGCGGTCCGCACCGCGTTGCCGGTCCCGTTTAAATAAAACGAAATCCAGGTTGCTACGGCAGGAAGCAGCGGGATTACCAAAAGCAGGCCCAGTTTGCGCACCGCAATTCGTTTCCAAAGCAAGTAGGCTAATCCGCCAATGATAATCACTAGGTTAACGGGGACACTTTTAACAAAGGCAATTTCAAAACTAATTGCCAGAATTAAAATGAATTTAACTGATGAATCCATTTAGCTCCTCCTGATAAATAAGCTGGTGATCGGTCAGTGCCAAATGATAGTCAAAAAATTCTGGTAGCCCCGTCAATTGGTGACTGATCATCACGATGGTTTGTTTTTGTACTTGGGCAGCTTTTTGAATTAATTGCATAACCACCCTTACGGAAGCTAAGTCCAAGCCGGCCAAAGGTTCATCAAGTAAAACGAGCGGGTTGCCTAAAATTAACATGGTTAAGATTTGGAGCTTTTTCTTTTGCCCACCCGAAAGTTGATAAACAATCTGTTCTTGTAACTCCGCTAAATTAAGACGTTCCAGCCAGTCCTGGATACGGTCGGCAGTCCAATATTGGAATGCCCGGGCATGCTGTAAGCTTAGGTCGATTTCTTCCGTGACGGTCATTTTAAGAAATTGCATTTCAGAATCTTGAAAGACCACCGTAGCAGTTTTGGCCCAAGTTCGCGCGTTGAACTGAGAAAGCGGCCGATTATCGTAAAAAAGTTTGCCCTGATAGGGATGAAGTCGGGCAATTGCTTCGAATAACGTCGACTTTCCCGAGCCGTTTTCACCAGTAAGCAAAATTAAGTGTTGCTTGGGGAAGGACGTTTGGACGGCCTGAAGTAGATACCGGCCCCCGTTTTCAATCCCAAAATCTTGTAACTTTAGGATTGCAGCGGCGTTTGCGTTAGGAATCGGGAACGCCGTGCGGGTGGTTAACTGGTAACGTGCAAAAATCGGTTGTGGATCGGTAATTAAGCTAACTTGTTGGTGATCAAGCTGGTATAAGTGATCGCAAATTTCCGCATAGTCGTTGAGATCGTGGTCGGCAATTAAAATCGTCTTGCCTTCTTGTGCCTGCAGCTTTTTTAAAAGCTTGATGAGGGCTTTGCGAGATTTTAGGTCAACGTTGGCAAATGGCTCATCAAGTAAAATTAGGTCACTGCCAGTTGCCAGAGTAATCGCGAGGGCGACTTTTTGCAGTTCTCCGCCAGAAAGGGTGGCGAGTTGCCGGTGGCGCAAGTGAGCAATCCCCACTTGACTAAGCGCTTGAGTAATTAAATCGTCAATTTCATCAGCGGGAATAGCCAAGTTTTCCAAGGTGAAGATGAATTCCTTTTCGACTTGGTCCATGGCAAATTGTTCTCGTGGATTTTGAAAGAGCAACGCCAATTTTTGGGTCAGCTCCGCGGGTTGCCAGGCGGTAACGTCCTTTTCTTCCAGTTTGACGGTTCCTTGGATAATTGTTCCCGCAAAGTGAGGGTACAGCCCCGCAATAATCCGTAGCAGGGTAGATTTTCCACCACCAGACGGACCGTACAAAACGTTAAAACTACCAGCCGTTAGGTGAAAGTTAAGTTGTTTGAGAATCGGCTGAGTTGCCTGCCGATATTTGAAAGTTAAATTGTTAATTGTGACTTTTTCCATAATTGGATGCCTACTTCCGCCGCATAATGCCCGAACGCTCTACCAGCCGGTTGATCCAGGCAACTAAAACGCCACAGAAGAAACCAATTGAAATAAACCGAGCGATAAACAAAACGATTAGAAAGCTTGGACGGTAAGCGGCATAGCCTTCTTGGGCAAGGCTCCAGCCGAAGGTAATGATGGTGCTAGTGACGGTCGACAAAAATAAGGCCAGTTTGTCGTAATGGCGGTAGCCAGTGAAGGTGAAACCAAGCTCGCTCCCAATTCCTTGAATGAGCCCGGAAAGAATTGCACCAGCGCCAAACTGACCGCCTAGGAGCATTTCAACCAGACCACCCAGAGTTTCCGCGATGATACTGGATCCAATTTTGCGGGTGAGCATGATGCCTAAAGGACCGGCAATCATCCATAGGCCAAGTAACAGGTCGTTAGCTAGCGGACCGAGACCAATTGCGGCCAACCCCGCCGTTAGAAAACTATACGATAAATTAGTGGCGAAAAAAATCACCCCACAAAAAATCGCGATTAACACAATAAAGACTACGTCTCGTAACGAATAATTCCAGTTTGCTTTTTTAGTATTCATAACTAAAAAACCTCCTCAGTAAATTAATAAATTTACTTAGAAACAAGAAGCCAGAAAAATAGCCAGCTTTTCGGCAACGAAAAACTGGCTGTTATTATCCAATATCTCCCTACGCTAATACTAATTAGACCAGGTTCAATGGGTATTATCTCAGCCAAAACGGCACCCCAGCATTGTTGTTTTTAAGTTTTTACTATGAAGCAATCGTAGCATTTTGTAATCGGCTTGTAAAGCGGTTACTTGGCTACAAATGGTCTACCTAAAAATTATGGGAACAGATTGGTAAGGTCACGTTATTCTTAACGTTAGATACGACAGGGGACCCAACCGAAAAAATAACAGGGGTAATAGGATGATTTGTGAAAACGATTGCAAATTGGTACTGGTAGGTTTATGCTTAAGTTGATAGGGAATGCGCCGAATAAAATAGGTTTAGGAGGCCAATGAAATGAGTAGACTAGACGGAAAAGTTGCGATTATTACTGGTGGAGTAAAAGGTTTTGGGTTAGCCTGTGCCAAACTTTTTGTTCGGGAAGGTGCAAAAGTGGTGATCACGGACGTTGATGTTGCTGGCGCAAGTGAAGCCTTGCAGGAAATTGGCGAAGATAAGGCCGTTTTCGTCAAACAAGACGTTGCGGTGGAAGATAATTGGGAACCCATTTTTAGGACGGCAATTGATAAATACGAAAAAGTGGATATTTTGGTTAATAATGCGGGAATTTTAGCCTTTGACGATGCTGAAAATATTGAACTTGACGAATGGCACAAGATTTTGTCGGTCAACCTGGACGGCATCATGTTAGGAGTGAAGTATGGCATTCGACACATGAAGGAAAAGGGGGGATCGATTATCAACATGGCTTCGATTGCGGGCCTGATTGGGATTTCTAACCTGTACGCGTACAACGCCTCAAAAGGTGGGGTGCGTTTACTTACTAAGTCAGCAGCCTTGTACTGTGCGGAGAAACATTACCCAATCCGGATTAATTCGGTACATCCGGGATACGCCCACACCCCAATGGTGGATGCGTATCCTGAAATGCGAGCGGACTTGGAGAAACTACATCCAGTTGGTCGCCTAGGCACCGCGGAAGAAATTGCCAACATGGTGTTGTACCTAGCTTCCGATGAATCCTCCTTCTCGACTGGCTCCGAATTTGTGGTGGACGGCGGATACACGGCACAATAGGTTTAGTGCGCTATTCAATTTAATAATGGATTAATAAAACTGGTACAAATAGGAGGTTAAGCCTATTTGGACCAGTTTTTTAGTGAAATACTAGTTTGAATGGTTATTTGAAGAATGGAAATTTGCTTGGCGGGAACGCAGGGAGACGTTAATCTTTCTAGCCGTTAACCACCAGTAGAAGTAAAGGGCTAACCAAACAACAGGATAGATAATCAAGTACCCCCAGATGAAGCTAGCTACAATACTAGGAGCGGCAAAGTGCCAGTTAAAAACAAATGAAATTCCGACAATAATTAGAAAAGTACCCACAAAGTGAAGAAAAATTTTGCCTAAAAAGGGGATTTTTAAAAATTGATGACTTTGTAGTTCGGTAAGGGTAATTGTTAGAAGACCAATTAGAGCAAACATCAAGAAGAGCTGCAAGGCGTGTTGGGGAGTCGGGCTAATTGTGGTAAACCCGCATGCAATGGTTGCTAAATAAAAGGTCGAACCGGCCATCACGTGGTAGACAATGTACCGCAAAAACTTTTTTATCGCATTCATAATTGGATACCTCACAATCCTAAATGGTGTTTTAAGTCGGGCAGATATTTTCGGCTAATGATTAGTTTTAGATTATTTTGCATGCGAGCAACCATATTACCGGAAAAAGAGGGTTCAAGTAGTTTTAGATAATCCAAGTTAAGGGCGGCGCTTCGACTAATTCGAACAAACTTAGTTGCATCAAGCTTAGCAAGCACGTTTTTTAGCTGGCCGTGTAGCTGGTAATCTTGGGTAATAGTGTGGATCGTTACTTGTTCGCCTAAGACCTCAAGAGCAACAATTTGGTCACAAGGAATTAGGTTGACTTGGTCATTGATAACAATCGGTAAAGTTTCTTTTTGTTTATCCAATTGATCCAGCAGTTCTAATAACCTTGTAACTTTAGTATTTAAATGTGCAGCTTTAATTGAAACCATGATTTCGTCGGTAGCTAACGAGGTATCTTGGTTAAACGAGATTTTCAATTTAACCCCTTCTTTCCGAGGCTGGTTAGATTTGCCTAGTAATAAAATTCCGGCTCCGTTTGCTAAGCAATAAGGATAATAAGCCGAATCCTAAGAAACTGGCAAATAAAATTATTACCATGGTCGAACCAGTTAATGGTCCATTTATATTAATGCGAACGCCCATGTTTTTTTCAAAAATGTGTCGAGCCTGAACACTGTTAAAGGTTTGGCTTAAAGGCTTTTTCATCAGCAGGTTACGAAATAAAGCTGCGTTATAAATTGCGGGAGTTAGGTTAATGAAGCGTTGTGCTGAACTAGGTAACATTCCGCTTGGTAAATAGACTCCCGCGAGAAAGCCACTCATGGTTCCGATGATGATCCCTAACCGTCCTAAGGTCTCAATGCGCGTGACAAAGCTGAGAATAAATTGAGAAAAGGCGGTCCAAACTAAGCTGCTTAAGATGATCAGTAAGAATAACGGGACTAATTGTTCAAAAGGAAAACGCAGTTGATCAGTTATCGAAAAATAAGTGTACATGATTGCTAGCATACCGAATTGCATCACGATGCTGATGGTAATTACACTAATTATATAACTAAACTGAATCTTAAAGTAGGCAACCGGGGTGATTAAAAAATCTGCCAAAGTTTTCGTTCCACGGTCAATGATCATTTGCGAAAATGCCGTGAGGGTGGTGGTAATGGTGGTGACGGCTAGGATTCCCCCAATCACCCAAGGATCAAGAAGTAAATTATAATTTTTAAGCATAAGGGCGCTATCAATGTTATCCCTTAAAAAGGCAATGTAGAGGACAAATGCGATTAACGCACCAAGGAGTGAAAAAAATACGGTGCTTGGACTACTGAAGAAAAGGTATAAGTTTCGTTTAGTTAGTGACCACATTTTAATTAACTTCCTTTCCGGTGAGTGCGAGGAAAATATCGTTCATATTGCCTTGCCGACATTCAAAAGCGGTTAGTAAGGCACGGTACTGGCCAACGATCTGGAGGATTTCGTCAATACTGGCAACGTGTAATTCAAAACCGGTAGCAACGTTTGAAAATGAACTGTTATTTTTCAATAGAGCTTGTTGTAAAGCAAGACGATTATTCGGAATTAAGGTCAGTGAGTATTGCGCGTACTGAAGCTTTAAATTAGTGACAGTATCGTCAGCGATGATTTGTCCGCGATCAATTACGTATACGTAATCAGCTTGTTCCGTTTCCTCTAAGTAATGGGTGGTTAAAATCACGGTCATTTTGGTGGTCTGTTGAAGCTTATGAATGGCTTGCCAAATGGTATTGCGAGTCTGAATGTCTAATCCAGTTGACGGTTCATCCAAGAACAAAACTTCCGGTTGGTTTACTAGGGCGCGAACGATGTCGACTCGCCGACGCTGCCCGCCTGAAAGGGTGCCGTAGGGTTGTTTTAAAAGATTATTTAAGTGGAAATGTTTAAACAAGAATTGGAGCCAGCTCGAAGAGGTTTGGGAATACATATTTGCCCGACTTCGAATATTTTGCCGAACGGACATTTTTTTATCCAGTAGGCTATTTTGAAAAACTACGCCAATCTTTTGTCGGTAGTCGGAGTCCGCAGGATGCAACCCCGCTAATTCAATGGAGCCACTGGTTGGTGAAATTAAACCAATTAACATATTGATTGTGGTTGTTTTTCCAGCACCATTGGGTCCTAGAAAAGCGACGAATTCTCCGGCCTTAATTTTTAAGTCAATTTGGTTTACGGCAATTTGGTGGGAATATTTTTTAGTTAGATTTTTAACGATTAGTGTGTTCATAAAGTCATCTCCTTTGGTTGGAATTAGTATAAAGGAGCTAGTAAAGGTTTGTATGGGGACAAGGGACAAGTGGTTTAGTATTCGGGGTAAGTGGTTAATATGGAAAAACAAACTGATTTTTGGCGCGTACTTTAGCACTAATTAGGTTCAGTAAAACAAAATATTTTAGGTGGTAGTAATGAGAAATCAAACAAATTAAAAACCTGGTCCGCAACTAAACTGCGATGACCAGGTTTTTGATTGTTATTTTAAAATGCGTTATATACACCATATATAGTGGCTGATCGTTCGCTAAGCACATACATCTTGTGTTTTCAACCTTTATCTTTTTGCGAAATCGGAGTAATCTATGATGTGAAGAGAAACCAATCAAGCCAGTTTCGAATATCAAACAGCTTTAAATAAACAGAAAATAATAACGTTGTTTATTATAGCGAGAATTGAACGAGATTGGAATAAAAAATTAGAAAAGGACGGGTGGTTAAAATGATCAATTCGCAAGCAATCGCAACCGACGCTTGGACTGAATTACGTCAAAAACAAGTAGTTAAAGCAGATGGGGAAAGGATGCAATTTTATCCCTATAAAATCGCGCTGGTGGTTGATCAATTAACCACGGATGAGGTTGAACGGCAAAAAATTACGCAAGCGATTTTAGAACAGTTAACGCAAATGGCGTCGCCGCTAACGGTAGAACAAATTCGGGCAGTCTTCAAAACAATCCTTCATGATTATCAACGGGACGACTTGTGGGAAAAGTATGCTGAATATCGGCAAGCCGATGAAGCCAAGTGGCAGGCCGCGATTGATCCGCAAAATAAATTAAGCCAGTTATTTAATGGACAGGATGCGGTAGTTCACGAAAATGCTAATAAGGACAGTAATATTTTCAGCACCCGCCGGGACTTAACGGCCGGAATGGTCGGCAAATCATTTGGGTTAACGATGATGCCACAGACCGTAGCAAAGGCCCACTTGCGCGGCGACATTCATTTTCATGACTTGGACTATTCACCGCTAACTTCAATGACCAACTGCTGCTTGATTGACTTCAAGAGTATGCTAGCGAATGGTTTTAAGATTGGAAACGCGGAAGTAGAGTCGCCTAAGTCGATTCAAACGGCAACCGCCCAAATGTCGCAGATTATTGCGAACGTGGCATCGAGCCAATACGGAGGGTGTTCGTCAGACCGGACGGATGAAATGTTGGCGCCTTATGCAAAATTAAATTACGAAAAGCACTTGAAGGAAGCCGAAAAATGGGTGCTCCCCGAACAACGGGAGGCCTTTGCTAAGGAAAAAACCAAGAAAGATATTTACGACGCAATGCAAGCGTTAGAGTACGAAGTTAACACGCTGTTTTCATCCAACGGACAAACGCCGTTTACCACGGTGGGATTTGGTCTGGGAACTTCGTGGATCGAACGGGAAATTCAAAAGGCAATTTTAAAAGTTCGCATTAAGGGACTCGGTAAGCAGCACCGGACCGCAATTTTCCCGAAGTTGGTCTTTTCAATTAAGCGCGGAATAAATTTAAATCCGGAAGACCCCAACTACGATATCAAACAGTTGGCCGTAGAGTGCGCAACTAAACGGATGTACCCCGACGTCTTAATGTACGACAAAATTGTGGAATTAACCGGAAACTTTAAGGCGCCCATGGGTTGCCGGAGCTTCTTACAAGCGTGGAAGAACGCTGATGGTGAAGAAGTTAATAGCGGCCGAATGAATTTAGGGGTCGTAACCGTCAACTTGCCACGGATTGCGATTGAAGCCCAGGGTGACCGGGAAGTCTTCTGGGAGATTATGGAAGACCGGGTGGCGTTGGCGAAAAAAGCCTTACTCTTCCGGATTAAACGTTGCCGGGATACCCAACCGCAAAATGCACCGATTTTGTATAAGCACGGTGCCTTTGGGGTCCGCCTCAAAGATGGTGACGACGTGGACCAACTGTTTAACCACCGGCGGGCGACCATATCGTTAGGTTACATTGGATTGTACGAAGTGGGAACCGCCTTTTTCGGTCCGGATTGGGAAGATAATCAGGAAGCCCACGATTTCACGGTTTCAATCGTGAAGTACCTGTACGAACAGTGCCTAGCTTGGGAAAAAGAGTACGGCTACCATTTCAGCGTTTACTCCACGCCAGCCGAATCCCTGACGGATACCTTTTGTGAGGATGATATTGAAAAATTTGGCAAGATCAAGGACATTACCGACAAGGAATACTACACTAACAGTTTCCATTACGACGTCCGGAAAAATCCGACTCCGTTTGAAAAACTTACTTTTGAAGAAGAGTACCCGAAGTACGCGGCCGGCGGCTTTATTCACTACTGTGAGTACCCGAATTTAAAACAAAATCCGGCTGCTTTAGAAGCAGTTTGGACCTGGGCTTATGACCACGTGGGTTATTTAGGGACAAACGCTTCGATCGACCACTGTTATAAATGTGGTTTCGATGGCGACTTTAAACCCACGGCTCGCGGTTTTGAATGTCCACAATGTGGGAATCGCGACCCCAAAACTTGTGACGTGGTTAAACGGACTTGTGGTTACTTAGGAAACCCAATGATTCGGCCAATGGTTCACGGACGGCACAAAGAAATTTCATCACGGGTTAAAAATATGGAATAGGGGTGAAAACGTGGTTAGACAACGACGAGTACGGACACCGAGAAATCCCCAGCCGCAAGAATGGCTGGCGAAGGACCGCAGTTTAGAATACATTGCCGACTATAAGCCGTTTAACATGGTTGACGGGGAAGGCATTCGTTGCAGTTTGTACGTTTCGGGTTGTTTATTCAACTGTCCGGGGTGCTACAACAAGGCGGCGCAAAATTTCCATTATGGACGCCCCTATTCGCAGGAATTAGAAGACCAAATTATCGAAGACATGGGGCAAAGTTACGTACAGGGGCTGACCTTGTTAGGCGGGGAACCCTTCTTAAACACGCAGGTTTGCTTGCGGCTAGTCCGGCGGGTGCGCCAAGAATTTGGGCACGATAAGGATATTTGGTCGTGGACCGGTTACACCTGGGACGAACTGATGCAGGAATCTTACGATAAATTGGAATTGTTAAGTGAACTAGATATTTTGGTGGACGGCCGGTTTTTAGAAGCTAAAAAAGATTTGACGCTTCAATTTCGGGGAAGTTCCAACCAACGAATTATCGACGTGCCTAAATCGTTAGCCGCAAACCAAGTCGTCATTTGGGATAAATTGCTTCGTTAAGGTAGGAGAATTTGATGAGTAAGTTAGAAATTAGAAATTTAAAGGTCAATGCGGGTGACGAGCGCATTTTAAACGGGGTTAATTTACAGATTAATCCAGGAGAAATTCACGCATTGATGGGACCTAACGGGACTGGGAAGTCAACGCTTTCGGAAACGATTATGGGAAATCCGCTCTACGAGATTGTAGATGGCCAAATTTGGTTAGACGGGCAAGACATCACGGAAATGAGCGTGGACGAACGGGCCCGGGCGGGAGTCTTTTTAGCGATGCAGTATCCGATGGAGGTCGCGGGAATTTCCAACGCCGACTTCATTCACGCAGCGTTGAATGCGCGTAACCAAGGCCAACCGGTTGCCGTACTGCCCTTTTTAAAACAGCTTAAAGCGAACATGGAATTTTTAGAAATTAATCCGGAATATGCTGACCGGGGGCTTAACGCCGATTTTTCCGGTGGTGAAAAAAAGCGTAACGAAATCCTGCAAATGATGATGTTACGACCCGAGATGGCTATTTTAGATGAAATTGATTCCGGATTAGATATTGACGCCCTCAAAATTGTGGCAAAGGGGATCAACGCAATGCGCAGTACCACCTTTAGCTGCTTGATGGTTACGCACTACCAGCGCCTGTTGAATTACGTGGTGCCTGACGTGGTGCACATCATGATGGACGGCCGGATTGTTAAAAGCGGCGGCCCCGAACTAGCTACGGATCTGGAAAAGACTGGCTACGCTGAATTAGAGGAAACGTTAGGAAGTGAAACCTGCCATGGCGATTCCCTTGAATAAAACGACGACCGCAAGTTATCCCCGAATTTTAGGAATTCGGTATGACCCCGCAGTTTTTACCTTGACGGATTCTTCCAGCGCCGCTTGGGACTGGGAGGCCAACGCGGAAGCTTTGCAAGCCATTAATGCAGCGGGAGGTACGGTCCGGCGCATTAATGGTGCGCCAGCGGAACTATCCGGGCTGCCCCAATTACTAGCTTCCACGGACAACCAATTTGTGCAACAGCACTTGCAAAACCCAGTCCAGGGCGTGGTAATCAGTTTGCCGGACCACGCGGAAATTACACCAGCGCTAAACTTAACCTTGCGAACGGAGTCAGCTTTTCCCGTGGAATGGACAGTTTGGTTTGATTTAGGGGACCATAGTCGGCTGACCACGAAGTTAACGCTAGATTTAGTGGGAGAAGTGCCCCAATCCAACTGTTTGATTGGGGGAACTTTAGCGGACGAAAGCAATTTGACACTCATCACCGACACGCAAAGCCACCAGGCTACCCGAAGTTTATTGCTAGGTGATTTTGTGAGTGCTCGGGATGCTAACCTCGATTGGTCCTTGTGGCCGCAAACGAAGGGCCAGCTGTTAGGTGATTTAAACGTAACGCTTGCCGGAACCGGTAGTCGGGCAACCCTTAACTTGGCGCGTTACGGCTACCAAGATGACTGGGTGGGCATCCGTGGTCAAATTAAGCATTTGGGCCAACATACTTTTAGCCGAATCAACATGCGGGGAGTTTTGTACGAAAATTCCCGGGTCAACTTTACGAGTATTGGCCAAATTGATCACGGGGCCAGTGATGCGGACGCGGACCAGGAAAGTCGGTTAATGACCGTAGAACCGCATGCTAAGGGCAGCGTTAACCCGGTCTTAGTGATTGACGAAAACGACGTCCGAGCCGGCCACGCTGCTAGTGTCGGCCAGTATGACGAAGATGAACTTTACTACTTACAAAGTCGGGGTCTGCCGATGGAGACGGCAAAGCAAATTTTAATTGATAACTTTATGGAACCGATTTGGCGTTTGTGCAACGGGGAGGTTGGCTAAGATGACGGATTACCAAGGCTTAACATATTTAGATAACGCGGCGACCACCCCCATGCCAGAGGAAGTTTTAGCGGTAATTGACGAGTATTACCGGTTTAACAAGGTTAACGTCCATCGGGGAATTTATCAGCTTGCGGGCCGGGTCACCGGCGCTTATGAAGCGGTTCGTGAACAAATCGCCCAGTGGCTGCATGCTCCCCAACCAGAGTCGGTCGTTTTTACCAGCGGGACTACCGACGCGTTAAACCAGGTTGCCTTCGGCTATGCACAGCCACGGTTGCAGCCGGGTGACGAAATTATCGTCAGTGTACTCGAACACCATTCTAACCTAGTACCTTGGCAACGGGTGGCTGCCCAAACTGGGGCACGCCTGCGAATGGTGGGAATGGATTCGCAAGGTAACCTGGATTATGTCCAATTAGCAGAGCTTATCAATACGCATACCAAGGTAGTTGCGCTCACGATGGTTTCTAACGTGCTGGGGACGGTGGTTGACGTGGCAAAGGTTGCCCAACTAGTTCATCAGTATGACGGAATCTTAGTGGTGGACGCTGCCCAAGCGGTCGCCCATTTGCCAATTGACGTTACCGCCATGGATGTCGATTTTCTCGCGTTCTCCGGACATAAAATGTTTGGTCCCACGGGGATTGGGGTGCTCTATGGCAAGCTAGCTCGGTTAGAGGAGATGGAACCGGTCCGTTTTGGTGGCGAAATGGTCGACTTGGTTACGCCAACTTCGGCAACTTTTCAGCCGTTACCAATCCGTTTAGAAGCGGGGACCCCCAACGTTGCTGGCGTATTAGGGCTAGGAGCGGCCGTGAAGTATCTAGAAAAACAGGACTTTGCCGCTATTCAAAAACATGAAGCACACCTGATGCAGTTTTTACTTACCGAACTCCAGGAAGTGCCGGAGGTTAAAATTTACGGCCCGTTAGATTATCAACAACGGGTGGGATCGGTTGGCTTTAACGTCGGTAAACACCACGCCCATGACGTGGCCACCATTTTAGATGCTTCGGGAGTGGCCGTGCGCGCCGGACACCTGTGTGCGGAACCATTAATGCAAGCTTTGAACGTTAGTAGCGTTGTGCGGGCGAGCTTTACCTTTGAAAATCAGGTTGCCGATCTGCAACGCTTAGTGGACGCGGTAGAACAAGTGGGGCGGATTTTATCATGAACAATTTACAAGAGTTATACCAAAAAATTATTTTAAACCACGCTAAGAACCCGGTGGGCTACGGGACAGTCCCCCACGCAAATTGTGTCGGGGCGTTGCGCAATCCCGAATGTGGCGACGAGATTACGGTTTACGCCGAAGTTGACGCGCAACGGATCCAGCAACTGGGTTTCACAGGGGCGGGCTGTGTGATCAGCATGGCATCGGCAAGTATGATGGTTGCGCAATTAAACGGCCGCACGTTAGCGGATGCCCGCCAACTCTGGGAAAATTTCCAAAATTTAGTGTTACAAAAGGATTGTGATTCCGATCAGCTGGGGGATTTAGCGGCTTTTGCTAGTTTGCACCAGTTTCCGACGCGGGTGCGGTGCGGTACCTTAGCGTGGCACGCGCTTGCAGAAGGTTTAAAGGAGAAGGGGGAAGTTTTTGATGGATGAAGTTAGTCCAACGCAGCCAGGAAATTTTAAGGACGAATGGGGACCGATGGATGACGTCCGGCCGGTCTTTTCAACCGGGGTCGGGATTAACGAGGAAACCATCCAGGCCATTTCGCGGGCGAAACACGAACCCCAATGGATGCTAGACTTGCGGTTACAGGCCTACCAAATTTACCAATCTATGCCCATGCCGAGCTTTGGACCAGACCTTAGTGAGATTGATCTGAACGAAATTAAATATTTCCAGCGAGCAACGGATCACATTGCTCGCAACTGGGAGGACGTGCCCGACGAAATCAAGACTACCTTTGAACGAATTGGGGTTCCAGAAGCCGAACGAAAGTACTTAGCCGGTTCGGCGGCACAATATGAATCCGAAGCGGTTTACCACAACCTCAAACAGGATTTAGAAAGTCAGGGAATCATTTTTATGGATACTGATTCAGCTTTGAAACAGCATCCGGAACTAGTCCGACAGTACTTTGGTAAATTAATTGCCGCAAGCGATAATAAGTTTGCCGCCTTGAATACCGCCGTTTGGTCGGGTGGAACTTTTTTATACGTGCCGAAAAATGTGCATGCCGACGTGCCGATCCAAAGCTACTTCCGGATTAACGCGGGTCGGACGGGTCAGTTTGAACGAACCCTAATTATCGTCGACGAAGGCGGCAGCGTTAACTACGTTGAGGGATGCACCGCGCCGAATTACGCGGAGGATAGTCTGCACGCCGCGGTTGTAGAAGTGTTCGTTAAAAAGGACGCCTATTGTCGCTACACAACGATTCAAAATTGGTCAACAAACGTGTACAGCTTAGAAACCAAGCGGGCCCAGGCCGAAGCAAATAGCACCATGGAATGGGTCGACGGCAATTTAGGTTCAAAGGTCACCATGAAATACCCCAGCATTTACCTAACGGGCGCGGGTGCCACCGGTTCAATGCTGTCGATTGCGGCGGCGGGTGCCAACATGCACCAAGATACCGGCGCCAAGATGATCCATTTAGCGCCGAACACCCATAGCACGATTGTTTCAAAAGCAATCTGCCATAACGGCGGTCGGGCGGACTACCGGGGATTGATTAAGTACACTAAGGCGGCCAAACGGGCTAAGTCCCACGTTGAGTGTGATACGATTTTGATGGATCAAGACAGTGCCAGCGATACTTTCCCGGTTAACGACATCGAAACGAGCGACGGCACGATTGAACACGAGGCCCACGTTTCGAAAATCTCTGAAGCCCAACTGTACTACTTGAAAAGTCGAGGATTAGACGAAGCGACCGCCTCTCAATTAATCATTATGGGATTTTTGGAGCCCTTCACCAAGCAATTACCAATGGAATACGCTGTGGAATTAGACCGGTTGATTAAGTTTCAGATGGAGGGCAGTATCGGATAAACAAACTGAGCCATTTGTTCAGATCAAATTATGAGAGGAATGCTGACAATTATGGATGATAATATTAAAAGCTTAAACGAAGCCTTTATTAAGGCTACAACTGAAGTGACTGTAGATAGAATTTCAGGTAAAATTAGGCAAATTAAGACGAATCATGACTTAAGAAAGCAAATAACAGAGTATGATCAATTGATAAATGATTTATTAGGTAATAAAAATGATCTGGAACGCATATCTAGAGAATATAAGTCAAGGTTGGAAAGAGTAGTTATAAGTGATGAAGATATTGAAAGTTTGCATAATACTGTGGTTAATGTAATACAAGTAGTTAAGGATTTTTCAGACAAGGAAAATGATGAAAGTAGTGAAAATTCTTTAGATACTTTAGTTAATTTGTTGAATGCAGACACGTTAAGAACTCTTCAATTATTAGGTTATAATTATAAAAAAGCTATTGGAGAGCCTTTAACAAAAATTACAGCTGACTATATCAGTAATTTTGGTGAGGCTTATAATAAAAAATAATGTATTTAAAATTTTGTGAATTTGTTTAAGATAAAAGTATTAAAACGTACTTACGTAATACTAAATGTTGCTTGTCAACAACAATACACGCTTTATTGGGTTATCTTAATAAACCAAAAAAGAATGAACATAATTAGGTTCATTCTTTTTTACTTATAAACTAGTATTGAAAAAATGCGTTGACCCTTTGTATTGTTTTTTATCTTAAAGATGGAAGGCGGCTTGCACACCCACGATCAGCATTTTGACGCCGATGGTTGCTAAAATCAGCCCCATTAACTTGGTGATCACGTTCATGATGTTGTTGCCGAGCTTGTCCATGATTTGTTCACCGTAGATAAAAATGAAGTAGGCAATGATTGCTAAAACAACGAACGCGGCCACGACGATGAAGGGGTTGGTTCCACTAGCCAAGTTCATGGTGGTGGCAATGGTTCCGGGGCCGGCCAAAATTGGCATGGCTAGCGGGGAAATCGCGACGTTGGTGTTACTACTGTTGACGGAATCCTTAACGGATTTTTCGGGATCGTGCTGGATCGGCGAAACGTTACCTTGGATCATGTGGTAACCAATCAACCCCAAAATGATTCCGCCCATGATGCGGAGTGCAGCAAGGTTGATGCCAAAAATGGTGAAGATGTAATTTCCGAGAAAGGCAAACAACACCACGATGACGGTTGCCACGATAAAAGCCAGCCGGGCAATCGCGTTGATTTCCTTGCGGCTGTTATCAGCAGTCAAACTGACGAACATTGGCAAGTTAGCAAAGGGGTTCATAATTGCAAAAAATGCGGTAAATGAAAGTAAAAATGCTTGAACTAAATGCATGGTCGTCCTCCTTGTTAAACGTTTTCAATGCAATGATTGTTTTTTAATTATATGGGTTAACAAAAATAAAAGCCAATTTTAAAATTCAAAGGAAGTAAAATAACAAAGTAAAATTCTTACTAAGATTAAGTTTTTTTCGATAAAGCATATTACTTGAAGCACTGGGTTGTCAGTTAGTTTGGTAAAAGACTTTATATAGTTGGTAGAATTAAATTGTTTTTAAATCATGGAATACTTAGCTTGTTAGAAATATAGCCCTGTCTATGTATACAATAGTAATAACGTACTCTTTAAAGAATATTATGAATAATAACCGATTTTTACGATTAAAAATTTGGTGCAATAAGATAGTTTTTTCACTAGAAAACAAAAAACGTATACAAGGAGAGAAAAAGATTTATGAAAAAATCGAAACGAATTTTTTTGAAACTAAAAGCTAGCTTTGATTTACTAAGCTTTTCATTGGGTATTTGCATAGCAGGAGTTATTCCAGGGTATATTATGTCGCTAACTTTACTTAAAAATGTAGAATGGGGAAGTGTCGCCGAATGGTTAGGAGCATTTGGAAGTATTGGAGCAATTGGAATTGTTATTTGGCAAGTATAACGTAATAGGAGAGATACTGAGGAAAGAATTTCTTTAAATAAAAAGGAAAAAATTGAAATGAGTAGACCTAGATTATATCTTGGCTTTCGAGAAATATTTAATGAAAATGAAGTGATATATAGGACGTCGGGATATAAGCACGTAAAAAATGTGGATGCGCTAACTCGAATTATAATCGATAGCGGAAAAAATAAACAAGTGGATTTTATTGCTGGAAAATATTATCCTTTGCTCAATATTTTTTATATAAAAAATATTATTGAAAAGAGGATAAGTAACTGTATTATCCAGATTAAATACCAGTGCGGCTATGGTAAGGAATACGGAGAATATAAAGAGTGTTTTTCTATACCTGTCTTAAGAGCGGATGAAGCAATAATACTTGTGCCTTATCCAGCAAGTTTAAATATTGAATGTCAATTGGTCGAAGCTAAAATATTTTTTCATACGGTAGCTAATGAAAAAGGATGTGCAACTTTTAAGATGGATGAAAAAAATAAGATTTCAAATACGCCTGTGATAGTCTATGAAAAAAAAGAAAACAATAATACATTGGACAATGTGGTGGATAAAATCATTTTTCCAGATACTAGTGAATTTGTTACAAATTGGACACAGGTTAGTACGCATAAAAAACACTTAATTTCTAAAAATTAACTCCAACCACCTCAATCAAAATTATGCTATGCTAGATGCAACATTTTTTAGGGAGGCAGGATTTTGCGAGTTAATCAACATCAAGAATGGCTAGTTAATTTTTATCAGAAACGGAATTGGTATCAGCTTTCCCCGTTTGTGCGCCTTAATTTTTTAACTGAAGAAGTGGGGGAGTTGTCACGAGCAATTCGGGCCATCAAAATTGGCCGGGACCATCCTGGAGAACCGCAGCCCAACGCGGAGCAGTTGCGCGATAATCTTACGGAAGAACTTGCCGACGTTTTGGACCAACTATTAATTATTAGTAGTAAATTTGATATCGCCCCAGAAACGTTGCTTAAATATAGTGAGGATAAATTGAAGGCGCGGTTTAAGGATGCGCTGGATGAAGAATAGGATGATAATAAAAAAGTTCTAACCGCTTGGCGATTAGAACTTTTTTATTTGGAAACTAAACTGAGCTCCAACTTCGAATAATATTATTTTTCAAGGAATTCCATAAACAATTTTTGATAGATTTCAATGAAATCAAAGTACATCTTTTTAGGTAAACTTTCATTTACTTGATGTTGTGAGCCGTCACCAGGGCCGTATACCGCAAAAGGAAAATCGTTTGGTTTATCCTTTGCTAAGTTAGAAGCATCAGTAATCCCCGGGCTAGCAGCCACGACAATCTCACGTCCAGCGTATTCCTTACCGATTGATTGAATAGTTTTAACTAATTGGTTTGAAGGACTCGTCGCAATCGGGAACTCATTCATAATTATTTCCGTGCTAATTTGCGCGCCGGCGTCGTTATAAGTTTTAACCAATGTTTCAATCTTCTTAGCTACTTGGTCATTATCATATTCTGGAATGGTCCGAACATTGATTAAGGCCGTAGCTGAATCAGGGATGGAGTTAATTTGGTTTCCACCATTTAAAACATCAATGTTGAATCTTACCGGACCCATTTCCCCAGCAGGGATTGTTTCAAAGTATTCGTTAGCTTCATTTAGTAGTTGCATCAAAGGGACTAGGGCGTTATAGCCCTTTTCAGGTGTCGAACTATGCACAGAAGTACCCTTAGAAGTAAATTTAATATCAAAAGAACCCTTTTGTTCGGAAGTAGTGCCGTAAGTTGAGGAAGGTTCGGCGATCAGCAAACCGTCCGCGTCTTCCATATAGTGGTCACGGTAAAAGGCTGCGGAACCTTCTTCACCAACTTCTTCTCCGGCAGTTGCAAGCAAGCGGATGGTACCTTTTTTAGGCAAGCCTTGTTTTTTCAATTCAATCATGGCAATTACTAAAGCCGCTAAACCAGCCTTCATATCCGTAATTCCTCTACCAAAGAGCTTGCCATCTTTTTCGGTCATGGTAAATGGATCACTATCCCACGCTGCTAAATTTCCGGGGTCGACGACGTCCATGTGCCCCGAAACGGCGAGGACGGGAGCCCCACTACCGATTTCAGCAACTAAATTAGCACGTTGGCCTTTAATCGGGAGAATTTCTGAGTGAATATCATTTTTCTGGAATAAATCTTTTAGATATTCTGCGACTTCTAGTTCGTGGTCATTAACGGACTTAATTTTAATTAAATCAGCTAAAATTTTTAAATATTCTTGATTTTCTGAAAGCATATTTTTATCACACCTTTCCCTTTATTAC